>WNGH01002564.1_pt1 | contig 17216 bp, 18 predicted proteins | sample 5400631 | NCBI WGS metagenome assembly WNGH01 (sample SAMN13153373, study PRJNA577476) | soil metagenome | isolation source: 115 cm soil or saprolite under Garry oak tree replicate 1 | place: USA:California | collected 2016-06-15
TGTGAATCGCAGTCCACATAGGCCATGAAAGATCTCCTCTTGTTCGAAGATAAGTGATCAGGAAAGATTACACAACTTATTTGAAAGGCGCGCTCCCTTCCCTTGCAGCGCTATCAAGCCGCTATGGCAGGTGTCAAACAAAAAATCGCAAACGGGCAGGAAGCGACGTCTTTGTTTACTTTTTGTAGAGTGAGCCGATGAATCCGCTCTGGTCGATCCGTCTCACAAACGACGGATCGATGATCAGGTTCGGGTCAGTCTGTTTGGCCTGTGGGTATTGAAGAGAAAGGATGTCGAGCCCGCTCTTTATCACTTGCAGCGACGGGATCGGTACCTGTTCTAGCTCACTCCTCGTATTGGGATAGGTTTCCTCTAAAACGTCGTCGGCTACGCCCCTCAAATATTTCTTCCATACGGCCAGGCTCTTCTCTTTATTGGTTTTGAAGATCGAAATTCCTTCGATAATAGTTTTCGACACCTTCTCTAGCAGCTCCGGATTTTTACTGACGGTTTGTCTGAGGGTCGTAGCCGTGTTGTAAGGATAGACGATTCCCAGTTTATCGTAGTTGACCAATTCCCGGAACCCCATTCTCTTGGCGACCAATAGCTGTGGCATAGAAAACGACGCGGCATCGACGACGCCCCGCTCCAAAGACTGCAGCGCGAGAGCGGGCTCACCCACCGGCAACAACTTCACGTCACGATCAGGAACCAGGTTCAATTTGCTGCGCAGGACATAGCGCACCATGGTCTCCGCCAGCGCGCCTGGCCGACCCGTACCGATGACCTTGCCGCGTAAATCGTCGGCGCTTTTGATCTCGGGCTTGGAGACGATCGCTCCGCCAACCTTATTGACGAATATTAAAATAATCACCTGATCTTTGACCCCAAGAACATGCGAAGTCAGCGCCCCGGTTCCGGTCGCGAAAACCAAAGGAGTCTCCCCGCTGATCAGTAACTGCTGAGGCCGCGCCCTGCCGGCATATACCGCTTTGAGATCCAGGCCGTATTTTTTCCCCAACTGATCCTCGATGGCGATCCACAGCGGCACATAATCGCCCGAGAAGGATGAATAACCAATAGTAAGACTTTCCAGTGGGGAAGCTGCGTGGCCGAAGGGCGCAAAGGCGATCCATTCAGCTAGAAACCACGCTCCGATCAGGAGCCTGTTGCTAAGCATACGGGACTCCTTTCATAGGGAAAACTTGGATGGGCTGGCTTATCGCATCGTAAAATTACATGAAGGCGTGCCGGACTTCAGAAACAGACCTCATCAAAGGCACGCAACCGCATTTCGTTCTATTTGTTCGCCTCCAATTCCTTGAGCGCCTGACGCACCAAGGAAAAATCTCTCACCTCGTCCAGAGGCCGCTTTTTATCGCCCAGTCTTTCGATGAAACTTTCGATCTCGGCGTCGGTCATTTGCCCATCCTTTCTGATGGTCTTGAGTTCGAGGTCATAGGAACGCGCCGCAATCTCGGGTGTCTGCTTGACCCAATGCAACAACACTCGGGTCGTTTCCTGGCGATTTTCGTCGATGAAACGGTTGGCCTTGAGCAACGCTCGCAGGCCGCGCTTGACCATTTGTGGGTTTTCCTTGAGAAGCCGATCCGATGTAATCATCCCTGAGGCCGGCATGCCGACTTCCGGCGGCCCGGCCAAGACTTTAGCGCCCATTTGCTGGGCGATGAGATCATGCGGCGGAGAGAGCGCAACCACATCGACGACGCCCGTTGCGATGGCTTGGGCTCTCACTGAGGTGTCGCCGAGACCAATCGGTTGTAGCAGTGCAGGATTAAAGCCCTTGGCGCGGAGCATCTCTTCAGCAACTAAATGATCCGACCCTTTCAGAGTCGAGACTCCCAGCTTTTTGCCTCTCAGATCCTGGACGTCTTTAATTTCAGGGCGGACAATCAAATAATAGACGCCCTTGGGAAGGGCGACTAAAACAATTTTCAACGGAAGTCCCTGGAGAATGCCGCGAACCGTGCTGACAAACGAGCCCGTGAATGCGACATCCCCGTTCATAAGAGCCATCGCCCCAAGCCGCGGATTAGCCTGAATAAGCTCGACGTCAAATCCTTCTTCTCGGAAGAAGCCTTTGCTCACAGCCACGTAATATGCCACGGTCGTGTTGCTGCGACTCGAGGTCGAGATCCTGATTTTCTGTATTTGGGCGTGAAGTGCCTCAGCCGGGAACAGAGCCAGGTTCACCAAGAAAGCGAGCCATATCCAGCGCCAATAATGATTCCGATCGGTTAGCATGGCAGCGCTCATGGACCGCTCTGCTGCGCTACTTGTTCCCCTCTAACTCCTTCGACGCCTGCCGCACAGGAGAAAAATCTCTCACCTCGTCTAACGGCCGCTTCTTCTCGCCCAGCCTCTCGATGAGACTTTCCATCTCGGCGTCGGTCATTTGTCCGTCTTTGGCCAGCGCCTTCAGCTCGAGGTCGTATGACCGACTCGCGACCTCCTGTGGCTGCGGCAGCGACTTTAGCATGACCGCGATCGTCTCCTGCCGCTTCTCCGTAATAAACCGATTGGCCTTGATGAGCGCGTGCAGCGTCCGCTTCACCGCTTGCGGATTCTCCTTCAGCAGACGGTCCGACGTGAACAAACCTGAAGCTGGCAAGCCAACCTCAGGTGGCCCGGCCAATACTTTGTAACCCATCTGCTGCAGAACTAGATCGTGCGGCGGCGATAAAGAAACAACCTGAACGATTCCGGCTACGAGCGCTTGTGCCCTTAGCGGCGTCTCCCCGATAACGATCTGTTGCAAGAGGGCCGGGTTGAACCCTTTCGAGCGGAGCAGCTCCTCGGCGACCAACTGATCGGTTCCTCGTATCGTGGCAACTCCGAGCTTTTTGCCTTTCAGATCCTGAACGTCTTTGATTTCCGGACGCACAACTAAGAAATAAATTCCCTTCTTGAGCGCGACCAAAATCAGCTTCAGCGGAAGGCCCTGAAGAATGCCGCGAAACGTGCTGGTAAACGAGGTCGTAAAGGAGACATCTCCATTCATGACGGCCAGCGCCCCGAGCCGCGGGCTGACCTGAATGAGCTCGACGTCTAGTCCTTCTTCGCGAAAGAAACCTTTGCTTGCGGCTATATAAAAAGGAGTGATCGTATTGCTGCGGCTGGAATAAGCGATTCTGATTTTCTGTGTTTGCGCGTTAACCACGCCTTGCGACAAAACAACAACGGTCAGGAAAACCGCGGTCCCAATCCAGGGTAAATATCTAAATCGCATGGCGACGCCTACTTGTTCGACTCTATTTCCTTGAGCGCTTGTCGGGCAAATGAAAAATCCCGAATTTCATCCAGCGGTCGTCTTTTCTCGGCCAATCGTTCCATTTGAAATTCTATTTCAGCATCGGTCATCTGACCATCTTTGGCGAGCGCCTTGAACTCGACGTCGTAGGAACGCGTCGCCGTCTCCAGCGACTGCGGCACGAACCTGGTCATGATGCGGATGGTCTCCTCTCTGTTTTCCTCGATGAAGCGGTTCGCCCTCCACGCCGCTCGTATCGTGCGCCTTAAAATTTGCGGATTCTCTTTAATCAGCCTGTCCGCGGCAAACAATCCCGATGACGGCACGCCGATTTCCGGCGGTCCGGAAATCGCCTTGAGACCCATTTGCTGCAGCATGAGATCATGCGGCGGCGATACCGATACCGCCTGTACCACATTGGAAAGCACGGCTTGCGCGCGGAGCGACGGCTCGCCCACTGCGATGGCCTGCACGAGACTCGGATCCAGCCCCTTCATCCGCAGCAGCTCTCTGCCAATGATATGATCCCCGCCGTTGACCGCCGTGACACCAAGTTTTTTGCCCTTCAGATCCTGGATGTCCTTGATGATCTCCGGCCGTACCATCAAAAAATAAATGCTCTTCTTAAGCAAAATGAAGACTGTCTTCATCGGCAACCCCTGCACGACGCCGCGAAAGGTGCTCACGAACGACGTCGTAAAGGTCACGTCGCCGTTCAACACCGCCATCGCGCCGAGCCGCGGATTCACCTGAATGAACTCGACCTCCAATCCTTCGTCTTTAAAAAAGCCTTTGCCTTGGGCGACGTAGTAGGTCGCGTTCGTATTGCTCCGGCTCGATAGAGAGATGCGGATTTTTTGCGCTTGGGCGTTAACTGCCGGTAAGGTGAATGGTGCGACACTCCACAACAGAGCGAGAAGAAATCCGAGCATGCATCGGGTTCGACCTATTTGCATTGCGATTTCTTCCTACTTCGCCCGGATTTCTTTGGCCAGTGAAAAGTCAGCGCCCTCGTACATTCGATGAGAGCAACTTGACGCGCGCCGCCACCACCAACCCCTCCGCCGACAAAATGGATTTACGCCGGCCAGCCGTGCTGCGAGAGGTCGATCAGATTACCGTCGGGATCCGCGACACGGTACTCCGCCTCTCGATTCGGCGGACGCTTCTGGATTTCCGACGCGGCTCCGAGTTCTTTGCAAAGTGGTTTTAGCTCCTCGATGTTTTCGACCTCGATGCCGAAATGATAGAGCCCTTCCTTATAGTGAGGTCGCTTCTGAATGATGGCCACGTTGATGTAGCCATCGGAAAGATAAATGGCCGGGCCGACTCCTTCTATCACTTTCATGCCAAAAGCCGTGGTGTAAAATTTCACCAGCCTCTCTCGATTCTCCGTTACAATGGCCAAATGGCGAATGCGGGCCATAATGCTAGTCTCCTTTCATGGGTCATTTATACAATCGATCGATGTAGCCTTCCTCTTTCAAGCGCTGCACGGCGCCAAGATAAAGATATCTTTTAATATCCATGCCGGCGAGCTTCGGCGCGAGGCGGTAAGTGATGTCGAGCGTATTTTGGATGGCCTTGTCGTTTGGGATCGGGACTTTATCCAGGTCCTTGGCGTACACTTCGTATGAGCTCTGGACCGCCTTTGCGTCTCCGGTTCTCATGTATCTGCGTATCACCTCGAGGGTCTTTTGTCGCTCTTTCAAAACAATGGCGATGCCGGTGACATAAGCCCTGGCGAGGCGGTTGATGACATCCGGGTTCTCCTCGGCATACTTTCGTGTCGTCCATAGGGCATCGATGATCAAGGGAATGGGCTCCACTTCTAAAATCTTGAGCCCTTTCTCCTCCGCGGTCGGCACCATGCCCCTCGAAATGGGCGCGGCATGTACTCTTCCACCTGAAAGCGCCGCCAGCCGCGACATCGTGCCTCCCACGGCCAGGTACGTGACGTCCTTGTCGGCATCCAATCCCATGTTCTTGATCACCATCCGCGACACTTCTCCGGCCCTGCCGCCAATCTGAGATACGCCGACGATCTTGCCTTTCAAATCCTGGGAACGTCTGATGTCTTTGGCGACGGCAAAAACATACGGCAGGATGTTTTTCGCCGAGGCGATCAGGACGATGTCCGCTCCGCCGGCGACAGCGGTCAGCGCGGAAACGGCGTCGCCCGCCATAAATTGCGTGTGGCCGGAAAGAAGACTTTGAATAGACAGCCGGCCCCCTTCCATATAAATAAGCTTCGCCTCGATGCCGTTCTCCTTAAAAGAACCTCCCTCTTTTGCCATCCACAGACTGGCGGATTCCCCCGTTAGGCCGGGATAGGAAATCGCGACCTCTTGAGCCCAAACGTTTGCGAGCAACATGAATCGGAAAAGGATGGCTACCGTGAGGCAATGGATCCCATGCTTTGTCATAGATCCTTTCTCCAACTATTCCTCTTCAAACACGCTCTCCGGGTGCTTTTCCATGATTTCCTTGATGTACTTTTCTAGCTCTCCCTTTGCTTCCGAAGCATCCGCCTTGAAGGCTTCATGATGGGCTCCCAGAAGAAAGCTGACGCGACCGTCGCTTTCGGTTATTTCCAGAAAGAAATTGGTTCCGAACAAAACCTGAACCGTCTTGTATCCATCCTCGCGGTTACCTTCCACGACGACCGACCTTATTTTTGCCATTTCCACACCTCCTTAAAAGGAGAACGATTAACCTTAATTGGACAAAACTTTTCGCTCCTTGGACGATGCATCGAGCAAGAGTTCCCTCTCCCCTCGGAAACTGTGTTGTGATGCGCGAAATGCGGTATCTTTCCGCGTGGTGTCATTTCGAGCACAGCGAGAAATCTTAGATCCCTCACATTGGTTCGGGATGACAAACCAAGGTCTGGGACAGTCTCTCAAGGGAGAGGAAGTTGATAAGTCCCTGCCAACAAAAAGTACACACACATTCCCGTATTCAGCTCACAGCATCCGCATCAGCTTTCCATAGCCGTTGATCTTTTCGCGCATGCCGATTTTTTTAAACGCTACGTACAACTGCGACGTGATATTCGATATCACCGGCAGCCCCAGATCGGTCTCGATATCCTCGATGACATCGACGACCGGAAAATTCGCGCATGGAATAAAGATCGCCGTGGCGTTTTTCGCTTCCTTGACCGCTTTCTTGGCCGCCCGGTAAATATCCGCAATGGAGGCCAAGCTCGATTCGGTAAAGCTCGTCCCAAGGCTTACCACCGAAGCGACTTCAAAGCCCCAATCCCCGAGGTACTTCACCATCTTATCGTTGAGATCGGCGGGATAAGGATCCACCACCGCCAACCGTGACGCGGAAAGATCTCTGAAAGCATCCATGGCCGCGACGACGCTGGTTGTGCAGGGCACGCCCGTCAATCTTTGAAGCGTCTCCAACAGGTTGGCCTCAAAGCCTTTGCCCTGAGCCAATACCAGCGGCGCGCCGCCGTGGATGATGAAATCACAAGAGCGCCTGCCGAGCTCCTTGGCACATGCCTCAACCTGCGACAGCGCCTGTTTGTACGCCTCTTCCTTCCATCCTCCAACCATGCATGCGACCGCGATGAGACCCACTCCGTCGGGGACGATCCGATAAAAATCATAGGCGTTCAACTCAATCACTGACGGAGAGATGTAACCGATTCTGGCCCGATAACCGAACATGATTGCCTCCTTTCTTTTGCGGCGCGTCACCTAGCGTCTTCGATCAGCGAAAAGTCGAAGACCTGATTTGCCGCGATGGGATTTTTCACCTTCATTATCTCTTTAGCCGTCTCAAGCACTTCCGATCTCGCGGCGCTATCGAGGTTGCCGTTGTTGACTCGCGATTGCGCGTCTTCCTCGTACAAGAGGTGCGCGATGCGAAGATCTTTGATGGCAAATTTCCTCTGAACATACGGAATCATTATATTCGGGTTGTCTTTGTAGAACCTCGCGCTTCGATTCCAGGCCTTGACGAAACGCACCAAACTGCTTCGCTTTTGCTTGATCCGGCTCTCGGAGGTGACCACGCCTTCAGTCAGATAACGGACATAATCTCTGCCGCGCCCAAAGACTTGGTACCCCTGGTCCAAAGCTAAAAAGGTGAATGGAGGGCTCAGCATCGCCCCGGCGATCCCGCCGCTCACCATCGCTTGCAGACGCACTTCACCGCCCATGCTGATCAAAGTCACGTCCTTGTCAGGATTGAGTCCTTTTGCCTGAAGAATGCGGCGCATGACGATTCCCCCGGTTCCCTCTACCGATCCAAGCCCAATCGATTTCCCCTTGAGATCGGCGGGAGTTCGGATCATCGGCAGCACCAGCAACTCATGACTGGGCCGATCGCCGTCAACTGAAATGATCTTTATGGGCAGCCCGCGAATGGCCGCGGCAAGTCCGGTTCCCGCGTGCGTTATGATATCGACTTCCCCGGACATGAGACTGGCGACTCCCACTTGCCCCGCTCTGATCACCAACATCTGCAGCTCAAGCCCCTCGTCTTTGAAAAAGCCGTTCTCCTGACCGTAGTAGAGAGGCGTGTGGCGGATAGAAAGCCCTGCGGTCATGATGACAAATTTCTCGGCGGCGATTCCGTTTTGAGCTAGAAAAATGAAACCCCAAAGAACGATAGCTGTAAAGAAAGTTTTTCCAAAGTTCATAGCCGACTCCCGCGAGCTTCATATTCCCAACGATCCAGGAACTCACGCCCACGTCTTTCTGCTTCGGCTCTGCTTACCGCTTCAGCAAAAACTCCTCTCTGAGCTGCTGGTACTGCTTGTCGAGCTGCACGGCGTCATCCGGCGTCAGCAGCATGAGACGCACTCCCCGGGCTTCGAAATCCAGCTCAGGGTAGATCGGACGCACCCCACGACGGCCGGAAAGTCTCCCGAAGCTCGCGAGAATCTTCTGCGCCGGTTCGGAGAGCAAATAGTCCAGCAGCAATGCAGCAGCGTAGGGTCGGGGCGCCTTCTTGGCGATCACCATGGGGCTCGGAGTTGAAGGCGTCGGATCGGGATAGGAGATTTCCACCGGACAACCCTTGGTGTGCTTCACGTCGGCGAGCCTGTAGGCGTAGAGATCGATGCCCGCCTTGAATTCGCCGGCGCAGAGAAGCTGGGTCAGAAGCGTGTGGCCTTTGCGCACGACGACTTCGTTTTTGCTGATGGCTTGAAGATACTTGTGGGTCTTCTCCGGACCCCAGGTTTTCAACCATCCCATGATCGATTTATCCGGGTCCTGGTCCAGCGCAAAGTTTCCCTTCCACTTCGGATCCAAGAAGTCTTCGTACTTCTTCGGCGCATCACCCGGCGGCACCAACCGGGAATTGTAAGCGATCACCGCGACGTTGTGGTCCCACGTATTCCAGTAGCCCTGCCGGTCTTTATGAGTGTCGGGATAGAAGGCTCTCTCGGGCGAATCGTACCGGCCAACCAAGCCGGCTTTGATCAGAGCGGACACGTGTTCGTTGCTCGGCCCGATGACGTCCGGGATAAATTTTCCCGCCCTCGCTTCGGTCAATACGCGGTTGGCGATCCTTTCACCCGATGCCCGGTAGGAATCGAGCTTTACCGGATAGCGTTTTTCGAAGTCGGGCCTGAGCTTTTGAATATTGTCTTCACTGATGTTGCTGTATAAAACCGCCGTGCCCTCTGCTTTAGCGCCCACCACAAGTCGCTTCTGCCGCTCTGCACCCGGCAGCTTCCCCAGCTCTTGCCAGATCTCCTCGGGTTCTTTCGCCGAGATATTCGTGAAGCTTGACAGAACAAGCCCCAGAACGAGCAGAACGCTGGCGCAAAGTCGCAGCGTAATTCTCTTCATGGCTCTCACCTCCACTAACAGAAATAGCGGTTCCTTCGTCACAGGTTGCTTTCTGATGCTTGCTTGAGTCCTCTGTATCATACAATTAGGCGAATCCAGTCAAGTTCTTATCATGCTGTGTTGGAGTATAGGAACATTGGAGTGCTGGATTTGAATGCATCACTCCCTTACTCCATCACGCCGGTAGCCCAGTCTCTAACGCACCACTCTTTGCTCGTGCTAAGCCGGTCGAACCATTGCACACCGCCAATGATTGGAATAAAGTTCGGCTCAACTTTATGAAGATTGGAATTATTGCGTTCCTATTCTCTCTCCTGATCGTTCCTCCTAGTTCATTTGCCAATCCTTACCTGCCCAAACCGGGGGAACGACTCACGACGTTAAGAATATCCACCTGCGCCGTTTCCGGCGGCTTCGTGCATCTTTACACGGCGCTCGACAATGGCCTATTCGACAAGTATGGCCTGAAACTCGAGAACATTTTTATCCGGGGAAGCGCCCAAAATCTCGCGGCTCTTGCAAGCGACGAAGTGCAGTTCACCTATTGCGCCGCCGATGGAACGATCCCCGGTCTCGCGTCCGGCATCGACGCCAAGCTCGTCGCCTCTCCCTTGGTGAAGCTGCCCTACGTGTTGGTGGCGCGAAAAGAAATCAGGCGGCCCGAAGATCTTAAAGGAAAATCCATCGGCATCGCGCGCGCGGGAGATTTGAGCGATCGGCTCTCACGCGCGGTCGTGAAAAAATTCGGCCTGTCCCCGGACGTGGTCACGATCCGGCCCATCGGCGGCAGCCAGGGTGAGCGATATCAGGCGATGGCAGCGAACATAGTACAGGCCATTGCGATCACGCCGCCTTTGGATGTCCGCGCCAAGAACGAAGGCTACAACGTGCTCTATCGCCTGATCGATCTGAACCTGCCGTTCATCTACAGCACCCTACATACCAGTTATAAAATGCTGCGTGATCGTCCCGACACCGTCCAGCGAATGGTTGCGGCCTTGGCCGAGATCGTCTACTTCGTCGAGAAGAATCCGGACAAGGCCAAAGCGGCAATCTCTAAAGCGATGCGAGTCACAGATGAGGATGCGCTACAGTCGTCCTATAACGTGTACGCCAAGGAGATTGTCGACAGGACTATGATGGTTCCGGGAAGAGCAGTCGCCGAAGCGGTAGACCTCGCCCGCGAGGGCGGCACCAACGTCAGAAAAAAACCTGAAGAGTTGTATGACAACAGTTTCGTGCTGAACCTAGAGAAAAGCGGTTTTTTGAAAGAGATCTGGGGGAGCGAGAACTACAAGCGGTAACCAAAGGAGTGGATGAGACTTCGCGGGCCGAGCATCCGACGGCGGTTCCCTACACGGGGTTATTCCAACCTGAAAAGTTTCTTCACGTTAAGCGAGAGAATGTTGGCCTTGTCCTCCTCGCTGATCTTTGCCGCCTTCACCTCTTCCAACGTCGCGCAATGCTCATAGCTTGCCGGGTAGGAGTAGAAGAGGCTGCCAAAGGCTAGCCGGTGCGACCCCACCGCCTCGACAAACTGCCGGACGTAGCCCGAGCCGCGAATGTGCGCCGTGTCAAAGAGGATATTCGGCGTCCGCTTCGCGATGTCCAGTGCGAGCTGGCTATTCGTATTCGTCGTTAACGCATCCATCGCCACAAAGGTGAGTTCCGGGAATTCCAGGGCTAACCGCTCCAATCGCCATACGGCTTCCAAGTTCGACTCCGCGTTGGTGTGAACCAACGGCACGAGCCCCAACTCGCTTACCTTTTTCAGCAGCGGCCGCATGAGCTGATGGTCAACGGCCACACCCTGGAAGCGGTTATGCCACACCACTCCTTCCATCTGCAGCTCGTGTTTGATTCGTTCCAGCTCGCCTAGCGAACGCGTGCCATGGAGCGGCTCCACCGTTCCACAGGCCACCGGGAAGCGCTTGGGATCTCGCTTCCGATATGCGGCCACGGTATCGTTGGAACGCATCGTGTCCTTGATTCCGTCCGCCTGGATGTACCCGGTGGCCGCCAGGATCGCCGAATGGGTCACGCCGTTCGCCTCCATGATCCGCACACGGTTACTATAGTCCCGGTCCTGCCAGCCCGGTTCCTCCTGCAGGCTTCCGCCCGTTAAGGAACCAAGATGATGATGGATATCGAAAATCTCCACGGCGCCTCCCTAAAAAATCATAGGAATTTTTTTGATCCTATACATGGACGAAAGCTATTCGACTTCCGTTCTTCTAACTAGACTATAAACCCTTTGCTCTCACTCGCCCACGGCTATTTCCACAACTGTTTGTAAAATCCCTGGTTGTCGAGCTCCTTCACAAACTGATCGTCGTAGAATTCTTCTGGTTTGGCCGTTTTCGCCTTGGGATTTCTCGGCGCGATCTGGTTCAAAACTTCTTGGACTCCCTCCCGTGTGTTGTAGGGAATCTTGTCCACGTAATCTAACGCGTATTGATAAACCGCATTGATCGTCTTCGCATCGCTTGCGCGGCCGTATCTGGCAATCGCGCGCCCGGTAAGTTCTCGATCCGTAAACAGCCTGTACACGCCTTCGGAGTAGGCTTTTAAAAATCGTCGGGTCAGATCCCCATTGGCATTAATAAAAGACCGGCGCGCCATAAAGGCGTCGTGGGGAAAATAAACTCCGGCCTTGCCCATGTTCATGAGTACCTTCGCCCCGGCTTCTTCGGCCCGTAGATTCGCCGGGCTAGAGAACGGAGCAGCGACGATGGCGCGTGTGCGCAACATGGCCGCAGCCGCAAAGAGATCGCCCGTCTGTATGAGTGTCACATCTCGTCCAGGCTCGAGCCCTTGCTTGCGCAAGACATAACGCATCGTGAAATCAGTGGAGGAGCCGAAACGCGTCACGCCGACGGCCTTCCCGCGCAAGTCGTCGATCGTTTTGATCTCCGGCAAAGCCATGATGTAGAAAGCGGGGACTTTGACCATCGATCCGAACATGACGATGTCCGCCCCACCTAAGCTCGCATCGACCGCGGCACTTCCCGCGGCGCCAGCGACGGGCAGATCGCCTCCGAGCATCGCTTGGACCATCAGCGATCCGGAAGCGATCAGCACCAGATGAGAATCAATGTCGTATTTCGCGAAAATCCTTCCCTCTTGCGCCACCCACATGCCGGCGAAAACCCCGCTCGCGCTCGAGTAGCCCATCGCCAACCGATCCCTCGCCAGCGTCAAACCCGGCAACACTGCCATTAGCATCATGCTGAAAACAGCCGCTCGAATTAGTTTATTCACCTTTTTGATCTCCTTGCCTGCTTTGTGTCGTCGATACGTGTGGTAGCGCGGGAGGGTTTACTTTGTCAATGTATACGGGCACGATCAACACGCAATCATATCCGGCTTCGTGCGCCGAGACGGGCCTGCGGCGCCGATCGCACGAGCCTGGAATTGTCTGGCAGGCCTGGAAGCATGGTGGGATTGGCAGATGTCCACTGGTAAAATTTCTCTATTTACTTCAACACCCCATTTCGCTCTACTCGCCTCTGGGATCTTTTTGCGCAACCTGCAAAACAGAATTTTTAGCAACCAAGTGCATTAACGAATAACAAAGGAGGTTCTTCCATGAACGCAAGAAGTTCTGCTGTTTGGCTTGCAACCCTGGTCAGCATTATTCTCTTCAGCGCGACCCGTTTGCAGGCGCAGACGGGGCTTAAAAAAGTCCGGGTATCGATTCCAGCCGCAAACGTTACGTACCTGCCTTTTTACGCAGCGAAAGAGAACGGCTATTACAAAGAGGAAGGCCTCGACGTCGAATTCATCCTTATGCCCGCCAATCTTGCCAGCACAGCGGTGTTAACAGGAGACGTCGACTACAACGGCGCCGTAACGGGCGTCGTCGGTGCGGCCGTCAAGGGACAACCCATCAAGGCGGTCATCTTCACGATGCGGTCGCCCGTGCAGGGCCTGATGGCGAAACCAGAGATCAAAGATCTCCAACAGCTCAAAGGTAAAAAAATCGGCGTCAGCTCGCCCGGCTCCACTACGGACATCACCACTCGATACATCCTCAAGCGGCAGGGTTTTGAGTTCGGCCGCGATTATTCGATTGTCTACATAGCGACGGAGCCTGGGCGTCTTGCCGGGCTGGATGCGGGAGTCATCGACGCCGCCATGCTTTCGGTTCCGGAAAACATCCTCGCCCGTCAGAAAGGCTTCAACGAGTTGGCGTTTTCCGCCGATTTCATCGAATTCCCGCAGAACGGCTTCGGCACCTCAAATAAAAAAATTAAAGAGAACCCGGAAGAGGTTCACCGCATAGTCCGTGCGACCCTGCGCGGGCTGGTATTTGTTTCCGACAAGAAAAACAAGGACGCGTCCCTGGACATCATAGTGAAAAACTGGGCCGTGAAGAGTCGCGCGATGGCGAGCGAGATGTATGATTACATGGTAAGAGCGATGCTGCGCGACGGGTCCATCAGTATGAATGGGCTCAAGGCTCTCGTCGACCAGCAGCGAGAAAGCGCAAAGGTAACCGAGCGGGTCAATGCGGCCCTGGTGATCGATTACAGTTTCGTCGAAAAGGCACGAAAGGAATTGGGCGCCGGCCGACAGTAATCTCCCAGAGTTCAGGGGCAATTCTGGGGACACAATGCAATTCCACGACATCCTTTTTGATTGGGCGCCCCAACTTTGCTCAACGCAGAGGAATGCACTAAATGTCGGCGCGATCTATGTCACCGTGATTGGGTGGCTGCTCCTTCCTGCACCTTCTTCAACAGGCTCATGTCTTCCAGGTCGTCCGGTGTAAATGTCTTCGCGATCTTGAGCGTCTCTCTGTAAATCTCTATTTCGCGCTCAACCGACTTTCGTGGTTTCGTGCCGTCTTTGCTGTATGACTGCATCTGTGTCGCAAAGGCTTTTTCCGCGAGGGGCGGATCGATTTTGTGAAAGCCGGCGATGTATTGAATCACTTCGGTCCGGTTGGCCGGATTGTGCATGTAAGTCAGTGTCCGATACAAACCGGCAATCAGAGCATAAGCCTTCTGCGGATTCTTTTTGAGGGTGTCGGTTGTAGCCACGAGGCCAATGAAGCTCAGGGGCGCATAGGTTCTCGCTTCGGCCAAGCGGCGATAGCCCCTGGCTTCAAGTTCTTCCGCGTACGGAGGAGCCATCAAAGTCGCCGCGACTTTTCCGGTGGTCAGTGCCTTATAAGCGTTATCTGAAACTTGCGTCGCCAAAAGGGTAACGCGAGAGGGATCGACGCCATTGGCTTTCAGAATCACCGTTGCCGACATTCCTACGGCGTCGGTGAGAGCCGTCACGGCGATGACCTTTCCGGCCAGGTCCTGAACCGTCTTGATGTCAGGCTGCGCAAGGAGAGCGTGGCTCGGATCCGCTTGAACATAAAATACTCTCTTGAGCGGAAGGCCGCGCAGAATGGCGGACGTGGCGGCGCCCAAAGTCGTGGCAAAATCCAGTTCGCCCGCCACGAGAGCCACGATGGCGGTCGGCGGAGACATCACCACGAGCTGCGGTTCGATCAGCTCCGGCGAAAAAAAACCTTTGTCCTTGCCGAAGTAGTAAGGCATGATCGCAAGGCTCTTCGAAGGCACGTGAATCGTGACTTTGGTTGGGCCCGATGCCGCATGAGCACCTGGCGCGAAGACGGGAGCCATGTAAACGAGCAGAGATAATAATGCGCAAATCGCTAGTCGTGTCTTCATACCGCTCGAGGTAACATAACCGCTACTCATGAAATCGGCGGCTTGCCCTTTCCGCTACTTCCTTCACCGCCGGCAGAGGGCAAAATCCCTGCGACTCGACGGCGAAGACCGGATTGAACTTGCTGCGGAAGTTCTCCAGAGCAATGATGGCGGCGAGCTCCACCAATTCTTCTTCCGTAAAATGGCGCTTGAGACGGTTGAAGAAACGATCCGTAACTCTCTTGTTCGTGTACGTCATTCGTTCGCACAATTCTAGCGCTAGTTTTTCGCGAGGAGAAAAAATCGGGCTCTTGGGGTAATCTCCCAACGCGGCTTCGACCTTTTCTGCCGACGCGCCGTTTTGCATCCCACTGGATGCGTTGATGTCGATTCAATACGGACAGCCGTTGATGCTGGCCGCTTTCATGCAGAGAAGATGTCGCAGCTCACCGCTGATAAGCCCCGACGCCAGAATCCCTTGTTGAAGAGCCTGAACGCCTTTTTGAATCGTGGGCCTCAAACCGTAAACTTTCGCCGTATTCAAGATCGACCCGTACTGCTTTTCTTGCTCTTCGAAAATCTTGCGAACGTCCTCTGGCGCTTCGTCCTTCGTTACCCCTTTGATTCTGAGCATACTGACTGAACCTCCTGTTTATCCCGTCAACCAGGTCAAATTTCCTGCGTGATCTTGAGTAAACGCGCCGCCGTACCACCGAGCATATTGTCTTTACGTTTAACATCGAGCGGCAGATTTTTAATCTCGTCGATGTATTCGCGAATGCCGTCGGCATTTTTACCTATCGCCGGGTCGTCGTTGTTGAAGTTCTGCGGGTAGTCGGTCGCAAACACCATTCGCTCGGGACGTATAGCTTCCATTGCACAGCGCAGCGCGATCGGGCTGCCTTCGAATCCGGCCATGTCGAAGTAAAGCCGATCGAAGTAATCGCCGAACGGTTTCGGCAATTTGAAGCGGTAAGACGACCGCGCGATTCGCTCTTTATAGCCGGCCAACCCGCCGCCGAAATGAGCGAAGACGAACTGAAGCTCCGGATAGCGCTCCAAGACCCCGCCGGCGATGAGCCGCGGGACGGCCACGCCGAGATCGAACTCGCGCGTGAGAATGACCGAGAGCTGGTAATCTTTCAGTAAATCGTAGCCTCTGGGTGCCAGAGCTGGATGGACGAAGATCGGCACTTGAAGTTTTTGTACGGTCTCGTAAAACCGCCGAAACTCCTCAGCGTCGAGAGATAGACCATTAATCTGAGACGAAATTGTCACTCCTTTCAACTCAAGCTCGTTCACGGCTCGTTGCAACTCGCTTAGCGCGGGCTCACCTTCCAGCGGTGCGATATGCGCCAGACCAACAAAGCGGTCTCTATATTCTTTTTGAATTTTCGCCGCGCAGTCGTTCAGCAACCGGCAGTTTTCCAGCGTCGTATCCCATTCCAGAATGCAGCTCTGAACCGCGACGTCGATCCCGGCCCGGTCCATGTCCTGGATCTGCGCGTCCAGGTTGAACAGCTGGGAATGAACGTTCGCCTTGGCCATGCCGCCCTCTTCAACGATGGTTTTAGTCTTCGTGTCGATCCCCATTCGTCGTGCCAGTTCGACGGGAATGTAGTGATGCTCAAAATCGATGACCATGATTTTCTCCTAAGAATATGAAGGCAAGTCTGATGAACAGATGTCAACTGTCTAACGTGATCCTCGCGGCACCGGTGATATAACACACTGGCATGCGCTGAGTATTTCGCGCGTAGCCGACTCTCCCTTGCCGATCAATCATGATAAGACCGGCGGTGCCGCCGGTTTTTTCCGCGAGCAGCATCACGGCTCGATTGACGGATTGCGCGGGATCGAATCCGCTGCGCAAAAAATCGAGAGCGCTCTTCGCCATCAGGACGCGAATGATCGCCTCACCGTGGCCGGTGCAAGAAACGCCGCCGTCCTCATCGGCATAAGTGCCGCAGCCCAATAGGGGCGAGTCGCCTATTCTGCCCGGGATTTTGCCAAAGATTCCGCCCGTGGAAGTCGCAACAGCAATCTTGCCGCCGGCATCTAAGGTGACGCACCCGACTGTGCCGTGCTTTTCCCGCCAGCGCTTTCGCTCCGCTTCGACGATGAGCGCTTCGGGAGAACATTCGGGAAATCCAATCTGGCGCGCGAACCGCAGTGCGCCCTCGCCGGCCAAAAGCAGGTAGCGTCCGTCTTCCATGACGCGGCGCGCGAGTTTGATCGGATTCTTGATACGCTGCACGGCTGCGACGCCTCCGGCGCGCAGCGTATCCCCTTCCATAATGGCAGCGTCCATTTCAACCTCGCCGTCGCTGTTGAACGTCGAGCCGGTCCCCGCGTTGAAGAGTGGGTTGTCCTCGAGCACAACGACGGCTGCCTCGACGGCGTCGAGAGCCGGCCCATCCTGCTCAAGAATCTTCCAACCGGCGAGCGCGGCTTGTT
>WNGH01002568.1_pt1 | contig 17197 bp, 18 predicted proteins | sample 5400631 | NCBI WGS metagenome assembly WNGH01 (sample SAMN13153373, study PRJNA577476) | soil metagenome | isolation source: 115 cm soil or saprolite under Garry oak tree replicate 1 | place: USA:California | collected 2016-06-15
AGGTTCTTGGCTTCAGGGTCCCGAAGTGCCAGGTTCGCCCGTCCCTCTTATTGTTTAACTGGCCGTCCTCGCCTCGAAGAGGGCTCCGTGTCAGCGTGACGTTCAGTGCCAGCGCCCGAGAAGTCCGCTTATCGGAATGTGGCATTAGAGCTTAATCCCATCTTTGCTCACCCGTTACCCCTTTGCACAGTTTGCAAAACCGATGACCGCAACTCTCGCAGACCTGCGTAAACTTTCGCGTTCGCTTTCCGCATTTACAGCATTTCAGGGTCACTTTTTGTCCATCGTCACGGCCATTAATTCTTTATCAAGAAAGGCTATCTCACTACTTACGGGGAACCTACACTTCGGAATCTTGCTCGGTTTTCACGGTCGCGATTCCGCAGCCCGGCAACGAACCTGAAGCCTTCAATTCTCTCGCTTTTTTTCTGCCAGCGGCCATAGCTGCTTTATCTGTATCAAAACCTTTCTCCGTTGATGCAACAACGTGGTTTGAATCGCGGATTTCATAAAACCATGTCATAGGATTTTCCCCAATTCATTATCCGGCTGAAGCGGCGCACAGCCAGCCGCTTACATTTTTGAAGTGCCTATTCCACAACTGCCAGATATGGCCTCCGAGGCGGATTGGGCAATTTCCCACATCCACGCAGCAGTTTACGAAGTCAATTTTCGACGGCGATTGTACGTACATCACGGATGTTCAGACTCCCCCATGCGGACCTCACCCATCTCGTGAGGAAATCTCTGTAGATCGTCTTCGTGGCGTGGGACTTTCCGCCGTCAAATTGATCATTGGCTAGCTCAATTCTGCTGTAATGATCAACAAGGTCGGCAACTGTTATAGCCTGTTCACGCCGACGATTGCGTGTTTCGTTGATCGATACGCGCAGGCCATTACTTGCCTGCCAAGCGTTTTCCAAATTTGGATACTGCTGGAAGGTGCCAATGACAGCTTTGCGCGGGACGCGCACTCCGGTGGATTCGCTGCCCCACCAAAGGAACTCCCAACGATCAGGTCCCTTCTTCCTTTGGCCAAGCCGCAGATATCCTCGCTGATAGCGGACTCGCATGGTCCCTCCTCCGGCGACGGTTGCACCGGAGACGAGCTTATGCCCGCCTGCCGGGGCAGATCGAACGTTCCGACGGCTGGCCAGGTCATGTAAGAAGACTTTGTGTGGTTGTATTAATCGAAACCGCGAAAAGTTTTTTTGACACGGTAGAGGTCTGCGGTTCGAGTCCGCACGGGCCTACCATATTTTTCAGTGAGTTAGCATCCCCAACCGCTCCTGGCAAGGCTCCAATTGGCTCCATTAAGGAGGTAGTCCGCGACTGCCGAGGGCACCTCCTAATTGTCCTCCGCGAGGACACGGGTCCTCCTGACGCCCCGTTAACCGGGAACGTCCGGAGAACATATGAGTCGGCCGTTCAGGATCAGAGAATATTCGGTCCGATTCGCAGGACGTGGCGCTCCGTCGCGCAGCAAGCCGAGCTTGCGCTCGGGGAACATTCTCCGAAGTGAGTTCGCATGAGTCTTCACGCCTGTGGCCGCAGACAGATGAGAAGAACGCGCCTGCCTCATGAGCAGGAGGCCTGCTTCCATGGCTGGGACGGAATACGACAAATGAAGGCGGGACTGTGCCCACAGTTTGATCGCCGTTTTTGGCCGTCTTTGATGTAACTAGAGACCATTCGGTCTCGTGCAAAGCGACGGGCCGATAGAAGCCTTCGAGTTCAAGACTGTTCCCGGCTACGAGCACACGCTCATCTGGATGAACGCGGGCTCTCCAGAATCTTAGCAAAGAGCCAAGGTTTGACCGCTATCCCGACTCCGTCGGACAATGGATGCCTACTTCACGAGTTCATTGGCGTAGCGGACGGGAACTGCCAAGTTCGAGCCGCCAAAATCGTTTAGAATAGCGAAGTTCACACCAATGACCTTGCCATCGCGATTGAAGAGAGGTCCTCCGGAACCGCCGGAGGTTGTCGCCGCGTCGTAAACAATCTTGTCCATTAAGACATCTCCGATGTGTCCCTGGGTCGTCGTCGGGCGAATGAGGTTTTGCTCGGACAACTGCGAAACAATCTGGCTCACCTCATGGGCGTTTTCCGCCACTTTTCGGGTGATGTCGCTTCCCGCGCGGGCGAGGATGCCGTCGATTCCCGTTGGGTAGCCAATCAGGACGACCGGATCGCCCGTCACGCTGGCTTCACTCCGGCTATCCAACTCCAGGAGTGCGGCGTGAGGCGGTGCTGGACTCTGTAGTTTGAGTGTTGCCAAGTCGGCTTGCGGCGAAATTTGGTCGACCTTGGCCGCGATGCCTTGAGAACTCCCGGGGAAGTACGCCGTGTAAGAGGCGGCAAAGGCGGTAGTACCCCGCTCGATAATTTGCTTCAATTCCTCGTCGCCCCACCAGGGCTCCACAACGTGATGGTTCGTCAGGAGACGTCCATCGCGTCCTACCAGAAATCCAGTGCCAAAAAAATCTTCCTGCAGAGGCGGTCCAGTTCCATCTATTTCGAGAGTTACCATTCCTTTGCTATCCACCAGCGGCTTACCCGTGGCATCCATCAAGATACGAATTAGTTTTCTAGAATCTTTCTCCCGAAACTCCACAACCACGTGCAGCAAGCAGACGCTGGGCCCGTAAGTGTGAACAATCGTTTCCGCGATCCGGCCTTCATTCTCCAGATGGTTCAGGCGATTCTGCGTCTCTTGAAGCTGCTTCTTGAGGGATGCGCCATCCGTGCCGCCATCCGTTGCCATCTTTTTGCGAATCTCTCCGGTTTGTGCTTTCAAGGACTCGCGAGTTGCCGAGGTGTCACTTGCGGGCAGGGACGCGCGCGCCTGTTCTGCGCGGCGCAGGAGTTCTCCGTCTTGCAGGATACCGCCGTTCAGCCGCGCCACCTCCGCTTTGAGCTGGAGCGTATCCTGGTGCTCGTGCCTGTTGGAAATAACTGTAACAAGTGCAGCGAGGGCTGCAACTGCACTGAGGCCAAGAACACCGACAATCAGCCAGAAGCGCCGTTTGGCGTTCGTGCCTCCGCCCAGGGCTTCCACAGCAGTCTCCGCCAGGTGCTCTTTTTCCAGCGCGTCTTTCAGCTTTGCTTCGAGCTCGAGCTCCGGTTGTCTCTCACGAATCTGCGTCCTGATTTTTGCCGCAAATTCCAACGGTTCAAATGGAATGGAGACAACGTCGTCCGCGCCCAGGTCCAGCCCGCGGGCGCGTTCCAGCGCACCGCCGCGAACGACCATCACGATCTTGAGACTGCGCGAGTCAGGACTCGCCTTGATTTGGGTGATCAAACCGCAGCAGCTGAGATCGGATGGTGTTGCTTCCGTGATCAGAACTTCCGGGGAAAGAGCGAGAATCTCATCAACGTTCCAGCTGCGCTTTGTGGTGATTTCATAGCCTTGACCTGATAAGGCCTGTGTGACGTCTTGGGCAGACTCCACACGCAGGTTGAGGAGAAGAATACGCATCGCTATCATCTTATCACCAAGCAGTTTTAACTTTCCGTCGGGATGCCAGCCGGCATCGGATAGCACTCAGTTGAAACTTCCCGGAAGTCCCCAAAAACACGCGTGGCGGCCGCACCGAGATCCACACTGCGACTCCTGATATGCCTAACTGATTCGATGAAGGATTCTTGTGTTTGGTCGCAGATCCTGGCTCATTCGTCCGTCTTTCGCGGCGGCGTTTCCTTAACGAGTCTATCGCTACCTCGTTGAATTTCCCTCTAGTGACCGATCCAATCGTAGAGGGCAAGAGGTTGCCTTATTCCGAACGGCGCGAGAGTCACAGGGCCCTCCAACAAGCAGCTCCATCCGCTTCCTCGTGCTCATCAGTGCGCCAGACGCGACTCCGCCGCGCTGGAAAGCACCGAAAGACTCATGACGCGATCAATAGAAAAGGCACCTGCTCCTCGAATCATGAGCAAAGCGACAATCGCAAGTACCAGCAGGTGAAACTCATATCCCTCGCCCTTTTGAGTGCCGGTCCAATTCATGAAAAAGCCGGAGGCACGGTGCTCAATCATTATTGCCACCAGCATGTTCACACCGATTCCGAACGCTGCGATTCGGGTCAGGAATCCGAGGATGAGTCCGATCCCGCCGAAGAACTCGGCCGCGATGGCTAAAAAGGCCAGGGGAGCTGGAATATGCATCATGCTAGTGAAGGCATTCATCGTAGGTGTGAATCCAAATCCTCCGAACCAACCCAACATCTTCTGCGCACCGTGCGCGAAAAATACGATACCCAGAACCAACCTCAGAATCGCCGTCGCGGTGTCATCATCCGTGGCATATAGTCGACGAAACATTCTTTAACCTCCCTGCGTTCAACGAATTCTCTTTGGCCGTCAATGGGCCACTTATCTTGACATCAAGGTAGATGTACGATCTGCGCACAAAGATTCAACAATGCTGGAGTAAAATGGCATTGTCCATATACCTCGACGTAGAGTCTTATTGGAGCCCCTGTCTTACTGTGATCAACCTGAGGTACGTGCCTTTGGCGTCCCCGATTCGAGTGCCGAGCGATGCACCGGGAACGCGGATCGGGCTAGTGTTGTGGAGGGCAGCTGACGCTATCGAACAGAAAGCCATGCCAAGCTTCTCTGACATTTCCACAGGTGAGGACCCACGCACTGTGCGGATGCCATTTTTCACGGAGTTCCTCTTAACGCTTTCAGTGCTCCGCCCCATGCAATCACTTCGTCCGCCATTAAATGCACGGCCTTGTCGTGCTTTTCATGCGGCTTAAAAGTCGTGAAGTTCTCGAAATCGGTAAACATCGACAGCGCAACCTGCGCCCGCACGTCCGCAATCCTGATTTCGCCAATCACTAGCCTGAGGTTCTCCACCGCGCGGACACCGCAAGCGCCGCCATATCCGACAAATCCCGCCGCTTTGTTGTTCCATTCGTGGAAGAGAAAATCGATGGCGTTCTTTAACGCCGCCGAGGTGGCATGGTTGTATTCGGGGGTGACGAAAATGTAGGCGTCGAGCGAGGCAATTTTCTCGCTCCAAGTTTTCGCATGTGGGTTGCTGTATTGATGCATTATAGGTGGCACGAGTTCATCGAGGAGCGGCAGCTTGTAATCCTCAATGTCGACAATCTCAAACTCCGCGTCGTTGCGGCTCTTCAGGATATCGAGCACCCACTTTGCCACGGCCGCGGCTTTCCGTCCCGGTCGCGTACTACCTACGATGATTCCAATGTTCAGCATGTGCCTCTCTCTCCCTTCTGGTGCGCGTGTGCCTTCTTTAGGAAGGTCAATATCTCTACATCAAGATAGATGTTAGAATTGCCATGATGATTCAGAGTTCTGATAGAATATGCTGTAGCCAACATAACTCGATATCGAGTATTCTGTGGCTGAATCTGAGGGCCGAAGGGAGGTGCCTGCGTTGGCGGTCCCCGTTTCAATTCCGAGCCGTGAAGCGGCGACCCATGTCTGGCTGGTACTGTGGAAGGCCGCCCATGCGATCGAGCGGAACGCTAGTCGAAGCGTGTCTGCGTTGGGCCTTGGCCATTCCGACTTCGCGGTATTAGAAGTGCTTCTGCATAAGGGACCGCAGCCGGTGAATATCATCGGGAAGAAGGTTCTGCTCACGAGCGGTTCGATCACTGCCGCGGTCGATCGCCTGGAATCAAGAAAACTACTCCGGAGGACAGCCGACCCGAAGGACGGGCGCAGCCGGATCGTCCATCTCACTGAGAAGGGCCGGCATTTAATCGCGCGAGCCTTCCAAAAACATGCGTTGGACATGGAGGAAACCATGGCCGTATTGAGATCCGGGGAACGAGTAGAACTGGTCCGTTTGCTTAAGAAAGTAGGAATGTGGGCTGCCGCGCGCCTTGATGATAACGGATCGCCAAGAGTGGGTGTACCAGATGCCTACTCCTCCCGCAGTTCTTTAGTGTAGTAACTGCTATCGTCGGATTTAACCAAAGCAAGGACGGACCTTCAAAACTTTCAACCGGCGCAGCCGCCCAGATCAATTTGAGCGCGCAAGGGGACTATAAATAGGCCATGGCATCCGAGAGACATAGTTCCGAACAAGCTCGGCATGCACTGGATATCCGCCTTGTGCTTGACGCGATCCCCACGCTCGCGTGGTCCGCTCGTTCGGACAGCTCCGCTGATTTCTTCAATCAACGGGCCTGGCCGGCACGCCGGACATCGGGCTACTTCTTATGCGGCTGACCTATGGTTCTCATGTATGCCGGGGAATCCAAAGGCGGATGGGGATCCGTCGGCATGGTTTGAGAAATTCTCGCCTCAATGCATTTCAAGGCCCGAATACTCCGGGTGCTGCTCTACGTATCGCCGTACCGTCGGACAGATAATGTCGACCTTAAGGTTGTGCTCTCGTGCCCACTGGAGAGCGTTCTCTGCCAGGGCCGATGCGAGACCCAAATGCCGCAACTTTTCAGGAACTTCCGTGTGGATCAACTCCAGGATGTTTCCCGCCAAACTATATTCCAGATAGGCAACTTGCCCGCTCTGCTCGATTTCGAACCGGCCGGTCGTTACTTTATGCAAATGTAGAGGCTTCCGATGAAAGATATTCCACACGGCGATAAGACCTTTTCTTGGCTTGAGTGCCTATTGATGGCGGTCGGCCATCGCTCAACAGGCGTTATCCCTGACGATTAGATTAGGCGGGGCCTAACCTAACCGGGCGGAGATTTATACCGACCGCCAATGATTCTCCACACCTCGTCAAAGTCTTGCGTATGGCCTGATTTCTGCACGGCGGCATGCCCTTGGCTCGCGGGAGATCATAGATAGCTTGGTGCACGAAAAATACGGCGCTGGTCGGTTCATTAGATCGGAAGTCCGGCTGCGTACAAATTGAGCGCGATCTAACCGGTTCTAACAGGAATTATTAGCGATGCGACCGCAGCACTTGCCAACGACAAACCTGCACAGATTAACATTACACTTCGGAATCCAAAGACGAACGCATGGGAAATTGATACCCGGATCAGCGCTGTCTTATCGGCATCTAGGCCGGAGGGTAGGTCAAGGCCGGCGAGCTTGATTTCGTTCGCCTGAACGTACTGGAGAATGCCGGGCGGAAGCAGTCCGCCCGTGAGACTACGATTCAAGCTAGAACTGAATGATTTCACCATCACGATCCCGAGGATCGCAATGGCAAGTACCCCCGCGACCCGGGCGACCGCATTGTTGATGCCTGAGGCGGTGCCGCCACGGTCCTGGTCTACTGAACTCATGACCACAGTGGTGAGAGGAGCCACACTGACCGCCATTCCAAACCCGAGGACAACGAACGCAGGGAAGAATGCTTTCCAGTAGTTAGCTTCCACACCAGGTACGGCAAAGAGGACGAAACCTGTTGCCGCAATCAGCGGCCCGATGACCAGCGGTGGCCGCGGCCCATAACGCGCGACCAGTCCGCCAGACCAGCGCGAAAGAAAGAACATCAGGAGAATTAGCGGCAGCGCGGCGGCACCGGTCGCAGTTGTCGAGTATCCCTGCACCTCGATAAGGTTCATCGGAAATAAGAAAAAGAAAATTCCAAGAGCGGCGTAGAGAAAAAGGGTGAAGAGGTTCGCGCCACTAAAACTGTGTGACTGAAACAGCGCCAGCGGAACCATGGGTGAGCTTTCCCAGACCTCCACGAAGACGAAACCGATTAGACAGGCAAAGCCGACACTCAGGCTTCCGAAAACTAGCGGATGGCCCCAACCGAGACTTATAGACTCGATGAGCCCGTAGACCACGCCACCTAATCCGACAGTCGCGACCAGGGCTCCCAGCCAATCCACATGCCTGGCAGTAGCGTTACGGCTTTCGGGAATATGCCGTAGCGAAATTACGATCACTGTGGCCGCGAGGGGAACATTAATGAAGAATGCCCAGCGCCAGGAAGCATGCTCAATCAGCCAGCCGCCGAGAACCGGCCCCCCTGCTGTCGTGATTGCAGTGAACCCGGACCAGGTACCGATCGCTAGGCCGCGGGTTTTCTCGTCGAAACATGCACTGATGATCGATAGGCTGCCAGGCACGAGGAAGGCAGCTCCTATACCTTGAACACTTCGTGCGATTACGAGTTGCTGAATGTTTGAGGCAACACCACAGGCGATAGAAGCAGCCGCGAAAATCCCCACGCCAACCAGAAACATCAACCGGCGACCGAACAAGTCGCCGAAGGAACCGCCGACGAGAATCAAAGCTCCCAAGAACAACCCATATGATTCGACCACCCATTGCACACCGACGACGGTAGCGTGGAGGCTTGCCTGGAGTGTCGGCAGGGCCACGTTGACGACAGTGCTGTCTATAAAGGCCATGCTGGAACCGAGGATTGTCGCTGCGAGGACCCAACGTCCGGCTTGCGCTGTGCAAGGAACGTCAGCGTTCACCGCGCGGATTACGGCTTCGTCGCAAGGGGGCCTCATGGAGATTGTAGATGCGTTAATGTGCCGACGAGGTTCTGAGATTGATGAATATCCGTCGGTGAATAGTCCACGGCCCATGGCGACGCTTGACGCACTTGAGGCACATGTGTGCAACCGTGAAATCCAACTCTGTGACCAAACCGAGTTTCCTTCATCTTATGAGGTTGTTTAGGCGGCTCAGAAGTTTACAATTGCCTCCTGTACCCGAACTGGGGCCGATTATGGCGAAACCAATTTTGCTGAGTGTGGATGACGACTCCGATGTTCTCAGGGCGATCGAGCGTGACCTGCGGTCAAAATACGGCGCTGAATACCGCGTGATGGCAAGCGATTCTCCCGAGGGAGCACTCACGCTTTTAAAGCAGTTGAAAGTGCGGAACGACAATGTGGCCCTACTTCTTGCTGACCAGCGTATGCCTCACATGGACGGAGTCTCATTTCTACAGGAAGCGACACGGATCTTCCCCGAGGCGAAGCGGGCATTGCTTACTGCCTACGCCGACACCAATGCCGCGATCGGCGCCATCAATCAAGCCAACATCAACTACTTTTTTCTGAAGCCGTGGGATCCTCCATCAGAGCATCTGTACCCGCAATTGGATGACCTGCTCGATGATTGGCAAGCTTCGTTCCGGCCAACGTTTCAGGGAATTCGCGTATTGGGGACACGCTGGTCGCCCCGGTCGTACGAGTTGCGGGACTTCCTGGCACGCAACCGCGTTCCGTATCAGTGGATTGATGTTGAGGCTTCCGCCAACGACCCGGAAACCAGGCGACTTCTGGAGGCTCTAGGGCCCGAGGCTACGAGCCTTCCTGTTGTGCTTTTCCCGGATGGGACCAAACTTCTTGAGAGCGCACCGGCAGAAGTCGCGCAAAAGGTCGGATTGCAGACACGCGCGCAAACCAGCTTCTACGACTTGGCGATCGTCGGTGGAGGGCCGGCTGGCCTAGCGGCTGCTGTTTATGGCGCCTCGGAAGGTCTGCACACGGTAATGATCGAGAGGGAAGCACCGGGCGGGCAGGCGGGAATGAGTGCGCGCATCGAGAACTACCTGGGATTTCCAATGGGGCTTAGTGGCGGCGATCTTGCCCGGCGAGCGGTGGTGCAGGCCCAGCGCTTTGGAGTAGAAATCCTATCGCCGCAGGAAGCAGTCGGCATTCGAACGGAAGGGCCCTACCGGATCATCAAGCTGGTGGACGGGAACGAAATTTCTTGCCACGCGTTAATGATCGCGACTGGAGTACAGTGGCGGCGTCTGGAAGCCCCAGGAATCGACAGGTTGCAGGGGGCAGGCATCTACTATGGGGGTGGCGCCACGGAAGCACTGTCTTGCAAAGGCGAAATCATCTACGTCGTGGGCGGAGCGAATTCGGCGGGCCAAGCCGCGATGAACTTTGCCAAATACGCAGACCGCGTGGTCATCCTGGTGCGAGGGAGTTCTCTCTCCAGCACCATGTCGCAGTATCTGATCGACCAGATTAAGGAGATGACCAACATCGAGGTTTGGGCACACGGGAGCGTCGCCGAAGCGCATGGCGAAACGCATCTGGAAGAAATTTCGGTCCTTTGTTCGGATACCAACAAGATTGAGCGCGTGCCGGCGAGCGCCATGTTCATCTTTATTGGAGCGCTGCCGCGAACAGATTGGCTGGCGAAGGTCGTTGAGCGCGACGAACGCGGGTTCATCCTGACGGGTCCCGACCTTATACGAGAGGGGCAGCACCCCAAGGGGTGGGCGCTCGACAGAGATCCCTTTTTGCTGGAGACGAATGTTCCCGGTCTTTTTGCGGTGGGCGATGTGCGGCACGGTTCGGTGAAACGGGTGGCTTCCGGGGTCGGTGAAGGGTCAGTGGCCGTGCAGTTCATCCATCAATATCTGAGCAAGGTATAAATGGCCGAAAAATCGGAACTACTTCGCGTCCCGGCGTTCGCCGATCTGCCCGACGAGCAAATTGCTTGGTTTATTAGCCAGTCCGAAGAGGTGCGTCTCAAGCCGGGTGACATAAACATTCGCGAAGGCGATCCGGCGGACACGATGTTTGTTGTTCTTGAGGGACAGCTGCAAGCGCGGGGCGAACTCAGTGGCGAAACAGTGGTGATTTCGATAAACCCGGGCGACGTGACCGGTGTGCTGCCCTTCTCGAGAATGAAGCAGTTTCCCGTAAGCTCACGAGCAATCACGGACGCTCGCCTCCTGCGTTTTCCTGCTTCGCTGTTTCCCAATCTCGTACAAAAGATGCCGGAGTTGACCCAACGTCTCGTGGGCATGATGTCCGACAGAATCCGTGAATACACCCGGCTGGAGCAACAACGCGACCGGCTAGCTTCTTTGGGAAAGCTTTCGGCAGGACTCGCGCATGAACTGAATAATCCAGCCTCCGCCGCCAAACGCGCCACAAGCCAATTGCGCGATGTCCTGAAACGAATCAGGGACGCAAGTCACGAATTGGGAAGGCGCGACCTGACTGCCGCCCAGAAAACAGAAATCGAGAAACTCGAAACGTCGTTCGTCCAACGCGACGAAGTTCCACCCGACGCGCTAACCATCAGCGACCTCGAAGATCAGATTGACTCCTTGCTTCGGAGTCGCGGGCAGACCGACTTGTGGCAGATGGCGGCAGATCTGGCGCGTAAGAACGTCAAACCCGAGGCTCTGGAATCGTTGTTCGCAACCCTCGATGCAGACACCGCCCGAGCCGCTCTGGTGAGGATCGCTGCTTCGGTGGAAATCGCAACCCTGCTGAACGAAATCGAGAGCGCCACCTCGCGTATCTCAGATCTGGTCCGTGCAATCAAGGAATACACCTTCATGGACCAATCGCCCGTGCAAAACGTTGATATCGTGAAAAGCCTGGAAACCACTCTTACCATCTTGAACCACAAGCTCAAACGGGGAGTTGCCGTGCAGCGTGACTATGAGCGCATTCCACTCCTCGTGAATTCATTCGGGAGCGAGCTGAATCAGGTGTGGACCAACATCATCGACAATGCCATTGACGCCATGGGTGGTAAAGGCGAGCTTCGAGTTCGAACCTATCGCGAGGACAGTTGTGTTGTGGTCGAGATCGCCGATAACGGGCCGGGTATCTCGCCCGAATTACAGCCGCACATTTTCGAACCCTTCTTTACGACAAAGGGAGTCGGGGAAGGTACAGGTCTCGGCCTCGACACTGTTCAGCGAATTGTGAAAAAGCACAGAGGAAATATCCAAGTCACCTCGAAACCGGGCGACACACGTTTTCAGGTGCGGCTCCCCTTGACGGAAGCTCTGGCCTAGGACGTCTTACCCGGGAAATGTGGTGAACCCTTCACATCGCGATCGTACCCGGATCACGGCGGGCTCGGAAGCGGCTTGTCAGACTAGGCCAAACGGTTATCACACCGTGAAAAGTGGCTTGGAGCCAAACCGCGTGTGCCACTACCCTCTACCTCAAAATAGGGGTTCACTGCACTCCAGCGGTCTGTTCAACGAAAATGTTAATTTGTTGCCTGGCCATATACATCCACGTGTATCGATATCTATATCTATGTTCTGGCGCATGGTGGACTTATTTCCTGCGCAAGTCCATGATATCTGCATGAAGGGAAGCCGTTTTGAGCTAATCGCGGCCTGCCTCGTTGCCGAGATTGCGGCAGAACTATGATTCCACGGATGGGCTGGCTTGAAAGCAGAGACAAACTCCAAGAAGATTGAACGTGACTTCTCCGGGTGCATAAAGACGGTAATTCGTCCCTTTGGCTGCATGGAGTTGTGGGCAGGAAATGAACGAGCGCACCGTTCGTTGGAGCTTGCCGGCTTGGAGTGTGACATTATTGCCGTGCCCTCCGGCGGAGATAGCGGCGGGGATCTCTCCGCTGTCTTTTCCTGCAGCGACAGTATCGCTAGAGTAGTGCTCGCAGATTGCGTCGGCCATGGGTACAGCGCAAGCGCAGTTGCGCGGCACGTCCACCGACTGTTGCACAAATTCCAAGATGTTCGTGACACCGCCGGTCTTCTTGCGGCACTGAACGATCAATTCACTCTCGAAGTCGAAGAGTCTGACGGACCTTTACGCTTAACTACGGTCGTAACGGGCACCTTTGACGATGCAACAGGTGAATTTAATTTCGCTTACGCCGCGCATCCGCGGATGCTCCTGTGGCGGGTGAACGATGAAAGATTCTTAGAACTGGGACAAGGTTTGGAGAATTTTCCTTTGGGTTTCATTACTGGTGAGCGATACAACGAGCAGAGCGTTAAATTGAACACAGGTGACATGATTCTCGCGTTCTCCGACGGAGCCACCGAGGTCCATTCTCCGAACGGTGTAGAACTCACGGCGAAAGGGTTTCTTGAATTTGCGGAACGTGCCATGCGCCAACTTCCGCGACCGCTGGCCCTGCCAGCTTTTTCCGAAGCTCTCCTGAAGGGTATTCAGCAGTATCGAGGAAACGTTGAGCTCGAGGACGATATCACACTACTTACGCTGCGCCGCGCTTCCTGAGACCTTTCCTGGGGCGGCTCCTCTCGGCAACGATTCTTTATGGGATATGATTTAGCTGCTGCGCTGACAAAAATTGAACTAAACCTGACTTTACTTCGTCCACGCTATGCTGAACATTGTGGTTCAGCGCCGCGACTACAGCAGACATATCTTTCCCGTTGACGGGCTCGTCATGAGTGTAATAGTGGGTCCAAACCGTCGATGCTGTCTTCACGTCGCGCAATTCCCATTCAACGCTGAGGCGGGCCACCAGTGTATTGCCGGAAACTTCCTTGAAGTCGAAGAGCCGCCCAAAGAGAAGATAGTCTCCGCGAGCATTGCTGCGCAGCAAATCCACCTCTCGGTACCGTCTTGACGTTCGAAGCTGGCGAAGCAAGATTTCTTGAATCATTTCCGTCGGCGGCTGAGCCCAACGTTGGAATTCATAGGTGCCCATACTTTCGCCATTTGAGCTATAGACGATGTGATCTTCACGATAAAGATGCGAGGCTCTGAGTGGCCCGAGCAGCAACGTTACGGGATAGAGGCTCGGGTCGGCCACAGGAGCCAAATCGCCAGGAACCGTAAGCTGATAGTACTTGCTGGGTCTTGTTGCTCCACACCCGCATGAGAGTGACACCGCCAACGGGCCGAGCAACATGAGAATTTTATAGTTCATCGTAAAATCTCAATGTATGCATGACGGCTTGACCGGCGTTGGTCATTGTGGCTCACCCGGCTTATGTTCCCGAGGGTTGGTCGCGCGGATAAGCGTATACGGACGGCTCTTAATCGTTGCCGTGAATTCCTTGAGGTTTTCCGTAACATGAAGCAAATTATCGAGGAGCTCATCAACGTTCTCGGAGTTAACGTCGAGCGTCTGGTCCAATCGCGCCGAAAGGCCCGTCAATTCTCTCAATGTGCCGCGAAGTTCAACCACAGCCTGGTGAAGGTCTCCCCGATTCTCGCCGACCAATTCATCGATGTGAGTGAGCACCTGATTTGCTTCGGCGGAGGTTTTTCGGAAATCTTGCAATAGAGGATCCACTTTCTCGGCCAATGTAATCGCATGGTCGATCGCGGAGTGAAGTTGAGGCCGTGTGTCCTTAATTAGGGCGCGTGTGTCTGCTAGTGTGGCGGCGAGATTTGATCGATTTTGAGGGCTCAAAAGATCGTTAACTCGGTCGAGCGTAACTTTCAGCTCCGTCGCGCGATCGTCGAGCGTTCGAAGAAGCTGTTGTGCTTGTGGCGCGATCTGATTCACTTGCTCCGTCAATGTATTAAAGTCGACATAATTGTCTGAACCGAGCAAAGAGCCTGTGGGAGCGTTGCCGGCCAGGGCGGTCCCTGGTAAAAGCTCAAGGTGATTGTCCCCAAGGGGGCTCATGCTCATTATTTTCACTTTACTGTCAGTCTTGACAGGCAAGTCTGATTTGACGCTGAACGTGACGTCGATCTGCCCCGGATCTTGCGGATTAATACGCAATTGTTCTACGCGTCCGACCTTGGGTCCTCCGGAATAGCGCACAATGGCTCCCGGCTCGAGCCCGCCTGCAAAAGGAAAGTAAGCATGATAGATTTTGGCCGTAGGGCCAAACGCGCCACTAATGGCAAAAACCGTGGCAATGAGCATACCTGCGGCGATCACTACGAATAGTCCTACAAGCGCCTGTTCGCGTTTTGGCTCCATAATCTTCCTCTATTCTTTTCCAACATTCATCCCGATCGACGCCGATTGTCGGTGAGCATCTCCAGATAATCCGATTCTCGCGAAACTTCCGGTTCAGCCACGCGGTCCAGAAATTGGCGTACGCGTGGCTGCGAGCTCGACCGCATTTCCTCTGTCGTGCCGATGGACAAAACATTTCCTTTATCAATCAGGACCATGCGATCCGCGATCAGGTAGGCGCTTGCCAATTCGTGTGTGACCACAACGATGGTCATGCGAAAGGCCTTCTTGAGTTCCAGAATTAGCTGGTCGATCCCCGCGGCGATGATCGGGTCGAGTCCGGCGGAGGGCTCGTCAAAAAACAATATCTCGGGGTCCATTGCCAAGGCCCTGGCAACAGCAGCGCGCTTCTTCATCCCGCCGCTGAGCTGCGAAGGCATGTAGTATTCAAAACCAGCGAGCCCAACTTGATCGAGTTTAAGCCGCAGAATAATGTCGATCGTGGACTCTTCCAATTTCGTATGCTCACGAAGTGGCAGAGCTACGTTGTCACCCACGGTCATTGAGCCAAACAACGCTCCGCCCTGAAAAGACATTCCTATCTTCTTCCGAATCTCATCCAATTCCGTCTGTGAAATCGCGGCGATATTCTTGCCTTTGATCCAAATTTCCCCGGAGCTCGCCCTTTCCAGACCAACTAGCGTTCGCAGGAGTGTACTCTTTCCCGAGCCGGAACCTCCAAGTATCACCAGCGTCTCCCCCGGCTTTACTTCAAAATTGATGCCATGCAAGATCTCCACGGCTCCGTAACTGACGCGGAGATCTCGCACGGAGACCATCGGCATCGACTCCCGCGATAGGTCATTCTTTTGATCCATAGATACACTGCCTACGCTCTATCGGCCACCCACGAAATAAAATATTCCCGTAAATACGAGATCCACGATCACAACCAGAAAGATCGACATCACCACAGCTCTTGTCGTTGAGCGGCCCACTTCCTCCGCGCCAGCTCCTGTCGACAGACCTTCGAAACATCCCACCGTCGTAATTGTGATTCCGAACATCACGCTCTTAATCAGTCCTGTGGTGATGTCTCGCAGAAATAGTGACTCGATCGAAGCCTGGATGTAACCCAACCATGTGAAACCGGCCTGAGCGACACCGAATAACGCTCCGCCTAGAATGCCCATCAAATTTGCCCAGATTGTCAGACAGGGCAGCATCACGATCATGGCTAGAAATTTCGGAGTCACCAGGAAATGGATTGGACTAATCGCCATCGTTTCCAGCGCGTCAATCTCTTCGGTAACCTTCATGGTTCCGATCTCTGCGGCAAAGGCTGAGCCCGAGCGCCCGATAACCACGATGGCGGTGATCAACGGACCCAGTTCTCTCGACATCGACAACGCAACAGCTCTGGGCACAATGTTCATGGCGCCCAACTTGCTGAGTTCATAAGCGCTTTGCAACGCCAGAATTAAGCCAATGAAATATGTAATCAGGGAAAGGATCGGTAATGCCCGGACGCCGACTTCCATCGCCTGCGAGACCGCCCGTTGTAAACGTAGCGGTTTCCCTTGGATGGGTCCTACAAAGCCGTAGTATGCAGCGCGACCTCCTAACGACGCGAGGGAACCTACATACGCAAAGCCGTTCGTGACGCTCTGTCCGATTTGCGAGAAGAACTCCGTTGCGCTTTCGGTGACCAAGTGCTCGCTCATGGGTCTCGTCACCTTGGTGATATCTAGGAGGTCAAAGCCTGTTCTTCGTTATCGCGAACCTCAAAAACTTTGAGCAACCGTGAAAGTTGCAATACCTCGCGCGCCGAGGCGCTTAGTCCGAAAAGAACAAGACGTGAACCCATGTCCCGTGACGCCTTGAGACCTTCCACCAAGGAGGCCACTCCGGAGCTGTCGATGTATTTCATGCCGGAAAGATTGAGAACGACCCGAGAGGCACGGGCATCTCGAATCTCATGCAAAAGAGCCTTTCTTAATTCCGGCGAGTTTGACATATCGATATCTCCTGATACATCAAAAATCGTGGCTTTCTCGACTCGGCGAGCAGAAATCTTCATGATGACATTTCCCCTAAGGATTCGGGCGCTGCTTTGAAGATCGGGCGTATTTGATCAACCGGAGCCGGTTCATGTTGCCCGTTCGCTTGTACTCGATGCGATCCACACCGCCACGGATTAGATGCAAACCTAATCCACCGCACTTAACTTCGTCCAATGAACGACCCGGTAACTTTGTCGGGTCAACGGCTGGGCCGCGATCGAATAGCAAGAATTCGACTCCCTGGCCACCCTTCCCGTTGGAGCGGCGACGGAGGCTCCTGCAAGAGACTTCGATGGGTCGGTCTAAACGACCATGATAAGAATGCCGCATAATATTTGACACTGCTTCGTCAATCGCCCGAATGATCGATCTGCATTCTTCCTCTGAAAACCCCAACACTTCCACTAGCGGTTCCATGGCGCCACGAAGCACGCACAGGAACCTGGGATGACTCCGCAGTTTAATCTTCAGCAAGAAATCGTGGTTCATATGCGAAGGTCGGTTTGTGTCACCTTGCTGGTTCGCCACCAGAGTTTTGATACTTGGCCTAGATTACCTGAGTG
>WNGH01002570.1_pt1 | contig 17196 bp, 16 predicted proteins | sample 5400631 | NCBI WGS metagenome assembly WNGH01 (sample SAMN13153373, study PRJNA577476) | soil metagenome | isolation source: 115 cm soil or saprolite under Garry oak tree replicate 1 | place: USA:California | collected 2016-06-15
GAAGGCTTCGACAGCGATCCCCTCGCGCGTTTGGGATTGCGTTTGAAGCGGCCCGACGTCGCTCCGGTCATAGAAAAAGTGGTGCCCAGAAGCGTTGCGGAGGTGGGAGGCCTGCACGCCGGAGACCGCGTCTTCTCGATCGACGGCGTCCCGATTCGCGTCTGGGAGGATCTCGTAAACGCGGTACGAGCCCGGCCGGGTGAAATCGTACGGCTGGGAATCGTTCGCGGCGAGGAGAAGATTGAAATTCGGCTACGGCCTGAAGCGGTTCAACAGAAAAATGGTACTCGGTTTGGTCGCATCGGAGTAGAAGCGCCGCAGACAGGCCCCGAGGCGATGAAGGATCTCATCACGACCGTGCGTTACGCGCCGGTCGCCGCGCTTGGAATGGCCCTGGAACGGACCTGGGAAATGTCGGTGTTCAGCCTGAAGATGCTCGGCAAGATGGTCGTCGGCCAGGTTTCCTGGAAAAACCTGAGTGGACCGGTGACGATCGCCGATTACGCGGGTCAATCGGCACAGCTAGGGATCGGCGCCTACGTCGCGTTTCTCGCGTTGATCAGCATCAGCCTGGGCGTGCTCAATCTGCTTCCGATTCCCTTATTGGACGGGGGACACCTGCTGTATTATGTCGTCGAGATTTTCAAGGGCAGCCCGGTTTCGGAGCGAGCCGTGGAGCTGGGCCAGCGTCTGGGCCTCACCTTACTCCTGTTCCTGATGGCGTTCGCCATCTACAACGATTTCAACCGCCTGTTCGCGGGTTAATGATCCATCAGTGAAAAACGCGCTACGAGCCGCGCTCTTCCTGCTCGTGCTCACCGGGTCGGCGTGGGCGTTCGAACCCTTTGTCGTGCGGGACATTCGCGTCGAAGGCATCCAGCGCATCGAGGCGGGAACGGTTTTCAGCTATCTCCCCGTCAAAGTCGGCGACACGATGACCGACGAAAAGGCCGCGGGCGCGATTCGTTCCTTGTTCGCTACCGGGTTCTTTCGCGACGTCAGGCTCGAGGTCCAGGGAAACGTGCTGATCGTGACTCTCGAGGAGCGGCCGGCCATCGCTTCGATCGATTTCGTCGGGATGAAGGAATTCGAAAAGGACAAGGTCAAGCAAGGGCTGCGTGACGTCGGATTCCAGGAAGGCCGCATCTTCGACCGTGCCTTGCTCGATCAGGCGGAGCAGGAGCTCAAACGCCAGTATCTGACCCGGGGCCTTTATGGCGTAGAGGTGACCACGACCGTCACGCCGCTCGAACGCAACCGCGTCGCAATCAATTTCAACATGAACGAGGGGGAAGTCGCGAAGATCAAGAGAATCAACATCGTAGGCAACCGCGCATTCTCCGAGGAGGAATTGCTCCGCGTGCTCCAGCTGCGCACGCTCGGCTGGTTCACCTGGTTTTCGAAGAACGACCAATACTCGCGGCAAAAACTTCAGGCCGACCTCGAATCGCTGCGTTCGTATTACCTGAACGCGGGCTACCTCGAGTTCAATATCGACTCCACCCAGGTTTCGATTACCCCCGATCGCCACGATATCTACATCACGATTAACCTCACTGAGGGCGAGAAATATGAAGTCGCCGACGTGAAGGTCGGGGGAGATTTGCTCGTTCCGGAAGCGGAGCTCCGCCCGTTGATCACGATCAAATCGGGCGAGACGTTTTCCAGGGAAAAGCTCACCGAATCGACCAAGGCAATTACCGACAGGCTGGGGCGGGAGGGCTATGCTTTTGCCAACGTCAATGCGAATCCCGATATCGACAAGGAAAAGCGCAAGGTCAGCTTCACCTTTCTGGTCGACCCGGGAAGACGCGTTTATGTCCGGCGCATCAACGTCGTCGGCAATTCGCGCACCCGCGACGAGGTGGTGCGTCGCGAGATGCGCCAGCTCGAAGGCAGCTTCTTCGACAGCCAGAAGCTACAGCTCTCCAAGCAGCGGATCGACAAGACGGGTTATTTCAGCGAAGTCGAAGTCGAGACTCCGGCGGTGCCCGGCACGACCGATCAGGTCGACGTCACCGTGCGAGTCAAGGAGAAACCTACTGGCGCGGTGCTGCTCGGCATAGGTTTCTCCAATATCGATAGATTCATCGTTCAGGCCTCGGTCCAGCAGAGTAATTTTTTCGGTACCGGCAACACCGTGGGCGTGCAAGTCGCAACCGGATCCGTCAACAAGGTCGCCTCGTTTTCCTTTACCGATCCCTACTACACTGTCGACGGAGTCAGCCGAGGCTTTGACGTCTACCGGCGCGACGTGAACGCCACCTCCCTGGGAGTCGGCAACTACAAGACCAGCACGATCGGCGGGGCGGTACGCTTCGGGGTGCCCTTTACCGAGTACGACACTTTGTTTTTCGGCCTCGGCACGGAGCAGGTCAGGCTTTTTCTCGCTTCCGACAGCCCGCAGCGTTACCTCATCTTTCAAAACCAGTTCGGCGGCACCTATGCCGCGCTGATCAGCACCGCCGGCTGGGTCCGCGACTCGAGGGACAGCGCCATTTGGCCCACGGCGGGTCACATGGAGCGCGCAACTCTGGAGCTGGCAACGCCGCCTGGGGACCTCGAGTACTGGAAGTATTCCTATACCCACCAGTACTTCTACCCATACTCGCCCAGGCTCACGTTCGTGCTCAGTGGGGAGCTTGACGCGGGTGACGGGTATGGTGGAAAACCACTACCGTTTTTCAAGAACTACTACTCGGGCGGCATCGGCAGCGTACGCGGATTCCGAACTGCGTCATTGGGTCCGCGCGACATCGACGGCAGCTTCCTGGGGGGCAATCGGAAAGTCAACGGGTCCGCGGAGCTGTTGTTCCCGGTGCCGGGAAGCGCGCTTGACCGGTCGATGCGATTTGGAGCTTTCATAGACGCAGGCCAAGTTTATGGCTTGACTGAAAAGCTCGACCTTTCGCAGCTGCGTGCCTCGGCGGGAATGAGCTTTGCCTGGAACTCGCCGGTCGGACCGATGAAAATCAGCATCGCGAGACCGCTGAACGAGAAGCCCGGGGACGATATCCAGCACATCCAGTTCACGCTTGGCGCCGTATTCTGACCGCCCGGTATAATCCTTTCTTAAGGCAGGTCCCATGGCAGCCCCTAAAAGGAACTCTCTCGTCCGTTGGACCCTCACGGCAGCCCTCGGGGTCGTCAGCCCGGCCGTGGCCCAGTCGAGCATCGGGTTCGTCAGCCTGGACCGCATCCTGAGGGAAGCGCCTGCTGCGCAGCGGGCCCAGAAGAAACTGGAGGAGGAATTCTCCCAACGCGGGCAGGAGCTCTCCAAGACGGCTGACCAGCTGAAGAAATTGCAGGGGAACCTGGAGAAGAACGCCGTGACGATGTCGGACTCGGAACGGCAGAAGCGCGAGCGCGAATTCGGCGATATCAACCGGGACTTTCAGCGCAGACAACGGGAATTCAACGAGGATCTGGCCCAGCGGCGCAAGGAGGAATTCGATGGAGTCCTCGAACGCGCCAACCGGGCCGTGAGGAAGATCGCCGAGGCCGAAAAACTCGACATCGTGTTTCAGAACGAGCAGGTCGTGTGGGCGAGCACCCGCATCGACATCACGGACAAGGTCATCAAGGCGCTAGAGGATACTCGCGCGGGCAAGTGACTGGGCGTGGCGCAATCCATTTCGCGTACTTATCGGCTTGGTGAAATCGTCGCCAGGCTCGGCGGGGAGCTGATAGGCGATCCCGATGCGGAGATTCTGCGAATTGCCACGCTGGAAAGCGCCGGCCCGGGCGACCTTTGTTTCTTATCGCACGGCCGGTACCGTGCGCATTTGCGCGGCACGCGTGCTTCGGCCGTAATTTTGGCGCGCGAGGAGCGGGACGCGACCGACTTGCCCAGGATCCTGTGCGACGACCCCTATGTTTATTATGCTCGGGCCGCGCGGTTGTTCGGCTCCGAGAGTCGCCCGGCTCCGGGAATCCACGCGCGCGCGGTGGTCGAAGCGGGCGCAGAAATTCCGGCATCCGCCACGGTAGGACCGGGCTGCCATATCGGCCGCGGGGCACGGTTGGGGGAGCGCGTCGTGATCGGCGCTAGCTGCACGATCGGCGAAGATGCGTCGATCGGAGAGGACAGCCGCCTCGGACCCTCGGTCACGGTCTATCCCCGCTGCGTCATAGGCAAGCGCGCTTTGATTCACGCCGGCGTGGTGATCGGCGCCGACGGCTTCGGCATGGCGGCCGATTCGGGACGCTGGATCAAGATTCCGCAAACCGGTCGTGCCGTAATAGGCGACGACGTCGAGATCGGTGCCAACACCACCATCGACCGCGGCGCGCTCGACGACACCGTGATCGAGGACGGCGTCAAGCTCGACAACCAGATCCAGATCGGCCATAACGTACGCATCGGTGCGCACACTGCGATGGCCGGCTGTGCGGCCGTTGCAGGCAGCACGCGTATCGGGGCGCACTGCGCCATCGGCGGTGCGGCGCGCATCATCGGCCATTTGACGATCGCCGACCATGTGACAATCTCTGCTGCGGCGGTGGTGACGAAATCCATCACGCGTGCGGGCAGCTATGCCGGGGCGCTGCCCTCGGCGCCCAGCCGCGAATGGGCGAAAACAGTGGCGCACCTGCGCGGCCTCGACCGGCTGGTCAAGCGAATCCACGAGCTGGAAAAGCGACTCCCCTTAAAGAAGAGAAAGAGGTAAGCGATGGACATCCGAGAGATCCTGGAATACTTGCCTCACCGCTATCCCATGCTTCTCCTGGACCGGGTGCTCGAATGCGAGCCGGGCAAGCGGCTTCTCGCCCTCAAGAACGTCACCATGAACGAGCTTTTCTTTACCGGACACTTCCCACACTATCCGGTGATGCCGGGCGTGATGATCATCGAGGCACTCGCTCAGGCGGCGGCCGTCCTGTCGTTCCGCACCATGAACACCAAACCGGACGACAAGTCGGTCTACTATTTCGCGGGAATCGACGAGGCGCGGTTCAAGCGCCCGGTGGTCCCGGGCGACCAACTCCTGCTCGAGGTCGCGGTGGAACGCAGCGCCCGGGGACTGTGGAAATTCGCCGGCCAGGCGCGCGTCGGCGATGCGCTCGCCGCCGAAGCGAAGATCCTGTGCACGCTACGCCCGATATGATCCACCCGACGGCCATTGTTCATTCCGGAGCGAAGCTCGCCCCGGGAGTGTCGGTGGGACCGTATACGATCATCGGCGAAAACGTCGAGATAGGGGAGGGGACCTCGATCGGCCCGCACGTGGTGATCGAAGGGCGAACCCGCATAGGGGCTCAAAATCGAATTTCCGGATTCAGCTCGCTCGGTGGACCGCCGCAGGACAAGAAATACGGCGGCGAAGCGACTGCACTCGAGATCGGCGACCGCAACACCATCCGGGAATATTGCACTTTCAGCTGCGGGACCGTGCAGGACGCGGGGGTCACGCGCGTCGGCAACGACAACTGGATCATGGCCTACGTACATATCGCGCATGACTGCCAGGTCGGCAACCACGCGGTCTTTGCAAATGCGGCGACACTTGCCGGTCACGTTCACGTCGGAGACTATGCCGTGCTGGGCGGGTTCACCGGAGCACATCAGTTCGTCGCGATCGGCGCGCACTCGATCACCGGGGTCGCGACGGTCCTGCTGCAGGATCTGCCTCCGTACGTCATGGCGGCGGGCAATACGGCGAAGCCTTTCGGAATTAACAGCGAAGGGCTGAAGCGGCGCGGCTTCGCCGCGGCGAAAATCACCACGATCAAACGCGCCTACAAGACTCTCTACAGGTCCGGTCTCGCGCTCGCGGAAGCGCGGCGCAAGATTGCGGGCCAGGCCGTGAAGTCGCCCGAGCTGCAAGTGCTGGCCGATTTCCTCGAGCGCTCGCAGCGGGGCATCATTCGTTAGCCGCAGTGCAAAGCATTCCCATTGTCGTGGGCATGGTGGCCGGGGAGGCTTCGGGGGACTTTCTCGGAGCTCACCTCATCGCCGCGTTGCGCGAGCGCGTTCCCGGACTGCAGTTCGTCGGCATCGGCGGCCCGAAGATGGTGGCGGAGGGCTTCGATTCCTGGTTCCCCATGGAAAAGCTGGCGGTACGCGGCTACGTCGAAGTGCTGCGGCATTTTCTGGAAATCCATGGGATCCGGCGAAAACTCCGGCGGCGGCTCCTCGCGGCGAGGCCGAGGCTTTTCGTCGGCATCGACGCTCCCGATTTCAATCTGCCGCTCGAGCGCAAGCTCAAACGAGCGGCTATTCCGACGGTCCACTACGTGAGCCCGTCGCTGTGGGCTTGGCGCGGCGGGCGCATGGCTGCGATCGTGGCGTCGGTCGACAAGATCCTGGTTCTGTTCCCGTTCGAGGAGCCCCTGTACCGCGCCGCCGGGGTGCCGGTGGCTTACGTCGGGCACCCACTGGCGGATTTGACCTCCGATGAGGATGGATCCGCAGCGGCAAGGGAACAATTGCGGCTGCCTGCGACACGGAAGGTCGTCGCGCTGATGCCGGGCAGCCGGCAGTCGGAAGTGCGCTACATGGCTTCAACCCTCATCCAAACGGCCAAGCTGATCGCGGCGCGGCAGCCCGCCGTGCATTTTCTGGTGCCGCTCGTGAGCCGCGAAACGCGCGCCATTTTCGAAGAAGCGATGTACCAAGCGGGTGCGGGGGAATTGCCGCTCACCGTGCTGTTCGGCCATGCGCGCGACGCGATCGCGGCGTGCGATGTCGCGCTCGTGGCGAGCGGGACCGCGACGCTGGAGGCCGCGCTCGCACGCAAACCCATGGTGATCACCTATAAGATGGCCCAACTCACGTACGGCATGATGACGAGGATGGGCACCCTGCCGTGGGTGGGCCTGCCCAACATAATCGCCGGGGAATTTCTCGTGCCGGAGATCCTCCAGGACGATGCGACACCCGAGAACCTGGCCCAGGCGGTGCTGAACTCGCTCAACGATCCCGTCGTCAACCGCAGGCTTCCGGAGCGCCTCGACCAGATACGGCGGGTTCTGCGCAGGGACACCGCGGCCCGTGCCACCGAAGCCCTCCTGCCGTGGCTGTCCGCTTGATCTGCGGCGTCGACGAAGCCGGCCGCGGGCCGCTAGCCGGACCGGTTTGCGCCGCCGCGGTGGTGTTCGAGCCAGGGCGACGCGCGCCTGCCGGGATCGCCGACTCCAAGCTCTTGAGCGCGCGCGAGCGCGAACGCCTCGCCGGCATCATCAGGAAGAAAGCGCTCGCCTGGTCCGTCGCCTGGGCGAGCGTCGAGGAAATCGACAGCCTGAACATACTGCAGGCGAGCCTCCTCGCCATGCGGCGCGCGGTGGAATCCCTGTCTGTCCTGCCCGACGAAGTCCTGCTCGACGGAGCGCACTGCCCCGCGCTCTCCGTCTCGGCCCGCGCGATCGTGGACGGGGACGCGAAAGTGAAGGTGATCGCGGCGGCATCCATCTTGGCGAAGACCGCGCGCGACGCCGAAATGTGCCGGCTCCACGGCCAGTTCCCGCAATACGGCTTCGACGCGCACAAGGGGTATCCGACGCCGCGGCACCTCTTGGCCTTGCGCCGCTACGGAGTGTGCGAAGTCTATCGCCGCAGCTTCGCTCCGGTTCGCGAAATCTTGGAGCGCGAAGACTTGGGGCGCTGCGTGAACCCCGCGAGCAGCCTTCGCAGTCCTTCGCGCTCCGCGGCGGAGCGAAACAGCGGCCGGCGGGTCCCCGTAAGGCGCTCCAGGCGCGCGTAGTAGGCGGGATCAAGCGCCGCGCGACGTATCTGGCGCGCAAGCGAGCGCTCGTCGGCGAGCCGGTAGTAACCGGGGTAGCCGCGGCCCAGCATGCCGATGTTCCCGGAGACCCGCGATGCGATCACCGGAACGCCGGCCGCGGCCGCTTCACAGATGACGTTGGCGCCGCCTTCCATGCGTGAGCTCACCACGAGCGCGTGGCTGCGCGACAGCCAGCGCATTGCCAACCAGTGCGGCATGTTTCCGAGCCAGCGGTAGCGCGGATCGGCGCGCGCCAGACGCCGCGCGGTGCGCGCCATCTCGGGCGAAAGCGCTTCCCCGAGCTGCACGATCTCCAGGCCGGGCAAGTCGCGTAGATGGGCGAGGGCGAGCGCGGCGCGAAAGGGATCTTTCTCTTCCCGCAGATGCCCGATCACCGCGACGCGAAAATGGCGCGAAGGCGGCTCACGCGAAGCGTGGACCTCGGCCGACTGGTAAATCACGCGGGTCTTCCGTCTGAGCCGTGCCGGAAGCTCGAACCTTCCCATGTCCTGCAGGACGACCAGGCGGTCGGCGAGCGCGAGCGAAGCCTGCGCGTCGCCATCGGTGCGGATGTCCCGGTACAGATCGGTGCCGGTCAGGACGACGACCAGGGGCGAAGCGGGGAAGCCCTCGCGAAATCGGACGATCGAGGCGTGGCTGCGTCGCGCGTGCAGGGCGATCATCGCGTCGGCCGCCCGGCCGTCCCAGCGGACCGAAACCCGCACCCGGTGGCCGAGCGAGGTCAGCATCGCGGCCCAGCGCATCGCCGTGTGCCGGTTACCGCTTCGCGAGCGCGCTCCGGCGGGGGTGATGAGCGCGATTTTCATGCTATGTTTGAACTCTCCCATGTTTCCAGAATCTCTGCCACAGCGATTGCACGATGCCAGGCGGCGCACCCGGCTCCTTACCCGCGATCTCGAAGGTCCGCAATTGTTCGGCCCGAAGCTGGCGATCGTCAATCCCGTGCTGTGGGAGCTCGGGCACGTCGCCTGGTTCCAGGAGCTCTGGTGCCTCAGGGTGCGTTCCGACGAATCGCTCTCGGATAGCATCCTGGACCGCGCCGATGCGCTCTACGATTCCGCAAAGGTCGCGCACGATACGCGCTGGGATCTGCCGCTGCCGGACCTTTCGGCCACGCTCGAATTTCAGGATCGGGTTCTCGAGCGCGTGCTGGCGCGGCTCGAACGCGAGCCCGACAGCGAGTGGTTCCTCTATTTCGTGCAACTGGCGCTCTTCCACGAGGACATGCACGCGGAAGCGTTTCACTATACGCGACAGACGCTCGGCTACGCGGACCCGCTGGAGCGGGACAAAGCGGGGAAGGGCGGCCTGGACGGAGACGTCGCGCTGCCCGGGGGAGAGTTTGTGCTCGGTGCGGCGCGGAACTCCGGATTTCATTTCGACAACGAAAAGTGGGCGCACCGGGTCGAGCTGAAGTCGTTTCGCATTGCCCGGGCGCCGGTGACGAATGCGCAATTTCTGGAATTCGTCCGCGACGGCGGCTATGGGCGACGTGATCTCTGGTCTCCCGAGGGCTGGAACTGGAAGGACCGGGCGCAAGGCCCGCGCTACTGGGTCGAGCGCGACGGAGAGTGGCGAGAGCGCCGCTTCGGCGAGGAGGTCCGCCTGGAGGGCAATCTTCCGGTGATGCACGTGAACTGGCACGAGGCGAACGCGTACTGCCGCTATGCGGGCAGGCGCCTGCCGAGCGAAGCGGAGTGGGAGATGGCTGCATCGTTTTCGCGCGCGTCCGGAAAGCGGCGCTATCCCTGGGGAGATTCCCCCGCAAACGGCACACCTGCCAATCTGGGCGGGTCGGGCCGCGTTCCCGTGGGCGAATTCGCCCAGGGAGACAGCTTGGCGGGCTGCCGGCAAATGCTCGGCAACGTCTGGGAATGGACTTCGAGCACCTTCGGTCCTTATCCGGATTTCGTGCGCGATCCATATGCGGAATACTCCGAGCCCTGGTTCGGGACCCACAAGGTCCTGCGCGGTGGCAGCTTCGCGACGCCGGCACGGCTCATCTCCAATACCTGGAGGAATTTCTACACTCCGGACCGCGGCGACATCTTCGCCGGGTTCCGTACCTGCGCCATCGAGTGAAATCCATCCGCTCCAGAGACAACCCGCAGATCAAGGCCCTGATCAAGCTCGCCGGATCATCGCGGGAGCGCCGCAGGACCGGCAGCACGATCCTGGAAGGCGAGCATCTGGTGCGTGCGTATCAGGAGAGCGGTGGAATAGCAGAGACGATCCTTGTGAGCGAGAGCGCATTCGCCAGACCTGAGCTCCGCTCTTTTTTCGAAAGCGTCCCGGCGCATTCGCGCATGGCGCTCTCGGACGAGCTCCTCGGCCGGATCTCCCAGCTCGTGAGCGCCGCGGGCGTGGCTGCGGTCGTCAAAACACCCCGCCCGGTTCCGGTGCCGAAAAGCGTTTCGAACTGCCTCCTGCTCGAAAATATCCAGGATCCCGGAAACCTGGGATCGATCCTTCGGACGGCGGTGGCGGCAGGCGTGCCGCAGGTCTTCCTTTCGAAGAGCTCGGTGTTCGCGTGGTCCCCGAAGGTGATCCGCGCCGGCATGGGCGCGCATTTCTTCCTGTCGATCTTCGAAGGCGTCGACGTCGATGAATTCGGGCGTTCATTCCGCGGCTCGGTGGTTGCCATGGAGCCGCGCGCCAGAGCATCGCTCTACGAGCTCGACCTCAAGGGGCCGGTCGCCTGGCTGTTCGGCAACGAGGGCGCCGGGCTGTCCGAGGGCACCGGGCGGCTCGCCACCCACCGGGTGCGCATCCCCATGCCCGGTCCTGCCGAGTCGCTGAACGTGGCAGCGGCGGTGGCGATCTGCCTCTTCGAGCAGATTCGCCAGCGGAGCGTCGCCTAGTACCCCCTGCGCTCCAGCTTGAACTCCTGCATGATCGTGGTGGCGATTTCCTCGATCGATTTCGTCGTCGAATTCGCCCAGCGTATGCCTTCGCGCGACATCAGTTTTTCCGCCTGCTGCACTTCGTAGCGGCAGTTCTCCAGGTCGGCGTACTTGCTGTTGGGCCGGCGCTCGTTGCGGATCTCCCGCAGCCGCTCCGGCGCGATGGACAGGCCGTACAGCTTGCGACGGTAAGCCTGGAGCGCGGTGGGCAGGCTCATTCGGTCGAAGTCCTCGGGAATGAGCGGGCAGTTCGCCGCGCGGATCCCGAATTGCAGCGATAAATAGAGGCTGGTCGGCGTCTTGCCGCTGCGCGACACCCCCACCAGGATCACGTCCGCCTTGTCGAGGTCCCTGGACGAGGCGCCGTCGTCGTGGGCGAGAGCGAAGTTGATCGCGTCGATGCGGTGGGTGTATCCCTTTTCGTCCCGCGCGCTGTGCGAACGGCCTATCGTGTGGGTGGATTTCGCGCCGAACTCCGCCTCGAGCGGATCCAGAAAACTCTCGAAGAAATCCAGCACGAACGCCTCGGCCTTGCGCACGGTTTCGCGGATTTCGGCGTTGACCAGCGTGGTGAAGACAACGGGGCGGCCGTTTCCCGCTGCGGAGGCCTCGTTGATCCGGGTGACGCAGGTCTTGGCCTTGTCGACCGAGTCGATGAAGGGGACGGTCATTTGGTCGAATTCGATGCCGTCGAACTGCGTAAGCAGGCTGTGGCCCAGCATCTCGACGGTGATCCCCGTGCCGTCGGAAACGAAGAACACGGTTCGGCGACGTTCGGGCATGAAAAGGGGCCAGGCGGGGCTGCGCGCTGGATGCGCTGCCTGTAACATAACGGTTTCAAGACGATCCTTCAACCGCGAAGAAGAACGGTTTCATGGCCCGGCTCAAATACGTAGTGAATTTCGATCGGCTCGGGATGGGAGACATCGAGCAGGTCGGAGGGAAGAACGCGTCGCTGGGCGAGATGATAGTCCAGCTCTCCAAGGCGGGAATCCGCGTCCCCGGCGGATTTGCCACGACCGCCGGGGCGTTCCGCGAATTCCTGGGCGAAGGCGGCCTCGCTGGCCGCATCGAAGCGCGCCTCAAGGGGCTCGACGCCGACGACGTCGAGGCGCTCGGGCGTTGCGGCGCGGAGATCCGCGGCTGGATCGAGGCGACGCCGTTGCCGAAACAGCTCGAAGCCGCGATTGCGGAAGCGCTCCGGGAGCTGACCGGAGGAGACGACACCGTATCGCTAGCTGTGCGTTCCAGCGCCACGGCCGAAGACCTGCCCGACGCCTCCTTTGCCGGACAGCAGGAAACCTTCCTCAATGTCCGCGGCCTCGCCAACGTGATGACCGCGCTCAAGCACGTGTTCGCTTCGCTCTACAACGATCGCGCTATTTCCTACCGCGCTCACAAGGGATTCGGGCATTCGGCCGTGGCGCTTTCGGCGGGCGTGCAGCGCATGGCGCGCAGCGATCTGGGCGCGAGCGGCGTGATGTTCACGCTGGACACGGAATCCGGTTTCCGCGACGTGGTCTTCATCACCGCCTCATGGGGCCTGGGCGAGATGGTGGTGCAAGGCGCGGTCAACCCCGACGAGTTCTACGTCCACAAGCCGATGCTGCGCGGCGGCAAGTTCCCCGTGATCCGGCGCAGCCTCGGCTCGAAATTGCAGAAGATGGTATTCGCCGAGCAGGCTCAAGCGGGCCCTTCGGTGAAGACGGTGGATGTTTCCGAGGCCGACCGCAGCCGCTTCTGCCTGAGCGACGAGGACGTGATCGAGCTTGCGCGCATTGCGCTGAAGATCGAGGAGCACTACCAGCGTCCCATGGACATCGAGTGGGCGAAGGACGGCTCCGACGGCAGGATCTATATCCTGCAGGCGAGGCCCGAGACGGTGAAATCCCGCAAATCGGCAGAAGGGCAGGAGCGCTTCATCTTGAAGCAGAAATCCGAAGTGCTCGCCTCCGGCCGAGCCATCGGTCACAAGATCGGGGCGGGCATCGTGCGCGTGGTCAAGGACGCCTCGGAGATGGCGCGCATCAAGCCCGGCGACATCATCGTCACCGACATGACCGACCCCAACTGGGAGCCGGTGATGAAGCGCGCTGCGGCCATCGTCACCAACCGCGGTGGCCGCACCTGCCACGCTGCCATCATCGCCCGCGAGCTCGGCATCCCCGCGGTGGTCGGCTGCGGCGACGCAACCGCGACACTCAAGGACGGCGAGACCTGCACCGTGTCCTGTGCCGAAGGCGACACCGGAAACATCTACCGCGGCATCCTCGAGATCGAAGTGACCTCCCGGGATTACGGCGAAATGCCGAAATGTCCCGTCAAGATCACGATGAATATCGGCAATCCGAACCTCGCTTTCGACTTCCAGGCGCTGCCCAACTGGGGAGTCGGGCTCGCCCGCCTGGAATTCGTGATCAACAACATGATCGGCGTGCATCCCAGGGCGGTGCTCGAGTATCCGGATCTCCCGCGCGAGCTCAAGCGCGAGGTGGAGCATGCGGCCCGCGGCTACCGCGACCCGCGCAGCTTCTTCGTCGAAAAGATGACTGAAGGCGTCGCCACCATCGCGGCGGCGTTCTGGCCGAAGCCGGTGATCGTGCGCCTGTCGGATTTCAAATCGAACGAGTACAAGAAGCTGGTCGGCGGTGGGCGCTACGAACCGGACGAGGAGAACCCGATGCTCGGATTCCGGGGCGCCTCGCGCTATATCGCGGAGTCGTTCCGTCGCTGCTTCGAGATGGAATGCCAGGCGATGCGCCGGGTGAGAAATGAAATCGGACTTACCAATGTCGAGATCATGGTACCGTTCGTGCGCACGCTGAAAGAATGCGCTCAGGTGATCGAGCTGCTCGCCGCGAACGGATTGAAGCGCGGGGAGAACGGCCTGCGGCTCATCATGATGTGCGAGGTGCCCTCGAACGCGATCCTCGCCGAGCAGTTTCTCGAGCACTTCGACGGATTCTCGATCGGGTCTAACGATCTCACGCAGCTCACGCTAGGACTCGATCGCGACTCGGGTCTCGTGGCGGACGGCTTCGACGAGCGCGACCCGGCCGTGAAAGCCATGCTGAAACTCGCGATCCAGGCCTGCCGCAAGGCCGGGAAATACGTCGGCATCTGCGGGCAGGGGCCCTCGGACCATCTCGACTTCGCCCAGTGGCTGGTCCAGGAAGGCATCGAGAGCCTCTCCCTCAACCCCGACACCGTGGTCGATACCTGGTTGCAGCTGTCGCGCGAAGCCGACACGTCGGCCAAGGCGAAGGCGAGGGCAAGCTAGTACGGCAGGCGATCAAGGGGTGCTCGCCCACCCAACGCAGCACATTCCCCTCGGCGCTTTCCTCTGATGAGGCCCAAGGTCCAACGCTGTACGACGGCGCCGCAAGGGGCCCCTTGTGCTGCGTCGGGTGGGCGAAGGCGTCGCCGCTTACCGCGAACGCAGCAACCGCTGCTGCTCGCGCTTCCAGTCCTTTTCTTTTTCGGCGGCACGCTTGTCGTATTGCTTCTTCCCCTTTGCGAGACCGATGTTGATCTTCACGCGCCCGCGCACGTAGTGCAGGTCGAGCGGCACCAGAGTGTATCCGGCGCGATCGACCCTGCCGATGAGACGGCGGATTTCCTCCGAGTGAAGCAGGAGCTTTCGCGTGCGCACGGGATCGGCCTGCACGTGCGTGGACGCGGCCGAGAGCGGACTGATGTGTGCGCCGATCAGGAAAATCTCCTCGTTCCGCACCATCACGTAGGCTTCCTTCAGCTGCGCGCGTCCCGCACGGATGGCCTTCACTTCCCACCCTTCCAGGGCGATGCCCGCCTCGTAGCGCTCTTCGATGAAATATTCATGCGACGCCTTGCGGTTTTCGACGATCGTCACGAGGGAAGGTTTCCTTATATGATTGGCCAATTCTACAACGATGATAGCCGTCGACCGGTCGGCGCTGGTCGCTCACAGCGCACAGAAAATGTACGCGCTCGTCGCGGACGTGGAGTCCTACCCGCAGTTCCTGCCCTGGTGCGACCGGGCGGTCGTCTCGGTGAGCGAGCCGGGCCGAACCGTCGCCACCTTGCACATCAACTTCCGCGGGTTGAAAAAGGAATTCACCACTGAAAATTTCAATCGACCCGAGGCGCGCATCGACATGAGGCTGGTTTCGGGGCCGTTTCGCAGGCTGGAGGGAAGCTGGGCGTTCACCGCGCTTTCGGAGAACGCATGCAAAGTGGAACTGAGTCTGCGTTACCAATTTGCGAGTACGTTGATCCAGAAAATGGCCGGCCCGGCGTTCCACGGCATCATGGACACCTTCGTCGATGCGTTCGTTCGTCGCGCGGACGAGAAATTCGGCAGCGCGTGAGCCCGCCCAAGATCGCCGTCGAAATCGTCTACGCGCTCCCCGATCGGCAGGTGCTGCGCCGGATCCTGCTTCCGGATGGAAGCACGGTCGAGGACGCGATCCGGGTGAGCGGCTTGCGCGCGGCGTTTCCGGAGATGGACACGACGCGCGCCGGAATCCACGGAGAACTGGTGCCCGGCACCACGATCTTGCGCGACCGCGACCGGGTCGAAATCTACCGGCCGCTGCAGGCCGATCCGAAAGAAGTCAGGCGGATGCGCGCCGCAAAAAAGCGCGTGAAAGAATGAGGCTCAGTTGCAGGACTGGGCCACGTCGGCGCGCGCCCGCGCCTTTTCCTGCTCGATCTGCGCGTCCTCGAGGTAGTAACGTTCGCCTTGCGCGTTGATGCGCGTCTGGCGACCCCCGATCTCGTATTGCGTGAGGCGCTCCCTGGCGTTGCGGCAGTTCTCTTCCTTGCGTTGCGCTTCCGCCGACTTCTGCTCGGATTCCTTCGCCGCCTTTGCCTGATCCTGCTGGCGCTTGCGGAACGCCTGCTCCTGCTCGGCCGCGGTCTTGGGCGCGGCGCTCTTGGCTGCGCCGCCTTTGGCGGCGCTCTCGGCGGGCGCCGCGGCGGGAGCCTGAATGACGCCGCGCGAAATCGCTCCAGGCTTCGTGTTCGCCGGACAGGGATCCTGCGTATAGGTGACCTTGCCTGCCGCGTCGACGCACTTGCGGACTTGCCCCTGCGCGCTCGATACGGCGAGGAATGCAACGGCGAACAGCGCGGTTCGGATCATGACGGGTTTTCCCTCAACGGGTGAGGCGCACCTTAGCGATTTTTAACGCACCAGTCAATCGAAGGGCGCACGCGAGGTCCAAGAATTTACGGGCAGATGCGACCGGCGTATAATCCGACTTTTGGGTGTGGCAATGCGTCCAGTCCAGAAGGCCCTCACCTTTGACGACGTCCTTCTCGTACCGGCCCACTCCAGCGTCCTGCCTCGCAATGTCAGCCTCAAGACCCGGCTGACGCGCAACATCCAGCTCAACATCCCGCTCGTCTCGGCGGCGATGGATACGGTCACCGAGTCGCCGCTCGCGATCGCCATCGCGCAAGAGGGCGGCATCGGCATCATCCACAAGAATCTCACCGCCAAGAAGCAGGCCGCGGAGGTCGCCAAGGTCAAGCGCTACGAATCCGGGGTGCTCCGCGATCCGGTGACGGTGACACCCGAGATCACGGTCCGCGAGCTCCTCGCGCTCACGCAGCAACACCGGGTGTCGGGATTTCCTGTCGTCGAGAAGGGCAAGGTCGTCGGCATGGTCACGAACCGCGACTACCGTTTCGAGACCAACCTCGACCAGCCGGTGCGCGCCATCATGACCCCGCGCGATCGGCTGGTGTACGTCAAGGAAGGCGCAAGCCCGGAGGAGGCCCGCGAACTCCTGCACAAGCACCGGCTCGAGCGCGTGCTGGTCGTGCGGGACGGCTTCGAGCTGCGCGGCCTGATCACGGTGAAGGACATTCTCAAGTCGAGCGAGCACCCGAATGCGGCGAAGGACCAGCACGGCAAGCTGCGGGTCGGCGCGGCGGTCGGAATCGGCGATGGGACGGAGGAGCGCGTCGCCGCCCTGGTGGAAGCCGGGGTGGACGTCATCGTCGTCGACACCGCGCACGGGCATTCGCAGGGCGTGCTCGACCGGCTGCGCTGGATCAAGCGCAATGCAGGCTCGGCGGAAGTGATCGGCGGCAACATCGCCACCGCCGACGGCGCCAAAGCGCTCGTCGACCAGGGGGCGGACGGCGTGAAGGTCGGCATCGGACCGGGCTCGATCTGCACGACGCGCATCGTCGCCGGCGTCGGCATCCCGCAGGTCACCGCCATACAGAACGTCGCTCTGGCGCTCGAGAAGGCCGACGTCCCGCTCATCGCCGACGGCGGCGTCCGCTTCTCGGGCGATGTCGCCAAGGCGATCGCAGCGGGCGCTCATTCCGTGATGCTCGGCAGCCTTTTTGCCGGTACGGAAGAATCGCCCGGGGAGATCGAATTGTTCCAGGGCCGCTCCTACAAGTCCTACCGCGGCATGGGTTCGCTCTCGGCAATGCAGCAGGGCGCGGCCGATCGCTACTTCCAGGACTCCTCGGTGCACGCCGACAAGCTCGTTCCCGAGGGGGTGGAAGGCCGGGTGCCTTATAAAGGCTCGGTGATGCGGGTGATC
>WNGH01007230.1_pt1 | contig 17196 bp, 21 predicted proteins | sample 5400631 | NCBI WGS metagenome assembly WNGH01 (sample SAMN13153373, study PRJNA577476) | soil metagenome | isolation source: 115 cm soil or saprolite under Garry oak tree replicate 1 | place: USA:California | collected 2016-06-15
CCGTCTAGGGCTCGATTGCAGCTTTGATCTTCCTGCTTATCTGTTCTAGCTCAACGGTGCTCGCGGTTTTCCGTTCAGGGAAACCTTCGGGCAACTCGTGTATATAGCGCGGAATAACGTGCACGTGCATATGGAAGACCTCTTGGGACGCAGCTCGACCGTTCGACTGGCCAATATTGATCCCGTCTGCCTTGGAGGCTTTCATGACCCCTCTCATGACCTTCGCCACCGAAACGAAGACTCTTCCAACTTCTTCGGGCGGCATCTCAACCATGCTTGGATAATGTTTCTTGGGGACCACTAGTGTGTGTCCGGGATTCAGCGGGTGGATATCGAGGAATGCGAGCGAATGACCATCCTCGAAAACGATGACAGCTCCTGCTTTTTTCGAGACGATCTTGCAGAAGATGCAGTCCTCATTCATGTGTCCACTCTTCCTCCTTGACCTTGTCTCGCTGGTTCGCCCATCTTGCGAGGTCGAAAAGGAGACTTGACAAACGGTTCACGTATGGAATCGCCTCCGGATTAATCGCCTCTAGCTTGGCCAATGCTGCAACCCGTCTCTCGGTTCTCCGACAGACAGCTCTTGCGACGTGAAGCTGGGCCCCCGCAACGCTTCCCGTTGGAAGGATGAATCTCCGCAGAGGCTTCAACCCGCTGTGAATCGAATCAATTGTTTTCTCCAAATTGTCAACGTGGGTTTTGCCGATGCGTGGTACGTTTGCGCTGACAAGCTCCGAGGCAAGATCCCCCCCGAGCGTGAAGAGATCCTCCTGAACGCTCCTCAGAATCTTCCGAGTCTTTGCATCCTTCACGATCGCCCTGGCCAATCCTATCTGCGAGTTCAGCTCGTCAACCGCCCCGTACGCTTCGACCCTAGGGTTCTCCTTTCCAACTCGGGTCCCACCGTAGAGACCCGTCTCGCCCCTATCGCCCGTGCGCGTGTATCCTTTCATCAAACTTGTAGCCTACGTCCCAACCCAGATCAGTCTTGCTTATAGTAGCTTAGCGCGTCAGCCCCTTCTATCTTAATCGAAATCTTCCTTCTATGTAACTTGTGACAATCGATACACGAAGACCAGTTGGTCAGGACCAACCCTAACGCGGAACTGCGGCGGTCGACGTACTCATACACCGTAGTGCGTTCACTTTCCGATAAGGGAACTATTGCACCATAACTATGATATCTACAAGGAATTACGAATTCAATCTTGCACTGATCGTTTGACGAGTCTTGGTTGTGCTAGCCTGTGCTCGTGAACGTGAACGTGAACTGGTTGTTTCGACCTGTGACAACGATTACTGCGTAGGAATAACCAGTTTGGAAGGTGAAGGCTTTCCCGTCTATGATTATGTTGATTGAGAATGTGGTGTTTGGCGTTATGTTGGGCCCTGGCCAGTTGCTACTGGCGTAGGTCTGACCGTTTGCGTCTTTGACATAGTATGTTGCAAGGGAAATTGCGACGGAGCCTGTATTGATTATCCTCAGTGTGACATTGGTCGGGGAATTCACATCAGTGGAGACAAGGTTGAGTAATTCATGAGCCGGACAGGGTGCACCTCCACAAAAGGGAACAGTCGATTCGTAGACTATCAGGCCAAGAACGGTCGAGGCTATTACAAGGGTCGAAAAGAGGATCACTGCTGCCTCATGCTCACCGGGCGACCACTGCCTCTTCGGGCTCTCTTCCATGCATCCTTCTAGGCCGCCTCCAATAGTTGGGATGAGTGTCTCCCCGATTGGGGCGAACTGGTAGTATGGGATGATTGTCCTCAAACTGGTATCTGCCCTAGTTCCGACTCGCAAATATTCGCCCGACGTTGACAAGGTCTAGAAGACCTATGTTGAAGCTCAGCAGTGGGGCCTTGATCACAACAATAGGATGGATGGTCTCGGCGACCGCCATGGTCGGAGCCTTTGCATTTGCAATGGTCTGGCAATCAGCATTCAATTTCGGTGGTGTATATCCTCCCGAACTCGTCTACTTTCTCCTCTGGCCCCTTCTGGCCTTTGGCGCGATCATAACATACTCTGGAGCTAGGACAATTCACCGGCCAATCCTGTTAATGTTCCCCCTGGCGAGTGTCGCAATCATGCTTATCACGCTTCAGTATATGCCGTGTTTTCCCATAGAAAGATGCCTAGTTGTCCCTTGACAACACCTACGGGCGTAGTTGTCAGAACATCGCATGAATTTCTACGTTGATCACTACCAGGTTGGTTACCAGTTCGTTACATTCCGCAAATATTTCCACAGGGTGAGATCATGGCCAGAAATGCACTGGTTAGGATTGAGCAGGGGAGTGTTGTTCACCACAATTGGATGGTTTCTCTCAGCAGACGCGGTCCTCGGTGCATTCGCATTCCTCATTGTACGAATGTCAGTAGGAGACTTCGGCGGTCGATATCCTCCAGATCTCATCTTCTTTCTAATGTGGCCACTTCTGCTCGCAGGAGTCTTCGTTTCTTACCATGGATCGCTGCTGCTTCACAAACGGGTAGTGCTCGCATTTCCTCTGGCTGGGATCGTTGTCATGTTCTACATGCTCCGGTACATGACATGTGTGCCTTGGATGCAATGCTTCGCGCCCTAGAATGGAGTTAACATGTTCGAGACGGACTCAACCGGAGGTTGAAGGGTCACGTCCATTGAGACAGCTGTTTCTGCGTCTTGTAGTAACTTAGCAAACGACTCGCTTCCGCCCAATTTCGATAGGGAATCAGTAATTTCTTCCGTGCTTCCGAGAGAGCTTCTTCTAGGGTCGTGAACCGGGACGGGTCTTCCGTAAGCGCTCTTCTAGCGAGTTCTCTGAACCTCCAGACTCCGAGTGGAACCCATTCCTTTGTCACCTCAAGAAAGACGATTGCTCCAGCCTGTCGTCGAATCTTGTTGAGATATTCGAAGACGGGGAGCCTTGAGGCATGGTAGGCACCGGCGATGTTGGTGGGATAGTCTTTCCTTCCCTTGTTGAGTTCATAGTCGCCGAAGACCTCTGGTCTTGGCCCGGTCAACCAGCCTTCGAGGGCCTCAAACATCCAGCCGGTCGGGAGTAGAAGGACGTGTACGTTGTTGCCGACGGCATGAGCGCTGAACAAGCGGAACTCGTCCAGCCGAGGATGATCTAGTACTTTTCTTCTAAGGCCTTTCGCTAGAATATCATCAATCGCTGTAATGCTCCACTCCGTCGGGACCAGCCTACGGGTTTGGCTAGCTCCAAGGAGACCGATTGAGAACATTCTGACAATATGCTGCTGTGAAACCCCATTCTGAAAGAGAGATTGGGCTCCTTCGTTGGCAGGTAGATCCGTGTCGGACACAACCTTGTCGATTTGACGTGGGACATCTGGGTTGCTGGCAAGGCTGAGCCGTTCTACAACTCCTGAGGGCCCGTGAGGCGAGCTTCTCGTTAGGAGATTGATTTTTACGTACGGTTTCTTCTTCAAGACTAGCTCGGTGTCGGTCGGCGTCTCTGACATTACGATCTCCTGTACAAGTGACAATGTCTTGTCCGGGTTTCGAGCGTCTTGGACCCTTACAGTGGACTTCCCCCGAACCAAGCCGAACCGATATCGTAGCAGCTCGTCGATTGACTTGTCAAGCCAACGATCCGGAGCATCGAGCAAGGACGGGTCCGGCTCCTGCAACACAGGGACCAAGGGACCAGCTAAGAGGTTAGGATAACCGTAGCTACCTAGAAAGACGCCCGGCGGGGAGGGTCCGAAAAACTCGGTCTTCCCAACCACCTTCTCGATATCAACCAGACTCTTTGCCCTGATGAAGACTGGACAACGGGAAGAGTTCTGGACACAAACCAGCCGGTTTCCCTTGCATATCTCACACGATACCTCGTGGCTCTGCTCGCTTCGTGCGGGCCAGTAGAGCGTATCCTGCAAGCCTATCGCCTACCTGGTAAGGAAAGCAATTTCAAGTCGAACCGGTCAATCTACTCATAGCAAGGGGCGGGTTCAAATCCGTTTCCCGCCGACAATGGTGAAATCAGCGATCAAAGAAGCGCTCCTCTACCAGCCACTGGCCGATTCAAGGGTCAGATGCACAGCGTGCGCTCGATACTGCAACATTCCCGAGGGAAAGGTGGGTCTTTGCGGAGTCCGCCAGAATATCGGTGGTGTAACTGGCTTTGCTCCTACTGTCAGAACTTTGACATCAGCCAGCGAAGAAAGGTGGAAGGAACCGATCTCATGCCACCGGATGTAGTAAGCCTGGCGCTAAGCCATGGCTGTCAGGGCATTGCGTATACGTACAACCAACCGACCATATTCATGGAGTTCGCCCATGACATCGGAGTCGAGGCGCGTAGGAATGGACTCATCAACATATTTGTCTCCAACGGATTCGATACTCCAGACACCGTTGCGATGATGGACGATTTTCTAGACTGCATAACAGTTGACTTCAAAGGAAGTGGGGAGACCGGTTTCGTCAGAAAGTATATCGGGATACCGGACGCGCAGCCAATTTTTCAGACGATTCAGGAGATCAAGGATCGAGGCAAGACGCATATCGAGATCACAGACTTGATTGTTCCAGAGATTGGCGATAATCTCGACGAAGCCCGAAAGCTTAGCCGCTGGCTCTACGACAACCTGGGACCGGACGTGCCAGTTCACTTTCTCAGATTCCACCCTGACTACAAGCTCATGCACCTGCCAAATACACCCGTGAAGACCCTCGAAGAACACTGCAGAGTCGCAAGAGAAGAGGGACTGCGATACGTCTACGTCGGGAACGTCACAGGGCATCCATGGGAACATACCTACTGCCCAGAATGCAAGAACATCGCGATCAAAAGATACGGGTTCGATATTACCGGATGGAACCTAGACGACAAGAACAGATGCACAAACTGCGGATACAAGCTTCCGATATTCGGACAGCTCAGTTCCTCGGTCAGCGAGGACCGATTCCTACCCGTAGTCAATTAAGTGCTGGTTAGGCTTTCTAGTTCCAGTTCGGAATATTTGTTTTGGCTCAATTCGTGGTTGGTCGCTGAGAGCAGGATGCGGACCAGTTCGTCAGGAGCGATCCTTCTGACTCCCTTCAGATGGTGGAGCAGGAGTTCTACCCGGCCGGGTTGGAAGGTCAGCCTTGCCAGGTACTGGTCCTGGTGGACCTTGTGTCTCTTACCATCATCCACAGAGTAGTGTAGGTGAAAGACTAGGTCTAAGGTTCTGAACGTTCCTTTCTCTTCTATCCGTTGAATCACTCTCTCCGCCTCCTTATCGTCAAGAATGTCGAACCCGTCCTTGTTGCCAACTCCAAACTTGAACACGACCCCTCCAGACCGGTACCCGGGGATGTCTGCAATCGTGATTTCCAGCGACTTTTTTTCTTGGGCAAGCGATCGTAAGCCTGCAAAGATTGCTTTCTGCAAACTCTCGGTGTTGATATCGTAAAGCCATGAAGCCCGCGCATGGTAGACGGTGGGGAAGCGCTCTAGTGTTCCAAGCCAGGGATCGTCATCGGGACTTTGGTTCAAGACCTGAGGCCGCCAATGTCACGAGGGTTACTGTGAGGCTATTCACAATTAACCGTTCTATCCTGGGCAAGAAAAACTGATCTTGGTGTCCTGGAAAAATTAGTCGACTTCTTAACTGCCGGGGCCTGTCAGGGCATCGACCAAGAATAGAACCGGATCGCTATTCGCACACGTAAACGAACGAGGTTTCGGGCCCCCGAGGTTCGTGATGGCGTAGTCAAGCCCGGCTGTACCATCGTAACCGTCTAGATTCGTAAATGGAGGCGTTACCTGACATACCTGGTCATCGTTCACTGCCGTGCTGACGATCACGAAATCCTGGGCCCCAACTGCAGAAAACGTAACAGTGCATATTGTGAAACCCTGAGAATTGACATAACAAATCGAGCTGGAGGCAGCCTCTTCTAGAGGAAGCCGTGGTGAAGGGTCCCAAGGATGCCTAGTGTTTGCGCCGCTAACCCCAAAAGCAGCGAATTCTAGTCCGCCCGAACCCGACCAGCTTACTGTTATCCTATCTGAGGACAGCGGCGAATTAGCTATCATATAGTATTCCCAAATCTCTCGGCTCGGAGTGTAGGCCGCCCGCAGAGTCCACGCGTGGCCGTCGCTATCTGAGACCGAAGATATAGCAGCATTACAGGAAAGGAAGGCCACGCATTGGGCCACCACAACAATCACGTCGTTGGCATTAGTAGTGGTAAGAGTACAGATACCGCTAGACTCACACGCACCCGAGCTGACCTGACCATCCAACGTCATGCTCGGAGGAGTAGCGCCCACTTGGGGAAAGACCGGTATCGCTATCAATGGAAACAGAACTATCGTCGCATGTCTCGGCATGCTTCGAGGACAGGACTAGTGGTCTTTCTTGCTCCAACTATTAAGAATACCTAGATCCTCTTATGAGACACTTGAAACTGGAGAAAGAGATAGTGTGGCGTTGCCGCGATAGGTCGTTCGCGGGAAGGTAAAAGAGACTCGACCCACCATAGGAAACCAAGCCGTCCTTGTCAACTGAAAGCGAAGATCTCGAGTTCCGCGACATCCTGAAGCATCTCGATCGGGAATCCGCCCATTTCGTAATCCGACTGGAGACCCATCATTCCGGGAGGCTTGTGACGGTTGTTCAGCCCCACGATCTGATCAGAGACAGTATCGATTTGCCTGGACTAACACACAAGCTGAAGCAGAAGATTGGAACCAGCGGCGACTTAGAAGACGGTCGCATCCTCCTCCACGGGGACCACCGAGATCAAGCTAGGAGCGAACTGGTAAAGTTAGGCGTCTCAGCGGATAATATCGAAATGATCTAGATAGCCCCTCCAAACGCTAACCATTCGAAGAACGAATGTTGCTAGGGCAGCTAGAATTTCGGCTGGCGTTCCAAGACTTCCTGCTTGATTAGCCAGTGTGATTATGATTGCTCCAAGCAGGGAGGCGACCGCGTATACTTCGCTTCTCAGCACCAGAGGCATTTCCGCAGCGAGTATGTCCCTTAGCGCTCCACCGCCAATACCGGTGAGCATTCCCAGTAACGCGGCTGGGACCGGGTTGAGTTGAGCTGCGAGGGCTATGGTGGTGCCTGTGACGGTGAAGATCGATAGGCCTGCGGCATCGAACGCGGTGACGAAACGGTTCCATTTGACGATTTGGCGAAAATCGAAGAATACTAGTAGTCCTGCAACTCCAGTTGCAGCGAGATATCGCCAGTCAACCAGTGTCGTCGGTGGAACATGTCCGAGTATTATGTCCCGCATTATTCCCCCGCCAAGCCCGGTCGCTACTGACAACACTAGTACTCCGAACAGGTCCATCTTCTTCCGGACCGCGAGTATTCCACCGCTCAACCCGAACGCAAAAGTTCCCACTAAGTTGAGAATCAGTGTCTCATCCGTCTTTTCTCACTCTCCAGAAGATTCCTTATGCTCTAGCCTACCATCAGGTCTATCGTCATCTTTTCGTATTCCATCAGCATACCGACAATGTTGTCTATCTTGTCGGTCTTTTCCGGCTTCGTGGTTTTCTAGCTGGATTATAGGATCCTGGCAGAGCCGTCTCTTTTCTGAAGTCTCCGAGGAACTACAGGAGCTTGTGGACGACTCTGAGGCAGGCGTTCATCACGTAGGGGATCTTGTTGTTTGAGAGCATTTTCTTCGCTTCTTCGTTTTCGAGTCCTAGTTGTGCCCAGAACGCGAAAGGTCTACCATACTTCTTTCGCATCTCGATAACTTGCTGGGCAACTTGTGGCAACTCCTCGCTGGGACGAAAGACGTCCACAATATCGACCTTTTTCGCCAGATCGGGCGGCATGTCCATGAGGCTCTTGAACGCTTTCTCGCCTAGAATCTCATCAGCAGTCGGATTCACAGGGACAATCGTGTAACCGTGCTCTTTCATGTACGCGGGTACCGTATAGGCTTCTTTCTCCGGGTTCTTGGAAGCGCCCACTACAGCGATTACGTCGTATTTTTTCAGGATCTCTCTGGGAGATATGGTTGTGCTGGGACTGTGGGTTTGGGACGTTATGCTTGCCTCTACTCTAGCCTGTTGTCCGGTGGCTAAAAAGATGCTTCGGGGGAGAGCTAGCTCTGAGGTCGAATATCCTTGAACTGAGTATAAAACAGCATGATGGATATCACGTAGAACCCTGTGGCTAGATAGAAGGGAATGTCAAATCTTCCTGTTGCCAGGATCAAACCCCCGATCACGGTGGTTATGCTGTTGGGAATTCTCCAGACAACCGTGTTGATGGAGCTCGCTAGTCCCCTCTCTTCCTGGGACATAATGCCCATCAAATAGGAGTCGCCCAACGGTCCAGCCATATTCATCAGAGCCGCTCGAATGATGTAGAGACCACCGGCCAGTCTAACGTCTGGAACGAGCGCTAAGCTCAGCATGAAGACTGTCGAGAATCCTTGCGTAGCAACGATTGCTTTGACTAATCCGAACCGGCCTGAGATTCGAGGACTCGCCACGGCAGCCAGCGCTATTGTCAGGTTGGACAGTGAGAGCAAGGGTCCGCTGAACGTGTCCGGGGTTCCGAACTTGAGGAAGAGCCAGGTTGGAATCAGGGGAATGATGAATCCAGCTCCAAGTCCGATAAGACTGTTTATCCCGGAGAACTTGAGGAGAGTCGGGAAGTTCTTGCCTCTGATCAGTTTTTTTGGGTTAGGTGTTTCCTTGTAGCCCTTGAGGATCCGAAACAGCCAAGCCGGGGTGATGGCCGATACCAGTCCCATCAACACCAAGAGGTCTTGATGGATGATGATCGAGTTCAATCCGGTCAGGGATTGGATCGTCGGAATCAGTGTTGGGAGTAGAAACCCGAACGCTATGGATCCGTTACCAATGATGAATGAGAGGGAAAAAGCTGCGTCCCGGTTCTCCAAGCTCGTCTGATCAGCAATTATCGCGTTCCATGTTGAGAGAGCGGCGGACTCAGCAATTCCAAGAATTATCGCTGCAACGATCAGGACGGCTAAATTTATCATGAGGGAGATTAGAATGATAGGAATAGGAACTAGGGAGGTTCCGATCAGGAGTAGTTTCTTTCGACCTCTTCTGTCGGATAATATTCCGAGGGGTATTGAGAGGAGAACCATCGCTCCCTCCAGCCCGAGGAGGAGTCCGACGACGCCGGCGCTGATCCCTAGTTCGGGGAAAAATGCGGTTAGGTAGACGAGGAGGTAACCGATCGCGACATTGTTGAACACTAGAGCGATGATGAGCCACTTTAGTTTTCTAGGAATCTTGGAGAAGAATCCACGTTTCTCTTGGACTTCGGGATTCATCTCGGGCTCTCCGGCAGCGGCCGGCATGAATCGGGGTTATTTAATCGGAGCCGGGTTAACGTGTTCAGAATTCAGAGTTTGTGGGCTGTGAGCTTGCTCCTTCAAAAAGAGTTGTGACAGCGTAGCGGAACCAAGTGCTGCCGCAAGAGCGAAGAGAATGACTGACTGGAGTCGAGTGGCGTCTGCTATTACTCCTCCGATCAAGGGTCCTAGGCCGCCTCCGAGACTAATCGCTGACTCAAGGATACCCAATCCCTTTCCCCGGTCAGCGATCGAAGTGTAGTCTGACATCAACGCTGCAGCCGATGCCTGGATCAACGGATAGATCGGGAGAGTCCACAAAATGGTCACCACAACAGTGTTAGTGACAAAGTAGATCGTTGCAAAATAGACTGCATAGCCCACAGCTCCCAAGAGGAACATTGGCTTTCTGCCTATTCGATCATCAAGAGGCCCTACTATTCGGAAAGCGATCGCACCGAGGACTGTTGTCGCGGTTGCGGCAAGACCGGCCATCAATCGGGACCCGCTGAGGGAATCCACTAGGTATATTGTGAAGAAACTGTTGAAGGAAGAAGATGAGATAAGCGCGAGAATTGAGACTCCACAGAGAATGAGGACATTTCGTTGCTTGAGAAGACTCCAATATCCCTCCGGGCGGATCGAAGACTTCGCGATAGTAAGACCCTGTTTGGTCAAGAAGGAAACGACAAGGATTCCTGTGTAGCCAAAAAGTGCTCCCAGGGCATAGAGGTAGACTGGGTCTAGGAACTGGAATAGTACTCCTCCGATGAGTGTTGCTGACGCATAGCCTAGTGAGGCTGCTGTCCAGAATTCTCCGATAGCTCGCCCGTATTGGGCGGATTTGTCGGTCGCCAGTGCGGCGAAGATGGGGATGAAGCTTGAGGAGAAGAGGCCCATTAGTGCAACCACGAACACGAACTGTGCAGGGTCCCGCAGAAACGGGAAGAGAGTGAATCCGACAGCTTGGACTAGGAACGACAGGACGAGAATCCTCGTCCCCTTTCCGGTCCTGTCGAGAATACCTCCCCAGACAGGAGAGAGGACGATGGTCTCGATCGCGGGAAGAAAGGAGACTAGGGAAATTAGCGAGAAGGATGCTCCGAGTGAGCGAAGTTGGATTGGCAGAAAGGCCCAGATTATTCCGGTCGGGCCGAACGCCAGGGCGGTTGATAATTTAACAGCGATTCGCTGGTCCGTAACGACCCGCCCGCGAGATTGCGCAGAACCTAGGAGGTTATTTTGAAGGTGTCGACTGGATGAGACGTCTGATCTCTTCGCTTATCCTGCGACGCTCATTGTCGTCCTTCGCCATCATCCATTCTAGCTTGAGCTTGAACACACGATCCTCAAGGCTAACGTTCTCCTTCTGCACCGTGTTTACCATGCTTGTCGACGCCATCGTCCGGTATCATGCTCATTCTCGATCGTGGGAATATAACAAGTTCTGAACCTATAACCAGGCTATAGGCCCACGAGTCCCCCGATCACAAACCCGACAATCGCCAAGAGACCAAATGCCAGGTGCAGAATTATCGTGTTAGCATTAGCAGGTATTATCGCGTGCGGATCCTTGTAATTCGCCCGCAATATTCTGACCGCTTTCAGCGCAAACGGGAGACTGAACAGGGCGATGAGTGTTGTGTAGCTCGTGATCGGGAATGACCCGAAGATCTTCAGAACTGCATAAAGGAGAACTAGAAAGTAGGATGTTGCCAATAATCCAACGTAGACGGTGACTGACCGGAGGTAGCCTAACCTCAAAACCAGAGTCTTCTTTCCGACCGCCTTGTCCGCGTCCATGTCAGGAAACTCGTTGATCCACAACACCGCTGCAATGAGCAGCCCGACCGGGATAGATGCAAGTAGCGGCACTGTTGCGGTTGCAAGGGATCCGGTTTGAACGTAGAATGCGCCCAAAGTCATAACAGGTCCGAAATTCAGTCCAACAAGAAACTCTCCAACTCCACGGTAAGCGAGTTTGAAAGGTGGCCCTACGTAGAAGTAGGCGGACACGACACCTATCAGTCCGAACCAGAATAACTGGTATAGTCCCAATGCGAAGATAAAGTAGAATCCGATTAGAGATCCGAGGATCAGGCAAGAGGTCGATACTATCAGATGGGTTGATGGCTGAATTAGTCCTGCTGTCAGTATTCGTCCGCCGCCGGCGAACGGGTTCTTGTGTCTGACTTGGAAATCGTTTCCGCTTTTGAAATCAAAATAGTCGTTGAACATGTTACTGGCGATCTGGATTAGACTGGCACCCAGCAACGTGAGCAGGAAAGTGGTCCAGGAGAATTTGCCTGCTATCTCCCATGCAACGACGCCGCCGAGTATGACGGGCACGAAGGTAGCTTGCAAGAATGGGACCCGCATAGCCTTGAGCCATAATCCGATGAAAGGCGGCTTTTTCACGTCGACGCCTGGGTTCGATGACATACTTGGCTATCTCCCTGTTTCGAAAAATCGGCTCGCCGGAGATGATATAAGGCTAATTCCCCGAGTTTATTGAGTTGAGAGGCAAAAGGCTAAAGCGTGTTCACAAGTCCACGATAGACTCCTAACGTCGTGAAGAATTTGGCCGAAAACTGGGACGTAGTAGTTGTTGGCGCCGGCATAGCGGGCTGTATGACAGCCGGCACAATAGCCCTGAAAGGCAAAGGAAACGTAAGCGTTCTACTGATGGACAGAAACCCGCCGACAGAAGCGGGAAAGAAAACAGTTCTCGGTTGGGTTTGCGGTGACGCGGTAGGCGAGCACCATATCAAGTACATTCACGAACGCATCGGCACAACCTATGGCAAGCCAGAGATGGAGAACAGGGTAACCGCAGTCTACGTCTACTCCCCCGATATGAAAGTCAGAGTTCCCTTCGAAGGTCCTGGGTATGTTCTCGACAGGCCCAAGTTTGCGAAACGCCTTCTCGACGATGCTTTGAAAGCTGGTGTTGAATTTCGCGGCAACGTCCAAGCAACCGAACTAATCCAAGACAACGGAACAATTGTCGGGTTGCATGGCCAAACAGTCGGCCCCGGGGTAAACCAACCGTTCGAGATTCGCTCCAAACTCATCATAGATACCTCCGGAATGTCTACTAAGCTTCGTCGGAATCTTCCGATTCCTAGTCATATTGAGAAAGAGATCAACAAGGATGATGTAGAGCCAACCGCACGTCTGAACGCGAAACTCCGGGACGGCGTTGAAGTGGAACCGTTCCACTGCGACATATACCTCGACGCGGAAAAAGCCCCTGGCGGCTATCTCTGGCTCTTTCCAAAATCCGAGGACAAGGTCAACATTGGCTTGGGCATTCAGCAGAAGAGAAGCTCGAAGCCGCTGAGTGCACTCCTGAAAGATTGGTTGGCAGCAGATGACCGGTTCAAAGACATTCAGCCCCTGAGCGATGACAGTAACCTCACAGGGTCTTGGCAGGTCTCGGTTAGGCACCAGAACGACTGCCTCGTTGCTAACGGTTACATGATCTGTGGAGACGCAGCCTGGTTCCCTAACCCGATTAGCGCGGGCGGCATAGGCCCGGGACTGATAGGCGGAGTTATGGCCGGTGAAGCTGCTGTGCGGGCGATAGAGGCGAACGATTTCAGCGAGAAACAGCTCTGGCAGTACAACCTCGACTTCGTCAATCACTATGGCAACAAAACGGCCGGTCTGGAAGTATTTCGGATGTACCTGCAGACACTCAACAATGACCAGATCAACTATGGTATGAGACACTTCCTCTCATCAGACGAAGCCACAGAGATATCGTTGGGAGAAATGCCCCATCTTTCCGCCGCTAAGAAGATAGTTAAACTTCTCAGAGGTCTGGGGTCGTATAAGGCGTTCAGTGGACTCGTGTTCACAATGGCTAGAATGCGAGCGCTTAACGAGCTATACCAGAACTATCCTAAGGAGCCCGCGCAGTTCGACGCTTGGAAAGCAAACGTCGATTCGATCTTGGCTCAGGGCCGAGCCCGTTTCCACTAAACCACGAACAGTAACATCGTCAATAAATAAGGGCCGCCGGACAGGCCCACTTAGAAGCGATTGCCTTCTCCAGAAATCGGCCCATCCTTTGATGCAAGACCACTAGACGATCAGACACTTGTAATGAACATGCTATCATCCGAGAACGACGCGACCTACAGCTTCCAAGGAATGAAGAGAAGGCTCGGACTGCACCAAGAGAAACTTACACGAATCCTCAAACGCCTCGAGGACGACAATCTTGTCCTCAAGACGGACGAGGGATACAAGGTCCTACACCACCACAAAAAGACGACACGCCACCTCGACGAGGGAGAGCCCGTTATCCGAGGCCAGCTCCCCCCAGGAATCGACCCAAGTCTCCTCACCTCCAAACTGAAGGGCCGATGGTTCAAGAATTTCCGCTGGCTAGGATACTCTAGTAGCGGGTCGGGTCAATCGCTTTACTGGATCACCGAAGACGGACGATTCCAACTAGTAGTACGACTAGCCCCCGCGGAAATTCTGGTCTGGAGCCAACCAACGAACGAGGTTGAAACACACTCTTCGATAGCGGCAGGCTACGAACTCTTCGACAGAATCAGCCGCATCCTTCCCGAAACAGAAGACAACAGCTAGCTCTACGACATTCTCGTTGACTGGATAACCTTCTCCCCAGTCAATATCCCATACCCCTCGCACGGGTATAAGTAGAGAAACATGAAAAAAAGAACCTCCCTAGCCGTACGATTCAGCTCAAGAATCTTTCGACAGGATTGGCAACCGATGGAGCGTCACCCTAGACCCTTGAAGCGCAGAAATCCCAACGAAATGGGTCGACGTCCAGAAAAGGCGCTTCACGCGCCCGCAAGACCCTGATTGATTGGTAAACGTTCTAGGGCTGACTTCCTGCTTCCATTGTTCAGGCGCTTCTGTGACAACAACAACTGGTTTTCGAGGTCCAAGAATCCACGACGCTCTCAAGACAATAGAAGTGTTTGGGCTATGACTACTCATCTCGCCTCGTCCAAGTATAGAGCAGAAAGTTCGCAGGCGTATTCAACAACTGCAGTTTGTTGTTTACTGCAGAGTGGAAGGACGGAACGCGCGGCAATCGCGTAGAGTCCCAGGGCCGCCTTGCAGCTCTCAGCGAAGGCGACCCTTCCTTCTCCGAACGCCTGAGCCTGCAGGTTTTTCCATTCACGTCCCATCGAATCACTGACGAGATCCCACAGCCGATTTTCGGAACCATAGAGAATGTGCGAATGAACGGCCAAAATGGGAGCCATTCTGATTGCTACGAGTGAGCGCTGGACTGCCGCAGCCCAGTATCTTCGAAGACGTAGGTTTCCAACAAGTTTGCAAACCTCCTCAGCGTAGCCTGTCACTTGCTCAGCTACCCAACGGTCGCATTTCCTCGCGATCGAGTCCCATGTCCAACTGTCAGCTTCCCTCTTCAATTGTTTGGCGAGTCCATGAGGGTCAAATAGGATTAGGGCTTGACGCCAACCCGGTACCGCACCTGCCACTCTGGTGGGGTCCCTGAATTCGTTGCTGAATTGGCTCATCGTCCGTTGCGAGACAGCCACCAGGAATCCACCCACCCGTTCCAAATGGTACGTTGATTTCCTCCCGACCGTCCACAAGTCAATATCCGAGCCTTCGTGCGCATCACCGCGGACCCAGCTACCCGCGAGGACCACTGACAACGCGCCCTCAGCAGCTAGTCGTCTAGAAATCTTCTCGGACATGCTCAGAACCCGCCGATCGACCATCTTCGCATGCTTCATCTGAGTTTCACTGGATCCTCTGTGCTCCGCACTATATGGAAAATCCACTTCTGTGTCAAATGCAGCTGAGGACTTTCCTACCTTGAACTGAGTAAATATGCTCGGCGAGTTGCTGGAACGCAAGCGCTCGCCTCAATGTAGTCTCGAGGAAGAAAGTTTACACGCGGCCGTCACCCATCTTGAGATGGTTTCTGGTCTAAGTGTCGGACATGTTTGCTGGTCGTCCTATTCTTCTCTACGACAATGACTGCGGAATCTGCACCAGATTCGCGCACGTCGCAAGTTCTCTCTCGAAGGGCTGGGTGGACACGGTGGGATTATTCACTGAAAAGGGAAAGAGGATAAAGTTGGAGTTCTTTCGTCCTAGTGATCGACCGGATGAGATGTTTTGGCTCCTGTTCCGAGATACAGGCTACGGTGGTAGGAGCGGACTTTTGCCATTGGCCCGAGAGGTGATCAGAGGGAGAGTGCTTTGAGCGAGCGAACGGGGGAGAGTTGTCCTAGACCAAGGAACGCAGTTCAGCGGGTCCTCGGGACCCTGCGAAGGGGGAGAATCGTCAAGAAAAGGAGCTACGCGGCCATCGCTAATTTCTCGTCGAAGGACACCGCCGATAAAAGTGGCTAAGCCGCACCAATCAGAGATGTTCAGTTTTCATGGCATATTTCCCTGCCAAACACTGGGACTCACAGGCTGACGAATGGGACGCTACGGTAGATAACAAGAATTTTCCGCACTATTTCTATTATTATGAAGCCGACCTGTATGTTGCCGACCTTTTGGAAACCTCGCGGCTCGCTCTGGAACTTGGCGCAGGAACGTGCGGCTCGACAGTCAAGCACGCGTCGACAGATAAGCGAATTGTTGCGATTGACTATTCAAGGAAAATGTTGGAGGCGGGAAGAAACAAGCTCCGAACAGCGGGCTTAGCCGACTTTGTTGACATGGTGTTGGCAGACGTCTGCAATCTACCATTTCGCGACCTTTGTTTCGACAGACTATTCAGCCGAGGAGTTGCACTCTCCTATGCCGGGACCCCCGACAGGTTTGTCCGCGAAACTTGGAGGGTATTGGAGAAAAACGGCCGTCTCGGTATCGACTTCATGAACAGAATCTCGGCTGACAAGGTCAAACGAAAGATCTGCAAGTTCGAACGCATTGACGATCAATGGTATTACGTGGAAATGTTCAATGAAAATGGGAGGCAAAAAAGAATTGGCTATGTTGTTCCGAACGAATTGGCTGAGTCCGCACCGACCGATGGCTCATTTTTCGGCGGCTTCGAGTCAAAGCCTGAGTGGCTCAAACTTGACGGACTGGCCCGGGAAGAATGGTGGGCAGTGTTCTACGCGCCGGCCGAAGCGAGGCGTTTACTGAGAAGCTCCGGTTTCAAGGAGATCAAACTGTACCCTCTAGGCTGTTTCACGCGTGGGATCCGGAACCCGGCCGTGAACAGGTTTCAATTAGATAATCGGGATCAAATCTCGAGAGTCCAGAAGGGATTGTCTCAGATCTTCAGGCTGGACCAGGCCGTACATATTTTCATGACGGCTGTCAGGAAACCATGATCGTTCCTCTTACCAGAGTTTCCTCAGACTTTAGGGCAGTAGCGACTTCAATTTTGCGAGACGGAGGCTTAGTCTTAGTTCAAGCGGAGACTCTTGTCAGCGTCATATCCCAGTGATCGTCCCCATGCTTTGATGCTGTCTAGGATCTTCTTTGAACCGAACCAGCATAGAGTTGTGAAGATGGCTTTGAAGGCCGGGTTCAATTTCATGAGCGTCGGCGGCATTGAGTGTAACTCCAGTACCGTATGTCTCCAGCTTCTGTAGATGACCCAGAACCTCGCCTCGTCTATCGCTTCGTCGATGTTGAAGAAGCCCTTGTTCTTCAAAACGCCCAGCGGGACAAAGCTGAGGGGCGTGACGGTGAAGTGTGCTCTGTTTCCAATCTCTTTTCGGAGCCCGTGCTCCATCTTGTCGATCAGCCGGACGGTCTCGATCGCGTCGTCAGTAGTCTCTCCAGGCAACCCGACAATGAGCGTATAGGCTGGGAACCAATAGTTCTCGTTGAAGATTCGCGTGCCGTTGTAGATGACTTCCTGCCATTCGCTAGGGCTGAAGGGTTTCAC
>WNGH01010688.1_pt1 | contig 17192 bp, 15 predicted proteins | sample 5400631 | NCBI WGS metagenome assembly WNGH01 (sample SAMN13153373, study PRJNA577476) | soil metagenome | isolation source: 115 cm soil or saprolite under Garry oak tree replicate 1 | place: USA:California | collected 2016-06-15
TCGTGCGCGGGAAGCCGCGGGACCTGTACGACGTGCACTTCCTCCTGACGAGTGGCTTTTCCGCTCCCCGGAAGCTCTTGGACCTCAAGATGTCGTTGTACCGGCGAAGCTTCTCACCGACGGGCCTGGAGCGGGGGATTGTTTCGGCCGGACGTGGATGGGGGCGGGACTTGGAGCCCCTCCTCGGTCAGGTCCCGCCCTTCGAAGCCGTGGCGGGCGAGGTGCGCTCACGCTTGCGGAAGGTCCATGCGGATCGAGACTGAGGCCCTCGGCGGAGGCTCGGAGCCGGCCCGCGGGCGGAGATCCCCGCGACGGCGCCATGGCCGGGAGCGAGAGGCGGGTCGGGGCCGGACCCTCCTTGCGGCTACGCCACGCGCACGTACAGGTGGAGCTCCCGGTACGCGCTCGAGAAATCGCCGTCCTTGAAGAGGAGGAACTGGACCTTCCAGAGGCCAACAAAGGGAATCGAGAAGGTGTAGGGCTGGGTCCAGTTCCGGCCGTCAGCGAGTGTGACGGGGAACGACGACCAATTCGTGCGGTTGACCTCGACGGTCTCGTTGAAGCCTGACGTGGCGTTGTAGACGATCCTCACGCCGACGACGTCTACGCGGACCGTGTAGTTGACCGTCGCGGCCTCGCGGTTCACGACGCCGATGATCACGCTCCCCGTCTCGTTGGTAATGAGGTTCGTCGGATAGCCGCTCGCGTTGCCTCCGGGACCGAAGATGTAGAATTCCGTGAAGCGCTCTCCAGCCCGTGGCGTCGTGACGACATATGCAAGGGCACCTGCCGCGACGACGACGCTCGCCACGAGGGCGACTGTGAGGCTCTTGTCGAGGGCTGCGTACTCCTTCCAATCCGAGACGCCGAGGGCCACGGCCAGAGAGAGCCGCCGTTCTGGCGGCAGGCGTGAGCGCCGCCAATACGCGGCGTAGCCCACGCCGATTGTGAACAGAACAATCGTTACGACGATGGGAGCGAAATGGATCCCCCATGGGGTAAAGTTAAGCAGAAGTCCGATGAGTGGCACGACCGCAATGCTCAGGCCGAAGGACAGGGCGATCCTCTCCAACCAGTCGATGTCCGGTTTCTCCGCCGTGACCGAGCCCGGGAACAGCGCAGCTGCGAGGACATACCCCGGCACGAAGAGTACGAGGAGGATAGCGACGGGGTTGCCGATCCCCGTGGCCAGCAAGACCGCGCCCATGACGATCGTGTACCCAACAGCCGCGTAAAGATCCCAGGGCTTCTCCTGAAACTGTAGCCGCACGGCAGACCTCCCGCCCGGTGCAGGCGGGACGGCCGCCTTAACGGTTTTCCCGGTGTGTGTAGAAGGCGTGGAATCAACGGGAAGGGCGCCCCGAAGAATGATGCCCAGGGAAGTGAGGGACGGAACTGACAACGATTTCGTCCGCCGCACGAACGCTCTACTGCAATTACCTGAAGTGGCCCGCCGCTATCGGGGCGGGTCAACTATCGCTCATGGACCGAGAGCTCGAATTGGGGATCGCATCTCAAGCCACACCTGGGCTTGGAATGGGACGTACTCACGACCCTTCACCGGGGGGCCCCCTCGGCTTTCCCTTGCTCCGAATCACCAGGGTCCCTCTTCCTTCCTTGCCACTTGAGCATCACCTCGGAGGATTTTGGCCAGTCATCGAACGCTAGGGGCTCAATCTCGATGGTGTCCGAGAAACGTGAGAGAAACGCGGCCAACCTGTCGCGCTCGGGCCACTGCTCCCACGCGGGACACCGAAGAGCTCCCCAGCGTGCAGCCTGTTTGTCTATTATTATGAACAGCCCACCAGGCCGCGTTACCCTGATAATCTCTTTCGTCGCAACATCGGGGTTGGGCGAATGCTCCAACGCTTCGATAGAAAACGCCAAGTCGAAAACGCCCTGCTTGAATGGCAGTGCTTCCAAGCTTGCCTGAACGAGCGCCATGGCGCTTTTGATGCCTTGAAGGTTCGCGCGGGCGATGTCGATGCCAATGTATGAATTCTCGCGGAACTCCTCGGTAATTGCGCTACTGAATCGACCTTTGCCGCATCCGGCGTCCAGGATTGTAGCGTGAGTAGGCACTGCGTCCGCGAGAGCTCTCAGGCGGCCATCCTTGCTCGACACCGAGTCCTCAACATGCCCCTTGTCCCGCTCGAAGTGCGCACGGAGCCGGCGGAGGTGAGCGTCAAGATAGAACTTGGCGGCCCAGGGTATCTCCTCCAGAGGAGAATAATCAGCGAGCCAACCATAGCTTCCGCGAAACCCCCCCGAAGGCTCCTGGTTGTTGTCGAGCCAGCTCATCGCTTTGTCAGCAGGGGTCCACTGTCCCGTTTTGTACCAGCAGACTGCAAGCTGGGCGAGTCCCGGCGTGCAAATCCAGCTTCTTCCGGCTTTCCCTCGGATGGAGCCGTCCGACTTCTGCAACGATGCGAGCTGTTGCAAACATGACAATGCCCGATCCGTCTTGGCGAGGTCGATGAGCGCCTCCAGCTGATATCCCAGAAAGTGCGTGAGGCCATCGATATCGGGGGCGTGATGGCTCGCGCAATAGAAGTCCAGGCAGCGATTCGCGATTGCGGTTTGGTCCCTGTTTCCGAGTTCGCCGCCCGCGCGGATGAGCGGCGGAAGCACATACAGGTGTATGCCCTCAGGTATCTCTCCGTCGTAGGCCTGTATGAAGCCGGATCTACCACCGTCGATTGCCATGCTGAGAATGTAGTTCGAGGCTCGACGGACAGCCTCGCGACAACCTGGGACCAAGCCCTGGGCGGCTAGGAGCCCTCTCAAGGCCTGTCCCGTGTCGAACACATACGGTCGGCCGTGGAGACCTCGATAGGACCCATCAGCCTGCTGGGCACGAACCAACCAGTCTGCTAGTCGGTGGGCGAAGGCTAACTCGCCGTAGTTGATGAGGGTTGGTATCAAGTAGCCGGTAACCTCCGGATACGATTCGTTCCGCCGCGAGTCCCACTTTATACCGCCGTCGGCATGCTCCTGGTCAGCAAGCCATCGGAGTGCTCGAGTGGGAGGGGACGAGGGGCCCCGGTTCTCATCAGATCGTGATACACGAGCAGCGACTGAGTTGAGACCGAGACCTGCAATCAGTTTCCTCATCTCCAAACGACCGAGTCCGAGGAGTTTGGCGTAGGTCCTCACGGGCTCACCCGTAGCGAGAGCGCTTCCTCAATTCGAGAGGCATATCTTCTCGCCAGCGTCGCCCAATCGAAGTCGCCGACCGCTGGCAAGCTAACGTGTTTCAAACTCATGGCGTCTAGGACGACCTTGGCGACGGACTCAGGGTGGGGCTGGCATACGTAAACGTTAGGGAGATGGAGTCTGAGAACTGTCCGGAGTGGGGTGGACACGACGGGCTTCCCGGCGGCACTATATTCCAGCAGTTTGAGAGGGAAGGCTGCATGGCAAAAGTCGCTCAGGTCGAACGGAATGAGCCCGACGTCTATCCCAGCACAAACCAAAGGAACGTCGCTCTCCGGGACGGGAGGCCTTAATTCCACCCGATCAGAGACACCAGCTTCTTTGGCGACGGCGAGAAACCGATGTTGGTCGCTCAGTCGCCCCACGACAACAAGGTTAAACCGATCCGGTAGGAAGGCGAGTGATTGGATTGCCATTTCTAGTCTACACCATGGGCCGACGCGCCCTAGGTAACCGAGCACAGAGCCCGTGAAGCCAAGCTTCTGCCTCGCGGTGCGCGAGTCCTCCTTGCGGAACTGGGCCACATTGACGCCATTTGGGATGTAGAACACGCAGGATTCTGGATGCATTTTCTGGATTTTTTCCTGAATGATCTCGCTCGCGGCGACGGTTGCCGTGGCCGTGGAGATGAGCGAATTTTCGTATCGAGCGAGTTTCTTTGCAAATCTGGTATCATGAGCGTACGTCGCCCAATAGGAGGGATTGTCGTCTTGCACATCAAATATAACCGGAACGACAGGGTCTGGACTAGCGATTGACGAGGTAACCACCGCATCAGGTCTGACTGACTTAAGGACACGGTTAATTCTGAGCCTTATGGTTTGTCGATTAAGCTCGGTCAGTCCCATCGCTCTCAATGTGGGCAAAGGACGAATTCTGTGGACCTTCACAAGGTGCGCCGGTAAGCGCGAGTTGCGGTTAGACGGCCTGATGCGGTGCTTCAGAGTCTCCGGATTAATGGTGCAGTCGATGACGTGTACCTCATGATCCGCTGCGAGAGCCCCCGCCAGGTACCTCAATCGTTGGGGCCTTTCCCAGGAGTCGTGAGGGATCATCAGTATTCTCATTCGGATCCTGCCTCCAAGACCCTTTCATAGAGCGCTACTACCTCGTTGGCCATGATTTGCCAGGAAAACCGGTGTGCTCGTTCCAGCCCTTTACGTGCCAGGCTCACGCGAAGTGGGCTATCCGAAAGCAGCCTTCGCAGAGCCTCGGAGAGTCCGACGAAATCGAGTGGCTCAACATTCATGGCCGCGTCGCCAGTAACCTCCGGAAGCGACCCGGCATTGGAGCAGATTACCGGAACTCCGCAAGCCATAGCCTCGAGCGGCGGAAGCCCAAACCCTTCGTAGAGAGAGGGAAACAGAAAGATTGTAGCTCCCCCGTAGACCGATGGCATATCGTGGTCCTCGATGTCGCCCACAATCAGGACTTGGCCGTCCAGGCCAGTCTCGCGGAGCAGACGAGCCGTGTCAGCTCGGAATCGCCCACGATTCGCAACTACAACCAATTGCGGCACATCCGCCTGCAATCTTAGTCGATGATACGCACGAAGGAGGGTGGGAAGATTCTTCCTGTGGTCATTCGTGCAGACATTGAGGAGATATTCCTCGGGGAGCCCGTATTTTGCTCTCGCGCGAGCACAGGACTCGGCATCCGGAGGCTCGAATTGGCTGCTCACACCCTCATACACCACGTGAAGCCTCTCTCTCGACAGTCCAACGCGGTTCTCGAGATCATTCCTCGACGCGAGACTTACCGTAATCATCGCGTCCACGTGACGCAGACTCCAGGGAAGCCAGACACGGAACAGGAATCTCTCGAGACCGGAGCTGGATTCCGGGACGATGAACGGGAATGCGTCATGGATTGTGACAACTTTCTTGAACGAGGTGCCTGAGGTCACAAAAGGCGAAATCCCGGTTGGATCGTGGACCACGTCCAGCTTGAGACGTTTCGCGGCGGTCAATAACTGTAGGCTGCCCAGGGTTAGCATCCCAGGAAGCGAGGTCGAACCGGGGAGTCTGACCCACTTCACATTAAGTTCCGACACGCCTGAGGGGCACTTTGATCCCCCAAAGAGAAACAGGTCGACCGAGGCGTGTGATGCGCTGATTGCCTTCGTTAGTTCCAGCGTATAGCGCCCGATGCCAGTCGGGTACCTTTCCAGGCCATAGGCCACTAACCCGATTCTCATCCCGGACGGCTCCATTTGGGACAGATGTCAGCACAGCCTTGTCTCATCCTCGTGACGCCCCAGTGTGTTGCGTCGTAACTGTTCGTCAGCACGGGTTCGAAGCGCTGAAGCTCCTTCCCCAGAACGCCAGTCGTGAAGGCGCGAGTTCCGCTCGCCACCGTTGCGAGATTGGTACTCTCGCGGTCCGTTCCCGTGACCGAAGGAATCTGAGGTTCCGCTTCGATCGTCCCGACTCTGAGATCCCGCGGGGTCTCGGTTCCCTTCAAAGTCGAAACTCCCGAGGAAAACTCTCCCCCTTTCGATAGCGGTACAGAGTCGTAGTCGCGCTTGACAGTTTCATCTCGGAATCGTCCTCTTCATACATCGCCTCGCATCCCCTCCACAGGCAAGCGATACTGACAGGCTCCCGCCTGCCTTGGCGCGCTTCCGTGAGAAGTGTGAGGGCTCTGAACGCTTTGTCACACCAGCCTACGACCGGGAGGACGTCCCTGAAATCTGGAGCACCCCGGAAGGGTTTCAGGCTGCCCTTTCTAGCCATACCGTAGGAGGTTCGGATTCCTCCACCAGAGCATTGATTGGTCGTGAGCATTTCAACGAGGCTGGTAATGACAGCGGGGTCCACATAGGTGATGACCCTCGCTCCGAGGAGCGCTCGAAGAACGTCGCCCCCCCCGGCTACCCACAGTGGAGCGTAAATCAAACGGCTATTCCTGTCGAACCCAAAGAAGACGCCCTTGTGACCAACTAGTCTGGAAAGGAACCCTACCGAAGCCTCGATGAACTCCAAGTACTCCTCCCTGGGATAGATTGAATAGAGTTCCTCAATTTCTGCGGTGCATCGAGCGGTGTAGATGCTGATGGCGAGCTGCTGATGACCGGTGCCCGAATGAACAGTCCCCCCGCTTCGTTCAGTTCCTCGGACTTGAGATTCTAGGACAACACTGGCTGCAGGAATTAGGTACCGGCTCACGTCCTTGCCCGCGAGCTCGCCGTAGAGCATCATGGCCCGCATCGCCGTGGCGTTCTTGTTTGGCACCAAAGTGTCGTTCCAGTCTTGATCGACAAAGCCATGCCCCTTCCACAAGTCGCCAACGAGGTATCCCTCGATATTGCGGCGCGCTACGTCGAAGTATCTTGTCCACTCTGGCTTTCGCTGGGCTTTTAGCAAGCGAGCGAGTTCCAGCAAGCCGACATCGACAGCGGCCTCGTGAGGAGTGCCACCGTCGACCGCGCCGAACTGAAATGATGAATTGAGGTACCGACCAGACGGTAGTTGAGAGCGGACAACGTCTTCTGCTGCCTCTATTGCGTGGGTGAGGTAGGCCTCGTCGTTCGTTGAATGAAACAGGTTGACAAATCCGCATATGATGCCCTCGTACCTCCAATCAATCATCGTGCCTGAGAAGAGTAGGCTGCTCTCCCACCAGTGGGAAACGGGCCCGGTGTATCCTGCGGTGCCTCGCATTGTCCGCAGCCAGGCGATAATCCCGCCAAGCGTGTCTGCAATCCTCGTCATGCTGCCTCTTCTACGGCGGCGAAAATCACGATGAAGGCGAACCGTCTTGGGAATCTCGATTCGAAGAAACCCACCATGGCGTGGTCTAGTAGAATCAGTGAAAGGTCCGGTCTAATTCTTTCCAAGAACAGTGAAGCTGTATAGTAAAGAAGGAACGCGGGGTGAAACACGCCGATAGGCGTTGACGTTCTGTACTTCCCACCGAGAGCTCGCAGAGTCTTCCCAAGAGTCGTTACAGGTAATGATGGGTAGAGCAATTTCTTGTATGAGAACAAGTTCCGAACGGCGAATATCTGAACGCGTGCCCCGATTGGCTTTGCGCCCTCCTCAACTGAGAACGGATAAAGTACTGAGTCTGGTACGTGGTTCCCAAGCACCACGGAATCTGTTCCCAGTTCGGAAGCAAGCCACAACTGGATCTTCTCGTTCTCGACCACGATTCGTAGATCTTCCCGCGCGATGCGCGAGACGACCGCCCTCACCACCGACGGCGACCTGGAGTGGATGTAGACGGAAGTAGGTCGAAAGGAGAGCAAGAGTTGGCAGGCGTAGTCGAGGGAATATCGAACGTCCATGGAGAGAGATGGTGGTCCCCGTTCCGAGTTCGTCACTTCATCACCGGGCGAGGTCCCTTAAAGTGGATGGGTTGCGCGCCGCTCGTTAGGATCGCCACGAAGCTCGCGATTAGCCCCAGGAATACCAGAATTGGAACATAGAGAGTGCACCCGATCCATTTGGTATCACCTGTGGCGGCATATGCTGCAGGCCCCAGGCTCATCTCTCTGGCGCCAACCCAAAAGCAGAGAAGAGCGAAGAGGCACAGGACAACCAGACCAGCGCCTCGATCGAAAGGCAAAAGCAGAGCACCGGCGATGGGCAGGACGCAAAAGGTCGTGGAAAGCAGGTAGATGTACAGGTTCTTGATCGCCTTGCTTGGCCGCGACAGGAAGACCTCCCGATGTCTCCAAAACGAAACGAGGCGCGCACGCTGCCATCGGACCTCATTCGCCAGAAACTGTCTAACAGTTCGGGGAAGCTCAGTTTCAATGCTTGCCTCACCCACGAACTGCTTCTTCGCCCCCAGCCGTTCGAGCCTCGCGTCCAAGTCCCAATCAACGCCTGTGTGGACGTCTTCTGGAAACCCACCCAGAGCCTCTACAACCGCCCGCGTGAGAGCGATTGATCCGCCGCCGAAGAGTGAGTCCTTCCGAAGAATTTCGTAGTCCTGGATCTTCCGTAGCATGAAGTAATCGGAGATCCACGACGGGTGAACTGGGGAATAGTTGCCTGTTGTTGCCGCGGCGCCCTGCTCGAGCGGTGCCACCAACTGAGAAAGCCAGGTTCGGCTGACGCGACAGTCGGCATCAAGAAGCACTACTACCTGCCCCTTCGATGCGTTTACCCCCCGGTTTAGGGCAGCGTTCTTGCCCTTGGGTGCCTGCTCGACGACCCTAAAGTTTGCCCAGTCGCGCGTTAGTGACCTCGCAAGATCGTACGTCCCATCGGTGCCGCCAGCAATAATCAGGCACTCCCACTCCGGGTACTCGACGTGCCTGAGCGATTCCAGGCATCTTGCGAGAACCGAGGCGTCCTGCCAGGCGGGGATTACCACGGAGACCATCGGCATGCGAGAGGCTACTCCGTCCCTGCGAGGACCTTGAACGCGCGAAGCGCGTCGAAGCCATATCACCCAATGGACTCCCACGTGCACCAGGGACAGAAGAAGGAGCAATTCCAAAATTGAGAGCCAATCAATTGCTTGGGTTGAACATAGATTTGCGGCTGGCCACTGGTAATAGCTGGTCGTGGCCAGCTCCTGATCAGAGTAAAACGGCCGCAGGCAGCCAACGACAGCCGACGAGACGTCGCTGCTTGGGCTAAGCAACTGCTTAGTTGCATATCTACTCATGATTCGCGATGCCGTTTGAAGAAGAGTGCTGTTCGAGTGATCTCCTTGGAAAGCGTTGAGTAGAACCAAGACAGCATCCATTGCGAACCTGGTATCCTCTACCCCCCTAGAGTAGTCACCGCTGCCCGGTTGCCCGACCCATTCCAGGGAACCGTTTGAAAGGAGCGTCCTCGAGTAGTAGACTGCAGCGGTCTGTGGATCGAGGAGAACCAGAGTGATCGCAGGAAGATAGTAACGAAGTATGATTGGCACGAAGAGTGGCCTCAAAGCCGCGAAGTACGATCCTATAAGGAGATAGCCTACGGGATACAAAATCACACTGTTGTTCTTGGACTGGTTGAACACCGATTTTGTCCAGGTTTGGTTGAATTGGTTGGCGAACTGCTGCACGGCTGTTTCATACTCTGCTTGACCAGTAACACTGTGAGCAATTTCGGCGATGATCAAACCTGTAACAGAACTCGCGTGCGTCAAGCTGTAGTTCGCGATGGTGGTAATCCAAGAAACGTAGCGAGGATCTTGCGAAAGGTTCCACGCGTTGTACAGGCCCCAGACCGCACCTAGTGCCTGCTCGTCTGAGGGGTGCAGCCAAGAGCTTCCGTTGAATCCCCAGAACACCATTCCCGGCTGAGGACCGGTGTAGCTTGGATCGTTTGGGTCAACGTACAGGCCCGGGTCGTCACCTTGGGCAAAGACGATTCCATTGGAGATTTGCGGGTTGAATCTGTCCGCAGTCTGGAGAGCCATTGAGAGATACTTGTTGTCTCCGCTGCGCTTGTACAGCTCCGAAAACACGAAAATCGATTGACCAGTGACCAGTGCATCGTCGTTGTGTCCGGGGCCATCAAAAATCTCACCCGAGGCCGAGAGGAATTGATTTACGATGATGCCCAAGTCTAGACGGGTCGAGTCGTTTACGCGAGCCGTTTCCCATGTGAATCGGATCGCGCGACCAAGATTGTTTTGGAGCGGTGTTGGTGTGGTCTCTGGTGGAAGCAAGATTTGGGCAGCCAGGATGGATAGAGCAAGTGCGAATACTATCGCAGCCACGAGGAATCTCAGGTACCGCTTACGGGCAGTCCCCGCATTCCGAACGGACGAGCGACCCATCAGACACCTCAGTCAGCGTCCTCTTCCGGCTCCGGTCGAGATTCTCCGACGGGGCCCTCGACCGTGCCGCTCAGCTTGCGCGAGGAGTTTGGAGCTTCCCCTGCATCGACCACGTATCGCCGCAACGGACGATGATTCTGCCGTTCCGGGGTCAAGGCTAACTACCCGGACTGTTTCGCCCTCCTTGGGAGGAGAAAACTCATGACGGATGTTGCTAAACATAGAGGATCGACGTCTCTCCGTTCGAGTACACCTGCGAACATGTGGCGCAGTGTTCGCGTACATTTGGAGCTTCGATACGGTCTCCCCTCGTGAAGGGTGACTGCAGGAGGAAGCTGACGTTTTGGGTTTGATGGTGGATCCAAAACGAAATGTCCCTGTCGGGCGGATACCCCCAATCAAGCACGTACAATTGATAAAGCCGATCATTGCCACCCGCCCATAGGGTTAGGGGATCGGCCCTATGTGTGATAAGCCAACCAAGGGCGCTTTGTTCTCCACTGGTGTACGACCTCGTCTGTACGGAGACGCTGGGATCGGCGGTCGCCCTCAGTACGCTCCCCACGCTACCGGCGATGAGAATTACGACCACCATTGCGACCACGGGGACTTGAAAACGTGATCTTCTGTCGAAGAGTCGCCTGAAGAACATTGCGGACAGGGGGGCCGCCGGAATCAGGAGGATGGGGAGCAACCGTACTTGCAGGTTTTGAATCCCTCCAGGACTCAAAGCATCCAGGAAGGCACTAGCTGCCACTTCAATTGCGAAACCGCTTCCGAGTGCAACCAAGAATTTTAGAGGGGCTTGATTGCTATACCACTTCTTCGTGAGTAGAGCCACTGAAACGGCCATGGACGCGGTGAGGATGACCCACGTAAGGAGATTGATGCCAAGCCAGACGTAGGTGGATTTCCACTGCTCGGCAACGGGAGAATACGGCGAGATGAATGGCTCTCGTCCTCCCACTATATTGACGAAAGTCTGACCGATCGTTGACAACGTTATCTGGAGACCGACTGCCGGAGCGTAGTACACAAAAGCGAAGAGGTAGATGACACCTATTCCAACAGCGAATTCGGCGGGGAGTCGCATGAGTCCAGCTGGCACAAGGCGACGCTCCGTTCGGTTTGACCGCCATGTAATGAGAAACGCGAGAAGGAGTCCCGTGATGAGCACCCACGCAAAAAACATGTTCGTCAGGATGAGTGTCAAAAGGGCGATGTAGCTTACCGCTATTACCGAGGTGGTACGCCTGACCACCGGCTTTGGGAGCCGGGACGGGGTCTCGGGCAATATGAGAATGGTGACGGCCCAAATAACGAGGAGGATCAATGCCAGCGTCATCTTCTCATGAGATCCTCGAGACGTGGCGAATAGGAAATCCGCCTGGGCATTTAGCAGGAAGGCTGCAAGAAGCCCCCAGGAGGGTCCAACTAGTCGCCTGAAGACCACGAATGACAGCGTGAAGATGAAAAACGCTGTGAGCAGCGGTAGAACGTAAATCTGCAGGGTTAGAACTGGGATCCCCGTAGTCTTCGCGAAGATAGCAACGAATTCCTCGTAGGCAAAGCCCGCGGGATAGGCGACGGATGGCACTAGGTTTCCCTCCGAAAGCACTGCGTTGATATAGCGTGTGTGTGCCGCAGTATCCCACTCGACCCACATACCCCCGTACCAGTTCGCGAAGGCCAAATGGAGGATCCATGTCCAAACGAGGCCCAACGAAAAAAGGAGAGGAAAGGTGCGCCGAGCGAGTTGCACCAATTGCGCACCTCAAGAGGCGAACCCCGAATACTTGGCGATCTTTATGATGGCTTTGTTCGCGGCGTCTGCGGTGGCGCGATCGGAGAAGTTAGATCGTATGTATCGAGCTCCCGCCTCCCCCATCTTTTGGCGTAGCGGTTGGTTCTTCAACAACCTACATAGGGCATTTGCCAGCGAGTCCGGACCAGGCGTCACGAGGAGACCTGTCTCCCCGTCCCGGACAACAGCCGGAATGCCCCCTACTGCGGAAGCGACTACGGGAATGCCACACGCCTGCGCTTCGAGAAGGACCAATCCGAGACTCTCGGCATCGCCCGTGCTCGGGAGACACAAGACATCCGCGCCCGAGTACGTTCCAGGCATCTGATCGTGAGCGATCTTGCCTGTGAAGTGCACTTTTTCGAGGATTCCGAGCGCCTGGGCCGTCTCCATGTAATAGCGTTTCGCGCTTCCATCGCCGACTACAACCAGGACGGCTCCTGGTATTTCCTTCGAGACTGTGACAAAGGCGCGAAAAAGAGTGTCCAGTCCCTTGACAGTCCTGTTGACACGTTCGAGTTGGCCAACAAACATGATTCGACTCCGTGCGTGTGGCTCCGAGCCCTTGTCGATGGCCTCGTGGAGTGCGGGCCGGAACAATGTTGTATCCACACAAGGCGGTACGATGCTCACCTTGTCTCGGAATCTCCTCAGAAATCGCGAGCGGGTCGCATAAAGCTGGGTCGTGACAAAGATAAGATCGCAGAGTTGGAAAGTGCGCCTTCCGGCAGCATTCCAGTAAAGTTCAGTAGCGATTGTTCGAGGGAGAGTGTCGACGCTCAAGTCCCCGTGACACATGACCACAGACGGAAGGTGTCTTTCGCGAGCGACCCGGACGGCGATATCTGCCATGAACGGGACGGGAGTGTGACAAAGGATTAGATCCGGCTTGAACTCTTCGATGCAATTCCGAACAGTACGCATCCATGTCAACCCGATTGGTGTGCTGAAGACCTTGAAATCGTAGGGCAGGCGCACTATCTGAGAAGAGTCGTTCAGATCGTGCGTAGAGTCATAGCGGTCGGAGACTGACGTAACAGTCAGGAAGTCATATCCATAGTAAGTCCTAAGTGCTTCCTGCAGCGAGAATGCCAGCACCTCCATTCCCCCGATGCGGGGCCAAAAGTATGGCGCGGCGCAAAGGACCTTCAATTCAGGCGCCACCTGGATTCAGCGAGCGCCTTGCGGAAGCACCCTTCGTACGCAGTCGCGGCATCGTTCCAGGTGAAGCGCTTCGGAGGAGCGACCATCCAGTCACCATCTCTGCCTCGCAGTATAGCATCCGCAATGGCCTGCGGATTTCGGGGGGAGACAAGAAGGTGACGCCCGGAAATCACCTCAGGAATGGAGGCCGTGTTAGACGCTATTACCGGCGTACCAATTGCACAAGCCTCAGCGACGGTATAGCCGAAGCCTTCGCTGAGCGATGGGACAACTACGCAATTGGCTGCCGCCACGGCATCCCGAAGTTCCGTGCCGGCGAGTCTCGACCGCAGCATCACGTGACCCCGCAACAGACGAGATTCCGTGATTCGCTTCTCGAGTAAGTTGTACGTCTCTCCTTCGTTTAGAACCAATAGGAAACGTGAGTCCGGCATCCTCTTTGCAACAAGTAGGGCTGCATCCAGTAGGTACTCGATCCCTTTGGACACGCCTGCTCGTCCGTATGACATGTAGAGGAACCGGTTGCCAATGCGATTCCCGGCTCGGAATAGCTCGGGATTTGCATAACCTGAGGTCCAGAATCCGTAGTCTATCCCCGGATAGATCTTGTCACAGCGACGGCTCTCGATGTCGAACGAAAGCAAGGCCTTCCGGGTGTGTTCGGAAATGGCGACGTATCGAGTGAAGTTGAGCCGGAGCAACACGCGCTCTGCTTCCCGATAAGCGAGGCTTGTTACCGGTTTCCTTGGATAGAATTCCTTCCATGCTTCACCGAACACCTCTAGGACTGTGAGGATGCTCGGCTTTCCCGACAACTCGGTCGCCAATCCTAATGGCAGGGCCGCAACGAAAGTCGGGCCTTGCGCAAGGTCAAAAACCCGAAGGGTCTTTGCAACGCTGGGAGTGCTGGTAATCCCGAAAGAGAATCGATGACTCCTTCCGTGGAGCCTCAGGCGCTGTATCTCCACTCCGTCAATAACCTCCTGGGGCTTTGTTCCAGACAGCCGGGAGGTAATCACTCGGACAGTGTGTCCCCGTTTGACGAGCTCTCTAGCCAAATGGCGCTGGTGCGTACTCAATCCCCCGATAAAAGGCTCGTAGAGGTCGGTAACAAAGAGGATTCTTAGCGTCTCAGACAAGCCATCGCGTCCTTCCGGCACCATGTAACTCCGATGAGCGACCACCGCGAAGACGTGCTTTCTTCATCTTTGCACGGTCTATCGAGGAGCTCTGACGACCTTAGAAATTGAATTGAGGACTACTCCAATGAAGACAGCCAGGATTCCAACAAGCCCGAGGATCACGATGAGGAACGCATACCCGAAGGCGAAGACGCGCGTAGAATAATAGACCTGTAGGGTATAGATTCCCAGGAGCGATGCGGCAATGATGAGCACCGAACCCGAGACGCCGAAGAAGAACAGGGGCCGCTTCTCCGAGACGAGCGTGATGATCCTCCCAAGGACGCTCGTGCCATGCTTGCCCGGGGTGAGGGTAGACCCTTCCACGTCGTACCGGGCATTAATGTTGACCTCCCGGATCCGTAGGTTCCGCTCTTGGGCCTCGACGAGCATCTGAGACTCGATTGAGAGCCCATTGTCCGTCGGCTCCATCGCGGCGAGCGCCCGCGCCGAGAATACGCGGAATCCGCATTGGGAGTCCGTCAACATGCCGTTCTTCGTCGCAGCCGCGGTCGCGTAGTCGAGCGCTCTCTTGCCGATTCGACGATACACAGGCATGCCGGACGTCTTGCCCCAGCGAACGCCTAACGCGACGTCAGCGGTGGCGGCGAGGATCGGCTCCACGATTCGCGGGATGTCGTGCGGGTCGTGTTGATGGTCCCCATCCAACAGGACGAACGCATCCGGCTCTTTCTCTCGGGCGTACAGCCACGCACTCCGGATCGCCATGCCCTTCCCTAGATTTCTGGCGTGCCGGATTACGTGGGCGCCCGCGAGCGCGGCGGTCTCCGCGGTGTCGTCGGTCGACCCGTCATCGATGACGACGACCTCGCTCGCGAACTGCCGCGCCTTCAAGACCACCGAACCGATCGTGGGGCCCTCGTTGTACGCCGGGATCGCGGCGATGATTTTCGATTCCGGGAACGTCTTTCGCAAGACGGCGGGGACGGGAGCAGACTCGTCATCGAGCATCGAGCGATTCCTGGTCACCGGTGAGCGGACGGATTTCCTGGGGTCCGGCCCTGAGCACGTACCCGAGCGTATAATGGTTTGGGCGGAATTTTCGGATGTCGAGACCATCCGGCTCTCCGCCGGCCAGAGAGAAATTGCGACCCTGGGAAGCATTAAGTCCTCGGACCCACGTGTCCCCCCGGGGTGGGCCCGTCGGATGCACGCGTCCCATCTCCGAGGTTACTGACATGCGTGAGATCCGACGCGACTCGGTACGTCCGGCTCCCTGGGGCCGGAAGCGCTACTTCGCGCCGCTGCCCGTCCTCTCCGTCCTCCTCCTCGCGACCGTCGTCGCGAAACCCGACATCCTCCGGACCGACTTCCTGATCTATCAGGACTCCGGCCTATCGATCGTCGCACGCATCTCGCAGGTCGTCCATCTCTCGAGCCCGACCGGCACGGTCGTCGGCACGATGACGATCACGAACACGCATACGTTCGGGATCAGCGTGTCGGCCCTCGGAGCGACCTTGGTCTCCATCACCGGCTCGCCGATCTCCCTCACGATTTCGACACCTCCCGGCCGCCTTCCCATCAACGTCGCGGCGGGCGCCACGGTGACCGTCCCGTTCAACGGTCCCCTCTCCGGCGACCTCACAACGCTCACGGTGGGGCAGGAGTTCTCGGTCCATCCGAACGTCTCCTGGGTCGAAGTCTACGCATCCAGCACGGCCGGACCGTTCACTTACACCCTCGCGAAGACGTGCACGATCCCCTCCACGATCGTCGCCTTCCCTTCGGGCGGGCAATGGGTCGCGGTCTGCGCCTGAGGCCGGGCTAGCCTAGTCTTCCGCCACCGGAGAGAGGGCACTTATGGCCGAGCGTCCGAGTTGCAGGCTCGATGCGTACCCCGAGATGAAGAGGTTCGGGGCGACGATCATCTTCGCGATCAGCCACGCGCCGACGTTCACCGCAATCGGAGCGCCCTCCAGCACGGCGGCGAGGGACCGGACAATCAGGATCGTCGCGGCCAGGGAGACGCCGGCGGCGACGACCCACGCGTAGACCGGGAGTCCGCGCGCCCAGTCGTCGGGCGAGGCGGCACGGGAATCCAAGAGGATGACGACGTGGGCCGCGAGGAAGAGCGCCGCGCAGATGATCCAGAGGGTGAGCAGCTCGACCACGACGGGGGCGGATCGGGTCACCCAGCCGGGCAACGCCCCTTGCGAGGCGATGAGCGTCACGAAGAGGTCCTGGAGGTCCGTGCCGATCGCCGCAGGCAGGGCGAAACGCCAGAACGCGGTGATCCCGACCCACGCCACCAGGAGCGACGCCTCGATCCTCCGATAGAGCCGAGCGCGCCCTTCCGCCCGAGCCGCCGTCAGGAAGAAGACGCAACCCAGGAGTGCCACCCCGACGAGGTCCGCCGTGAGCGCGACCCAGACCGTCTTGCCGGCGTCCCACCCGAGCCGGACGCCGAGGAAGTTCAGGAACACGGCGAGGATCAGCAGCACGTTCGCCGCGAGGAGCAGCGCCGACGCCACGACGAGGAGCCCTTCGGGCGTGCGCCAGTGCAACGCCTCCACCGACTCCGTCGATTCCTCATCGGGGGATTCCATCCGGCGGAGGCATGCCGCGGCGTCTTCAAACGGTTTGGGACGCCGGAGATTCAGTCATTGGTCGGATTTCCGAGCATGTGTATGGATTTCCGGCCATGCAAACGTGCTGGCGACGGCCCTCAAGAGAAGATTGCAGCGAGCGGGGCATGCGGCGGCGTCTTCCCTGCTATACCGGAGTCGGTCTCGATTGCGCGTCCGCCCTTCCGACCGTAACGTGCATGTAGCCGGTCCGTTCATACCGAGGAACTCGATGGCCACGCACGTGGGCGAAGTCTACGCACGGATGCGCGTTCATGGCCCGCGGGGCTCCGTGGAACTCGAACGGGTGCTCGTGGACACGGGCGCGACCCACTCCATGGTGGACCGGACGATCGCGGACCGCCTGGGCATCTCGCCCGAGCGGCGCACCCGGTTCTCCGTCGTGGGAGGCACGATCGAGTTCCCCGTCGGCCTCGCCCTCCTCGAGATCGAGGGGCAGAGCTTCCGGGTCCCCGTGATCCTGGGCGACCGGAATTTGGTAGGGCT
>WNGH01002574.1_pt1 | contig 17187 bp, 19 predicted proteins | sample 5400631 | NCBI WGS metagenome assembly WNGH01 (sample SAMN13153373, study PRJNA577476) | soil metagenome | isolation source: 115 cm soil or saprolite under Garry oak tree replicate 1 | place: USA:California | collected 2016-06-15
CATGAGCTCCCCGGCCGGCGCGGGGATGGCGGTGCGCCCGTGCATCTTCACCTTCGCTCCCTTCAGCGGGCCGTCCAGGAGCTTGCGGAACAGGAAAGCTTCCTCGTTGGTGATGTCCTGGGCCACCGAGATGCCGAGCTTCGCGCCTTTGCCCTTGATGCCGGCCGCGACAGTGTTGATGGCGTCCACCCACGTCGATCGGGCGCCGTTGATCGAGGGCGTGCGCAGCCGCGACGGGTCGTTCACGTCCGTGTAGTCGAAGCGCCCCCGGTCGCAGATCCAGCCCTCGTCGATGTCGTCGTTCTCGTGCGAGGTGATGCGGACCAGCTGCCCGCGCCGCTGCCACAGGGTGACGCTGCAGCCTACCGAGCACTTGGAGCAGACGCTCTCGGTGTGGGTCATGTCCCATGGCCGCGACTCGAAGCGCCACACCCGCGAGGTCAGGGCTCCGACGGGGCAGAGGTCGATGATGTTGCCGCTGAATATCGACTTCAGCGGCTGGTCGAACTGGCTCGCTATGAAGGACTGGACACCGCGCTCGTCGGTCGTGAGCTCCTGCTCCCACGCGATCTCGTCGTAGTAGCGCGTGCAGCGATAGCAGAGGACGCACCGCTCGCGGTCAAGGGCGATTTTGTCCGAGAGCGGGATCGGCTTCTTGAAATGCAGGCGCGGCCCGTCGATTCGGCTGATCGGGTAGCCGTGGCGGAACGTGAAGTCCTGGAGCGGGCACTCGCCGCCCTTGTCGCAGACCGGGCAGTCGAGGGGGTGGTTGGCGAGCTCGAACTCGAGGATGTCCGCTCGTCCCTGCACGGCCATCGCGCTCTGAGTGCGGACGACCATGCCTTCCGAGACGGGCGTGGTGCATGCCGTCTGGGGGCGCGGCGGCCCGGGCGTCATGTCGACGAGACACAGCCGGCAAGCGCCGACAGGGTCGAGCTTGTGGTGGTAGCAGAAGACCGGGATCTCGATGCCGACTGTCTTCGCGGCTTCGACGACGAGCGTCCCGGCGGGCACCGCGATCTTGTGGCCGTCGATGGTCAGGTTGACATCAGGCATCGACGGCAGCCTTGCCCACGTTGCACGTGTGCCTGAGCGCGTGGTCCTCGTACTCGTCGCGGAAGTGGCGGAGCGTGGAGTCGATCACCCAGCCGCCCGAGTCACCCAGGCCGCAGAGGCAGCGACCGTTCTGCAGGCCGTCCGAGACCCGCTGGAGGATGTCAAGCTCGACCTGCGAGCCCTCGTTGGCCAGGATGCGCTCGTAGGTCCGCACCGCCCAGTCCTGGCCGATGCGGCACGGCGTGCACTTGCCGCACGACTCGTGGGCATAGAACTGCAGCAGCCGATGGGCCGCCTTGACGACGCAGTGCGAGTCGTCCATCACGATCACGCCGCCTGAGCCGCCCATCGACTTGGCCGCGGCCAGAGCCTCCGCGTCGGTGGTCGTGTCGAGCATCGACTCGGGGAGGACCGGAGCGGAGGAGCCGCCCGGCCAGAACACCTTGACCTTGTGCCCCTCGGGCGGACCGCCGGCGAGCTCCATGATCACGTGCCGGAAGGTCTTGCCGATCTCGACCTCGTAGACCCCCGGCTTGCGCACGTTGCCGCTGACCGTGAGCAAGCGAGTGCCCGGGTTCTTGCCCGTGCCGAGCTTGGCGTACTGGGCGCCGCCCATGTTGATGATGGCGGGCACGGTGGCCAGGGTCTCCACGTTGTTGAGCAGGGTCGGCCGTCCCCAGGCGCCCTTGACGGCGGGGAAGGGAGGACGCGACCGCGGCTGGGCGCGCTTGCCCTCGAGCGACTCGAGCAGCGCCGTCTCCTCGCCGCAGATGTAGGCGCCGTGGCCTCGGTAGAGGCGGATGTCGAGGGGGTAGTCCTTGCCGAAGGGCTTGGGACCGATGTAACCCTTGGCGCGCGCCTCGGCGATGGCCTCGGTGAGCATGCGGTGCGGCTCGTCGTACTCGCCGCGAATGTAGACCCACGCCTGGTTGGCGCCGACCGCGTAGGCGGCGATGAGGATGCCCTCGACGACCATGTGAGGGCAGTTCTCCATGATGTAGCGGTCCTTGGCGGTCCCGGGCTCGGACTCGTCGGCGTTGACGACGACGTACTTCGGTCCGGGCGCGTCGCGGTTGATGAAGCTCCACTTCGTGCCGGTGGCGAAACCTGCGCCGCCGCGGCCGCGCAGGCCGGAGGTCTTGACGTCGTTGGTGATGTCGGCCGGGGCCATGTCGAGCAGGGCCTTGCGCAGGGCGGTGTAGCCGCCTTTCGACTCGTACACGGACAGCTTGTGGAGGTCGGTCGTACCGAAGTCGGAGGTGAGGATGTGGTGGGGCTGGTCGCCGAACGACCCTCGGAGCTCAGGCATCGGCGTTCTTCTTCGTCTTCCGCGGCGCCCGGGGTCTCTTCTCCCTCTCCCCCTTGGGGGAGACGCTGGTTTTCTTCCCCCTCTCCCCCTTAGGGGAGAGGTTGGTTTTCTTCCCCCTCTCATCCGTGGGGGAGAGATCAGGAGGCATGGCGCGCGCCTGCGCGCTGTCCTCATCGCGCTTTGCGCGCAGGGTCGGGGTGAGGGGAGCGCTGGGTCTCTTCTCCCTCTCCCCCCTGGGGGAGAGGGTCGGGGTGAGGGGCGGTGGAGAACGTCTTTCCGCGATGAGCTGATCGATCTTCTCCGCCGTCAGGTCGTAGTGGTACCCGTGGTCGAGCCGCATCATCGGCGCGTACTCGCATGCACCCAGGCACTCGACCTCCTCGAAGCTGAACAGCCCGTCCGCCGACACCTGGTCCGGCCGCTCGACGCCGATCTGCTTCTTCACGTGGTCGACGATCTCGTACGCGCCGCGGATCATGCAGCTCAGGTTGGTGCAGACGTAGAAACGGTGCTTGCCGATGGGGTCGAGGTGGAACAGCGTGTAGAAGGTCGCGACCCCCTCCACGTAGCCCGGGTCCAGCTGCAGCGCCTCCGCGACCTCGGTCATCGCCTCGGGCGTGAGGTAGCCGAGCTCCTCCTGCGCCAGGTCGAGCGCCGGCATCACCGCCGAGCGCGGCTGTGGATACTTCGCCGGCAGCTCCTTGATCTCCGCGAGCACGTGCGCCGGCAGCGCGGGTTTCTCAGGGGAGCTCACCGGTCCACGTCTCCAAGCACGGTGTCGGCGGTGCCGATGATCGCCACCATGTCGGCGACCATGTGGTTGAGCGCCATCCGCTCGAGCGGCTGCAGGTTGACGAAAGAGGCGGAGCGAAACTTCACGCGCCGCGGCTTGTGCGTCCCGTCGCTGACCACGTAACACCCGTTCTCGCCGCGTCCGGACTCGACCGCCGCGTAGGCGTCGCCCGCGGGGACCGAGTAGCCCTCGGTGAAGAGCTTGAAATGGTGGATAACGGCCTCCATCGACGTCTCGAGCTCCTCGCGTGGTGGAGGCAGGACCTTGCGGTCGTCGACGTTGATCGGCCCGTCGGGCAGGCGGTCGAGCGCCTGGCGGAGGATGCGTACCGCCTCGCGCATCTCCTTGATTCGCACCAGGTATCGCCCGTAGCAATCGCACATGTCGGACGTGGCGACCTCGAAGTCGTAGCTCTCATAGCCGGAGTAGGGCATGCTCTTGCGCAGGTCCCACGCGACGCCCGAGCCGCGGAGCATCGGCCCCGTCGCGCCCAGCACCTTCGCGTCCTCGGCCGGGAGCCGCCCGATGCCGATCGTCCGCGAGCGAAAGATCGGGTTCATCGTGAGCAGCGCCTCGTACTCGTCGATGTTGCGGGGCATCTTGTTGCAGAAGCTGTCGAGCATGTCGAGAAAGCGGGGTGTCGCGTCGGCCATCACGCCACCGGGGCGGATGTACGACGTGTGCATCCGGAAGCCCGAGATCTCCTCGTTCATGTCGAGGATCGTGTCGCGCTCGCGGAAGCAGTACATGAGCATGGTCGACGCGCCGAGCTCGATGCCGCTGGTGCCGAGCCATACCAGGTGCGAGGCGATGCGGGTGAGCTCGGACATGATCACGCGCAGTGCGTTGGCGCGAGGCGGGACTTCGACGCCCAGCAGCTTCTCCACCGCCAGCGCGTAGGCGAGGTTGTTGATCGGCGGCGACAGGTAGTCGTGGCGGTCCGTGACGACCACGACCTGCTGCCACCGCAGCGCCTCCGCCTGCTTTTCGATGCCCGTGTGGAGGTAGCCGATGACCGGCTTGAGGCGTTTGACCTGCTCGCCGTCCAGGTCCACGATCAGCCGCAGCACGCCGTGCGTCGATGGATGGTGCGGGCCGAAGTTGATCGTCAGCAGCTCGCCGCCGAAGGCGCCGTGCTCGCCGGTCTTCGTGACCGTGACGCCCTGCCCGATCGTGCCCGTGTCCGTGTCGGTCATGCCTTCGGCGGCGCCGTCTGCCAGGTCTCGTGCTCCTCGGAGAACTCCACCGGCTCGCCGCCCACGGGGTAGTCGCGGCGCAGCGGGTGCCCGACCCAGTCGTCGGGCATGAGGATGCGAGTCAGGTTGGGGTGTCCCTCGAACACGACCCCGAACATGTCGTACGTTTCGCGCTCGTCCCAGTCGGCCGGCGGGAAGATGTCGGCCACCGAGTCGATGTGCGGCGGATCGCCGTCGACGAACGCGCGCACGCGGAGCTGCTCGAGAGTCTCCATGTTGCGCAGCTGGTAGACGACCTCGTACCGCGCGGGCCAATTCCGAGACGAGTCGGCCAGGTGGTCGACGCACGTGAGGAACAAGAGCAGCCGGTAACCCTCGTCGTGGAGCGCCGCCAGGGCGTCGTGCGCGTTCTCCGGCGAGACCGTGATCCACGCGTCGCCCGCGCTGACTCCTCGCTCGACGATGAGGGAGTCGGCGATCACGAGCGGGGGGTGATCCCCTGGGCCTTGATCCGCTCCTGCAGGATCATCAGCGCGTTCAGCAGGTCCTCCGGTCTTGGCGGGCAGCCGGGGATGTAGACGTCGACCGGGACGATCTTGTCCACGCCCTGGAGCAGCGCGTAGTTGTTGAACACGCCGCCCGTCGAAGCGCAGGCGCCCATGGAGATCACCCACTTCGGCTCGGGCATCTGGTCGTAGATGGTGCGCAGGATCGGGGCCATCTTCTGGGAGACCCGCCCGGAGACGATCATCATGTCCGCCTGCCGCGGCGAGGCGCGCATGGCCTCGGACCCGAAGCGCGCGATGTCGACGCTCGCGGTCGCGGTGTGGATCATCTCGATGGCGCAGCACGCGAGCCCGAATTGCAGCGGCCAGACCGAGTTGCCGCGGCCCCAACCGATGAGCTTGCCGAGGGTGGTCGTGAGGATGTTCTGGCCGAGGGATTCGGCGAGCGCCTCTACTCCCAATCCAGGCCTCCCTTGCGCCAGATGTGCGCCAGCGCGATGAGCAGGATGCCTATGAACACCAGCATCTCGATGAGGCCGAACCACTTGAGCTGCTTGAGCAGCACCGCCCAGGGATAGAAGAAGACGGCCTCGACGTCGAAGATGATGAAGAGCATCGCTGTCAGGTAGAAGCGGACGGAGAGCCGGCGGACGGCGGGGGTGTCCGGGATGATGCCCGACTCGTAGGGGGCGAGCTTGCGCTTGTGGGGCTTGCTCGGGCCGAGGACGAAGCTGAGAGTGACCAGCGCCCCGATCAGCCCCAGCACGATCAGGACGAAGATCAGAATCGGGACGTAGCTTTCCAGCAACTCCGGTTAATTCTATTTGGGTCTTGAGAAAAGACGCCTGTTGCCACCCCGACCGGCGCGCCATACATTTGCCGCATGGGAAGCAAAAGCGAGAAGGTGGCGCGTGCGGCGGAGGCGGTCTTGGAGCCTGGGGAGGTCGTCGAGGCGACCGGGATGGCGGTGCTCGGCAAGTTCAACGTCGGCAAGAGCATGGCCCTGGGCATCGCGACCGGCATCGCGACGCTGGGCATGGTGAGCGTCATGACGACGCCGGTCCAGCAGCCGGTCGTGCTCACCACCAAGCGGTTCCTTGTCCTCGGCATCAAGAAAGGGATCGTCGACTCGCCGGACAGCAAGATCGTCACCGAGGTTCCGCGATCGGAGCTCCGCGCCAAGCCGGCAAAGCGCGTGGCGCTGTTCATCGCGGTCGACCTGACCGACCCACAGGGCAACAAGCTGACCCGGATGAAGTTCGCGTTCTACGACATGGCGAACGCGCAGAAGTTCGCCCAGGGGCTGGGCGAGCCGGCCATGGCGGGAGTCGTCGGGAAGAGCTAGCAGGATGATGAAAAAGGGCGTCGAGAGCTGCGGCGCCCAGGCGGCCCAGGCCTAGGAGGCGACGAGCACCGGAGCGAATGTATTAGCAATACCTGAGCGAGGAGCGCAGGAGCGACACCGGCCTGGGCCGAAATGGGCGACGCAGATCCGACGATCACTTTTTCAGCAGCCTGCTACCGCCGGTCCTTCCGCCGGTGGTCGATCTTGACGCCACGCGACAGCGTCGCGTGGATCGGGCAGTAGCGGTTGCACGCCATGTCGATGGCCCGGTCGACCAGCGCCTTGTCGACGTCGCCGTCCCAGGTGCAGTGGAAGCTGATATCGATCTTGCTGAACGCCTTCGGCCACTCCTCCTCGCGTTCGCCGACGACCTCCACCTCCAGCTCGCGCAGCGGCTGCTTGAACTTCTTCAGCAGGAGGACGGCGTTGAGTCCGGTGCAGGCGCCCAAAGCGCCGAGCAGCATCTCCGTCGGCCGCATGGCCGCGTCGTCGCCGAAGATCGGCGCCTCGTCGATCTGCACCGTGTGGCCCGACTCTGACTCGACGTCGAACAGGACCTTGTTGCCGGTCCACCGCGCGGTCGCCCTGGTCATTCCTGCAACACATATACTCGAACTTGATTCGTAGGGGGGAGTAGCCCACTCGCGGGGGTTCCCGTCAGGACGGCAGAGGTGCCCGGGACCGCGGCGGACGCGATGTCCGCGGCAAGACCTCTACTCGGACTTGATTCGAGTGGAGGGTTTGCTTGATGTTGCGGACGATGCTGGTTTCGATCGCGGCGATCGCGCTCACGGACGTGGCGCTCCAGCTGGACAACGCGCTTGCCATCTCCTCGGTGGCGAGCGCAGTGCCGCCGCAGAGCAGGTTGCCGATCCTTGCTGGCGGCGTGCTGCTGGCCGCGGTGTGCCTTTTCGGCTTCACGCTGGTCGGCTCGCATCTGATCGAGCGAATCGCCTGGCTGAAACCAGTTGCCGGGCTGACGCTGGTCGTGATCGGCGGCAAGCTGGTGTACGACTACTTCCATCCCTAGACTCACGGCATGTCCGGGGATGTGCGGGACAGCTTCCGTGACGTCGCGCCCAACTACGCGAGGTCGGCTTTCCACGCCTCCGCGGTGCGGCTGCAGGAGGTGCTCGACCTCGCACACCCCCGCCCCGGCGACCTGGCGCTCGACGTGGCCACCGGAACGGGCAACACCGCGTTTGCCCTTGCGCCGCGCGTCCGCCGCGTCGTCGGCCTCGACCTGACGCCGGAGATGCTCGACGAGGCGCGGAAGATCGCCGCCGAGCGCCACATCCGCAACACCGAGTGGGTGATCGGCGACGCCTGCCACCTGCCGTTCCCCGCCGATACGTTCGACCTCTACGCCGTTCGGGCCGCGCCGCATCATTTCGCGGACGTCGACGCTTTCCTGGCCGAGGCCTACCGCGTGCTCAAGCCGAAGCACGACGCGGCGTTCGTCGACTGCGCGCCGCCCCTGCCCGCGCGCGACTTGTTGCACGAGGTCGAGGTCAGGCGCGACCCGTCGCACATCCTGTCGCTGACGCTCGACGAGTGGGTGGGAAAGCTCCAGCGCGCCGGCTTCCAGGTGGAGAGGGCGGAGGCGAGGGAGCTCGACTGGAACTACGAGGAGTGGATGGGGAACATGGCCGTCAAGCCGGCCCTGGCGGCCGAGCTGGCGACCTTGATCGAGTCCGCCGAAGGCCAGGCGCGGAAGCAGCTCAGGCCCGAGCGGCGCGAGGGCAAGCTATGGCACGCGTACTGGCACGCCCTGATTCGCGCCCACAAGCCGTGAGGCACTTCGCCGAGGGCGAGCTCATCCTCCTCGTCGACAAGGTGGGACGGAGGCACCGAGTCCGCCTGCGCGCCGGCGAGCGCCACTCGATCCATTCCGGGCTCATCCAGCACGACGACCTGATCGGCAAGCCCGAGGGAACCATGGTCACGACTCAGCTCGGCGCCCGCCTGCTCGCGGTCCGCCCGACTTTCGCCGAGCAGGTGACTGGACGCCGCCGCCAGACGCAGCCGATCTACCCGAAGGACCTGGGGGCGATCCTGGTCGGCGCCGACGTCCATCCGGGTGCGAGCGTTGTGGAGGCGGGCACGGGCACCGGCGCGCTGACGATGGCGGCTCTTCGCGCCGTCGGCCCGACCGGATCGGTCGTCAGCTACGAAGCGCGGGAGGAGTTCCTCGAAGCCGCGAAGAGGGCGATCGTCGAGACCATGGGCGAGATCCCGTCGAACCTGACCTTGAAGCTGGGCGACGTCTACGCCGGGGTAGAGGAGCGGGACGTGGACCGAGTCCTGCTGGACCTCGCGGAGCCATGGCAGGCGGCGGCGGTCGCCAAGGAGGCGTTGAGGCCGGGTGGGATCGTCTTCGCCCACTGCCCGAACGTGAGCCAGGTCCAGCGTTTCTTCGACTGCCTGCGCGAGCTGAGGGGGTTCGGGATGCTGGAGGCCTTCGAGCTCCTGCAGCGCGGCTGGACTGTGCGAGGCAGGAGCATGCGGCCGTCGCACCGGATGGTCGCCCACACCGGCTTTCTGTGCTTCGCCCGCCGTCTGGCAGGCGACGAGCTGTTCGAACCGGAGGGGGAAGGGTTCCGGTAACGAACCGCCGGGTGCGGTCGTTTGAGCTGGCATGGGGCCTCGCGTCCTCAGAGTCGCCGTGCTATGCGTCTCAGCAGTCGTCACCGTCGCGATCTTCGCCCTGGCCCCCATTTACACCCCCACGGTCCTGGCGGCGGCCCACGACGCGTTCGACCCGCCCCACCAGTGCGGCGGAGGCTAGCCGCCGCCGGATAGCATTTCCCTGAGATGAGCGGGGGACACGCGCCCATCCAGGTCACCGTCACCGGCGCCGCCGGCCAGATCGGCTACTCGCTGCTGTTCCGGATCGGCCACGGCGACATGTTCGGCCCCGACCAGCCGGTGATCCTGCGCCTGCTCGAGATCGAGCCGGCCATGAAGGCACTCGAGGGTGTGGCTATGGAGCTCGACGACTGCGCCTTCCCATTGCTCGCGGGCATGGAGCTGACGAGCAAGGTCGACGAGGCGTTCGACCGCGCCGACTGGGTCCTGCTCGTCGGCGCGGCGCCGCGGAAGCAGGGCATGGAGCGCTCGGACCTGCTCTCCGTCAACGGCGGGATCTTCGCGCCGCAGGGCAAGGCGATCGCCAAGAAGGCGACGGGCGGCGTGCGCATCCTGGTCGTCGGCAACCCGTGCAACACGAACGCCTACATCGCACGCATGAACGCCCCCGAGGTCCCGGCCGAGCACTGGTTTGCGATGACCCGGCTGGACGAGAACAGGGCCCGCTCGCAGCTGGCGCAGAAGGCGAAGGTCCCGGTCGCGGCCCTCTCCAACGTGGCCGTCTGGGGCAACCACTCGACGACGCAGTACCCGGACGCGCACAACGCGCGGATCGCCGGGCTCCCGGTCGAGGAGGTGATCAAGGATCACGGCTGGCTCAAGGGCAAGTTCGTGGAGACGATCCAGAAGCGCGGAGCGGCAGTGATCGAGGCCCGCGGCGCGTCGTCCGCGGCGTCGGCCGCGAACGCGGTGGTCGACTCGGTGATCAGCATCCGCTCCCCGACTCCCTGGGGCGACTGGCACTCGCTGGCCGTCGTCAGCCACGGTGAGTACGGGGTGCCGGACGGGCTTCAGTTCGGTTTCCCTGTGCGCTCGGATGGAGAGCACTGGGAGGTCGTGCCCGACCTCCAACATGACGACGACGGCTGGAAGCGGATCCGGATCACGACGCAGGAGCTCCTGCACGAGCAGGAGATGGTCAAAGAGCTGATCCCGGCCCAGGCCTCGTGAAAGAAAAGCTGCTGCGCGCGGTCGACGACGGCCGCGAACGAGAGGCAGAGCTGGAGGCGTTCGTCCTCGACGAGCCGGCCAACCCCGACGGCCGCTGGAACGCCAAGGATCACCTTGCGCACCTGTCGTGGTACCGCTGGCGCAACGCACGGACGCTGGACGCGACGCGCACCGGCGGTGAGCTCCCGCCGCCCGTCCCGGACGACGATGGCGTGCAGAACGCCATCATCTACGCCGAAGTCAAGGACCGCCCCGCCGCGGACGTCAAGGCGGACGCCGCCGCGTCCTGGACGGCGCTCCGGAAGGCGGTCGAGGCGTCATCGGAGGAGGACCTCGCAAAACCGCATCCCCGGCGGCCGGAGTCTCAGGTTTGGGAGGCGGTGCCCGGCGATGTCGGTCACGCCGGGACCCACGTCTGGTCGTGCTACCTGGACGCCGGCGACGAGAAGCGGGCGATGGCGGTCGCCAGGTGGGCGTCCGACCTGGAAGGCAGCTTCTTCACCAAGCCGGAGCAGCTCGCTGACTCGCGCTACAACCTCGCGTGTGTCTATGCGCGCCTCGGCAAGGCGGACGAAGCGCTGCCGCTTCTCCGCCAGAGCTTCGAGGCGAAACCGGAGCTGATGGCCTGGGCGCGAAAAGATCGGGACCTGGATCCGATTCGGGAGGAACTCGCTCCTATCCTCTTGTAGATGAGCGTCGCGCTCGACCGCCACTCTTTTCCGTTCACGGCGATCGTCGGCCAAGAGTCGATGAAGCTCGCCTTGATCCTCAACGCGATCATGCCCACGATCGGCGGCGTCCTCATCCGCGGCGAAAAGGGCACCGGCAAGTCGACCGCGGTGCGCGCCCTGGCGCGGTTGTTGCCCGAGCACGACGTCGTCGAGGGCTGCCACTTCGGCTGCGACCCGACCGACGCGGAGGCGCTGTGCGCGGACTGCCGGGAGCGTTTGAGGGCGGCCGGCATTCTTCCGCACAACCAGCGCAGGATGCGCGTCGTCGAGCTGCCCATCAATGCCTCCGAGGACCGCGTCGTGGGCACCATCGACCTCGAAGCCGCATTGCGCAGCGGCACGCGTCGCTTCGAGCCCGGCGTGCTGGCCGAGGCAAACCGCAACATCCTCTACGTCGACGAGGTCAACCTTCTCGACGACCACCTCGTTGACGTCCTCCTCGACGCCGCGGCGATGGGCATGAACGTCATCGAGCGCGAAGGCGTCTCGTTCAGCCACCCGTCCCGATTCATCCTCGTCGGGACCATGAACCCCGAGGAGGGCGAGCTCCGCCCGCAGCTGCTCGACCGCTTCGGTCTGTGCGTCGACGTCGAGGGCATCCGCGATCCCGACGAGCGGGTGCTGATCGCCGAGCGCGACGCCGCCTTCAAGCGCGGCGACCACGAGTTCACGAACGAGTTCGCCGCCGCCGACAGCAACCTGTCGCGGGCGCTGGCCGAGGCGATCGCGCGCGTCAAGGACGTGCGCGTCACGCCCGGGCACACGCGTCTGATCTCCGCGATCTGCGTCGAGGCGGAGGTCCTCGGCCATCGCGCCGACGTCGTCATCGACCACGCGGCGCGGGCCCTGGCCGCGTACCGCCGGCACGGATCGCCTTCCCGAGAGGACATCTACGACGCGGCCACGCTGGCCCTCGCGCACCGGGCCCGCCAGCCGGTCCGTCGGGACGACGAGAACCGCACCGCGCCGGAGCATGGGGAAGAGCAGGAGGGCTCGCAGTCGTCGGAGACCGAGACCGGGGAGCCGCAGGCCTCGGAGAGCGACGCCACGGCCGAGGCGTCGGCGGACCAGGCGGCCAATTCGTCCGAGACGGGGCAGCAATCGGTGGGCGCCGACACCGGCGTCACCGCCGGAGGCTCCAGCGGCCAGGAGTCGGCGCCCGAGGCGCTGCAGACGTTCAACGTCCGCCGCATCGACCTGCCCCGCCAGCGCCGGGTGCGCAAGCTGGGCGGCAAGCGCGCGGCGAGCCAGACGCCCGACCGGCGCGGGCGCTACGTTCGCGCCGAGCCCAAGGAGAAGGTGACCGACCTGGCGATCGACGCCACGGTACGAGCGGCGGCGCCCATGCAGGTGGAGCGCGGCCGGCGTCACGGCGAGCGGTTGATGCTGGAGCGGCAGGACCTGCGACAGAAGGTCCGCGAGCGAAAGATCGGCAACCTCATCGTGTTCGTGGTCGACGCCTCGGCGTCGATGGACGCCGAGCAGCGCATGGCCGCGACCAAGGGCGCGATCCTCTCGCTCCTGCAAGACGCGTACGTCCGCCGCGACCGCGTCGCGGTCGTGATCTTCAAGAACCGGACCGCCGAGGTGGTGCTGCGGCCGACCTCAAGCGTGTCCCTGGCGCGGCGGCGGCTCGAACGATTGTCGGTCGGCGGCACGACGCCGCTGACGCACGGGCTGATGGCCGGCTACAAGGTGGTCAAGACCGAGCTGCTGCGTGACCCTTCGATCCGCCCGCTCCTGGTGCTGATCAGCGACGGCCGCGGCAACATCTCCATGTTCAAGGAGGAGCCGCTGGTCGAGGCGCAGAAGGTGGCGGCCCTGATCGACGCCGAGAACATCGACGCCCTGGTGATCGACTCGGCGCGCGACTACAGCCACCTGCCCTCCGTGCAGCACCTGGCGCGAGTTGCGCCTATGTATCAGACCTACGCGATCAACGCTTGCGCGGACCTGGCGGAGCGCATGGGAGCGCACTATTACGGGCTCTATGACCTTTCTCGAGACGAGATCGCCACGGCGGTGGAGCGGGAGCTCGGCCGCGGCCGCTAGCTTCCGGACCCTGGCGGTGGTGGCGGCACTCGCTGCCTGCGCGTGCTCTTCTTCCGACCTGCCCGTGGCCGTCTCGCCGTCGCCGACGGCGACGGTGCAGGCGAGCCCTTCGCCCTCACCGACCTCGACGGGCGATGAGACGCCGGTCGCGCAGCACGTGCTGCCGCCGGCCACCGATCCCCCGGCCGGACAGCTGTGCTCGAAGCCCATCGCGACGACCAGCGACGGCAACGCGACCCCACTGCTCTGCAGCACCGGGGCGGTCAACGTGCTGGCCTGGGCCTACTACGGCGCCGTGAGCGCGAGCATCCTCAGTCTCGGCCTCAACCCGAGCAGCGGGCAGCCCCGGGCGGCGATGTGCGACGACATCGCGCACAACGGCGCAAAGATGTCGCAGGAGGTGAGCGCCTACCGCCTGGCGGCCGCCTACTACGGCTGGACATTCACTTTCGACCCGGCGAAGGTGACGTGCACGTAGCCGTCGGTAACATCTAGCCGGAACATGGCGCTCGACCGCTACTCCTACCCCTTCACCGCGATCGTCGGACAGGACGAGATGAAGCTCGCCCTGGTGCTCAACGCCATCAACCCGACCATCGGCGGTGTGCTGATCCGGGGCGAGAAGGGGACCGGGAAGTCGACCGCGGTGCGCGCGCTGGCGCGGCTGCTGCCCGACCAGCAGGTCGTCGAGGGCTGCCACTTCGGCTGCCACCCAGACGACCCTGAGGACTGGTGTCTCGACTGCCGGGAGCGGGCCATCTCCGGCAATCTGCCGGTGGCGACGCGGCGCATGCGTGTGGTCGAGCTGCCGATCAACGCGTCCGAGGACCGGGTCGTCGGCACGATCGACCTCGAGGCCGCGCTGAAGGAAGGGTCGCGCCGCTTCGAGCCTGGAGTGCTCGCGGAGGCGAACCGCAACATCCTGTACGTCGACGAGGTCAACCTGCTGGACGACCACATCGTCGACGTGCTGCTCGACGCCGCGGCCATGGGCGTGAACACCGTCGAGCGCGAGGGCGTGTCCGTGTCGCACCCGTCGCGCTTCATCCTGGTCGGCACGATGAACCCCGAGGAGGGCGAGCTGCGGCCGCAGCTGCTTGACCGGTTCGGTCTCTGCGTCGACGTCGAAGGCATCCGCGACCTCGACCAGCGCGTGGCGATCGTCGAGAAGCGCGCTGTCTGGGAGGACGATCCCAACCTCTTCTATCAGCAGCACGCGGAGTCGGAGCAGGCAGTGAAGTCACAGATCGCTGAGGCGATCGCCACGTTCCCCGAGGTGACGCTTCCGCGCGAGATCCTGCGCCTGATCGCCCAGATCTCGATCGCGCTCGAGGTCGACGGCCACCGCTCCGACCTGGTGTGCGCAAGGGCCGCGCAGGCGAAGGCGGCCTACGACAGCGCCGAGGAAGTGGACGTCAAGCACGTCGGCGAGGTTGCCGAGATGGTGTACGCGCACCGCGTCCACTCCGTGCCCTTCGGCAAGGGCGGGCCGAACCTCGGCGAGGTGATCTCGCGGATGGTAGGACAGGGCTAAAGCCCGTCCCCGAAATGCCGCGGGCATGCGCACGTTTTGCGCAAAACGCGCGCATCGATCGCCTCCAGGCGGCTGGTTTTGCGCAAAGCGGCGGAAGCGCAGCAACCCGGCTCTAGACTGGAGCGCCAGTGCAGGAACGGTCCCTTCAGCCTCGGCGGGCGGCCGAGCTCCTCGACCGCGTCGAGAAGAACATCCATCGCGTCATCGTCGGCAAAGACCACGTGGTGCGCCTGGCGCTGGCCGGGCTGGTCGCCGGCGGCCACATCCTCCTCCAGGACCTTCCGGGCACCGGCAAGACCATGCTCGCCCGGGCGCTCGCGACCTCGGTCGGCGGCACGTTTCGCCGCATCCAGTGCACGCCCGACCTGCTTCCGTCGGACATCACCGGCTCGAGCGTCTTCAACCAGAAGGACCTGACCTTCGAGTTCGTCCCCGGGCCGATCTTCGCCCACATCGTCCTGGCCGACGAAGTCAACCGGACGACGCCCCGCACGCAGTCGGCGCTGCTCGAAGCGATGGGTGAAGGCCAGGTCACAGTCGAGGGAACAACGCGCGTGCTCGAGCGGCCTTTCTTCGTCGTCGCGACGCAGAACCCCGCCGAGTTTCACGGCACATACCCGCTGCCCGAGTCGCAGCTCGACCGCTTCGTCCTCGCGGCGGAGATGGGCCCGCCGACGGACGCCGAGGCGCTCGAGGTGCTGGCCCAGCGCGAGCACGGCGACCCCCTCGCCGAGCTGAGCGCGGTACTCGACATCCGCGAGGTCATCGAGCTCCAGGAGGCGTGCCTGCGCGTGGTCGCGGCGCCGGCGATCCGCACCTACCTGGTCGCCCTGCTGCAGACGGTCCGCGCCCGCCCCGACGTTCTGCTGCCGGCGAGCATGCGCGCCGGCGTTTACTTGCAGCGCGCCGCCCAGGCTTGGGCGCTGTTCGAGGGTCGCGACTTCGTCCTGCCGGACGACGTCAAGCTGCTCGCGGTGCCGGTGCTCGCGCATCGCCTGGGGATGCGGGGAAGGGGGAAGGCGGCGGACATGCTGAACGAGGTCGTCGCCGCGCTTCCGATCCCTCCGCTGAGACAGCACTAGGAGGACCAGGAGACCCTGGTACCGACCTGGCGTCTCCTCGGGGCGCTCGTCCTGTGGGCGACGCTGGAGTGGTACGGAGCGACATCCGAGGTCTCGTGGCTGTTCTTGCTCGCGTCGTGGGTGTTCGCGCTGCTGCTGGTCTGCGCGGTCTACGCGCTGTGGAATCGGCGCGGTCTGCGTCTTTTTCTGGCGGCCCGCGGCGCGCGCTCCGGGGAGGGCTCGCCGGCCGCCGAGCTGCCTGACCTGGTCCTGCGCACCGGTCCGCATCCCGCACCGCTTTTCGAGGGTGACGCGCTGGAGCTGGAGGTAGGCCTCGACACGACCGGCGCGTCGCGCGGCCCCGCATGGATTGGCGGTGATGTCGCGGGCACGCGACTCCATGCGGGGACGGGCGTCGTGCCGCGAAAGGGTTGGCGGGTGGAGAGATCGCTCGAGGGCCTGCGCCGCGGCCCGATCGGCGCGAGCGGCTGGACGATCGTCACCAGCGACCCGCTGGGCTTCTTCGTGGGCCGCAGGCGCAGCGGCGACATCGAGGTCACGCTCGCGCTCCCGCGATTTGCGTCGCTGGCCGGTCGGGGACAGTCGCGCGAGCTTGAATCGAGCGTCGCCTCCCCGCGCGCCGGCTCGGGCACCGAGATCTTCGGCGTGCGCGAGTATCACTCCGGCGACTCCTTGCGTCGCATCCACTCGCGGTCGAGCGCGCGCCACGGCGAGCTCGTCGTGCGCGAGTACGAGCCCCCTGGCGTGCAGACGCTCGCCATCTACGTCGACCCGTCTCCCAGCTCGCGCGAGATCGGCGACCAGGTCGCGCGCATCGCCGCCTCGGAGGCGTGGGACTGCATCCGCGAAGGAGGGCGCGTCGCGCTGTGGGCGCCCGGCCTTGAGACCGGGCAGAGCCGCGACCTGTGGAACGCGCTGGAGTGGCTCGCGCGCTATCCGGGGGTGGCCGCCGATGATCCGGCGCCGGCCGGCACCGAGACGGTCATCGTCACCGGCGCCGGGGACCCCGGACTGATCGAGGCCCTGGAGACCGCCCGCCGCCGCGGCTCTCGCGTCCGCGCCTGGGTGGTAGGCGACGCCGACCTCGACGTCGACGCGCCGGTCGAGCACGTGGGCACGGAATGGCCGCTCTGATCCGCCGGCTCCGCCTGCCGCCTTCGCCGATCGACGGGTCGGTCGAGGCGCGGGCCTTCGTCTTCTCCGGCTTCGCGGTCGCGGTGCTCGCCATCGTCCTCTACGGCCAGGACTACGTCGTCCCGGTCGCCTGTGTCCTCGTCGCCGCTGCCGGCCACGTCCTGAGCTACCGCGAGCGCAACCTCAGGCGCACCTTCTGGCGCCAGGCGCTTCTCGCGGCGCTCGTTTTCGGCGCGCTGTTCTACGTCCTCACCGACTCCGCGCTCGCACTTTTCGGCGGTGTGCTGCCGCAAGCGAACTTCGCGATCCTGCTCGTGGCGATCACGAGCTTCGACCTGAAGACGCGCCGCAACTGCTACTCGAGCCTGTGGATCAGCCTCGCGATCCTGTATCTGGCCGCCGTCTACGCATGGGACTACGCGTTCGGTTTCCTGCTAGCCCTGTGGATCGTCTGCCTGGTCGGATTCTGGGCAGCGTCGCACCTGCGCCGCAACGACGCCCAATTCCGCTTGCCCTCGCGCGCGATCGCACTGGCCGCCCTCGCCGCCCTGATCACCGGCATCGGCTGGTTTGTCATCACGCCGCAACCATCCGGCGTCCCGGTTTCACCGCTGGTCGTGTCGCTGCCCA
>WNGH01005915.1_pt1 | contig 17185 bp, 12 predicted proteins | sample 5400631 | NCBI WGS metagenome assembly WNGH01 (sample SAMN13153373, study PRJNA577476) | soil metagenome | isolation source: 115 cm soil or saprolite under Garry oak tree replicate 1 | place: USA:California | collected 2016-06-15
TCATACCGGGATAAATTCCTTCCGCTGGAAGCGAGGCGGTGAATCCAATTCCGGTCAGCCACTCCCGCAGACGGGGTTGTTGCTCCGGAAAAATATCCTCCAGCCCGCGGATTCCGCTCACTTGACCGCCGGCGCCGATCGTGAATTCGAGTGATTTGTTTTCGAGCTGCTGAATCCGGCCGTGCAGTTGATCCGCTTGCGGGTCCGGCACGTCTGTTCGTATGGTGGAGGCGACCTTCTGGTAGGTGGTTCGCAAGTGAACCGAAGGCCGCGCTTCCGGCGTCGGGCCGGGCGCGACCGAAATGACATCCAGGCGGACAAGAGCGCTAATCGAGACCTCCTGTTCCTTGGACGCTTCCGGACTTACAATCAAGCCCTCCGAGGTTCCCGAGGTCCGGCTGCGGAAGTCCATTTGGTAATACAAAGTCTGCCCGGTCTGAAATTTCGGATAGAGCCGCACGCGCTGCGGGTCTTTCGGCTTGCTTCGGTGCGGAGCCTGGGCGGCAAGCGGTGCACCTGCAAGGCACATTGCAAGCAAAAGCGGCATGAGGTTCAGGGCAGACCTTGTTTTTCCAATTCGATAGTCAGCCACGCGCGAGTTCCCACGAATGTTTCATTGCGAGTCTGATTCACTTCTCTTTGAAGTGGCGGTCGAAGAAGTTCGCCGCGGCGCGGTAAGCTGCGAGCCAGGAGCGATGCATCAAGAAACCGTGAATTTCGTCGGGGAAGACGAGTTCCTGGACTTCTACGTTCTGCTGCCGCAACCGTGCCGCCAAGTCCACCGTCTGGGTGAAGTCCACGTTGCGGTCGTCATCTCCCTGGATGAGCAAGACCGGCGAGCGCCAAGTTTTCAACCATGCGACCGGCGAAGAGTCGTGCGCAAGCTGAATTTCTTCGGACGCAAGGTTCTTTTGGGGGCGAATGTCGTCCTTCGTCCAATCGTGGACGCCGTGGAGATCCACCCCAGCCGCAAATATGTCAGAGTTTCGCGCCAGGCCCATGGCCGTCAGGAAGCCGCCGTAGCTGCCGCCCCACAAGCCGATGCGGGCCGAGTCCACTTCTGCCCGGCTGCGCAGATAATTTCCGGCAGCGACGACGTCCTGGTATTCCGAGGCGCCCCGTCCGGCCCGGCCTTTCGCCATTCGGAACGCCCGGCCATATCCGATCCCGCTGCGATAATTCACGGCCAGGACAATGTAGCCGCGGCTCGCCAGATACTGGTTCATCGCGTAGGCATTCGAGTAGTAGCCCAGGTAATGCCAGCCCAGCAGCATCTGCCGCATCGGCCCGCCGTGCAGGAAGATCACCGCTGGAAGTCTTACACCAGGAGTTGACGCCGACGGCAAAAACAACTGCCCGTGAATGGTGAAGCCGCCTGCGGAAGGGATCAGCACCTGCCTGGGGACAACCAGCTTTGTCGAAGGAAAATCGCCAGGCAGCAGACCCAAAGTGACGGGCTTGCCGGTGGCCTTTGTCTCTACCGGCCGCACGTAGGGCATCGCGGGCCAGCGCGCGTCCGAAGCCAAGTAGGCAATGGTTGCGGCGTCGCCTGTTACCACCGGACTCCACTCGATGCCCTCGCCCCCGGTGAGTTGCTCGGGTGCGCCACCGCTCAAAGAGACCCGCCAGAGATGCCTCCGATCAATGTCGCCGCAATTCGAGGAATAAACAATCGCGCGGTGGTCCGGGGTGAGGGTCATGTGCTCGAATTCGCATTGCCCAGGCGTAAGCAGGGCAGGGGCGCCGCCGGCCACAGGCACCGCGTAGAGATGCTGCCAGCTGTCCTGCTCCGAAGCAAAAATAATGGTTCCGTTGGCGGCCCAGTTGATGATGTTTCGCCCCGCCATTCCAGGAAAGGATTCTTCCAGGAAATCTGTGCTCTTCCACACGGGCCGCGCGGAGCCGCTCGACACTTCGGCGACCCAGATGGCCCAGGACTCCGGACGGTCCGGCGCAATGAAGAAACCCACCGGGGTGTCACGAGGCGCGGCGGCCCGCCGGACAAAGGCAACTTGTTTTCCGTCCGCGGACCACTTGGGAAACGAATCGGTGTCCACCGAGGGCGCGAGGTAACGTATCGTCTTCTGCGCTGTGTCGTAGAGCGCGATGAAACTGTGATCCCCGCGCCCTGAGACAAACGCGAGCAATCGCCCGTCGGGCGACCACGCGGGAGAGGAATTTTTGCCGCGCACAACAATGTGCTCCGGCTTCCCCGCACCATCCACTGCGGCCAGCCAGATTTGCCCGTCTCGGACGAAGGCGATCCAGTCGCCATGCGGCGAAATCTCCGGCGAGTCTCCCGCGTCCACGCGGCGTGGCGCGCCTCCCGCCCAATTCACGGCCCAAACTGCTTGCTCTGCGCCCGCGGGATTAGCCGTCGGATTGGGCACTTCGCCGGCGGCGTTTTTCCCGCCGCCACGAACGTAAAGAATCGTATTGCCATCCGCCGAAAAGCTGATTTCGCTGAGCTCCTGGCCGTCGTCATCCGTATAGGAGGTCAGTTGACGCGGCTTGAATTCGGGCCCTTCGGCGACCCAGATGTTTCGCACGCCTTGTGCGTCGAAGATCCAGGCGATACGGTTGCCCTTGGGTGAAGCCACGAGGTCGGTCGGAAAAGGTGCGCTCATTACTTGTTCGAGTGAAAATAGCCCGTCCGAGCGGCCCGCCCCTTGCGCGAGAAGCAAGCCGCTGCATAGAAAAAGGCCGCATACCGGGAGAAAACTGCTTCGCATAAATGTTCTCCTTCAGGTTTTGTATTCGCTGGGGATGGTATGACGACTCCAGGCTGGTTGCAATTCACTCTAGCGCGGTCCGGCGTTTGCCTCCAGTGGGATAACCTGAGGCGCTTCCAGCGAGCCGGTCAACCGAACCTCCCGGGTATCGGTGGCTGACCGGCGTTTGTCCTTCGAGGAGCCAAGCGAACGAATCCGCAAATCCCACGCATGTGAGAATTGAATCGTGCCCTCTGCTTCAACAATATCCCCGCCGTAATCGAGGCGGAGTTGCCGAACTTCGATCTTGCCCCCGCTTATCGTGAACGCAGTCTCTGCGGAAGGCGACTGGGTCGTCCCGGGGCGAAACGAACCTTGAGCCAGCGCTGCTTTCAGGTCTATCCCCCGGAACAAAGCATTGCGGATGGTCGCGGCGCCCCGTCCCTCGAGGGATTTCACCAGGGCTTCCCGGCCTATTCCTCGCGCGGTCAGATGAATCTCTCCCGAAGCAATCCCGCCGACATGATCTTTCAAACGTGCTGTCGGCGCGGCAAGCAAGGCGAGGTTCGCGCGGTCGAAGTTGGCATCTGCGCGATACTCCGGCTGCGGCCCCAGCCTGGCCTCGAAGACCCCGCTCAATTTTCCGGCTTGGAACTCAGATTGCACGTCGTAGAGCCGCAAGGTGCGGCTTTCCAGGTCGACGCTCGCTTTCATCTTGTGCAGTTGCAACGGCTCAACGACGAGGTCTTCGACGGCAATTTGGCCCGACGCCTGCAAATTCTGGAGCGAACTCTCTCCTGACGTTTCACTCTGCGAGGCACTTGCCGAGCTTGCTGCCGACGGGAAAAGGCGGTCGAAAAAGCCCGGGCGAGCGCGCGGGCCGAGCCAGCGGTCCAGGTTTGCGGCGGTGATGCGATCGGCGGATAATTTGAACTGCCAAGCGCCGAGGATGTCGCTCGAACCGGTCTTCAGTTGCGCCAGAGTGCCCTGCCATTGCGCTCCCATGGCCTTCGCCCCGGTCAGTGTCGCGCGCCGCCCGCCCTCTCCCCATTCGATATGTGCTCCGGAGATTTCAACAGGAAAATTCAGACCGGTCATCCACAAGCGAGTCCCCTTCAAATCCGTGGAACCCGCCATCGCCGCTGTCCAGGGGAAAAAGCCAAGTTGCCAACGGAGGTGCAATTCGGCGGAGCCTTCGAGCTTCCATCTTGGGTTCGCCGTGCGCCCGAACGCCGCGGTAACAGCCAGCAAATCCTCGGCACGGCTGGCGGTTCCATCCAAAGCGAGCTGCGCGGATCTTCCCCGCAAAGATAGATTCGCTGTCACCTCCAACTGGTCTGATGCGGCCAGGTTCTTTGTCTTTCCTTTTTTCGCCTTCCTTTCTTGAACAATTGCTGTGACCTTTGTCTGTCCAGGGTTTGCGGCGCGCGGCAACTGAATGAGCACTGCGTCCAATTTGACTAGGTCGTGGTGCAACTCCGCGGAAATCTCGCCCAAGTGAATAGCCTCTGTCAGGCCGGGGATACGAACCGCCGCCCCGGAACTGGAAAGCTCGGCATGTTCGAGGTGAAGTGGCCAATCTTTTGCAGCAAAGCTTGTGCGGATGGTTCCGTTCGCTGCCAGGCCCTCGGCGACTCCCGGATGAAATGCACGGAACCAGTCGAGCAGATCCGCGAAACTGACCTCCGCAGATTGGAAATCCACATCAGGTCTGATTTCCGCAGGCCAAACCACCTGGCCCGTGCCGCGAATCTGAGAATGCGGAGCCTCGATCATCACGCTTGCGAGCTCCATGCGCGCCTCCCCAGGCACCCAGCGCGCTTCCGCCTTTACATTCAGGCCGGGGTCCGCGGGAAGCTCCGTCATATCCCAGCGATGGAATTGCGAACCGCGAGCCGATAAGGAGAACGACCAGCCAAGACCGTTCGGCCGATGGCTGCTCGCCGTGACCTCGAGCGCCAATCGCCCGCGAACTCCGTAATCTTTTCCACGCGCAAGCCGCAATACGTCGGCCAGGGACGCATCTTCCCAAGTCAGATACAAATCTGCCGGCTGAAGACGGGCGGAAGTTCCCGCAATGCTCCCTCGAACGCGCAGAGTTCCCGCCTCTTGAAGGACCGCGCCGGACCGCATCGGCTGGGCCGCCAGGTCGAGCCTCCAGCGTCCCAGGGCTTCCTGTTCGACGGTCCCGCGCACATCCACCAGCGCGAACGGCTGTTTATCCACGCCGCGCATGAAATTAATCCGCCCGCCGTCCACAGCGATCTTGTAGAGCCGGGCGGTGTTTCCTTCCTGCGCCGGAAACGATTTCTGCGGGAGGGCGGAGGAAGGGGGCGGCAGCCAGTTCTCAATGTTCCAACGACCGTCAGAGGCGCGAACCAGATTCAGGCTGGGATGCGTAAAAGAGAGCGTGCCGAATTCAAAGTACCCATGGAAGAGGCGCCCCCACCGGAGTCCTGCGGCCATCTGCTCGGCCCTCACAAAATACTCCTGGCCGAAGCGCGGGTCCTCCGCCACGGTGACAGGCTCCGCTTCGATCCGCGGGCCGTCGAAAAGACTGAATGCGAAATGACCGACTTTAACCGGGCGCCCGAAAGCGGCCTCCAACCGCGAGGTGAGAAATCGGTGAGCCCGCCGCGTGCGCAGGCTCAGGGAAAGGCATTCGCTCGCCGCTGCCAGGAACAACACGGCCGCCAGAGCACGCAGGAGCCAGCGTCGCCTTCGCGTCATGGAATCAGAAAGTTCCGCAGAGAATGAGGCAGGAAGACAGCCTGCCCGGGCCGGGCCGAATCAGTGTACCCCGTGAAGCATCCGGCTCCAACGCGTGCGCACCGGCAAGTGGAACAGCGTATCCGCGATGCTCACGATGCGCCCGAAGAAACTCCGGTCCGAATAATCTGCCGTGGTCGCGTCCACGGACCAATAGATCAACACCGGACGGCCCATAATGGCGTCGCGGTCAACGAAGCCCCAGTAGCGGCTGTCCAGACTGTGGTCGCGATTATCACCCATCGCAAAATACTTGTCCGGTGGGACCACTAGCTCGTCGCCGACGATGTGGCTGTGAATTTCGTGGGCCCACTCCGGCTGGAGCGTGCTGGGCAACAGATGTTTGCTCGGAGGAGGAAAATTCTCCCCGAATGGATCGTAAGCCGCGCCGGGGTCGTGCACCACATACGGCTCGTTCAACCGCTTGCCGTTCACGTACACCTGCTGATCTACGATTTTTATGCGGTCGCCGGGAATCCCGATGACGCGCTTCACGAAGTGCGGGTGGTCCTGAAACGGAAATCGGAAGACGATAATATCGCCGTGGCGGACAGGTCTATAGGGAAGAAGCTTCTCGTACCAGGCGCCCCGCCCGCCAAAAATGAACTTGTTGACCAGCAGGTGGTCGCCGACTAGAAGCGTGCGCTCCATGGATGGCGAAGGAATCTTGAAGGCCTGGACAATGAAGCTCGTGCCGAACAGCGCCAGGATAACGGTCACCAGGAGGGATTCCAAGTACTCCTGGAGCGTTGCCTTTTCGCGCGCTGCCTTCTTCTCCACCGGTACTTCGGAGACTTGAGCCGCTTCAGCCATGTCCTCCCTCAACCTGCCGGGTCCGGTCCGGAAAGTTCCTGCAGCGCCAGACGCGCGGCAGACTGCTCAGCTTCCTTCTTGCTTGTGCCTTCTGCAGAGGCGACGGTCCGCGCATTCACGCTGACTTCCACACAAAATACTTTCCGGTGGTCCGGGCCGCTTTCCTTCAGGATGCGATAATTCGCCGGGGCATTCCCGCGCGCTTGCAGTAATTCCTGCAAAGCGGACTTGTAATCGGTTTGCCCCAGCCAGCCGGTCCCCTGCTGGATTGCGGGGTCGAACAGCCACCGTCCCAGAAACCGTCTTGCCGGCGCCAGCCCTCCGTCCAAATAAAGAGCGCCCACCACGGCTTCCACGGCATCGGCGAGTAGCCCAGGCTTCTCGCGGCCTCCGGTCTTCTCTTCTCCGCGGCCCAGCCGAAGGTAATCACCCAGGCAAAGCCGCCGCGCCACTTCCTGCAGCGATCCCTCGTTCACAAGACGCGATCGGCTTTTCGAAAGCGTGCCCTCATTCCAATCCGGAAAACGGCGGATGAGATATTCGGTCGCGAGCAGGCCCAGGACAGCGTCGCCGAGAAATTCGAGCCGCTCGTTGTCCCCGGCCTTTTGCGGCGCACCGTCAGCCTCCGAAGGGCTCCTTGGTTTCAGTTGCTGCAAGAACGAGCTGTGGGTCAATGCGCGCTCGAGCAGCTTTGCGTTCTCAAAGCGATGTTCGAGCGAAGCTTCCAATTCTTCCTGGGCGCGCCCGGGCATCACATCCGTCCGCTCGCCGCGCTATTTCGGCGCGCTGAGCTCGGTCGCGGCCTTCTTTTTCGCATCTTCCATGCGCGCCTTGCAGTTCGCCTGGAGCTGCCAGGGAGTTTCACTGCACTTGGTGAACGAAGTGACCGCGTCGCCGAAGTGCTGTGAATTCACTTGCGCCAGGCCCATCACGTAATAATTCACCGGATCGGGGTTCGGCACGATCTTGACGGCCTCTTCAAGGTCCTGAACGGATTCGGCGAACTTGTGCCGCTGGAAATTCACGACTCCCAATCCGCTGTGCGCCAGGGAGAGGCGCTGGTTGTTGGCACTCGCAAAATCCTGATCGCTCGTCCCGGCGGGCTTTTGCAATTTCGGTGTCAGTTCGATGGTGCGCTTTCCGTATTTCTCAGCCCGGTCCAGTTGCGCCTGGGCATCGGGAGCGTCAGGTTTCCAGGCGCGCGAAAGCGTCTGGCTCATCAGGGCCAGCACGAGAACGTCATCCGGGTTGAGCCCGAGGGCCTTGTCGCCCGTGTTGATCATTTTCTGAGTATTGCCAGCGAAAAAGTAATTCAGTGTCATGGCCGACAAGACCGATTCCAGGTAGCGGCTCTGCGGATATTTCGCTATGAATTCTTCGCCCAATTGGATTCGATGGGGAACATCGTTGGCCTTCGCATCCATCAAGGCCTTGTAGGCATCGTCCTCGGCCTTGGAGACCGGCGGAGGCGCATTGGAATCGTCGAGCGAAAAGGCCGAAGGCTGGGCAGGTTTCGGCTGGGTCTGTTGCGGCGGAGGCGGTTGCTGTTGTTGCCCGCTCCCCTGGCTTTTCCCCGCCCATGCCGGCGAAAGCGCGAACAATATCGCCAGCACCAGCCATGAAGTCTTTCGAGTGCTTTCTTTCATGGAGCTCTCTCCTCAACAAGAAATCCCTGGAATTTGAAGCGCGTTTCCACGCCCCGAAAATCTATTTTTTCCTATCCAGGGCCCGTTGCGCCGCTTGCCGGGCGCTCTCTGGTGCGCCCTCCACGCCCATGGCGGCCCGGTATTCGCCCGCCGCGCGGTCATGCTCGCCCTCGTCGTCGTATATCCGCCCTAAGTATACGTGAGACATCGCCAGAACGAGAGGGTCCTTCGTGGCCGTCGGGCCAACCGCGACCTCCTGTGCCGGAGGGTCGTCGGGGCTCGCGGAGGCCTGCCCGACCAGGTGGGCAAACAGCTGTTTTGCTTTTGTACCGTTCCCTTCCAGCAAAGCCACCAGCGCAAGGCCATACCACGCACGCGGCTGGCTCGGATATTTTAGCAATACCTTTTGGAACGCTGCAGAAGCCGCGGAGGCGTTCTTCAGCGCAATCTGGCGCTCGCCTTCCGTCAGCGCCGCGAGCGCTTCCGGATCGTTCGGGACGCCCGCCGGGAAGACGGGCCGGGGCTTTACCGGCTCGCCTTCGGCCTGGGCTCCTTCGCTCGAGGCGGTATCTGCTTCTGCAAACTTGACGCTCTCCAACCGCTTCGCTTCTGCGCCAGTATCAATCGCCCGTACCAGGTCCGGGAAGTAATATTGCATCGCCGGTTCGGCTTTCTCGAAATTACTCAGCACACGCACCAGCGGCCGAACCAGAACAAACCCGCCGGCTTCTTCGCGGTTGATTCGCGACTCGATTTGCCCGGGAGAGAGCCGCTGAAGCCGCAACTCAACCGCGCGAACCAGACACTCGGTGAAAAATGACGGGAAATCGTCCTTGAACTCGACGGGAAGGCGTGGGGCGTGCACCGCGATGTCCAGCAGCGGGCGTTTGACGACCACCACGTGCGGGTAGCGAAGCGCCAGCGGGTCGAGCATAAAATGCAAGAATGCATGGCGGATTTCGTCCCGGGGGACATCGCCGAAACCGCCCAACACGATGGAATAGTGGTCGGTAAAGTTCAGGACATTCGTCTTGCGCCCGACCATCGGCTCCACAAGCACCGTAAATGTGCGCGGGCTGGACGGCTGAATCATCTCGCGCAGGTAGCCCGTCGCCTGGGTGACAATCTCCGTGATGGGCTCATGCAGCATGGCAATCTCCTGGTTGTACACGGGCTGAACATTCTGCCAGAGCTCGCCGATATGCTGCTCCGCGTAATAATTCGCCAGCAGGTCGTTGAAGTCTTCGATGGCCAGCACTTCAGGAGGGAGATCATCGTGCCGCAGGATGTATGCAAATTTTGGCGCGGGCCCGACTACCACTGCGAACCAGATGTAACGCGAGAGTGTCGCGCCTGGGTCGGCGAGTTGGTGCTGTTTGAAATAGGTGCGGATGGCGTCAACCGCCGGGCCCTCCTGCTTCAGCAGGAAGCCGCGAAGGCGAGCGCGCAGCGGGTGCCAGCCGGCCGTACTGACGTCGGCCTCGAAACCCGCGGCGTGCAACGCACACATCGTCGTGAACAGCGCCTCGCGGCCATCCACTGTGATATTGGTGACGGGAACCGGGGTTCGAGCCTGTGCGCCATGCGCCTGGGGGACCGCGTGCATCCAACCATTGGAGTGGGCTTCCCGGGCGGTTGAGTCCGTGCGAGCTGAGGCCCACTTGGTGCTGCAAAACACCGCTGCCAAGGCTGCAGCCACTGATAGAAGCCGAATTGTTTGACGCGAACGGATCTTTGGTCTCTCTGCAGACTGTTTGGATGCTTGCGGAAACCCGCAGGCTGCCTTGCGCAGGTCGTGCGCCAGCAGATGCGCAGCCTGTGAGCCGCCCCACTCTGTCTCTTCCCGAATCAGTCCAGCTTGCGGGTCTACAACATCCAATTTACAAGGGCCGTCTCGGGGAGTCAAGGAAGTGAAAGCGGTTTCGAGCGCTGTGGCTTGCAAGCGATTTCCGCGGTAACTATGCTAATAAGGAATTGTTTTCGGCCCGAGGCGATAGAATAAGCACCATGTTCCGCAGAGCCCAATACAAGCCAGCGCTTTGCCTCGCCTTGACCGCGTTTTTCCTTCTCCAGGCGCGATCCTCCGCGCAGCTTGTGAGGGAGGCCGCGGATCCTCAAACCGCCAAGAACAGCGCGGCCGCAGGCGCGCGGCGAATTCATCAGGAACTCGCGCTCACCGGAGACCAGCACTGGGCCGACACGGCGATTGATGCAAAGGCCGGGGAGCGCATTCAGATTTCTGCGAAAGGGACGCTGCGGTGCGCCGAGGCCCAACAAGAGAACGGTCCCGAAGGGCTTCCCCGCGGCTTCCGCGACCTGCTGCGCATTCTTCCGCTAAATCAAGCGGGACGCGGCGCGCTCATTGGCCGGATAGGTGATGCCGACATTGCCGAGCCATTTCTGATCGGCCCCAAAATTGAAATTGTCGCCCGCGTGCCTGGCCGATTGTTCCTGGGCATCAATCAACAGAAGGAAGAAGAAGCCGAGGGCAGCTTCACGGTAACAGTTGATGTTTTGGCCGCAAGCGCATCTTCCACAAACAGCGTGGTGCCGCTCGCAACCTCCATCTCCGGCCTCACTCCCGATTTTCTCCAAAAAATTCCCCGCCGCGTCTCAGACAAAGAGGGAAACGCCGGGGACATGACGAATTTCCTGCTGATCGGCAGCGAAGCGCAAGTCCGGCGGATCTTCCAGGATGCCGGTTGGGTAAAGGTTGACCGCGACACGAAAAACGCGGTGCTCCACGGCCTTCTGGCAAGCATGTCCAAGGAGTCTTACCTCACAATGCCGATGAGCGTTCTCTACCTCTTCGGTCGGCCCCAGGACTACGGCTTCGCTCACGCCGAGCCGCTGACCGTGGTCGCCACGCGCCATCATCTGCGCATTTGGAAATCGCCGCTCACGCTGGACGGCCGGCCCGTCTGGGTCGGCGCAGCCACGCACGACATTGGCTTCGAGCGCGACAAACGCAACAATGGCATCACCCACAAGATTGACCCCGACATTGACACGGAGCGCGAATACGTCGGCAAATCGCTTTCGGAAACGGGCGAGCTTTCCGCGATAATGCGCGTCCTTCCACCGGGCGCTCTGAAGGAGGCCCGCTCGGCCACGGGCGGCACTTTCCACTCGAGCGGCGAAGTCCTGGTCATACGCATTGCTGCCCCGGCCAATGCCTCCGGCCGGTAACAGCGGTTGAGGGAAAACTGCTTCCGATATGGATTTAACCCCAGTGCGAAATTGTCCGCTGAATGCTTATCGGCACGGAGGGGCGGGGGGCAACCTACCCGCGCACGCGCACTTCGTTGAAGCTCAGGACCACGTGCCCACCAGCGGTGGGACGCCCAAAGCTCATCTGTGGGTGGAAGCGCGAAATCAGCAGGATCTGGTCGAGTTGGCGGCGAACAGCGGGGCCATCCGGGCCCGCAAGGATCTGGTAATTAACCATGTGGCCTTGCTGGTCCACGGTGACGTCCACCAGCAGGCCGTGCTGGCCAAATGTGACAGCCTCATTCCCGCCTTGCGACGGCGTCACCGGGAGCGAAGCCAGAGAGTCCACGCTGGCTTCGCGCATCAGGTTAATGGGCACATCGTTGGGAATCGTGAGCGCCATCCCCGGGGCGATCATTTGCAGCACGACCACGAACACCAAGATGGCGGAAACAAATCCAGCGGTTGCGGGCAGCGCCAGCGCGTGGCGCAGGTCTCCAAATGCGAGCTGACACGGGCGTGTTCATCTGTGCGTGCCGAGGATGAAAGCGTGCCATCCAAATACCCCGGCAGGTTTGCGCGTACTTTCTGGCAATTCATCGTACACCTTCCTTCGCAGACCTTGTGCCGAAAGGCCTGTGCGCCGAGCTTCTTTCCGGGGACCGGCGGGCCATCGTCAGCCCCGCTGCGGTGGCGCTCGAGTGCTGCCGGTCAAAAGCGGCTCCACGCGGCGCGTCACCCCGAACAGAAATATTGCGCACCGCACTTTCCTCCCCGCACGGCTTTCCCGATTGGGCAAGGAGAGGCTCGAGAACTTCCCGCAGGACGCGCCGCCCGCGCAGAATCCGTGATTTCACCGTGCCCACGCTCACTTCCAGCACCTCTGCAATTTCCTCGTACGCAAGACCTTCCAGGTCCCTCAAGATCACCGCGCTGCGGAAGACGCGGGGAACCTGGGTGAGTGCGTTCTGCACAACCGCCCGCACTTCGCGGGTTTGGAGTTGCTCAAATGGCGTCGCGCTCAGGTCTTCCAGTTCGAACGGCGCCGCCCCCTCGGGTGTCTCCTCATCGATGGACGTCTGGTGCCGGCGGTGCCGCCAGAACCAGCGGCGCTGGTTGAGCGCCTCGCGAATTGCAATGCGGTAAAGCCAGGTCTTTAGCGAACTTCCCCGGCGGAACTTGCCAATCCCCCGGAACGCCTTCAGAAACACTTCCTGCGTAACGTCGGCCGCGTCCGACACGTTTCCCAGCATCCCCAGAGCAAGGCTATAGACCGGGGCGTGGTAGTACGACACCAGCCAGTCGAAGGCCGCGTCGGAGCCAGATTGCAGCTCCGTCACGAGCTCGGCTTCGTCCTGGGCCCAGGAAAGGACGTTGGCCAAGTCGGACACTGTTGGCCTCTCTGGCCCGCCAGATTCAGGCGAGCCGCTCAGGCTCTTTGCGGGGCCGCCTGCTTGCGCATTCACTGGCAGACCCCTTGCCGGGCCGGTGCACCCTGACCCGGAATCTGTCTTCACTTACATTAGACACCGGATGCAGGCAGAATGTTTCCCGGTTCCTTGTCGAATTGTGAGCTTTAGGGCCTAGTTTGGCAATGGTACGAAAGATGGAGGGAAAATGGTGGAGCCGATGGGATTCGAACCCACGACCTCCTCGATGCCATCGAGGCGCGCTCCCAACTGCGCCACGGCCCCACCGATTGTGATAGTTACGACCTTCCCGGTTCCACCGGGACGCGCTCCCAACTGCGCCACGGCCCCACCGGGCGGAAACAACTGAATTCATACTACATCAGGCAGAGCACTTCGTCTAGAATACCGCGCCTATGGCCAAACTCACTTTTCTGGGCGCCGCCGGGTGTGTCACCGGCTCGAAGTACCTGGTGGAATCGGAAGGCAAACGGCTTCTGGTGGACTGCGGACTTTTTCAGGGAAATCGCGAACTGAAGGATCGCAATTGGAATCCACTTCCCGTTGACCCGAAAACGATTGATTGGTGCGTGCTGACGCACGCGCATTTGGACCACACCGGCTGGCTGCCGCGTCTGGTGAGCGAGGGCTACCGCGATCCAATTTATGCAAATGCGGCGACGATTGAGTTGAGTGGCATTCTCCTCCGCGATTCGGGCCACATTCAGGAAGAGGACGCGGAGCACGCCCAGGCCAAGAAATACAGCAGCCACGCCGAGCCTCTGCCTCTCTATACCGAAGAAGACGTTGAGCCCGTGGTGAAACTTTTCCGCGAGATTCCTCGGAGCGGGTCGTTCACGATCAGCCCGCAATTCACGGTGCGGTCTTACGACGCCGGGCACATTCTCGGTTCCTCGAGCCTTGCATTGACGATCACCGAGGGCGGCAAGTCCTTTGTGACTGTCTTTTCCGGCGACATCGGGCGTTACGACCAGCCGATTTTGAACAACCCGGCGACTCCGCCGCGCGCCGATTACCTGCTCTGCGAATCCACCTACGGCGACCGCGACCACCCGCGCGGTTCGCCGCTCGATGCTCTCGCCGATATCGTCAACCGCGTCTCCAAGCGCGGCGGCTCCATCGTGATCCCCGCGTTTGCCGTTGGCCGCACGCAGACGCTGATGTACATCCTGCGTGAGCTCGAAGACGCACAGCGCATCCCGCGTCTCCCCGTGTACGTTGACAGCCCCATGGCCATCACCGCCACGGACCTCTACCTCCGCCACCGCGAGGATCACTCCATTGAATTCACCCGGGAAGAAAAAGCCGGGGATCCGCTCAACACGCACGAATTTCACCTGGCGCGGACCGTCGAAGAGTCGAAGCAGATCAGCGCGCTGCGCACTCCCTGCATCATCATTTCCGCCAGCGGCATGATCACCGGCGGGCGCGTCCTCCATCATCTTACGCAGCGCCTGCCGGACGCGCGCAATGCGGTGCTGCTCGCCGGATTTCAAGCCGAAGGAACTCGCGGGCGTGCTCTGCTGGAGGGGGCAAAGACGCTGCGCATATTTGGGGAGGATGTTCCGGTGTGCGCGGAAATTGTCGAGTTGCGGCAATTCTCCGCGCACGCAGGCAAGAGTGAACTGCTCCGCTGGCTCGCCGCATTCCAGGCTCCGCCAAGACAGACTTTTCTGGTTCACGGCGAACCCGCTGCAGCGACTGCACTGAAGACCGCCATCGAAGCGCAAATGAAGTGGAACGTTTCAGTGGCGCGGTATCTGGATAGCGTCACCCTGGACGGCTAAGTCCACACACTCGATAAATTTCATACTCGTTACTTTCTCTCCGTAGTGCTAGAATCGCGCCAATTGCTGGTTCCAGCCCTGAGAGGTGATTATGCCTCGCCGCCTGGCATTAGTTCCTGTCTTTTTATTCTTTTGTCTGAACCTTTCTGCGCAGCAGCGAACCGGCCCGGGCCCCAGCCGCGGCGGGCTCTCCCAAAAGTATTCCATTCGGGGACAATTACGCAGCAACGAAACGAGCCAGCCTCTTGAAATGGTGAAGGTCCAGCTCGTCGCATCCGGCGGCGAAACGATGGCGATTCAATTTACGCGGTCTAACGGCGAGTTCGAGTTCAGCGGGCTCGGCTCCGGCGTCTATCGTATTGCCGTTGACTTGGAGGGTTATCAGCCTCTCCGGGAAAACGTCGAGATCACCAACGGTTCCCGTTACGGCGTTACGCTTTTTCTCACCCGCACCACTTCTCAGCCGCAGCCGGAACCCTCTGATCCGATTTCGGCGCACGAGTTGGCGCTTCCGCAGAAGGCCCGGGACTCCCGGCAGAAAGGCGATGAGCGCTTGTTCCAGAAAGCCGATCCAAGAGGAAGCATCCCTTATTTCGAAAAGGCCATCTTTCAGGCTCCTGGGTACTACGAAGCCTATTTCGATCTCGGCCTTGCTCACCTCCGCAGTTCCGAAAATGAACTGGCCGAACAGTCCTTCCGCAAATCCATCGAGTTAAGCGAAAACAAGTTCGCCCCTCCCCAACAGGCCTTGGCGGCACTCCTTTGCGATCGAAAGGATTTCGAGCCGGCGGAACTCCTGGCGCGCCACAGCCTCGAGATTGGTGGAATGCCTGCCGAAGGCCACTTCGAGCTGGGGCGGGCCCTCTACGGGTTGAACAGGTTGGATGAGGCCGAGAAGGAGGCGCTGGCGGCGCGGAAAGGCAAACTCGAATATGCCGAAGTAAATCTCCTGCTGGCAAACATTCATATTCGCAAACGCAATTATCCTGCGCTGCTCGAGGACCTCGATACTTATCTGAAACTCAAGCCCGATGGTCCCGAAAGCGACCATGTGCGGACCATGCGGCAAAAGGTCGAGTTGGCTTTGGCCGACGCCAGAAACAACTCACCACAATAACCTTGTCAGCTTTGATTCCACTTTCTGGGAAACTCCGGACATTCCTGGGATTCGAAAGATTTGTTGTTGGAGTCGGGAAACTTTTTTGAGGCTTCCTCCGTCTATATAGGCAAGGCCACTCGCGGGGTAGGGGGCTACCACCACAGGGCAACCGACCGTCAGCTTCCTACCCCTTTAATGCCCTGGTCAACACTAAGGTGCTCATAATTAAGCTACTTACGAGGCTAGGGCGCCGAGCCTGGCAGCCGCGCCCTTCATCATGGCCGGTATTTCCCTGAGCCGAAGCCCGAATTCGAACATAGGTGTGGGCGCGACTCGTCCCCAACGATTCAGTTCCCAGCGAGGCCGGATGAATTTCACTTCTGTGCGAGGTGTGAGGTCAAGAATAGTTTTCGTTTCGCCACAATAAAACCTCTGCGGCAATTTCAGAAGAGGCTTGGTACCCCAATTTTCTCCGTCCGCAGAGCCCCAGATGGAAATGTCGAGGGATTCCTGCTCCAGTTGATCCGTAATCGTAAGCGTGCAAAGGAACGTCCGCGTGCGGCTGGCCGATACGTCCAACTTTTCGCCGTCGCCGTTGCTTTCAGCGCGGGTCCCCGCTCGAATTAGCTCCAGCTCCACTGGGCTCACCCCTCGTTCACGGGGCGGATTCTAGCATAGCCGTTCTATTGAGCAAACCGCCAGAAAATCGGTTTGTTTCGTGCCACCTGACAGAATCGGGGCGGCGGTTGGCGGCTTGCGGGGCGAATGGCTATCCCCGGCGAAGTTTCGACAGCCGTTCGGCGGCGGCGGAAAGGGTCTTTTCTGTTTTGCAGAAGGTGAAGCGTACTTGCTTGGCCCCGTCTCCGGGCTCGTTATAAAAGCTCGATCCTGGAACAACGGCGACCCCTATTTTTTCGACGAGGTATTTGGCGAACGAAACGTCATCGGGATAACCGAAGCCCGAAATGTCGGTCATGATGTAGTAGGCGCCGCGCGGTTTGAAGCATCGGAAGCCGGCTTGTTCCAGAATCTCGAGCATGCGGTTGCGGCGGATAAGATAATCGTTCGCGAGTTTATCGTAATAGCTCTGCGGCAAACGCAGCGCCATGGCCCCGGCCTGCTGCAGCGGAGCGGCGGCGCCCACGGTCAGGAAGTCGTGGACCTTGCGGATTGCCGCCGTTGTTTCCGGCGAAGCGATGGCCCATCCCACGCGCCACCCGGTGACGGCATACGTTTTCGACATGCCGTTGACCGTAATCGTGTGATCGCGCATGCCCTCCACGCGCGCCATGGAGATGTGCTCGGCCCCGTCATAGATAATGTGCTCGTAGATTTCGTCGGTAATGCAGAAGGCATTCCAGCGAATGCACAAGTCGCGGATGAATTCGAGTTCGGCCTTGCTGAATACTTTTCCGGTGGGATTGTTCGGCGTATTCAGGATGATTGCCTTGGTGCGCGGGCCAAACGCGGCGGTGATCTCCTTCTCATCGAAGGTCCAATCCGGCGGGCGGAGTTTCACAAACCGCGGCGCGGCCCCGGAAAGAATCGCATCGGGGCCATAATTCTCATAGAAAGGTTCGAGGACCACGATTTCGTCTCCGGGGTTGATGACCGCCATCATCGCCGCCATCATGGCCTCGGTCGAACCGCAGCACACGGTGATTTCACGCTCGGGATCAACCGAAACGTCCTGCGTGCGGGCAAATTTCTCCGCAACGGC
>WNGH01002580.1_pt1 | contig 17176 bp, 15 predicted proteins | sample 5400631 | NCBI WGS metagenome assembly WNGH01 (sample SAMN13153373, study PRJNA577476) | soil metagenome | isolation source: 115 cm soil or saprolite under Garry oak tree replicate 1 | place: USA:California | collected 2016-06-15
CGTTGGCGAGCATCCAGCTAACCGTGTCCACGAGATCACCCCGCGGCTCTGGAAAACGCACTTCGCCAAAAATCCCATCCGCTCCGCTTTACACACTCGGCAGGCGTAGACAAGGACGCCCGGTAGTTACCGGATACGAGCCGCCGTTGACGTTGCCGAGAAACCTGGAACTGCCGAAGATGCCCGAGCGGTGCGAAACGCCGAAGCCGGCGAAGGTGTTGGCCAGGCTCCTGGCGCCGAGCAGGTCGCCGACGCTGATGTCGATGCTGGGGTCGAGGTAATTGAGCAGCCGCGAACTGTTGCGGCCGCGGCGCGCCAGGTCGCGGGCCTCGACGAATGGAACGCGCTGCGCCAGCGACAGGCCGGCGCCGAAGCCGAGGCGGGTTTTGACCCGGTCGCGCCAGGGGAAGCCGTAGTAATACGCCTTCATATAGGCGTCGAGCTGCATCGAATTGGCCTGCAGCTCGTTCTCGTCGTGATGGAGCAGGCCGACGTAACCGACGAAGTCGAGCGGCCAGCCGTTGACCTCGACCATGAAGGGCTTGCCCAGTTCGACGGCGGCGATGCGGGTGTTGTCGACGGTCCGCGTCGAGGTGCAGCGCAGCGTCATGGTGTTGATCAGATTGCAGTCGGTGGCGCGGCCGTAGGTCAGCTTCACGTAGAGCGGCGAGCCGTATTCCGGCGGCAGCTCGCGATAACTGCCGAAGTCGTAGGCCAGGCCGAGCAGCAGTTCCGGCTGGCTGGCATTGCCGACGATCGGGCTGTGCCGGACGCCGGCCGAGAAGCGGGTGACGCCGGCGCCGCCGAGCAGGCGCCAGCCGCCGCTCAGATCGTAGGCGCCGTAGAGGCCGAGCCAGGTACTCATGCCGGCGCCGGGCTGGTAGGCCGGACGGGTGGCCGTGGCCTCGTCGGGACGGACGCCGTAGTAGTAGTCGTTGAGATTGGCGCTGCGCGCCGACACGGTCAGCGCCGGCCGCAGGTGCAGGCGGCCGCTCGCCCAGTCGTAGCTGTAAGAGAGGCGCACTTCGCTGCCGCGGTTGATGTCCAGGGCGTCATGGACGAATTCGGCGCCGACCGTGCCCCATGGCGATCGGTGGCGCAAGGACAGGCCCAGGTCGGTGCTCGGCCCGCGCGCCTCCATTCCGGCCAGACTAAGCGGAATACGGTCGGACGGGAAACCCTCGAAGCGGTAGTCGAAGAACAGGTCGACGCGGTCCGTGTCGTCTTCGCCGAGCTTGATGCCGCCGCGGCTGGCGTGAAGGAACAGGCGCTTGCCCTCGAACAGGTAGAGCGGCACCAGGTCGTTGCGCTGCCCGCCACCGAGGTAGGGCGAGCGGGCGCTGCGCACCACGGCGCCGAGCCCGGCGCTGCCCGGTTCGCTGAGCAGGCCGCTGAGCGGATCGAGGGCCAGAGCCGGCGCCACGGCGACCAGCAGGGTGGCCGCAGCCGTGATACGCAAGCCTTGCCGCAGCGTTGTCATTGTTGTCCTTGATCGTGGTGCCCCGAGCCGGTTCGACGCGCAGTCCATCGCCGGCAGCGATTATCGCCAAATCTTTGACAGTGGAGCAACGCAAGTCTTGGGCCAGTGCCGCGAAGCCGGCGGCATCCGCACCGATCCGCGCCCGGCCGACCTTCGCGCCGCGGCATCGGCGGCGACGACCTAAGCGACCAGCCTAAGCGACCACCTCGACCCCGTGCCAGAAGGCGCAGCGGCCGGCGATCTGGCTGGCCGCCGGCTTCGGTTCGGGGTAGTACCAGACCGCATCGCGGTTGATCCGTCCGGCGACGGCGAGGTCGTAGTAGCGCGCCGTGCCCTTCCACGGGCAGAGCGACGTCGTCTCGCTGTCGCGGAGGAATTCGCGGCGCAGCGATGCCATCGGGAAGTAGTGGTTGCCCTCGACGACGACCGTGTCGTCGCTCTCGGCAATGATCTCGTCGTTCCAGATCGCTTTCATGGTCGTTACCTTAGGAAGCCTTCCGCGCCGCGCCGAGTCCGCTGCCGCTCGGATCGAGCCGCGGTGCCGCTCGGGAGTTCGCCATGGCTTCAGTAGCCCTGGCTTCTCGCCAGGAACAGCCAGGCGACGGCGATGACCGACATCCCCGAGACGGTGATGCCGAACCCGGTGAAGCAGCAGGCCGCCAGCACGGCCGCTTCGAACACCCGCTCGCAGAGGCCGCCGAGCAGCATCATCAGGGTCGCCAGCGCGGTCCAGCGGCGCAGGTACACCGGCAGGTGCTTGCGCATGGCCCGGTTGTGCTGCCAGGCGGCGTGCCGCTCGATAACGCCGGAGATTTCCCGCATGTCGGCGAACAGCCAGTCGAAGAAGAAATAGCGATAGACGAGGGAGCGCAGGCCCCGGGTGGTCCCCGGCTCGGCCGGGTTGGGCAAAGGCGTCGGAAACATGATGGTATTCCGTCGTTGCAACCATCGTTCGACCATCCGTCATGGCGCGGAGTTGCGTCATTTTCCGCCGTCGCCGCCGGGAAGCGTCGTCGCGCCGCGACAGCCGGCAGGAGCGGCGCGGAGCATCTAGAATGAATCGTGCCGTTGCGCCCGCTGCCGATCGTGGCGGCAACGGCTTCCGGTCCCGTTTCCGGGCCAGGCCCGCCGCTGTATCCGATCGAGGAGAACCGCCATGGCAGTCGCATCGAGCATCGCAAGGTATATGGCCCAGCAAGGCGTCAGCTACGAGGTCATGATGCACCCGCATTCCCGCAGCAGCATGGAAACCGCCGAGCTGGCCGGCGTGCCGGGGGCGCGCCTGGCCAAGTCGGTGATCCTCGAGGACGACGACGGCTTCGTCATGGCCGTCCTGCCCTCGACGCACCACGTCAGGCTCGGCCGGCTGAGCAAGGAGCTGAACCGCAGCCTCAGGCTCGCCACCGAGGGCGAGCTGCCGGCGCTGTTCGGCGACTGCGAACTCGGCGCCATCCCGCCCCTCGGGCTGGCCTACGGCATGCGCACGGTGGTCGATGACAGCTTCGCCGAGCAGCCGGACATCTATTTCGAGGCCGGCGACCACGAGCGGCTGATCCATATCCGCTGCGAGGCCTTCATGACCCTCATGGAGCACGCCAATCACGCCCATTTCGGCGAACGGATGCACCGCCACCACTGAGCGGCGGGCGCGGCACAGCGCCCGAATCGGCGGCTAGGCGATCCCGGCACCCGCTGCCTCGAACAGCTCCCTGAGCAGGGTGCGGTGGCAGCGGCTTTCATCGGCGCAGTAGCAGCCGACCGAGAAATCGCTGCGGCGGGACAGCGCGGCGAGCAGGGCGAGCAACTGGCGGCTGTCGACGGCGGTCATTTCCTTGCGGAAGCGCTGCGCGAAGCGGGTCCAGCGCGCCTCGCTCAGCGCTTCGTGGTGGGCCCAGGACAGCAGTTCCTCGCTCGGCGCGAGGGCCGGCAGCCAGACGTCGAAGAAGTCGATCTCGGCCCAGCGCGCCTTGGCGATGCCGCGCGGCGGTCGGCGCACGGTGCCCAGCCGCAAGCCCTCGCCGGGCAGGCGCGGCGTGCCGAGACGGACGATGCGGATCGCCATGCGATCTCCTCCGGTGGGCAAGGCTTAGGGGAGGGCCTTTAGGCACAAAGGCCGCCCCGCATTGCCATCTTAGAGCCCCTGACAAATAGATGCGCGGATCATTCTGTCAGGGGCTGTTAGGCCAGGCCGCCGGCTATAGTGGAATGTCCCGCGCTCGCGAGGTGCACCCGCGTGGCATCGATGCCGTTCGATCTTGCGCAACCGGCCGCCGCCGGACGTGCGGCGATTCGTGCCGACTGGCGACGGCCCGAGGCCGCTGCCGTGGCGGCGCTGTTGCCGGCCGCGACGTTGCCGCCCGACTTGGCGGCGCCGGTGGCGCGGCTGGCGCGGGATCTCACCGCCGCCCTGCGCGCCAAGCGCCATCACGCCTCGGGCGTGGACACGCTGATGCAGGAGTTTTCGCTGTCGACGCCGGAGGGCGTCGCCCTGCTGTGCCTTGCCGAGGCGCTGCTGCGGATTCCCGACGCCGCCAATGCCGACCGCCTGATCCGCGACAAGCTGGCCCGCGGCGACTGGGCGGCGCACACCGGCAGCGGCCACTCGCTGTTCGTCAATGCCGTCGGCTGGGGCCTGCTGCTGACCGGCCGCCTGGTCGCCGCCCCGGACGAGGGTGCGCTGGCCGCCGCCCTGAGGCGCGGCGGCGAGCCGCTGCTGCGCACGGCGATGGACGCCGCGATGCGCGTGCTCGGCGAGCAGTTCGTCATCGGCGAGCATATCGGCGCCGCCCTGCAGCGCGCCGCAGCGGGCCGGCGGCGCGGCTACCGCCATTCCTTCGACATGCTCGGCGAATCGGCCCTGGCGGCCGCCGACGCGCAGCGCTACGCCTCGGCCTATGCGCGCGCCATCGAAGCGATCGGCGCGGCGCGGCGGCGCAGCGACCCATGGGATGCAGATGGCATTTCGGTGAAGCTGTCGGCGCTGCACCCCCGTTTCTGCCACGCCCAGCGGCGCCGCATCATGGCCGAGCTGCTGCCGCGCCTGGCGGCCCTGGCGCGGCTGGCCGCCGGCCACGGCATCGGCTTTTCGATCGATGCCGAGGAGGCCGATCGTCTCGAGCTGACGCTCGACCTGCTCGAGGCCCTGGCCGTCGATCCGGCGCTGGCCGGCTGGGACGGCCTCGGCATCGCCGTGCAGGCCTACCAGAAGCGGGCCGCCGCGGTCGTCGACCACCTGATCGGGCTGGCCCGGGAAAGCGGTCACCGCCTGGCGCTGCGCCTCGTCAAGGGCGCCTACTGGGACGCCGAGATCAAGCGCGCCCAGGCCGATGGCCTGGCCGACTTTCCGGTGTTCACGCGCAAGGCCCACACCGATGTCTGCTACCTGGCCTGCGCCCGCCGACTGCTCGAGCATCGCGACGTGGTCTTCCCCCAGTTCGCCACGCACAATGCCCTGAGCCTGGCGGCCATCCACCACCTGGCCGGGCCCGACTTCCGCCCAGGCGATTACGAGTACCAGTGCCTCTACGGCATGGGCGAGGCGCTCTACGACGAGGTCGTCGGACCCGAGCGGCTGGCCCGGCCGTGCCGCATCTACGCGCCGGTCGGCAGCCACGACACGCTGCTCGCCTACCTGGTCCGCCGGCTGCTGGAAAACGGCGCCAACAGTTCCTTCGTCAACCGCCTGGTCGACGAGTCGGTATCCGTCGACGCGCTGCTGGCCGACCCGGCCGTGGCGACCGCGGCGCACGGCGCCGCGCCGAATCCGCGCATCGCTCTGCCGCGTGATCTGTACGGCGCCGAGCGGCTCAACTCGGCCGGCATCGACCTGGCCGACGACGCGGCGCGCGCCGTCCTCGAGACGGCGATCGCCGCCGGTCGCCGCCGCCTTTACCACGCCGCGCCGCTGCTCGCCGGCGGTGCGCCGGGCGCCGGGCCGCGCCATGACATCGTCAATCCAGCGCGGCGCGCCGAGCGGGTTGGCACGGTCGTCGCGGCGACGCCGGCCGAGGTCGACGCGGCGCTGGCCGCCGCCGCGGCGGCGGCGGCGGACTGGGCCGCCACCCCGGCGGCGCGCCGGGCGGCGCTGCTCGACGGCGCCGCCGCGCGTATCGAGGCCGAAGGTCCGGACTTGGTCGCCCTGCTTGTCCGCGAGGCCGGCAAGACCCTGGCCGCGGCCGTCGCCGAGGTGCGCGAGGCGGCCGACTACTGCCGCTATTACGCCGCCCGGGCGCGCCGCGACCTAGCCGACGAAGCCTGCCGCCCGCTCGGGCCGGTCGCCTGCATCAGCCCGTGGAACTTTCCGCTGGCCATCTTCGTCGGCCAGGCGGCCGGGGCGCTGGCCGCCGGCAATCCGGTGCTGGCCAAACCGGCCTTGCGGACGCCGCTGATCGCCACCCGGGCGGTGCGCCTCCTTCATGCTGCGGGCATACCTCCGGCGGTGCTGCAACTGCTGCCCGGCAGTGGCGGGAACGTCGGCGCGCGGCTCGTCGCTGATGCACGCGTCATGGCGGTGATATTCACCGGGTCGACGGCGGTGGCCGGCGGCATCCGCCGGGTCCTGGCCGGGCGCGGCGATCCGCCGCTGATCGGCGAGACCGGCGGGCAGAACTGTCTGATCGTCGATTCGACGGCGCTGCCCGAGCAGGTGGTGGCCGACGTGCTCGCCTCGGCCTTCGATTCGGCCGGCCAGCGCTGCTCGGCGCTGCGCGTGCTGTGCCTGCAGGAGGAGGTGGCCGAGCCCATCGTCGGCCTGCTGCAGGGGGCGCTGGCCGAACTGGCGGTCGGCGATCCGGCGCGCTTCGAGACCGACATAGGGCCGGTCATCGACGCCGAAGCGGCGGCGGCGCTGGAAGCCACCATCGCCGCGGCGGCGGCGGCCGGGCGGCTCCGTTACCGGCTCGCCCTGCCCGAGAATTGCCGCGCCGGCAGCTTCGTCGCCCCGGCCCTGATCGACATCGCCTCGCTCGACGAGCTTTCCGGCGAAGTCTTCGGCCCGGTCCTGCACCTGCTGCGCTTTTCGCGGGCGCGCCTGGGCGAGCTGGTCGAGGCCATCAACGCCAGCGGTTACGGCCTGACCCTGGGGATACACAGCCGCATCGACGCCACCATCGACTTCATCGTCGGCCGCGCCCGGGCCGGCAACATCTACGTCAATCGGACCCTGATCGGCGCCGTGGTCGGCGTCCAGCCCTTCGGCGGCGAAGGGCTGTCGGGAACCGGGCCCAAGGCCGGCGGGCCGCTCTATCTGCACCGCTTGCTGGCCAAGACTGCCGGTCCGCGGCTCGACGGCCTTCGCGACGAGCGGCGGCTGGCCGGGCTCGACCGCCTGATCGCCTGGCTGGAGGGCGGCGCCGGCGGGGCGTTGAGCGTCGCGGAGGCCGCGCCTCTGGCGCAGCGTGCCGCCGCCTGGCGGCGCCGAACCCTGCTGCCGTTGCGCGTCGCCCTGCCGGGGCCGGTCGGCGAGGACAACACGCTGTACTTCGCCGGGCGCGGCGCTGTCGCCGGCAACGCCGCTACGCCGGCCGCGGCCATCGAACAACTGGCGGCGGCCCTGGCGACCGGCAATCGGCTGCTGCTGCCGCGTTTTGCCGAAGCAGAGGCCCTGCTGGAGGCCTTGCCGGAAGCGCTGCGCGGCAGCGTCCGGCTGAGTGCCGACTGGCGCGACGAGAAGATCGCGGCGCTGCTGTGGAGCGGCGCCACGCCGCACGACGACTCGGTGCCGGCGGAAATCCTGCGCGATATCGCGGCCCGGCCGGGGCCGATCGTCCCGGTGGTCCGCGGCGCCCGGGACTACGAGCTGGCGCGGCTGGTGGTCGAACGGGTGCTGAGCGTCAACAGCGCCGCCGCCGGCGGCAATGCCCGGCTGATGGCGCTCGGCGAATGAGGCTGAGTTAGAGGCTGACTTAGCCGGCCGCTTGCAGGGCCGGGCGGACGTGGCGCCCGGGGCGCGCCGCGGCTTCGGCGTGGGCGGCCTGCTCGCGGAGCATCCGGCGCGCCGCCGGGGCATAGTCGGCGTCGTCGTTGCCGACGTGGTTGATGATCCAGCGCCGCAGCATGAACAGAAGTTCGGCGCCGACATCCTCGCCGTCGCGGGCCTGGCCGACGAACTCGCGCAGCTTCCGGGTGAAGAGTTCGTGTATCCGCCGGTGCGCCTTGAGGTAAGGGTAGGCGCATTGCTCCATCAGCGCCTCTTCGACGGCGAAATGGACCGCCGTGTATTCGCTCAGCGCGGCGAGGGTGGCGAGGACCTTATCCCCGTCATCCTCGTCGCGGGCGGCGGACAAACTATTTATCTGGTCGACAATGCGCCGGTGTTGCTGATCGATGAGCGCAACCCCGGTGTCCAGGCTCTCCGGCCATTTCATGTAGACCATTTGCTGCTCCAACAAGCTTCGTGTGACCCTGGCTGGATTAGAGCATCGCGGCGCGCCCCGGGCACTGGGGTCGAACCCCCAATCTGCCCGCCGCCGTGACGCATTTAACGCGGCGCCGGCACGATCGCAGCCAAATGACGTTGCCATGGCCCGCGGCATGCCGTTCCGGCCCGGCCGCCGCCTTGCTATGATGCCGGGCCGATGCTCGCCTACATCCTCCGCCGCCTGCTCTATGCCGTCCCGATCCTGGTCGGGGTGAACCTGCTCACCTTCGCCCTGTTCTTCGTCGTCAACACGCCCGACGACATGGCCCGCATGCAGCTCGGCGTCAAGCGCGTGACGCCCGAGGCCATCGCCCACTGGAAGGCCGAGCACGGCTACGACAAGCCGCTGCTGATCAACGGCGCGGCGCAAGGCGCGGCGCGGCTGACCGAGACGGTCTTCTTCGAGAAGTCGGTGCGCATGTTCGTCTTCGATTTCGGCCGCGCCGACGACGGCCGCGACATCGCCAACGAGATCCGCACGCGCATGGGGCCGTCGCTGGCGATCGCGCTGCCAACGTTTGTGCTGGGCTTGTTCGTCACCATTGCGCTGGCGCTGCTGCTGGTGCTGTTTCGCGCCACTTACCTCGATTTTTGGGGCGTTGTGCTGTGCGTGGCGATGATGTCGATTTCGAGCATGTTCTACATCATCGGCGGGCAGTTCCTCATCGCCAAGATGTGGAACTTGGTGCCGATCTCGGGCTACGCGGGCGGATTCGATTCGACGCGATTCCTGGTCCTGCCCGTGGCGGCCAGCCTGATATCCGGCGTCGGCACGGGTACGCGCTGGTACCGCACGATTTTTCTCGAGGAAATCAACCGCGATTACGTGCGCACCGCACGCGCCAAGGGACTATCCGAGCTGCGCGTGCTGTTCGGGCACGTGCTGCGCAACGCCATGATTCCGATCCTGACCGGCGTCGTGGTGGTGATCCCGACGCTGTTCCTCGGCAGCCTGATCACCGAATCGTTCTTCGGCATACCGGGCCTCGGCAGCTACACCATAGAGGCCATCCGCGCCCAGGATTTCTCGGTGGTCCGGGCCATGGTCTTCATCGGCTCGGTGCTCTACATCGCCGGCCTGCTGCTGACCGACATCTCCTATACGCTGGCCGATCCGCGGGTGCGCCTCGAATGACATTGCCATTCAAGCCGGTGGCCCTCGGCTCGGACCTGCTGCTCTTCGTGCTGCTCGCCGTGACTGCGGCGACGGTATGGCTGGCGCTGCGCGATGCGCCGACCCGCGCCGCCTGGCGCCGCGTCGGGCAGAGCCGCGTCGGCATGGCCGCGGCAACGCTGCTGCTGGTCTTCGTGCTGCTCGGCGTGGTCGACTCGTTCCATTACCGGCTGCGCCTGGATGGGCGGCCCGGCCAGCCGCCGGCCTATGCCGTCGAGGTGCAGAGCGCGCTTGATGCCCTGCTGATGCCGCTCAAGACGCACAGCGAAACGACCTATTCGGCGCCGCTGGCGACGCGCCTGTTCGCCCGGGAGAACGTCGAAGGCCCGGAGGGCGTGCAGCAGCGCGAGTTTCCGCGGCTCAAGTACGGCGGCGCCCATCTCGGTGCCGAGGGCGCCGGCCGCGCCAACGACGTGGCGCTCACCGCGCTGCGCGGCCTCGGCCTCGCCGTGCTGGCCTGGCTCGTCGTGGCGGCGGCGCTGCGCTTCACCGTGCGCGGCCGCCACGGCGAGGCGCCGCTGGCCGTGGACGCGGTGCTGGCGACCCTGGCCGTGCTGTTCCTGGTCGGCGGGCCGACGGCGGCCCTGGCCCAGCACTACCACGTGCTCGGCACCGACAAGGTCGGCGCGGATGTGCTCTACCTGTCGCTGAAAAGCATACGCACCGGCCTGCTGATCGGCACCCTGACGACGCTGGTGATGCTGCCCGCGGCGGTGCTGCTGGGCATCCTGGCCGGCTACGTCGGCGGCTGGGTCGACGACCTGATCCAGTACGTCTACACGACGCTCAACTCGATCCCGGCGGTGCTGCTGATCGCCGCCGGCGTGCTGATGATGCAGGTGGCCATCGACACCCATCCGCAGTGGTTCGACACCGCCGCCGAGCGCGCCGACGCGCGCCTGCTGGCGCTCTGCGGCATCCTCGGCGTAACCAGTTGGACCGGCCTGGCGCGGCTGCTGCGCGGCGAGTCGCTGAAGCTGCGCGAGCTCGACTACGTGCTGGCGGCGCAGGCCTTCGGCGTCTCGCGAGGTGCCGTGATGCTGCGCCACATCCTTCCCAATGTCATGCACATCGTGCTGATCGCCACGGTCATGGATTTTTCCGGGCTGGTGCTGGCCGAAGCGGTGCTGTCCTACATCGACATCGGCGTCGATCCGACCACCATCAGCTTCGGCACCATGATCAACGCGGCGCGGCTCGAGCTGGCGCGCGAGCCGGTCGTCTGGTGGACGCTGGCGGCGGCCTTCGTCTTCATGTTCGCCCTGGTGCTGGCCGCCAACCTCTTCGCCGACGTGGTCCGCGACGCCTTCGATCCGCGCGCGGAAGCCGCTAAATGAATCCGCTGCTCGAAGTCGTCGACCTGCGTGTCGAGATCGCCACGGCGCGCGGCCTGGTGCGGCCGGTGGATGGCGTTTCGTTTACCGTCGGCGCCGGCGAGACCTTCGCCCTGCTCGGCGAATCCGGCTGCGGCAAGTCGATGACGGCGCTGTCGCTGCTGCGCCTGCTGCCGCCGGGCGGCCGCATCGGCGGCGGCGCGGTGCGCTTCGCCGGCCGCGACCTGCTGGCCCTGCCCGAGTCGGAGATGCGCGTCGTGCGCGGCGGCGGCCTGGCGATGATCTTCCAGGAGCCGGCCACCAGCCTCAACCCGGTGCTCACCGTCGGCGCGCAGATCGGCGAGGTGCTGATCCGCCACGCCGGCATGGCGGCGGCGGGGGCGGCCAAGCGCGGGCGCGACCTTCTCGATGCCGTCGGCATACCCGATGCGGAGCGCCGCATGAAGGAGTTTCCCTTCCAGCTTTCGGGCGGCATGAAGCAGCGGGTGATGATCGCCATGGCGCTGGCCGGCGAGCCGAAACTGCTGATCGCCGACGAGCCGACCACGGCGCTGGACGTGACCATCCAGGCCCAGGTGCTCGAGCTACTCGCCGACTTGCAGCGCCGCCGCGGCATGGCGATGTTCCTCATCAGCCATGACCTTGGCATCGTCGCGACGATGGCCGACCGGGTCGGCGTGATGTATGCCGGCGAGCTGGTCGAGACGGGCCCCGGGCGAGCCTTCTTCGCCGCCCCGCGCCATCCCTATGCGCAGAAGCTGTTCGCCGCCCTGCCGGCGCCCGGCGGGCGCGGCCGCAGCCTGGAGACGATTCCCGGCACGGTGCCGCCGCTGACCCGCGCCTTTCGCGGCTGCCGCTTCGCCGAGCGCTGTCCGCTGGTCTTCGACCGCTGCCGCAGCGAGGCGCCGGGCTGGAGCGGCGTCGACGCCCAGCGGGTCCGCTGCCACCTCTACGAGCGGGATGGCACGGCCCTGATCGCCCGCCCGGCCGCGGCGCGCGTGGCGGCACCCGCGGCCGATGGCGAGCGCCTGCTCGAGGTCGCCGACCTGAAGGTGCATTTCCCGCTGCGCCGCGGCCTGCTGCAGCGGACCGTCGGTTACCTGCGCGCGGTCGACGGCATCTCGCTGTCGCTCTCGCCCGGACGGACCCTGGCCCTGGTCGGCGAATCGGGCTGCGGCAAGACCACCGCCGGCAAGGCCATCCTGCGCCTGCTGCGCCCCACGGGCGGCAGCGTGCGCCTCGCCGGCGAGGAGATCGCCGCCCTGCCGGTGGCGGCCCTCAAGGCCAAGCGGGCGATGATGCAGATGGTCTTCCAGGATCCCTACGGCTCGCTCAATCCGCGCCTGCGCGTCGGCACCACCATCGCCGAAGGCATGCGGGCGCTGCGCGTCGTCGCCAGCCGAGGCGAAGGCGAGCGGCGCGTCGGCGAGCTGCTGGCGGCGGTCGGCCTCGACCCCGACATGGCGGCGCGCTATCCGCACGAATTCTCCGGCGGGCAGCGGCAGCGCATCGCCATCGCCCGGGCGCTGGCCGTCGCGCCGCGCCTCTTGATCTGCGACGAGCCGACCAGCGCGCTCGACGTCTCGGTGCAGGCGCAGATCCTCAACCTGCTGCGCGAACTGCAGGGCCGCCTCGGCCTGGCCTACCTGTTCATTACCCACAACATCGCCATCGTCGATTACCTGGCCGATGCCGTCGCCGTCATGTACCTCGGCCGCATCGTCGAGACCGGCAGCGCCGCCGAAGTGCTCGGCGAACCGCGCCACCCTTATACCGTGGCGCTGATCGCCGCCGTGCCGCGCATGGACCCGGCCGCCGGCGTGGCGGCTAAGGCCGTGGGCGAGCTGCCGTCGCCGGCCGCGCCGCCCTCCGGCTGCCACTTCCATCCACGCTGCCCTCAGGCCATGGCGCGTTGTCGCAGCGAATATCCGGCCGAAACGCGGCTCTCGCCGACGCGCACGGTGCGCTGCCATTTGTTTTCGGGGTAGGCGTCTTCGGTCAGCGGACCGGCATGGGTTGCCGCGTGCCCCGATTGGAACGCCGTTGAAACCGACCGGGTGAGTTGCTTAGGGCGTTGGCCCATGTCGCCCGCCTTTCGCGTTCGCGCCCGGACATGAGTGAGCGACGTGTAAGCCTCGTGATCAAGCGCCCGGTGCGGAACCGTATGGCGCGTGTGGGGAAGACCACTTAGGAGTTGGCCCGATTAGCCCACCAGCTTGTCGTACTCGGCATGACTGCCGATCCAGAACCACTGAATGCCGTCAGTGACCGGTACGCCCAATGCTCTCTAATGAAGGCCGACTCGTACGCTGTAGTAGCGACCGCCGCCGATAGGCTTGAATTGCAGAGAGGGATGCGTCGGGTTGTCGCGCAGCAAAGCATAGTTGCGGCGGGCCGCGGCTTGAAGCTCCGTGGGTAGCGCTTCAAGGCATTCCCGGCAGCGACCCGAGGCGAAGTGTTTCAAATCTCGCGCGACTTGCCGGCTTGATGTTCGGCTATCGCTTCGGCGCCCAGCGCGTCAAGCTTGCCTGCCGAAACGTCGGCTTCCAACTGTGCGTCCCATGCAACCGCGTCGAACTCGGCAAACCAGCGGCGGAACTCAGCGAGCTCTGCCGGCGGCAGGCTTTGAACGGCCTTCTCGATAGACTGAATATTCCCCATAGCGCTACTCCTTTACTGAAGTTTACGCCACTTTCGACATCGGCGATTCGGCGCTCGATTTCAGCAGCCCATGCTTCCTCAATCCCAACGTCTTCGTCACGACTTGCCAGTAGTAGCTGGGCCAATGCGGCGCGCTCAGCCGATGTAAGTTTCAGTGCCTCAGCTTGCAGCGCTTCGAGTTGAATTCCCATCGTCAGAGCCTCGGTAAAGCCAAGCCGAATCTTGCTGCGATCTTGACGAATCTATCCATGACGGCATCCGGCTGCCACTTCCATCCGCGCTGCCCGCAGGCGCACGCCCGCTGCCGCAGCGAATATCCGGCCGAAACGCGGCTCTCGCCGACGCGGACGGTGCGCTGCCATTTGTTTTCGGGGTAGGCGTCGCGATCCGGCGGAGCGGCGCGGCCTGCGGCGGCCCGCGGAAAGCCGCGTCCGGCGCTATTTCCACATAGCCTGCGGTGGCCTTGCGGGCCGGGCTTATGGTCTTGAAATGCGCTTCAGCGCTGGCCCGCCCGGCTTTCCGTCGGCACGTCCTTAGATCCCTTGGGTTCCGCGGCGCGCACCTTTAGGACGCCGATCAGCAGCAGGATTTCCTCGACGACATCGACGGGAAAGCCGGTCCGGGTGCCGTCGCGGTCGTCGCTCAACAGATGCTTCAGGTAATCGAGGCAGCCCGGGTCGCCCCATGTCGCCGTCAGCCGCGCGACGATGTGGCCGTAGCGCTCCAGGGTGGCGCTCCGGTCGCGCAGGTCGAAACCGTCCCAGGAAATGTCATCGATGTTGTAGCCGGATACGATCCGCCCGGCCAGGGCGTCGAATGCCTCGCGCTGGCCGCTGCGTCGGTAGAGATACAGCAAACGCAGCCAGGGGTTGAGCGCCTGCTTGGGATTGGCATCGGCAAAGGAACTCAGCGTCTCGACCGCCCGCTCGTCCATGCCCAGCGTCGCCAGCACGTCGGCAAGCTCGACGATTGCCGCTTCCACATCCATCTGGGCCGGCGCGGCGGGGGTGGGCGCCTGGCCCACGCCTGCTGCGGTCCGCGGCAGCTTGACCTGCGGCTCGCGATCGCTCATGTCATCATCCGTCGCCGCCTGTTCGTCCCTTTGGCCCCTGTGCCGGCGCAACAGCAAGACTGCACCGCCGGCCAGACCGGCGAAGCCGAGGGCGAAGATCGCGGCGCCGACCGGCCAGGAGTCCGGAGCCGGCGGGGGCGGGGCGCTCGCCGCTACGGTGGCGCGAATCTGGCGCAGTTGCTCGTCCATTTGCTGCGACTGGACGACAAGGACCGCCAATTGCTGTTCGAGTTCCTGTATGCGCGTCTTCGCCGCGGTCAGCGATTCGCCTTCGGCCGGGGTCGTTTGGCGCGCACCGTCCTCGTGCTTGCCCGCGTTCTGCGTTGTCGCGCTCGGCGGCGGGGCGACCGGTTCCAGGGCGCCCAGGCTCAGGTGATCGGCGGGTTTGTGGGCGGGCCGCGGGGCGGCTTTGGTCCGCGCGACGGTGTTCTTGCGTTCGCTCGGGATCGGCTGCTCCACCGGCGCCGGCGGGGCCGCCGGGCGAAGCGTGGCGGCCGCCTTGTCCGCTTCGGCGGCGGCCGAAGCCACCGGGGCGGCGGAGGGAAGACTGACGGCCTCGGGAAATTGCGGCAACGCGGTGTAGCGCCGAGTCAGGGATCCCCCGCAGGCGACTTCGATGCCGATCTCGAGCACCGGCTCGACTATCGGCTCGATAGTCCGCAGAGCCAGCCAGATTCGACCGTTGGACCGCTCGAGGGTGACGTGGCCCTGGCGCAGCCACGGGTAGCCGGTCTCCAGGTCGGAGCCCGGACTGAGGCGAAAACAGTGGCTCTCGGCAAGGGGGTCGCCGGCGTTGATCAGCTCGATCTCGGCCACGAGGGGCTGGCCGAGGGACGACAAGAGGCGGAACTCGCCGAGGCCGAGGGCGTAAGCCGATGCCGGGAGCAGCAGCGCGGCGGCGACGGCCGCGGCCATGCCTGTCGCACGGATGCGGCGCGGTGCGGCGTCGCCAGGGCGCGACTCGGGGATGTTTGCGCTACGGACCATGAGAATCTCTCCACCGGCATGATCGGAACGATGTCACCGCGACGCGTTCGTCGCCGGTTTTCCGAAACGGCATATCCGAGCATTTTACCGGCTGCGGCCAGGGTTGATGTGACGCCCGTCACAATGCGCTAAAACGATTGGGCCGATTCAAGTCCGGCAGGGTCGCCGGATGACACCCCAATGTCGGGTGTGTCCCGCGGTCACGGTACACGGTTCCCTCTTCAGGGCGGCGCCCGGCCAGTCGAGATCGGGCCGGCAGTCCCCTTCGCCGAAGACGCAGGATTGGCGCTCATGCCGGCGCGGTACGATGTGCTGCGGCATGCCATCGAGATGGATGCGCGGGCAGCGGGGTGTGGTGCATCGTGGCAAATTATTTCGAGCCTGGCCCCTTTGACCGCCTCTAATCGGGTAACCCGATCATGCGGCGGCCTCAAGAGGAAGCTCCCAGCCCGGAAATACGAGAACCGCGGGATGGCACTTGAGGGCACGGGCAAGAACCTTAGCGCGCTCAACACCGAGATTCACTCGACCGTTTTCGATAGCGGAAATGGTGGCTTGAGGAATACCAGTGAGATCGGTGAGCTGACGTTGGCTCAGCTCCTGGAGTTCGCGCAGGATGCGGACCGACTCGCCGACAGAAACCTCAACGCGCTTCTTCGCAGGACGATAGTTTTTCATATCAGGACCTCCGGTCATCGTGGGCGGTAACTTGATCGACCTGAATCAGCAGCACGTCGACGACGACTCGATAAATCACTCTCCATTGGAGTCCGAGCCGGGAGGAACGGTGTCCCTTCCACTCTCCGGACAACGCCTCGTCGTGAAACCCCTTGATCGCTCGTAAGCCGGGTGGACCTGAAAGGCGGGCGATGTCTTTCCATTTCTCGTAACGCTTCAGTACCTCGATAGGGACGTTGCCAGAAAGCTGCTTGTCGACCCGACGATGTTCTTCGATTCGCCACATGCCATATTATGGATATACTATAAATGGTATGTCAACCGTCATCAATAGTGGGTAACGTAACGTGAAGGGCTAGAGGCTGGCCATGGCCACTTCGCGGGCGGGTCGCTTCCGCCGCTGGGTGTGCGCCCAGCATGGACGCGATGTGCTAAATCGGAAAAGGGCCGGGCTCGAGTCATCTTCTACACCCAGAATCACAAGCCCTGTTCGCGTTGCCCTCCATCGTCTGCGGCGGGTGGATCGTGCCGAATTCGCGGCCGGCCGCGCGGTTTGGCTTGCCGTCGCTGTCCGGTCATGGCTTCGATCTTGGCATAAAAGCGTGAATTGCCCAGCGGCTGATTCTGATTCAAGGCCAGCCGGATGTCGTCGATGGCCTGGCGGTCCAATTGGGCACGGCACAGATCGCGGTAAGCCGCTTGCCGTTCCGCGTCGTTGCGGCCCAGCGCCCGATACAGCGGGTGCGGCGTCAGGCAGGGGTTGGCCAAGCCCAAGGCGTTGCGGCGATAGCTGGTCCAGCGGTAATGGGCGGGATCATCGACCAGGGCGGCGCGCACCGGGTTGAGTTCGATGTAGCGCTGGCAGTTCAGCAGATAGGTTTCGGCCTGGATCAGCGAGGACTTGTAGCGGCTGTCCCACAGGGTGCCGGTGCGCCGGTAGGTGGTGTTGATGTACTGCACATAGCGCCGTCCCAGCGCAATGACGAGCCGCGGGATGGCCTCCGCATGTTCGGGCGTGATCAGCAGGTGAACGTGGTTGGTCATCAGGGCGTAGGCGTGAAGGGCGCACCGTTCTTTCTTCAGGGCTTCGCCCAGCCAGTACAGATAGGACTGGTAGTCTTCTTCGCCGAAGAAGCAGGGTTCGCGGTTGTGTCCGCGCTGCACGATGTGCAGCGGGACGCCATCAAGATGGAGGCGCGGGCGGCGGGGCATGGTGCATCAGAGCAAATTAAAGCGAGCCTGGCCGTTCGCAGTAACAGCAGTAAGTCTGGCGGGTTGAAGTCCCGTCCGGGGAGTTGTCCGTGCGCCCCGGTAGCATGAGGAAGCGGCGTCGCGGTAACGCGGGGTCGTGAGTTTCCAAACAGCAAGAGAG
>WNGH01002581.1_pt1 | contig 17176 bp, 17 predicted proteins | sample 5400631 | NCBI WGS metagenome assembly WNGH01 (sample SAMN13153373, study PRJNA577476) | soil metagenome | isolation source: 115 cm soil or saprolite under Garry oak tree replicate 1 | place: USA:California | collected 2016-06-15
ATCCGCCAGCCGCAAGGCAAGCTCATTCGCGTCGTCGCCGGCGAAATCTTCGATGTGGCGGTGGACATCCGCCGGAGCTCACCGACCTTTGGCCGGTGGGAGGGCGTTCGCCTGAATGCCGAATCGTACAAGATGCTGTGGATTCCCGCAGGGTTTGCACACGGCTTCTGCGTGCTGAGTGAATTAGCCGAAGTGCTCTATAAAGCTACGGATTACTACGCCCCGGAACACGAGCGCTGCATCCTCTGGAACGATCCGGAACTTCATATCGATTGGCCCCTCCCCGGCGGCGCGCCCGCACTATCGGCCAAAGACGCCGCAGGGACGCGGCTGCGCGATGCCGAAGCGTTTCAGTGAAGATTCTGCTGACCGGAAAGAACGGGCAGGTTGGGTGGGAACTAGCGCGCGCACTTGTGCCGCTCGGTGAAGTCATTGCTTTTGACCGCATGGGTCTGGACCTCGCAGAGCCGGACCAACTTGTTGCAGCCGTTCGCTCCGTGCGGCCGGATGTGCTCGTCAATGCCGCAGCCTATACGGCAGTCGACCGCGCGGAGAGCGAGCCGGACGCTGCCTACGCTATCAACGCCGCTGCGGTCGCCATCCTGGCCGACGAGGCAAAGCGTGTCCAAGCCCTGCTCATCCACTATTCGACCGATTACGTCTTTGACGGGACCAAGGATACGCCCTATACCGAGGAGGACCGCCCTGATCCTCTCAACGCTTACGGCCGCAGCAAGCTCGCGGGAGAGCAGGCGATCCGCGAAATCGGCGGCGCCCATTTGATACTGCGCACGAGTTGGGTGTACTCGGCGCGCGGCAAGAATTTCCTTCTTGCCATTCGGCGTTTGCTTCAGGAAAATAAGGAACTACGCGTCGTATCCGATCAGATCGGAGCTCCGACCTCCGCCGGAGCACTGGCCCAGGGAACCGCGGAACTCCTGAGCCGTGAGAGTGTTGCGGCACTCGGAGGCGCCCGCGGCGTCTATCACATGACGGCCGGTGGATCCACGTCCTGGCACGGATTTGCGACAGAGATCGCTCGGCTCGAGCGATCCGACGCTCCAGCCCGCATCGTGCCGATCGCGTCGAGCGAGTATCCGACGCCGGCGCGTCGCCCAGGAAATTCGCGCCTATCGAACGAAAAACTCCTTCGGCGCTTCGGGGTTGCCTTGCCCGAGTGGGAGGCTTGCCTCGAAGCCTTTTATGAGATGCGACGCGAGGGCGGGGGGCGGCCGCATGACTGAACGCGATACCAAGATAGCCCTGATTACCGGGGTGCTCGGCCAGGACGGTTCCTATCTCGCAGAATTGCTGATGGCAAAAGGATATCAAGTCATCGGCACCTCACATCGTGGAGAGCAAAGGACCAAGCTGAGCGGCGCGGCAAAGGAGATCGAGGTGCTTGGACTGGACCTTGCCGACGGCGAAGCGATCCGCGCACTGATCAAGCGATACCGGCCGCATCATCTCTACAACCTGGCGGCGCGCGCATCGAGCGCTCAGCTTTTCGACGACGTAGTGGCCACGACCCGAATCAATGGGCTTGCCGTTGTCCACATGTTGGAGGCGATACGAACCGAGTCTGCCCAGACGCGCTTCTGTCAGGCATCCAGCAGCGAGGTGTTCGCCAAGGCCGCACGGTCACCCCAGAACGAGCTGACCCCCCTGCGCCCCCGTAATGCGTATGGCGCGGCGAAGGTGTTGGCCCAAAACATGGTTGAAGCTTACCGGGAACGCTACGGAATATTCGCCTGCACCGCAGTCCCCTTCAACCACGAAAGTCCCAGACGCGGGTTGAATTACGTGACGCGCAAAATCACCTCGACCGCGGCCCGAATCAAGGCGGGACTGGAAAACTCTCTAGCTCTCGAAAACCTCGACGGCCGAAGAGACTGGACCTTTGCCGGGGACGTTGTACATGCAATGTGGCTCATGCTCGAGCAGCCGGAGCCCGAGGACTTCGTATTGGCGAGCGGCGAGACACATTCCGTGAGAGAGCTGTGCGAGCTTGCGTTTGGCCGTCTGGGACTCGATTACCGACAACACGTCGTAGTCGATCCTCACCATGAGCGCAAAGCGGATGCCGTCGAATTGCGCGGCGATTCGAGAAAGGCTCGCCTGCGCTTAGGGTGGCAGCCCGCGATCGGTTTCAAGGAACTGGTGTACATGATGGTTGACGCGGACTACAAGGCTCTCTCGCCCAACCCGGTTCCAGGTGAAAATCGGTCCCCCAAGGGGGGTGCTCGTGTATAGGGCATTGAAGCAGTGCCGTATCTGTGGGAACGGCAAACTCCTCGAGGTTCTCGATCTTGGTGTGCAAGCTCTCACCGGGGTTTTCCCCGCGACCCGGGCACAAGGTGTTACCGAAGGGCCGCTGAAGCTCGTCAAATGCACTGATGCGTCCGGTTGCTGCGGACTGCTTCAGCTCGCTCATTCTTACGATCACGACGAGATGTACGGGACCAACTATGGGTACCGGTCCGGTATCAATCAGAGCATGGTCAACCATCTCCACGGAAAGGTCCAAAAAATACTGGGGCTCGCCGATTTGTCCGGAAATCCGGTCGTTTTGGACATAGGGAGCAACGATGGCACCACCTTGCGCGCCTATTCCACCATACGCTGCGATCTAGTCGGCATCGACCCGACCGCGGATAAATTTCGCCGATACTACCCCGATAATGTCACGGTCGTTCCGGAGTTCTTCTCCGCAGCGACCTACATGAAAGCAGCGCAGGGGCGCAAAGCCAGGATCGTGACCTCGTTTTCCATGTTTTACGATCTCGAAGACCCTCTTGCATTCATGAGAGACGTGGTCGAAATACTCGAGAACAACGGCTTGTGGGTATTCGAACAGAGCTACATGCCGTTGATGCTCGAACGGAATTCCTACGATACAGTTTGCCACGAGCACCTGGAGTACTACGCGCTCGCCCAGGTGAAATGGATGTCGGATCGAGTCGGACTGCGGATCGTCGATGTGGAATTCAACGAGACGAACGGAGGCAGCTTTTCCGTGGCTGCGGCGAAGATTTCTTCGAGCTACGCTGAGTTCCCAGGACTGCAGAAGCTGCTGAACAGGGAAAGCAAAGCCGGCCTTGACGGTCCGGAACCGTACCGCGCATTCGCTGCCCGTGCCGCAGCCAGCCGGGAGGATTTGCGCGCGTTTTTCTCGCGGACGAAGGCCAGCGGTCAACGCGTCGCCGGTCTGGGGGCTTCGACCAAGGGCAACGTATTGCTGCAGTATTGCGGTTTGTCGGGTCGCGAGCTCTACGCAATTGGGGAAGTGAACGAGGACAAATTCGGCTGCTTCACACCGGGCTCGCTGATCCCGATCCGACCGGAGCAAGAGCTGTTCGCCGACGAACCTGATTTTTTCCTGGTTCTGCCTTGGCATTTTCGGGAGTTTTTTCTTCGCAAATACAAACCCACGAAAGCCGCACTTGTATTTCCCCTTCCCAAACTGGACATGGTGCCCCGTTCAGGTTGAGATGGTGGAAGTCGACTGACTACCCCGAGCGGTGAGCGATCAAACATGGGAAGGGAGATTCCGGATCTCATATCGGTTTCCATCGTGAGCCACGGCCACGCCGAGCTCGCTGCGCAACTTTTCGATGATCTGCGTGCGCAAAAGCCGACGGGAATCGAAGTCATCCTCACCCTCAACATCGAGGAAGCGCTGCCATTCGATCCCAACTCTTTCCCTTTTTCTGTTAAGACGATCCGGAATGCGAGTCCACGAGGCTTTGCGACCAATCACAACGCCGCATTCGAGCTTGCCGCCGGAAATTTCTTCTGTGTGCTCAATCCCGACGTTCGCGTGACCGCGGACCCTTTCTTGGCGCTGATCAAGGAACTAAGGAACCCCGCCGTCGGCGCGGTCGCTCCTCTGATTCTCGACACCGACGGAGCGATCGAGGACAGCGCCCGTCCGTTTCCGACCCTTTCAAGCCTGGTCTGCAAAGCATTGGGGGCACAGCCGAAGCGATATTACGAAATCGGCGACGAAAGTATTTCCCCGGATTGGATAGGTGGCATGTTCATGCTGCTTCGAAGGGACGCTTTTGCGGCGGTGGGTGGATTTGACGCTCGCTATCACCTGTACTACGAGGATGTGGATCTCTGTGCTCGCCTCAGGCTGGCGGGTTACGACATCCGGCTTGTCCCGAGCGCCTCCGTCGTGCACCTCGCACGACGCCAAAGCCGGCGGGACATCAGATACTTGCTTTGGCACCTGCGCAGCATGACTCGCTATATTCTTTCCGGAACACGGCGTAAGGTCGGAAAGGCGGCAGCACGCTGAGTGCGGGGGCCTCCTCAGTTCCGGTGATACCGGTCCTCGAAACGCACGATGTCATCCTCTCCCAGGTAGCTCCCCGACTGGACTTCTATGAGGAAAAGCGGCACCTTTCCCACGTTTTCGAGTCGATGCTTGGTCCCGATCGGGATATAGGTGGATTCGTTTTCCGACAGGAGCTTCACCTCATTGCCCCGCGTCACCTGGGCGGTGCCCGACACCACCACCCAGTGCTCCGCCCGATGGTGATGCATCTGCAGCGAGAGCGCTTCGCCCGGTTTGACCATGATGCGCTTGACCTGGAAGCGCTCGCCTGCATCGATGCCCTCGTAGTAGCCCCAGGGTCGATAGACCCGGCTGTGTGAAACGTGCTCGGTGCGCGCCTGCCGCGCGAGCGTTTCGACCACTTCCTTGACCTCCTGTGAACGCGACTTGTCGGCCACGAGGACAGCGTCATCGGTCTCGACGATCACCAGATCGCGCACGCCCAGGGCCGCAACCATGCGGTGCTCGGCGCGAATATAGCAACCGCTTGCCTCGCGCAGGTCCACGTCGCCGCGCACGACGTTGTTGCTTAAATCCTTTTCTCCGGCCTCCCAGAGGGCCGTCCACGAACCGACATCGCTCCAGCCGATGTCGGCCTGGACCATCGTGCTCGCAGAAGTGCGCTCCATCACGGCATAGTCGATGGAATCCGACGCACAGGCGGTGAACGCAGTTGAATCCAGCCGCAAGAAATCGAGGTCGCGTTTGCCCGCTTCCCACGCCGCCTTTGCTGCGGCCAGAATCTCGGGACGGAAGCGCTGCAGCTCCTCCAGAAAGCGCTTGGGCTGGAGCGCGAACATGCCGCTGTTCCAGAAAAACCGTTCGCTCGAGACATAGCGCCGCGCCGTCTCCAGGTCGGGCTTCTCGACGAAACGCTTGACCCGGTAGCTGTGCTCGCTCCCGGAAACGGGCTCGCCGCGCTCGATATAACCGTACCCGGTGACGGGTCCGCGCGGCGTGATTCCGAAAGTGACGAGCGAACCGCCCGCCGCGAGGGGAATCGCCGTGGTGATCGCCGTGTGAAATGCTGGGATGTTCTGGATCAGGTGATCGGAGGGCAGCACGAGCATGCAAGCGTCCGGATGGCGACTCTGGACATGAAGCGCTACGACCGCGACCGCCGGTGCCGTGTTACGACCGACCGGTTCCAGGATCTGAACCTCGGACTTCACCCCAATTTCCCGCATCTGCTCTGCGACAAGAAACCGGTGCTCGTCGTTCGAAACGACGATCGGGGCAAGGGCGCCGCCGAAACCCTGCAGCCGCAGTACCGTGTCCTGAAGCAAGGTCCGTTCGGATACCAGAGGCAGGAATTGCTTCGGCAGAAGCCGCCGCGACATGGGCCAGAGGCGGGTGCCCGATCCGCCCGAGAGAATTACGGGGTAGAAGGAGATTGTCACTCGCGCGGCCTTGCATTCCGATAAAGCGCGTATTGTAGTGGCACCTGCTTCCTGCAGATAGAGGCTTGCTAGAATCCCGTGTCGCTCTATGGGAAGGCGGCACCTTTCCTGCGGTTCATGCGCATTCTCGTCACCGGTGCGTCGGGCTTCGTCGGCACTGCCCTTTGCCGCGAGCTGCTCGCGCGCGGCCACACGGTCCGCGCCGCGGTAAGGCGGCGGATCCCGCTGGGCGCGGTTCCGCCCCAGTTGGAACAGATCCTCATCCCGGATATCGCTGCCGAATTCGATCGCAGCGCGCTCGCCGACGGCGTTGGAACGATCGTCCACCTTGCCGCGATCGCCCACCGATCGAACCCCATCGAGGCGGAGATTCGGCGCGTCAACTGCGATTCGGCGGTCCGGCTCGCGGAGGCCGCCGCTGGAATTGTCCGCCGCTTTATTTTCCTGAGCTCGGTGAAGGTGCACGGCGAGGACTCGGGCAGCGGTACCTACGGTGAAGACGACGCGCTCGATCCGCGGGACTCCTATGGTCGCTCCAAGCTCGAAGCCGAGCGGGCCTTGACCGAAACCACCGCCCGAAACGGCATGGAGCTCGTGTTGATCCGGCCGCCCCTCGTGTACGGACCCGAGGTCAAGGCCAACTTTCTGCGTTTGCTCGGTTGGGCCGATTCGGGGCTGCCCCTGCCCTTCGCGAGCGTGCGCAACCGGCGCAGCCTGATCTACGTGGGCAACCTCGTCGACGCGATCGCGCGCTGCGCGGAGCATCCCGCGGCACGCGGACCCTTTCTGGTGAGCGACGATGAGACGGTTTCAACCCCCGAGCTGGTGTCGCGCATCACCCGGGCGCTCGAACGACCTGCCAGACTTATCCCCGTCCCACCAGCGCTCTTGCGCGCGGTCGGAATGATCGCGGGCCGTCGCGACGAAATCCAGCGCTTGATCGGCAATCTCGCAATCGACTCCTCCAAGGCGCGCCGGCTGCTCGATTGGCGCCCCCCCCACGCGCTCGATGAGGGACTCGCAGAAACGGCGCGCTGGTTCAAATCCGCACGCGATTGAGTTGAGCGCCGATTTTCTATCGTCGCAACGACTATAATTGCTCTGGGCGTCCTCCTCGCGGACAAAAACGCATGCATTCTGAGACGTTCTTCGACGAAGTCGTGAAAATTGCTCAATCGATCGACGCTGCGGGCGTCGAGAACCTGGCGACGGAGTTAGCCGCCCTGCGTCAGCGGGGCGGGCGGCTTTTCTTCCTCGGCGTGGGTGGGAGCGCGGCGAACTGCAGCCACGCAGTGAATGATTTTCGCAAACTCTGCGGTATCGAAGCCTATACCCCGGTGGACAATGTCGCCGAGCTCACCGCGCGCACGAATGATGAGGGCTGGGACACGGTGTTTGCGGCATGGCTCAAGACGAGCAGAGCGAACAAGAACGATGCCGTGTTCGTCTTCTCCGTGGGGGGCGGAAACATGGAAAAGAACGTCAGCGCAAATATCGTCGCCGGACTCAAGGAGGCGAAACAGCGCAGCATGAAGATATTCGGCGTGGTGGGACGCGACGGCGGCTACACGAAACAGGTCGGCGATTGCGTCGTAGTGGTTCCGACGGTCGAGGCCTCGCGCGTTACCCCGCATACCGAAGCCTTCCAGGCGGTAGTCTGGCATTGCTTGGTGTCGCATCCGAAGCTGCAGCAGATCTCGACCAAGTGGTGAGTCACAGGTACCGTGAGACGCGCCGTTTTTCTCGATCGTGATGGCGTCATCAACCAGTCGATCGTTCGGAGCGGAAAACCTTACGCGCCGGAGTCCGTCGAAGAGCTGGAAATCCTCGAGGGAGTTCGCGAGGCGCTCGCGTCGTTGCGTGGCGCCGGGTTCCTGAACATCGTCGTCACGAATCAGCCCGACATCGCGACCGGAAAGATCAGGCTCGAAATCGTCGAGGCCATGCACCTGCGCCTGAAGGAAGACCTGGCGCTCGACGACATCAAGGTCTGCTACCACAGCGACGCCGACCGATGCGATTGCCGTAAACCAAAACCGGGAATGCTCATGCAGGCCGCCCGCGAATTCGGCGTTGACCTCGAGCGAAGCTTCATGGTCGGCGACCGCTGGCGGGACGTGGCCGCAGGTCAGGCCGCGGGATGCGCAAGTTTCTTCATCGACTACGGCTACCGCGAAAAACGCCCCGAACCGCCCTATATCGCAGTAAGGTCTTTGGCCGAGGCCAGCGCCCGGATTCTCTCGGAGTTCATAGGGAAAACAAGAACCAACCAGTAACGCCCAAGCGTCTGAAGGTCAAATCGTTCGCCGACAGCGCCGACCTCCCAGCATCAAGGAGCTGGCCGCCAATTCTTCGGGATTCACCACCAACCCGAGATTCTACGCGCGCTGCCACTCTGCGCGACGCCGGCTCCAGATCGCGATGCTCATTGGGACCACGTAGAGCCCCACTACCGCGAGGAAAACCGCCGCGGCCGCGGTCGGACCATAGCGACCTCCGAAGACGAACACGAGGGCTCCGATCAGAAGGCACGAGGAAACGCCCATGAAGACGAACGGTTCTCGGGCGTGCGCACGCAGATAGATCGCAAAGAACCCCGAGAACTGCATCAGGGCTTGGGCGCCGAGGAAGAGCGCCGTCGGGAGCGGCCCGAGCACGCGCGAGGCGAACGCGACGCCTAGTTCGTTGAGGATGAGCACTGCACCCCAGACGAGCAAGCTGCCGGCCAGTCCGAAACCAAAGGAAAGGCGGGACGCGCGGCACCACAGCCTGCCGAGAAGACTTGAAAAGGTGTAGTAGAACCCTTGGGTTTCCGGCGGGAAGAATTTCGCAATCAGAAGCAGGCTTATCGCTCCGGCAATCGCCTGCCACGCCCGGGTGAACAGGGTGAGAACAACGGCCCGGTCCAAGCCGGCTTTCTCGCGCAGGCGCCGAAGCCCTCGCGGTCCGGTCGGCTGCTCGCTCTCGTTCTGGTGTGTCATCGCCAGCGCAAGATGATACGACGGCCCAGACCGGAAAGCCTCTTTCGTCGATCACAGCGGTGAATCCGAGCTTTCAATATCGTGCGACGATAGGCGGCATCGATCTGAAAACCCTTCGGTACTCGACACGGCACGCGGACGCAAGCATATGGAGAGTTCTGTGCTTCTTAAGGAACTCCTTCAATTGACGAATTTTCCTTGATTCGCCTGCGTTTGCACCGGAGACGCGCTCCTCGTCTCGCCAGATTTTCAAATAGGATCCTTGTTGAGGGATGACGTCACAGGTCGACCCTTGCGACTTGCGCGCTACAAACCAGATGCCCAGACGTTTGCTGCCCAAACCCGCAAAACTGAAACCGTCAATGCCCTCCGGCTCATACTTATACACGAGCCATCGGCCGTTGGGATGTCCCATTCCATACTCGATGATGTACGACTTCAATATCTCAAACCCGTTGACCGTATACCAGTCGTGAAACAGGGTGGGGCTGAACATGTAGAAACCGTGGTCCACGTGATTGCTGCTCGGTGCGGAGTGGACCACCAACCCTCCCGGCTTCAACAACCTGAAGATATTTCTCAAGGACTCGGGGAGGTCAAAAACATGCTCGATGGTGCCCCCGTCGAAAACCAGGTCGTATTTCCCGTGGAGCTTCTCGGCAACCGGCTTGTTGAAATCTAATACGTGAGTTGCGCCTTCGAAGTCGCTGTAGTCCAAGCTCTCGACTGTGTCGTAACCGAGCGCGTTAAATACCGCAATATCGTCCACAGATTTTGCTGCGGCGATTTTCGAGGTTAGCCGACCAAAGCCAAACTTCTTGGCGATCGAAATCAATTGCTCCTTGTCGACATGAATGGTCTGCCTTCCAAGCTGGCAAACCGAACCCACAAGCTCTTGCGCGGTCTTCAATTCAAAAAGGAGCGATAGGGCTCCCCTGGCAATTCCCAATTTGTATCCCCTTACAAAGGCGCCGGGTTAGGGCCGCTCCAAGAAAGCGCCGGAAACACGCGCGCACGTTCGAGCGCCGATCGCGTTTCTGAGTTTACACCCCGGGGTTCGCTGCCGCCATAAGCGGCACAACGTTGCCGTCCTTCTCGGCTTCCGCTCCAGTCCGCGCAGTCGTAAGCAGGCTGGATAGTCGCGAGGTTCGTTAAAGGCCGGGATGGCTGCTCGCGCGGCCGCCCGCTTTCGGGAATTGACCCTCGCCCAAGAGCTTCGTGGTAGCGACTGCCGGCGAGACGTGGCCGCGGGATGCGCGAATTTCTTCATCGACTACAGCCACCGCGAAAAGCGCCCCGAACCACCTTATATCGCGGTAAAATCTCTCGCCGAGGCCAGCAGCCGGATCCTCGCCGAATTCCCCTAAAGAAACAGGGAGTAATGCAATGAGCGCCGTGTCCAATTTGAAGGTGAAATTGTTCGCTGACGGGGCCGATCTCGCCGGCATAAAGGAAATGGCCGCGAACCCCGCGATCAAGGGATTCACGACCAATCCGACGCTCATGCGCAAGGCGGGCGTGGCCGACTACAAGGCGTTCGCCCTGCAGGCCCTTCAAGTCGTTAGCGGCCGTCCGATTTCGTTCGAAGTCTTCGCCGACGAATTCGGCGAGATGGAAAAGCAGGCGCACGAAATCGCGTCCTGGGGCAAGAACGTCTACGTCAAGATTCCGGTGATGAACACGCGAAGAGAATTCAGCGGTCCGCTCGTGGAACGCCTCGCGCGCGCCGGCGTCCAGGTCAACGTGACGGCGTTGATGACGGTCGATCAAGTGAAGCACGTCACCGAGCGGCTCGCTCCCGATACTCCGGCGATCATCTCGGTCTTCGCCGGGCGCATCGCAGATACCGGACGCGACCCGATGCCGATCATGGCCGCATCCGTAAAGACGATGAAAGCAAGACCCAAAGCCGAGCTCATCTGGGCAAGCCCGCGCGAGCTGCTCAACATCTTCCAGGCGGGCGACGTGGGCTGCCATATCATCACGGCGACCACCGACATCCTCAAGAAACTGTCGCTGGTCGGCAAAGACCTCGACGACTATTCTCTCGAAACGGTCGAGATGTTTTACAAGGACGCCAAGGCGGCGGGCTACAGCATCACCACCCGCGCGGCGGCCTAAGTCTATTTCATCAGCATCGGAAGCCTCATGTTCAAGAGCGTTCTCGTTGCCGGCGGCGCCGGTTACGTCGGCAGCCTGCTGACTCCCCAGCTTCTCGACCTGGGTTACAGAGTCACCGTGTTCGACATCATGTACTTCGGAGACGAATTCCTGCCGAAGAACAACCCGAACCTGAAGGTCGTCCGCGGCGACATCCGCGATGTCAAGAAGCTCTCGGAATCGCTCAAAGGCATTGACGTCGTGATCAACCTGGCGTGCATTTCCAATGATGCCAGCTTCGAGCTCGACGAGAAGCTCTCGACCTCGATCAACCTCGACGCCTTCGAGCCCATGGTGATCGCGGCGAAGCAAGCCGGCGTGAAACGCTTCATCTACGCCTCCTCCAGCTCGGTATACGGGGTGTCGGAGGCGCCGGACGTGACCGAGGAGCACCCGCTTGTCCCGCTCACCCTCTACAACAAGTACAAGGGCCTGTGCGAGCCGCGTCTATTCAAGCACCAGTCCCCTGGCTTTGTGTGCGTAACGATTCGGCCGGCGACGCTGTGCGGGTTTGCGCCGCGGCAGCGCATGGACCTTTCAGTCAATATCCTGACCAACCACGCTATCAACAATCGGAAAATCACCGTGTTCGGCGGCTCGCAGAAGCGGCCGAACCTGCACATCCAGGACATGGTGGACCTCTACGAGCTTCTGCTCACCGTGCCCAATGAGCAGATTGCCGGGCAGATTTTCAACGCCGGCTTTCAGAACATGTCGATCATGGAGATCGCCCAGATCGTCAAGCACGTGGTGCGGGAAGTGTTCCCCGACAAGGGCGAGATCCCGATCGTCACCACGCCGACGGACGACATCCGCTCCTACCATGTGAACTCGGACAAGATTCAGCGAGCGCTGGGCTTCAAGCCGAGGCACACCATCGAAGACGCCGTGCGGGATCTTTGCGCCGCCTTCAAGGCGGGCAAGCTCCCGAACAGCATGGACGACACGTTCTACTTCAACGTCCGGCGCCTGAAATCCCTCAAGGCCGCATGACCGGCCGGCCGATCGCGGTCGTCACGGGCGGGGCGGGGTTCATCGGCAGCCACATGGTCGACGTGCTGGTCGAGCGCGGCTTCTCGGTGCGGGCCATCGACAACCTGGATGGCGGCCGCGAAGAAAATCTCGCACCCCACCGCAACAATCCGGACCTGGTCCTGGAGAAGCGAGACATTCGCGGCTGCTCACCCGACGACCGTCTGTTCCGCGGCGCTCGCTACGTATTTCACTTCGCGGGGATCGGCGACATCGTCCCCTCCATCGAGCGCCCGCTCGAGTACATGTCGGCCAACGTTCAGGGCACGGCGCATATTCTCGAGTGCGCGCGGCACGCGCGGGTGGAGAAATTCGTCTACGCCGCCTCCTCGTCCTGCTACGGCCTGGCCAGCGTACCGACACGCGAAGACCATCCGATCGAGCCGCGCTATCCTTACGCGCTCTCAAAATATCTGGGCGAGCAGGCGGCGCTCCACTGGCATCGCGTCTACAAGCTGCCGGTCAACTCGATCCGGATCTTCAACGCGTATGGCACGCGCTCGCGGACATCGGGCGCCTATGGCGCGGTATTCGGCGTTTTCTTGCGCCAAAAGCTGGCCGGCCGGCCGTACACTGTCGTCGGCGACGGTTCGCAGACCCGCGATTTCACTTACGTGACGGACGTGGCCCACGCTTTTCTCGCAGCGGCGGAAACTCCGCGGGTCGGTCGCGTGTACAACCTCGGCGCCGGCAAGCCGCAATCAGTCAACCGGCTGGTGGAGCTCCTGGGCGGCGAAAAGATCCGCATCCCGAAGCGTCCCGGCGAGCCCGACTGCACCTGGGCCGACATTTCGCGGATCACCTCGGAGCTCGATTGGCGACCACAGGTGAGTTTCGAAGAAGGCGTGGGGAAAATTCTCGCCGATATCGACTACTGGCGCAGCGCGCCGCTCTGGGATCCGGACTCGATCGACAAAGCGACAAAGACCTGGTTCCAGTATCTGAGCCCGGAGCGCTGATGGTGTTGCCATCGCTCACTGAGAAATACCGGCACAAGATCAAGACCGCCGACGAGCTGAAGAGGATCATCGGCCCGCGCCCGCGCGCGAAAAAGGTCATCATGTGCCACGGCGTGTTCGACGTGGTCCACCCGGGCCACTTGCGTCACTTGCTGTATGCAAAGAGCAAGGCAGACGTGCTCGTAATCAGCATCACCGCCGACATGCATATCAGCAAGGGGCAATACCGTCCCCATGTTCCGCAGGACCTGCGGGCGCTCAATCTCGCTGCGTTCGAAATCGTCGATTTCGTGCTTATCGACAGGAACGCAACACCCATACAGAACATCGCGCTGCTGCAGCCGGATTTCTTCGCCAAGGGCTACGAATACACCGCCACCGGCGTTCCGCCTAAAACGCAGGAAGAGATCGTCGCTCTGCAGGAGTACGGGGGCGAGTTGATTTTCACTCCGGGCGATATCGTCTATTCCTCGACAAAGCTGATCGATCTGGCGCCGCCGTCGATCAGGAATGAAAAGCTGCTCGCCTTCATGGAAGGCCAGGGCCTCAGCTTCGATTCGCTGAGGTCGGCGCTCGAAAAGCTCGACCGTTTTCGCGTCCATGTCGTGGGCGATACCATCGTCGACAGCCACACGCAAACCGCGATGATCGGCGGACATACGAAAACTCCGACGATGAGCGTGTTGTACGAGCGTCGTGACGACTACATCGGCGGGGCCGCCATCGTTGCCGAACATCTGCGCGCGGCAGGTGCGCAAGTCGTATTTTCCACGGTCCTCGGCAACGACGCTTTCAAGGACTTCGTTCTGGACGGGCTCAAAAGCCATGGTATAGACTGCCGCGCAATCATCGACCACACGCGCCCAACGACCAGCAAGAACGCGATCGTCGCCGGGGGTTACCGCCTGCTCAAACTCGATACGCTGGACAACCGCTCGATTTCGGACGAGATCCTCGAGCGTCTTGCCGCAACGGTTCGAGCCGAAAAGAGCGATGCGGTCGTATTCAGCGACTTTCGCCACGGGATATTCAATCGCCGAACGATCCCCCAGCTGATATCGGCCATTCCGCAAGGGGTGTTCAAGGTTGCCGACAGCCAGGTCGCGAGCCGCTGGGGAAACATCACCGAATTCAAGGATTTTGACCTGATCACCCCGAACGAGCGGGAAGCGCGATTCGCCCTCGGCGACCAGGATTCCGGCGTGCGGCCGCTCGCCTCCGCGCTGTATGACAGCGCACGCTGCAAGACGCTCATCCTGAAGCTCGGCGAGCGCGGGGTGCTGACCTGCCGCAGCGCCGATCACGAGTCGCTCGATTCCTACATCGTGGTCGACTCGTTTGCCGAGCGCGTGGTAGACGCGGTCGGTGCGGGCGATGCGCTCCTCGCCTACGCGACGCTGGGAAAACTCGCCACCGGGTCGGATTCCGTGGCCACGATACTCGGTTCCATCGCGGCGGCATGCGAATGCGAGCTCGACGGCAACGTCCCCGTTACGCCGGTCAACGTCATGCGCAAGATCGACGGCATCGAGCGCGAAGCCAACTACAACGAGCGCGTCTCGAATTGAAGGTCATCGTCGTCGGTCTGGGGGTCCAGGGAACCAAGCGCCGCGCCATGGCGAAGGACGAGTTTGTCGCTGCAGTCGATCCGGCAAATCCGGAAGCGCGGTACCGCAAGGTGCAGGACGTGCCCGCTGACCAGTACGACGCCGCGCTGGTATGCACCCCCGACCAGCCGAAGCTGGAGCTGCTTGAATACCTGCTCTCACGGGGCAAGCACGTCCTAGTGGAAAAACCCTTGTGGGCGCCGCGCGACGAGGACATCGAGCGCCTAGGAAGGCTTGCGCGCGACCACCAGGCCGTTTGCTACACCGCTTACAACCATCGTTTCGAGCCGCACTACCTGCGCATGCGCGAGCTCATCGCCTCCGGAGCGCTGGGGAAGCCGTACCACTGCAGAATGTTCTACGGAAACGGCACGGCCCGCCTGGTGCGCGAATCGGCGTGGCGCGACCAGGGGGCTGGCGTTCTGCCAGACCTGGGTTCGCATCTGCTCGATACCGCGGCTTTCTGGTTCGGCGATCTGGGCAGCGATTTTCAGGTGCATTTCGCCAGCTGCTTCGAGAACCGTGCCCCGGATCATCTGGTCGTTGGTTCCCGCTCCACGCGGCCACAGCTGCAACTGGAGATGACGCTGCTGTCCTGGCGCAATCACTTCACCTGCGACCTATTCGCCGAGCGCGGCTCCGCGCACATCCGGTCCCTGTGCAAATGGGGGCCGACCACGTTTACCCTGCGCACCCGAGTCCTGCCTTCGGGGAGGCCGCCCGAGGAAACGGTTACGCTCACGCGGGACGATCCGACCTGGTCCGCCGAGTACGCGCACTTCAAGTCGTTGTGCGCGCGTCCAGAGCCCAGCGATGTTTCACGCGACCTCTGGATGCAGAAACTGTTGCGAGGACTCGGCGAACAGGCGATGAAATTCACCAGAGCATGAGCGACGTTCTGGTCGGCTTTGCAGGCATGACCCATCTCGGCGTGAATTCCGCCGCGGCGGCCCTCGCCCGCGGCTTCCGTGTGGTCGGCTACGACGCGGACCGCGAAGTGATCGAGGCTCTGCGGCGCGGCGACCCGCCGGCGGTCGAGCCCGGCCTGCCCGACGTGCTGCGCCGCCATGCCTCCCGGGCGAACTACACCGCGGACATCTCCGAGCTGTCGCGCTGCGAGCTCGTGTACATCGCCTCCGACGTTCCCACCGATGGCTCGGGCACCAGCGATCTCGCGGGCATACGGCGGCTCGTCGAAGGCGTGTCCGGAGCGTTGGCGCGCGGCGCGATCGTGGTGGTGTTGTGCCAGGTGCCGCCCGGATTCACGCGGGCGCTGGCGCTGCCGGGCGAACGGCTTTTCTACCAGGTCGAGACGCTCGTGTTCGGCGAGGCGGTCGAGCGTGCCTTGCACCCGGAACGAATCATTCTCGGATGCGCGAACCCGTCCGCCACACTCCCGGCGGCGCTGGCGGAGTTTCTCTCCGCCTTCGCGTGCCCGATTCTGCCGATGCGCTACGAGAGCGCCGAGCTCGCGAAGATCGCGATCAATTGCTGCCTCGTGTCGTCGATCAGCGTAGCCAATACGCTCGCCGAGCTGTGCGAACGCCTGGGCGCCGCTTGGTCCGAGATCGCGCCGGCGCTGAAACTGGACCGGCGTATCGGGCAGCATGCCTATCTGGCCCCGGGGCTCGGAATCGCCGGAGGCAACCTGGAACGCGATCTTGCGACGATCTGCGAACTCGCTGACGCGCGCGGCACCGACGCGGGCGTAGTGCGCGCCTGGATCGCGAACAGCCGGCACCGCCGGGACTGGGCTCTGCAAACGCTCCACGGGGCCGTCCTCTCGAAACTGGAGGACCCCGTGATCGCAGTGCTCGGGCTTGCCTACAAGCAGAACACCCACTCGACCAAGAACTCGGCGTCGCTTGCCCTTCTTGCGCACCTCGCGCCCTTCCGCGTGCGCATATTTGACCCCGTCGTGCCCGCAACGGCAATCCCGAACCCGCGCTGCCATGCGGCGAGCTCCGAGCTGGACGCCTGCGAGGGCGCGGATGCGCTCGCGATCATGACGCCCTGGCCGCAGTTCGGAACTCTCGACCCGGTGCAAGTTGCGCGCAAACTGCGCGGCAAACTCGTCCTCGATCCGTATGCGGTGCTGAAAGCCGTGGCCTGCCGCGCGGCGGGACTCGAATACCATACGCTCGGGTTCAATCCTGACGGAATCCGAACGGAAAAGTGATCATTCACCAGAGCCCGGCAGCGCAAAAACCCGAGCGCGTGGTCGTGCTCGGCGCGCGGGGCTTCATTGGAGCGGCAATCCGCAAGAAACTGGACGCCCAACGCATCCTGAGTCTCGCGCTGTCTTCCGCCGACCTGAACCTTGCCGAGGCTGCGGCTGCGGACGAGCTCGCGGCGGCGCTGAAAGCCAGCGACGCCGTCGTCATGCTGGCGGCACTGACCCCCGATAAAGGGCGCGATATCCCCACGCTGATGAAAAATCTCGCCATGATGCAGAACACGTGTGCGGCGATCGCGAAAACCGGCTGTGCGCATATGGTGTATTTCAGCTCGGACGCGGTATACGACGGCGCGGTCAGCCGCGTCAGCGAGGACACGCCCACTTCGCCACAGGACCTGTACGGCGCCATGCACCATACGCGCGAGATCATGGCGCGCAGCCTCGCCGGGGTTCCGGTGCTGGTGCTGCGCCCGACGCTGATCTATGGACTGGACGATACGCACAATTCATACGGTC
>WNGH01002582.1_pt1 | contig 17176 bp, 11 predicted proteins | sample 5400631 | NCBI WGS metagenome assembly WNGH01 (sample SAMN13153373, study PRJNA577476) | soil metagenome | isolation source: 115 cm soil or saprolite under Garry oak tree replicate 1 | place: USA:California | collected 2016-06-15
CCTCGGTCAAACTGACCCGGTAGCTCCGGAAGAGACGGACCGCCATGGACAGTCCGACGAGGAAGAGGACGGCGCCGACGACTACGAAGACCGCATTGATGCCGAGGGCCACGAGCGCGTAGGCCTTCACGTTGATCGGCGGCCGGACGTTCCGGAGGATCCACCCAACCGGATCCGGATTAGTACCTGGGAACGGGGTGCCCTGCAGGTACTGCACTGCCGAGTTCGTGAAAGACCATATCTGCCAGGCCAAGGCGGAAAGGGTCGTGACGACCATGAAGACGCCCGGGATCAGGGAGTATCTCGACGGGGCGCGAACCTTCGCCAGATGGATCGTGATTAACATGATCGCGAGTCCAGCGAGGAGCTGGTTCGCTCCGCCGAAGTAGAGCCAGAGGGCCCACCAACTGCCGGAGACCGCGAAGGCCCATGGTATCCCGAGGCCGACCACCGTCGACACGTGTTTGTTACCGAAGACATGGAACCGGCCTTCGGACCAAGTCTCCGCGGCAACGAGGCGGAAGAAGCGCGTGACGAGCGCTTGGACCGTGAGCGCGTAGATGACGAGGACCAATCCGAAGAAAGTTGTGAGGACTGGCTGAGTCAGCCCGCCGAGGAATGGGGTCGTCAATCGAGTGGCGCCGTCGACCCACGACGGATAGTTGCCTGCACCGAATGAGCCCGGCGCGAGTACCATATATGCGATGAGCGAGACGAGCGCCAGCAGGCCTTCTGATAGCATTGCTCCCCCGCCGACCGGCAGCGCGTCCGTCTCAATGTCAAGCTGCTTTGCGGAGGAGGAGCTGCTCACGAGGCTGTGCCAACCGGAGATCGCGCCGCACGCAATCGCGACGAACAGGATTGGCCAAAGGGGGCCGAGATCCGAATTGAACCAGATGGGACCGGCGGGCATTTGGACAGGGATGTTCGTGAAGGGCGTCGCCAGGGCGCCGATCAAGAGCAGGATGATTGCCGCGTATGCTGGGTAGAACGCCAAGTAGTTCGTTGGCTGAATGAACGTCGGGGTTGGCAGCACCGCCGCGACGTACAGGATCAAAACCGCGACGCCGGCCCAGATGGGAATGTTCCATTCCCCGGCCGCTCCCACTTTGAAGGAGACTGGGAAGAGCACGCCCAAGTAGATGCTCAGGACAACGAGAGCAAGTCCGATCCCCGTCACCGCGAAGACGTTCATCTTGACGCGGTAGAGCAGTTGGCCGCAAAGCAGCCCGGCCACCAAGATGCCCAAAGTCGCGACAAAGGTCCCCGGGTACCGGTTCCAGAATACCGCAATGAGGGCGATGAAAGCCGCCGAAATGATGATCAGGTAGAACAGGACGAAAGCCAAGAGATTGGTTCGACCGCGCGCCCCCGTGAACTCGTACGTGATCGGCCCGAATGAGCGGCCCTCCTTCCTTACGGAGAGCATCATCGCGCCGTAGTCTTGCAGCCAACCAATGAAGAAGTTCCCGCCGATAATCCAGATCAGTGCGGGCAACCACCCGAATGTGATTCCGATGAACGGACCCAAGATCGGGCCGAGGGCGGCGACACTTTTGAACTGGTAGCCCCACAACACGTACCGACTCACGGGAAAGTACTCCACGCCGTCCATGTACATGTGCGCCGGTGTGGCCTTTTTCGCGTTGGACCGCCAAACGTTCCGGTCGATCCACTTCCCGTATCCCCAGTACGCGACCCCATACAGCCCGATCGTCACGACGACCCACAGAAACGGAGTTGACAGAATGTCGACCACGGTACCTCCTCCCGCTCCCCGAACCCCATGCGAGGAGCTGCCACGGGTATTCTTGTCAGACTGCTTAAACATCACGTTTAGCGGCCTGGGCCGGTGGACCGGCGCCCCGCAGCACCGACCCAATCCGCCCTTGACAGCGCACAAGACACATACGCCTGTTCGCCCTTTCGAGGACGTGGTGACACGACCCCCGAGGGTCCAGCTCCTCGGGCTGCTCCCCGCGATCCTGAAGCCATGCGGGCCTGCCTGCGCCCAGCCCTTCACAAACCGGAACGTCGAGGCGCTCCGAGACGAGGAATGGCACGAGACCCCCGCATTCGTAATCGAGAATGCGAATCGGGCGCACCAGATCGCGGAGGACCTGTTCCGGGACTTCGGAGACCGGGTGCGGATCGAGGTCGTCGGACTCGATTCGCCGCGAGGCGTGTGGCTTGGCCTCCGCCACCACGTCGGCAAAGGATTCGCGGTCATCGTGGACGGCCGGGATGTGTTCCGGGATCCCAGCGAGTACGATCCGGTCAAGGGGGCCGTCTCACGAGCGCTCTCGACCCGTCCGTTGCCCGCATGACGTTGTCGAAGCACTAAGCAGCTGCTGCGGTCCCGGGCATGTCGGCCCGGAACAAGAGCGGCAAGGCCGCCAGCCAGAGGATCTCAAAGACCAGAGAGACGATCGAAGGCAAGGTGGCAACGGAGCCGAACACCGCGAACGCCAGGACGACCGTCAAGCCGAGGTTCTTGAACGACGAAAACGTGGTCACGGCGACTCGATTCGCCCAGGGGACGCGGAGCGCCCGCGTGAGCAGGAACACGACCCCGCCCAGGAGGAAGGTCCGTCCGAACGAAAGGAGGGCCAGGGACGTGATGAGCTCGGGATGGGCCAGCAAGGGCCCGCGCGTGGAGCCGGCCGTCGCCACGACGAGGAAGAAGAACGAGATGCTCACGGCACTGCCCCGGAACTCCACGGCCCGGGGGAACCGCCGGAGGAACCGCGACGCGACGAGAGGGATTCCGATCAGCAGGACCGTCTGCAAGACCAGCTCTCCGAACGGCGCCGTTTGGTTCGTGAACACGAGGGTGATCGCCGGTACGAGACCCAGGCCGAGCACGTACAGGAGAGCCAAGGCGATCACGGCCCGTCGCGTGTCTCCTTTCAGAATGGATGTGATGGGCACGACCGCAATCGCCGGGGGCACCGCCGCCATGAGCACCCAACCATTCCGGATTTGGGGATCCGGGCTCACGACGGCGAACGCGAGGATCAGGCCGCTCAGGACGACGTAGCTCATCCCGAACGCGAGCAGGAACGGTCGCACCTCGGCTCGCGGAGATATCCCGACGATCGAGATCTCGGTCATCGCGAACGTCATCCCGAGGACGAGGGCGACCTGGGAGATTTCCTTGGAGTACGCCGGAAAGCCGCCGGTCGCGAAGCCGACCACCAAGCCCGAGGCGACCATCGTCGGGAAGCTGCGCCACGGGCGGAACACGCCGGCCGGAGACGGAGCCTCGTTGAAAAGCTTGCCGCATCACAGGGTCGCGAGGAAGGCCCCGACCATCGCGAGACCGATCGCAAACTTCTGGGGGAACGTGAGCCGCTCGTCCATCCAGAACCGCCGCACCAGGATCGCGACAATCGGGTACGCCGTCGTGAGCGGCACGACGATCGCGATCGGCCCGAGCCCGATGGCCAGGAAGATCGTGATCCCGGCGATGCTGAAGAGGAACAGGGACGGGATCGCCTCGCGGATCCCCGCACGATCCCAGGAGCCGCCCTCGCGCAAGCCTCTCGAAGCGACGGCCAAGTAAATCGGGGTCGAAACGAGAACGTAAATCCCGGCATTTCCCGCGAAGCCGAGCGCATCAATCGACATGCGTTCCAGGATCCCCCACGCGCCCCAGAGGACGATCGCGAGCAGCATCGGGGCGAGCCAGGCTCTCCCGACCGCGGCTTCGCCCGGGTGGTCGTGGAGTCCGAGGACGACCGCGCCGATCAAGAGGAAGGCGATTGCGACGAGCTGCAACGGGACGAGGGAGACGCCGAGGATGACCACGGCCGCTGCGACCGTGATGACCGGGTACGCCGCGGTGAATCCGCTGACGACGCTCGCGGTACCGGATTCCATCGCGCGGAACCAGAAGATCGTCCCAAAACACCCGCAGACCGCGCTCGCGATGGCCAGGGCCATGCCGATCGGCGTCAGGCTCTCCCAGCCGGATCCGAGGAAAAACCAGGCGGCGTAGATCGGCGCGCTACCGACCGCGTAGAGGACGAGCATCCGAGCTGACCCGAGCCGGACTGTCGGCTCTTTGGACAGGCCCTCGCCCACGCCGTAACACACGACTGTGAGCAGGGCGCAGACGAGCCAGAGCTCCATCTCTCGCCTCGCTTCGTTGGTCTGGATCCGTTTCGTTCATGAACGCCCACTCCGCGCGTTGCCGCACGTACGAAGGGTTCGAACGAACCGAACTTCGAGGTTTTACTAAAGGCTTCCTGCAAGAAAGTCGTCGAATCGGCGATCCGCCCGATGTCGAGAATTGATAATCCCTCCCTGGGACATCGACCGAATCGGTCATGGATTAGGCATGAAATTGCAGATATGTTCATATGGGAACCGTGCCATCCTTTCTCAAGCCGGGGACAAGGGGCCGAAGTCCACGGCCTTCGGGGAGGCTGTTCGTATTCGATCGATGCGCCTAGGCGTCATTAGTGGGTTCGTTGTTTTGGTCGTGCTCGCATCGACGGCTTTTTCGCTGCCCGTCACGACGAACGCCAAGGCCGCACAGGTCGATTTTCACATGGGATTCTTGGAAGCCGTCGACTATCTGAACCCGTTTCGCGGACTGAACGATCCGTCGTACGAGCTCTACGGCTTCATCTACGACTATCTGTTCTCGCTCGACCAAGACGGCAATCCCATCCCGAACATTGCCACTGCGGCGAGTTGCGACACGACGTGCCACAACTGGACCTACACCATCCGGCAAGGCGTGAAGTGGTCCGACGGGACCGATCTCACGGCGGCCGACGTCGCCTTCTCCGTCAACTACAACATCCAATCGTTCACGCACCTCTGGGCGTTCGAACCGTATGTGAACCGGATTGTAGGCTGCGTCGGCCCTCAGACAACCGGGTGCGGGGGAGTCGTCACCGCGCCATGGCAGGTGACCGTGTACTTCGACCGGCCATTTGCGCCCGGGAAGATCATGTTCTTCCCGATCATTCAGAAGGCGCAGTGGCAAGGGATCAGCGGCACCCAGGCTCAATGCTGCTTCCAGAACCAGAATCCAATCGGCACAGGCCCGTTCATCGCCGACGCGAACATCGGAACCCAATGGGCGAACTCCCGTCCACTCTTGCTCCATAGGAACCCGAACTATCACCTCGGCGCTCCCAAGATCGACAACCTGTACATGGAGCAGTTCTCAGACGAATCGACAATGCTTGGTGCCCTGCGGGCGGGGGCCATCGACCTCGCCAAGCTCACGCCGTACGGCTACCGGGCCCTGGCCGGGACCCCGAACATCGAACGCCAGACCTCGTTGCTCAGCACCCAGTACTGGAACGAAATCGGCTTTACTCAGCTCTCCAACAACAAGGTCAACGGCAAACTGAACCCGGCGCGCTGGGACGAAAACGTGCGCCGGGCCCTTGCGATGGCGACGAACAAAGACTTCATCGTGTCGAACAAGTACCTCGGTTTCGGCACCCGCGGAGATACGTTGGTCTCGCCGATTACCCGAGACTGGTGGTATGATCCGACATCGGAGCCCGGCGTCAACCTGACGTTCAACTTGGCGAAGGCCAACCAGCTGTTGGATGCCGCGGGTTATTCGGCCTGGAGCGGCGGAACCCCGGGGAGCGGCGTGCGGATGGCCGCCCAAGCCATCACGTTCACGAACACGAACGGACAGGTCGTCACGGTGCCGGCAGGCACCCAGCTCGTGTTCTGGATGGCAGTCCGCCAGGAGTTCCAGCAGGAACAAGACACCGCCGCGTACCTCCAGCAGGAGTGGGCCGGAGTCGGGGTGCAGCTGAACATCAAAGTGGAACTGGAGTCCGCCCTCTCGAACGACGTCTACGGTGGCGCCGTTGAAACGTACATTTGGTACTGGTCCGCCGATCCGGACCCGAACTACATCCTCTCGATCGAGTCGGGCTTCACGCTCGATGGCTGGAACGACAATTACTGGGACAACACGACGTACAACCAGATGTACGTGGACCAGCTCGCGGCCACGAACGCCGCCCAGCGCCAACAGATCGTGCGGGACGCGGAGAAGCTGAACTACCAAAGCGCGGTCTATATCATCTACATCTATCAGAACGGGACCTGGGCGTACCGGACCGATCGGTTCACCGGCTGGGGCGACTGGAACGCGCACCCGTACCGGCAGATGGATGCGTTCTGGGGAGCGAACCCCCTGTTCCTCGAACTGACGCCGACCGGCGGGGCGACGAACACCTGCCCCACGATCCCCGTCATTCAGCCGGCCGGGCCCGTCTCGGCCTTCACGAACACCACGCAGACCTTCACCGGAACGGCTTCGGATCCGGATGTCGGGCAAAACCTGACCTGGACGTGGAGCTGGGCAGACGCGCAGCAGACTGTCCACAGTTCGACGACGGCGGTCACGCAAGACACCGCCTCCCACGAGTGGACGCTGCCCGGCACGTACAACGTGACCCTGGCGGTGTTCGACGGCCAGTGCACGGAGACCTCCGCCGACGTCCAGGTCATCGCGAGCACGCCGCCGCCCGGCGCGGGATGGATCAACGGAACCGTGACGGACGCGGTGAGCGGCACGCCGATCAGCGGCGCGACCGTCAGCGCGTCCCCGGGAGGCTACACCCAGGGGACGAACGCCGCGGGCAGGTACTCGATCTCGCTGGCCAACGCAACGTACACCGTCACGGTCACGGCCGGCCTGTATCTGACGAAATCGCAGTCGAACGTCGTCGTGACACCGGGCGGCGCGACGGTGGTCGATTTCGCGCTCACGCCGAATTTCGGCTGGATTGCCGGCACCGTCACGAGCACGGCGGGCGGTCCGATTTCGGGAGCCGCGATCACGATCTACGGAAACGGGCAGAAGTTCGCCCTTCCGACGAACGCGCAAGGGAAGTACAACTGGACCGTCGCACCCGGAACGTACTCGGTCCAGGCGAGCGCGAACGGCTACATCGCGGTGAATAAGACCGGGCAGACCGCGTCCGTGGGCGCGACGACGGTGGTCGACTTCGCGCTGACGCCGGTTCCCGCGGGCGGCGCCGGAATCTCGGCGACCGTCTACGTCGGGATCGGACTGGCGGTCATCGTCGCGATCGCGGCGATCGCGGTCTTCCTGCGGGCCCGGCGCCGCCGCGCGGACGAGCAATCGAAGATCGAGGTACCCCCGAGGCAATGACGGAGTCGCTCACACGATGCTGCGGCAGCGGGAGGCGAACCCCCAGGCATGAACCTCCGTAGGTTCCTCCTGAGAAAGGCCGCGTACGTCGTCCTGACCGTCTTCCTCATCGCCGCCCTGAACTTTTTCATCTTTCAGGTCTTGCCCGGCGACCCAACGCGCGTCCTGTTGCCGCGGGGCGGAAGCTCCCAGATGGGGAGCGAGACGTTGCGCCAGGAGCTCCTCCATCAGTGGGGGCTCGACCAGCCGGTGACGACCCGGTTCGTCATCTATCTCGGAAATCTCCTCCAGGGAAACTTCGGTACTTCGATCACGTATCGGCCCGGCATCTCGGCGATGGATGTGATCGGGCCCCGGCTGACGACGACCCTCGTGCTGGTCGGACTCGCGACCGTCGTCACGATGTGGCTGGGCATCATCCTCGGGCGTGTGTCGGGTTGGAGGCGGGGCCGCCGGACCGACGTCATCGTCACGATGACCTCCTTGTTCGGGTATTCGATGCCTTCGTTCTGGGTGTCGCTCGTCCTGATCTTCTTCTTCGCCGTCGAATTGAACATCTTCCCGGTCCACGGCGAGTTCTCGCCGAACTACGACACGTTCGACCCGGCGTCGCAGCTCCTCGATCGGTTGTACCATCTCGCCCTGCCCGTGCTCACGTTCGTCATCACGAACGTCGCTTGGTTCTCGATGACGCTCCGCAACTCGCTGACCGACGTCCTCCCGGAGGACTACATGCTGACCGCGGCCGCCAAAGGTCTCACCCAGGACCAGCAGCTCCGATGGCATGCGTTGCCGAACGCCCGCCTCCCGGTGGTCACCGCCGCGGCGATCTATTTCGGGTGGATCGTGAGCGGGGCGATCGTCATCGAGGTCGTCTTTGACTTCCAGGGATTGGGGAAGCTCACGTGGGATGCGACGCGCGCCCTCGACTACCCGTTGATGTCCGCGATCTTCTTCATCGCGACGCTCGGCGTCGTCGTGGCGAACGCGCTCTCGGACATCCTGTACATCTACCTCGATCCGCGCGTCCGGGAGGCGTGAGCACGGCGATCGGCTCCGGACACCGAGGCGAGGCGTCGATCCTCCAGGAGAAGTTGCTGAACGATCTCAAGCGATTGGAAAGCTTCCTCCGGATCCTGTTCAAGAATCGGCTGGCCCTCGCCGGCCTGGTCATCATCCTCGTGTTCTTCGCGCTCTCGGCGCTCGCGCCGGTCCTCGTCGGCGCGTATCCCACCCCCGTGCAAGGTTCCGCGACCCTGCAGCCGCCGTCGGACGCCCATCGTCTCGGGACCGACTACCAGGGGCGGGACATCTTGACGCTCCTCCTGTACGGAGGACGGATCTCGTTGTTAATCGGCTTCTCCGCCTCCGCCGTGGCGATGATCCTCGGCACCCTGGTCGGTCTGGTCGGAGGATACTACGGCCGGATCACCGATCAAGTCCTCGCCCGGGCGACCGATTTCTTCCTCGTCATCCCGTGGCTCCCGTTCGCGATCGTCCTGAGCTTGGTGCTCGGACCAAGTCTGCAGACCACGATCATCGCGATCGCCGTCGTGAGCTGGCCGACCACCGCCCGGGTGATCCGGAGCCAGGTCCTCACCGTAAAGGAGCGACTCTTCATCGAGCGGGCCCGCGCTGCGGGGGCGGGAACTCCGTACATCATCTGGAAACACGTCCTGCCGAACGTCATGCCGCTCGTATGGGCGGAGGCCGTCCTGACGATCTCCAACGCCGTGTTCACGGAGGCGTTCCTTTCCTTCTTCGGCCTGGGACCGCCACCCGGATCCGGGGCGACCGTGAGCTGGGGAACGATGGTCAACCAGGCGTACACCTCGTTGGCGCTCATCTCGAACCCGCCGATGTGGTGGTACTTCTTGCCACCCGGATTGGCGATCACCTTGGTCGTCCTCGGGTTCGCCATGGTCGGTTTCGGGCTCGAGGACGTCGTCAACCCGCGGCTCCGGCGTCGGTAAGCGGGCGAGGCGGAATCGGCTGAGGCAATTCTCGCCGACGACGAAACGGAGATACGAGACCGAGCGTTCCTGCGCGACGACGATGGCAGCGTCGGATGTCGTGATCGTCGGGGCGGGCCACAATGGCCTGGTCGCCGCGAACTACTTGGCGAAGGCAGGCCTTCGAGTGGTCGTCGTCGAGCGGTCGGATCGCGTCGGCGGCGCGTGCGTCACGGACGAGATCGCGCCGGGGTTCAAGGTCAGCGCCGCGGCGTACGTGTCGGGACTGTTCCGGCCGCAGATCATCGAGGACCTCGAACTCGCGAAGTTCGGGTTGCGGCAGGTGGCCTTCGATCCGCAGGGCTTCTGCCCCTTTCCGGATGGACGACACCTCCTCCTCTGGTCCGACGGCAAGAAGACTGCGAAGGAGATCGCGAAATTCTCGAAAAAGGATGCCGCGGCGTATCCGAAGTACGAGGCGATGTGGGCCGAGGTCTACGATCTCGTCGAGCCGATGCTCCTCGCCCCGCCGGTCCCGATCGCCGAACTGGTTTCGCTCCTCCGCGGTCCGGAAGCCGAGGACCTCCTCCGGCGCCTGCTGTTCTACAGCGCAGAGGAACTCCTCGACGAATATTTCGAGTCGGACGAGGTCAAGGCCGCCTTCGCGAACGAGAGCGTGATCGGCCATTTCTCCGGTCCGTCGGCGCCGGGGACCGCGTTCACCCTCGCGCACAACCTCCTCGGGAACATCGACGGCCAGGTCGGCGGCTGGGGTCTCGTGCTTGGCGGGATGGGTGCTCTGCCTGACGCCCTCGCGGCCGCCGCACGCGCCCGCAGCGTGGAAATCCTTCTTCGATCTCCGGTGGAGCGGATTCGTGTCCACGAAGGACGCGCGGTCGGAGTTCGACTCGAAGGCGGCCGAACGATCGACGCCAAGGTGGTGGTCTCGACCGCGGATCCGAAACGCACGTTCCTGCAATTGGTCGAACCGGATGACGTGCCCGCGGAATTTCGTCGTGCCGTCGCCGCGATCAAGATGCACGGCGCCGCGATGAAAGTCAATTGCGCGTTGTCGGAGCTTCCACGTTGGTCTGCGGCCGACCAGACGCCCGGACCGCATCATCGGGGAAGCACGTACATCGGCCCCTCGATCGAGTATGTGGAGGATGCGTTCCTCGACGCGAAGTACGGCCGCCCCTCCGAGCATCCGTGGCTCGAGGTCGTCACCCAAAGCGTCCTCGATCCCTCCGTCGCGCCGCCGGGGAAGCACACGCTGTCGATCTACGTGCAGTATAGTCCGTACCATCTCGCCGCGGGTTCATGGGACGAACTTCGGGAGCCGTATGGAGATCGCGTAATCGAGACGCTCTCCGAGTACGCCCCGAACGTCCCGAAGGCGATCCTCGCCCGCGATGTGATCACGCCGCTCGACCTGGAGCGCCGGTTCGGTCTGACGGAAGCACACCAGTCGCATGGGGAGATGGGGCCCGATCAGTTCTTCTCGTTCCGGCCGGTGCCCGGTTGGTCGAATTACCGCACGCCGGTGCAGGGGCTGTACCTGTGCGGCGCTGGCACGCATCCCGGAGGCGGGGTAAGCGGCGCTCCCGGGTACAATGGCGCCCACGCGGTCCTCGAGGACTGGCCGAAACTCAAGGTCCGCTAAGAGGCGGAACGCCTCCGCACGAGCCGCTTGATCGCCCGCAACGGATACGCGAGGAACCGCTGCCCCTGTTGATACGCCCTCCGGGAGATCGCCTCCGCGGACCAGAACGCGTCCTTCAGCTCGAGGAGCTCTTTTTGCGGAGAGAAGAACGCGTAGATCGGGATGCCGATCGCGAGAAGGATCAGCGAGATCCCGATGAGCCGCGGGCTGACGAGCCCCATGAGGACGACGGAGAAGAACATCCCGACCACCGGGATGGCGACCTTGAGGCGAAGTCCGCTCGAGAGCCTCGGATGCTTGCGCTCGAGGAAGATCGTGGAGAGGCAGGTCGCGAAGTAGACGAATGCGAGGAGGAACACGGCCGAACTGATCAAATCGGACAAAGTGCCCATCAGGCTCGCGACGTACGCCGTCACGCAGAGGATGATCAACCCGAGGTAGGGCGTGTGGAACCGCTTCTGTTTCCGACTGAACACCTCCGGCAGCAAACCATCGATCGACATCGCATAGGCCAATCGCGAGGTGCCGACGGTCCCCGATTCATCGGCTCCCGTGATCGACAAGAGCGCGCCCACCCCGACGACCAGGACGATCGCGAACGTCAGGAGCGCGGGCGAACTGAACGTCGCCCGAGCCGCGTCGACGAGCGGACTGCTCGAGGCACCGAGCCCGCTTCCTCCGACGGTACCGATGACGAAGAAGTTCGTGAGGAAGTAGAAGGCAATCACGATCACCATGCCCATGAGGATCGCTCGCGGGATCGTCTTTCTCGGCTGGATCACCTCATCCGTCGGCAGGGTCGAGAGCTCGAATCCCGCGTACGCCCAGAAGATGAGGACGAGCGCGCGGCCGAAGGCGGAGACGTCGCCGGTGAAGAACGGGACGAGGTTCCCTGCGAACTGGCCCGGCTGAAGGGCCACGAAGGCGAATCCTCCGAGGACGATCAACAGGAGGGGCGACAGCTTCGCGACCGTCAAGACGTCGTTCACGCGTCCAGCGGCCTTCACTCCGACGAGGTTCGTCACCAGGATGATCGCGATGAAGACGGCCTTCAAGACGGCCTTGCCCAGATCGTCGATTCCGGGGTCGAGCGCCAGGAAGTACTGGGTGAACGCGACGGGGAAGACGGCGAGGGAGAACCACTCTGCGAGTAAGAGGCCCCACCCGACGATGAATCCGGGGAACGGACCGGCGACTTCCTTTACGTAGGCGTAGGGGCCGCCGACCTTCGGCAAGATCATCACACAATAGGAGAAGGAGAGGGCGATGACCATCGCCATCCCTCCCGCCAGGACCCACGCCAGCAGAGACGACGGGCCGATGAGCCGCGCCCCGATCGCGGTGGCGACATAGACGTCCGCCCCGATGATCGAGCCGACCACGAGGCTCGTCACGTCGAAGGTATTCAGCTTAGCCGATGCGCGCGTCCCCTTGCCGTCACCGCGCGGCCGCATCGCGCGGCAATCGCTCGAGGTCTAAATACCCCGTTGCGAGTCATCACGCCGACCCGCAACGCCTGGTTTTACGTCAAGGATTGTCCTACTGCCGCGTCGAGTACGGCTCGAGAATCCGAGACAATTCAACCGCCCGCCTCCATAGAAGCTCGTCCCCGCCATTGCTGGAATCGATTTCCAGAGCCGTTCCTCGGGGTGGTTATCACGAAAGATTTTGAACGAACCAAGTATTTAAAGCGGGCTTCCCGTGGGCAACCGTTCTACATGGCGAACTCGTTCCGAGAGGACTCGGAAGGAGTCGCGTCGACAGTCGCGACTCTCTTTGCTCTGCTCGCGGCGGTGCTCTTCCTCCAGGCGGCTGTCATCTCCGTAATCCCCGCTCGCGAGTACGCGGCCGAACGCCAGACCTCCATCGCGGCGCTGCAGGCCCTCGACTACCTTCGATTCGCCGCGGTCGGGGCGGCGGTCCCCGGCGGCCAGTTCTCCTTCACGATCCCGCTCGGCACGCCCTCGTCTTCTGCGTTCTCGACGCCCAGCGATGGAACCCTTCAATTCAACACGGGCACCGTCGCGCCGGCGAACATCACGATGCAGTACGTCCCCACGATCCACGACAGTCGGATCACGCACGTGGACCAGGACGTCATCCTCGCCATCGACAGCTCCGGTTCGATGCAGCAGAACGATCCGTCGCGATTGCGCATCACGGCTGCGAAAGAGTACATCGGCCGACTCAGCCGTCCGGACCGCGTCGCGAGCGTTGACTTCGACAGCCTCGCCTGGCTCACCCGGCAGAACGTCGGCGGCCCGGCGCACCACCTCTTCTCGGCGTACAACAACGGCATCCCGGACTACACCGGAGCGCAGGCCGATCTCGACACGATCGACCAGAGCGGGAGCACGAACTTCGGGGCCGCACTGTTTGTCGCGAACAACGAGCTCATCTCCTACGGAATCCGCAGCCATGCCTGGGCGGTCATCCTCCTGACGGACGGCCAGAACACGTGCTGCCCGAACAAGGCCGCGGGTGACGCCCAAGCGCGCCTCGAGGCGGCGCGGGCGAAGGCGAACAACATCACGGTCTTCACGATCGGACTCGGCCCGGGCGCCGATGGTGCCCTGCTCCAAGAGATCGCGACGACGACGGGGGGCACGTACTACGCGGCACCGAACGCCGAGTCGATCCGGTTCATCTACCTGGAGATCGCGAATCACTACTCCGGATCCGTCTCGTGCGGCACCCTCACGACCGCGAGCGCGATCAGCGGATCGCTCGTCTTGAACCGAGGGAACCGCCAGTACCCGGTTCAGACGATGAGCCTCGAGGCGGGCGGGGTCACGCTGACGCAGGCGGGCGGCTCGGTCATCCATCAAGGAATCCCCTTCGAGTACACCCCGCGCGACCTAGGTACGGGCAGCCTCCGATTCACCCTGATGACGTTCGTGGGAGACCCCTTCCGGGCCTCGGGCTCGGACTACGCGTTCATCAACGCGCAGTTCCTCTATGCGAACACGAACACGCAGACGATCATCCGACCGGACCTGGGGGACCAAGCCCAGGAGGTCGGCAACACGTCGGCGTATGTGCAGTTCTGGGCGAGCCAAGGCGCCGCGACTCCGGGCGCCGCGACGGCGGTGCGGCAACCGCTGGACCGGGCCCAGGCGCGCCTCCAATGGGGCGACGTGAACGCGAGCGCCGGGAAGCTGGCCCTCGCGAAGTTCAACGTGGACAGCGCCCAATCCCAGCTGTCCGCCGCGGTGACGGCGACGAATCAGCAGGTCTCAGCAGGTAACATGCAATCATGGCTCGGGAAAGCGATTAACGACCAGATTTTCTTCGTCGCCTGTCTGCTCAGTCAGTGGGAGAACTGGTATAGCGGGATCACGTTGACGATCCAGAGCCCGAGCGCCGCGGCCTGGGCATTGTGGTTCACGGACGCGTTCCGGTCCACCGGTGCCCTGACCACGTATGGGATTTCCGGAAACACGGTCGTCCTGACGGTGAACGCGGTCGACCGCTTCATCGTCGATGAGCGTGTGATTCAGCTGACGACCAGTTGATGGCCGCCGACCGAAATCAAGGTCTCTCGGAAATCTCTTCCTTCACGAAAGACGTTCGGGCGCCGCTCATCGTCTCTTGATGCGCTACATCGGCCGCTCGATGATCGTCGCGAGGCCCATTCCGAATCCGATGCAGAGCGTCGCGAGGCCGTAGCGGAGATCCTGCCGCTCCATCTCGTGGAGCATCGTCGTAATCAGCCGAGCGCCGCTCATGCCGAGCGGGTGGCCCAAGGCAATCGCACCGCCATTCACATTCAGCTTCGCGTCTTCGAAGCCGATCGTGTCCCGGGTCGCAATCGGGACGGAGGCGAAGGCCTCGTTGACCTCCCAGATATCGATGTCCTCCGACTTGAGGTCAGCGCGGGCCAGGGCCTTCCGGATGGCGGGAATCGTGCCGTCCAGCATGATCGTCGGGTTCGTGCCGGCGACGCCGGTCGAAACGAACCGTGCGCGCGGTTCCAGCTTCAGCTCCTTCGCCTTTTCCGAAGTCGTCACCAGGATGCCGCACGCGCCGTCGTTGATGCCGCTCGAGTTGCCCGCGGTGATCCGGCCATCGGGCTTGAACGCGGCCGGGAGGGACGCGAGCTTCTCCAGCGAGGTGGTCCGACGGGGGTGCTCGTCCGTGTCGAACATCCGCTTGTTGCCGCTCTCGTCGAACACGGGGACGGGTTCGATCTCCTTCTTGAAACGGCCCTCGTCGATCGCCCGGATCGCCTTCCGGTGGGACCAGAGCGAGAATTCGTCCATCTGCTCGCGGGTGATCTTGTACTTGTCCGCGACCAGGTCGGCGGAGATGCCCTGCTGCACGATCTCGTATTTCTCGAGGAGCTTCGGGCTCAGCGCCCCGGCGTCGGATCCCAGGGGGACGCGGGACATCACCTCGACGCCGCCCGCGATGACGACGTCGTTCTGGCCCGTCATGACCTCCATCGCGGCGAAGTTGAACGCCTGCAAGCCGGACGCGCACATCCGGTTCACGCTCGTGCCCGGCACCGACTCCGGAAATCCGGCGATCAGCGGCGCGAGGCGGGCGATGTTCAGGCCCTGTTCATCGACCTGGGTGACGCACCCGAGGACGACATCCTCGACGATCTTGGGTTCGATCCCGGTGCGGTCTGCGAGGGAGCGAAGGACGAATGCGGCCAGGTCGTCCGGCCGCCAGTCCTTGAGAGAACCCGCGCGCTTCCCGATCGGCGTCCGCACGGCTCCGACGATTACGGCATCAGGCATCCGCGGTTCCGACCTTCCCAAGGGCCGCGTGAGATAAGAAGGTTCGCCACCGGATCCGCGTTCGCGGATTTCCAGACAAAGGAATTTAGGCCATCCCTCAGATGAAGTCTAGTGGCTCAGGTCTGTGCGCGCTGCCACACGGAGTTCCGCGGTGCGTACGCGTTCGGACTGTACTGGTGCACGGTCGACCGGTTTTTCGTCTGTCGGCGATGCTGGGAGGAACGGTGCGGCGAAGGCCACGGATCGGGAGCGAAGAACCTCAGCTTCCGCGGAATCTCCGCCCTCGGCTTCCTCGCCATGGTCACGGTGGTCGCCGCACCCTGGGCGGGCATGGTGGCCTACGACTATGCCACGCTGAGCGAATGGACCGCCGCGCCGGTCGTGCCCGTCGGCGAACTGCGACTCGGGCAGATCGCGAAGGTGGCTGCCGTCATCGTTTCGAATTCATCAATCGTCTTCGGAGGTCGAGAAGTCGACACGGAAGGCGGATGGGTTTGGAGTTGGGACGCGACGGGAAGCTTCTCCGTGATGGATGTGTCGGGAACGGTCTTCGCGACGATGGAGCGGTGGTGGGAGGTCGCTCCCGGGCTCCATCGGGCGCCAAACGCGGTGCGGACTTCAGGCACCGTCTACATGTCTGGGGATCGCGTGTACCTGATGGGCAACGTTGCCTCGCGCGCAGATGGGACGCTCGTCTTCTTCGTTCGCATCTTGAGTCCGTCTCCTGCGGATCCGGCGCAGTCGCCGATCCTACTCGCGTTCATCGCCCTGCTGGTCGGACCGCTCATCCCGCTCTGGTTGTGGGCCGGCGTCTGGTGGCACAGACGGGCAGTGCTCCATCGGCGCGCGGTGAACGGCATTCCACCGGCGCGAATCCTCGACGGTGCCTACAGGGATCCGAGTCTGTCTTGGAGGCCCAACCGGAAGAGCATTTCCGTGCGACAGAGGAGGTATGTCGCGGTCGTGCTCGTCGCCATCTTCGCGGCACTCGTCTATCTGACGACGTTTCTCCTCAACCTCCACGAGAGGTCGGACGAAGTCGCTCCCGTCCTGGTCATCTCGTTCGGCGGCCTGATGCTCGTCGTGCTTCCGGTGCTCTGGGTCGTCTACGGAGGAGAATTGCCCGCCGCCGTTGCGTTCAGCGAACGTGGCTTTCACCTCTGGTACGACAATCCATACGAGCGCCAGCTCAACGATGACTTCATCGCTTGGGCACAGATCGCGAAGATCGAGTTCCGAGATGCGGGGCGGTACGAGAAGTACTGGTACCTCGAGCGAACGACCGGCGAAGGCGAGGATCTCGACAAGTTGTCAGCCGATAATCTGCGCGCCCTGACCGCCGAGTGGAAGCGGAGGACGGAACGCGACGCGCAACGAGGACCACCGACCAACGACGCGTGAGCGAAACCTCACGAGGTTGAGAGAAGGTTCATGCCGGCCGGCTCGGTTCCGTGATTGTGGTGGCGTCCCTCGATGGCATCGTCGTCCTCGACTTCACTCGCCTGCTCCCGGGTCCGTTCTGCACGCAGCTCCTCTGCAACCTCGGGGCCGATGTGATCAAGGTGGAGGACCCGCAGCTCGGCGACTACATGCGGTCAGTGCCGCCGATCCTGCACGACGTCTCGTATCCGTTCGCGATGGTGAATCGTGG
>WNGH01008756.1_pt1 | contig 17173 bp, 11 predicted proteins | sample 5400631 | NCBI WGS metagenome assembly WNGH01 (sample SAMN13153373, study PRJNA577476) | soil metagenome | isolation source: 115 cm soil or saprolite under Garry oak tree replicate 1 | place: USA:California | collected 2016-06-15
CGAAGGTCTCGTCCATATTTCAGAGATCTCAACCACGTGGGTTCGGAACATCAGGGAACACGCGCGACAAGGCCAGAAGCTAGTTCTCAAAGTCCTGCGAGTAAGCTCACAACGGAACCAGATAGATCTCTCCCTCAGACGAGTTACTGGGAGAGAAAAGTCCGAGAAGATGCTGGAATGGAAGAAGGAGCGAAAAGCCGAAGCGATCCTCAAGAGTGCTGCCGACAAACTGAAAAAGTCAGCAGATGACGCCGAGGATATCAGAAAGATTCTCCTAGACAAGTTCGGAGGACTCTACTCTCCCCTGGAAGAGGCCTTGGACGAGGGCCCCGAAGTCCTTGTAAAAGGCGGATTGTCATCCGAATGGGCTCAAGCAATTACCGAGGTTACCAAGACAAAGGTCCGACTTGAAAGGTCGAAGGTCCGAGGAACCGTCTCGATAACCTGCCACAAACCCGGCGGAGTCGAGATAATCAAGCAAGCCCTGACCAGCGCGATGAAGATCCGCAAACCCCGTGGAAGCGAAGTGAAAATCTACTCGATAGGCTCCCCCAAGTACAGAATAGAAGTGCAAGCTCCCAGCTTCGAAGCAGCCGAGAAAACCCTGAGCCTGGCAGTGGAAGAGGCCCTGGGGACCATCAAGAAAGCTGGCGGCGAGGGAAGGAAGCTTGGATGAAATGGCTGATGAGACGATGCCCAAACTGTTCAAGATACACCCTAAGAGAAACCTGTCCAGTTTGTGGATCCCCGACTAGCAATCCTCATCCTCCAAAGTTCTCGCCGGACGATAGGTACGCCCGGCAAAGAATGGAAGGATCTAGCGCGATTTCAGAAGAAGCCTAGAGAACACTATCCCATGAAGGTCAGAGGCTGAGGCGTAGTAACTGCGATGTCCAAGAGCTGAGCAGGATCGCCCTGCCACCTCGCCCGGACCAGAACATACGAATTGTCCGTAGGAAGTCCAGTCCAGTTGTAGACGAAATGACCTGCAGTAGCGTTGACCCTCGCTATGAAAGTCCAACTGCCTCCCGGGCTGGTTGAATATTCCAGGATGATCGGGATCTTGTCAGTCGTTGTGTCAACCGGGGTTCCTGTCGAGGTCGTCAGGGTCCCGGTAATGTTAGTGTTTCCCCCCGTAGGCTTGACAATCGCCGGGGTAAGCTGGGCCGTAATAGACGGCTGGTCAGGGTACCTTAGTGAGTAAACGAGAACGTACGATGAGGAAGAGGCAAAGCTCTGGACGAAAAAGTTGGGAGACGCAGGTCCCGTATCATTCTGATCTGTCGGCTTTCCTCCTGGGTAGCCATTTCGCATCAAGAGTCCGAGCACTGTATTGCTTGTTGGGATCTGGACCACGTTGGGACGTGTCCCCACTTGACTGGTTATCCTCTCATCTGTGGTCTTGTTATCTATCGTCACGATACGGTGGTATTCTGACGCGCCTGTCGAGGGGTCCGTGATAATCTGCCTAAAACTCACGCTAGCAACCCCCATGGGGGTGTTGATCGATGTGTTGTTGCCTATCCTGACCATCCAGTACCATTTGCTATCATCACCGTATCCGCAAAAGGGCGGTCCACCCCCACCGCAGAGCCCACGGTTGTTATAACTGCCGAAAATGGCCACGTGAGTAATTCTCTCCTGTCGCATCAGTTGAACAGCGAGGGACTCGTTCAGCATGAAACCGGTCGCGATGTCCTTGATTGCGGTTGTATTCCCTGTTCCGTTATCTGAGAGAGTGGCAAGTCCAGTGTTCACGGTAATCCAGTAGCCATAGTCCCACCAGGTGAAGACAACACTTGAGTGCGGCAGATTATTGTTCATCCAAGACAGCGCCTCTAGCCAGTCAGGCACGGCCTGACGGACCGGAAGGCTGGCGGACGCGATTGTTGTCGGGGTGTAAGCAGACTGGACGGCGTTGATGAAGGTTGGAACTACGAGGACGAGAATGATGAGCAGAATGCCGAGACTGAACTCCCGGCTTACCCTACTGGTGAAGCGTAGTTTCCGTCGGGGAAAGATAACCGCCTGCTGAATAATATCCATCGCGGGCTTACCCAGTTCAACCACGGTTATCGCTGCGAGAGTCGACATCACCGGTGCCAGAATCAAGGTTAGCCGGACAAGGCTGGCCGCGAAGTAGAACCCTGTTACGCCGAATATTATCAGGAGAACGTCGCCTTCGCGAAGTCGTTGGAAGGCGAAGAAGAACCCGAAGACTCCTAGAATTATTAGGCTGCCCAGTTCGAGGTATAGGCTCGCCCACGTGGAAGGCCTGTTCTCAGCAACAGATGCAACAAGGGGAATGCTGTTCCGGACGAAAGGGTTCACGGTTGCGAGGAACTTTCCCTGAAGCAAGGCACCGGACACTACCTTCGTACTTACCAGCCCAAAGATTATCACGGCTGCAGACGCGATTCCAAGACCTAAGACGCTCAGTCTCCCCCTGCTGGAAGGAGCAAGCCTTGCAAGCTCCATCACAACAAGGAGGCCCATAACTCCGAGCAACGCGAGCGTCGTACTCTCGGTTAGAAACGTGTGTCCGAGAAGCGGGATTTCTGTCCCGATGTACAGCATAAAACCAATGGTTATGCCATAGGATAGGAAAAGTCGCGGGGTGTATCGTTTCAGAACCACCAAGGCCAAGGCGAACAATCCAAGCACCTCCGCGGCGTAACGGAAACTTCCCCATGAGAACGACATGTAGATGAGACTAATACTCGACAACATACTGTAGATTATCGTGCTCTTCAAACTCCTCCCAGGATTTACCGCTCGAATAAAGAACAGAAATGTCAGAATCATAGTAGGGACACCGACACCCTCATTCCTGAAGAAACCTAGCTCCGTCCGACTGATGAGACTCGAGCTGAATGCGGCGAACAAGGCAGCGAACAGCCCTGCGCTCTTTCCCCATAGATCCTTCGCGAAAAAGTAAGTGACTAAGACAGCGAAGCCCCCGAGTAAGATTGGGCTATAGACGGCTGCATCGTAAAGGCTGATGTTAACGCCAATAGACTGAAAGAACTGGTAGATCAAGGTCCCAGTGAAACTTGTGCCCGGATAACTCGTGACGACAGGAGCGCGTCCGAACGGGAACCATTCACTAGTATTCACATAGGTATACCACGACTGCCACCCATTGGCTGTAACCTGCCGCATGTCGTTGAAGTTGAAATAAGGGTCGAACTCAGAAATGTATGCTCCCCAGCGAAGAGGAAGTAGTCGAACAAGTGATGCCAAAACGAGGGTCAAGGAGAGAATCGAATAGTGAAGAAACGTCGCCCGTGAGATAAGACCCAGATTGTTCCTAACTGCTCTGAAGCGAGAGGCAATACTTTCTCGTGTTAGGCCTGCTCGGATCTCACCGAGGAAGCCTTCAGGTTCAACCTCCACTTCTAGCTAGCACTCTCTTTCTACAAGTCTTCAGTAGTTACGAGGGGGATGGCTTCCCGTTCTTGCCGTTAATATTCTTGTGGTTGAGGCTCCCTCAGAGTGTGCCCTTTCTAACAGCTCAGTACCTGTGTTTCTTTTCGTTGGAGCACGCTACTCCTTCTAAGTGCCGAATACACGATTTCACCGATCCTTACAACTATTCATCCTTTCCGAGAATCAGATTACCCAGATGGTTTCGCGTTTGACTTCCTCCTTCCAGCTTTCCTCTCAAGGTACGCATAGACAAAGATGAAACACCAGACGACTCCGAGACCAATGACAATCGAGCTCTCAATCTCAGGAAGCAAGTATAGGTGGTTACAGACGATTAGCCAAAGTGTCCCTAACAATCCAAAATAGATATAGTTGTGCTGGTGTCCGACTGCCCTTCCAGTGTACCTCCAAACCTGGATTGGAAGGCCTACAGGAAACTTTGCGATCGGAGCCAAAAGCAAGAATATCCAGCTAATCGGTGCAAGCATAATCAACCAGTTAATGCTCGCATTCCAAGGTGCTCGAAGCAACTGGAAAGTTCCTATAACGACGTAGACGAAGAAGATAGTTAGGCTCAAGTATTGAAAACTGTACCCCAGAAAGAGGCTATCAATCAAGGCCAATGCTGCCATCCAGAAACGACCACTATAACGTCCCAGCCGCACTATTGGCACGTTGATCGCGTACCAGATCAGACCATAAGGAACGTAGGAAAACTCAGGATCATATCGAATGATCTTTCGGAGGTTGGAAAGACCGGGCAGAATATAGAATGATATATCTTTGTGAACCGGACGCTTGACTATCCATGCCAGGCGGAGGCCGGTCAGAGCAATTATTGCACCGATGATTTCCCAGCTCACGCCTACGCCACGTAAGCAACGTTAAGGTCGGGTTCTAATAGTCTTTCAAGCGGACTAATGGTTGAACGATGACGAGGACTATGTTTTTTGAACTTGATCCTTCGCTTGTTCCCTGATCGATTATCTGTTGGCTCAAGAAACTGCCTGGATTTGCTAGCTGACGGCACTGTGCGTCTCGGATTACGAGGGTGGCTTTTGGTCGGGGGTTCGACAGCTCCTTCGTAACACGAAGCACGTTGCCTTTCGTATCTATTTTGGCTAAGGTAGGGCTCAACTAGAGTCTGGGCCGAGTTCAAGCAAAGTCATTTAGACGTCAATCCTCCAGTTCTATCGAATCGGTCATCCGGTTCCCAATGCTGGAACAAGTAGAGTATGGAGAATAGGATTGAAGTTTAGAGTTATTGATCTGGGACGAGATTATCCCGGGCATATTACTGACTTCGCTGATGCTCGTAACTCTTTCGTCAAAGACTTGCCGGATGACGAGTACCTCCTGTTTGTCGACAGCGATGAAGAGGCTCCAAAGATGTTGCTGGACTATATCGGTAAATTAAAGCCCCAGTTCCCCTACTATTGGGTTAGACGAATAGAGCTGGTGAACAACAAATACGTTCCAGTCTTCAATCCAAACTACAACGGAAGGCTATGTTCTAATCGGGTTAAGTTTATCGGGAGAGTCCACGAAATGATCATTCCAAGAGAGCCTCATGGCGTGATAGATATTCCCATTATACACAACCACACGGGACCGGCTTCGTATAGAGGAGGAGCACAGAGTGGGCTAAAGCTCGGACTGTTAAAAGTGCGAGAAGTTGTTCGCGGATGGTAGTAAGAGTGAAGACAGTAGTTGTTGGGTTTCAACCACCTGACACCTATGGTGGATTCGTGTCCAACATAGCCAATCCCGTCCTTAACGAGTTTAGCCATTTTCTCATCCTTGATGGCGACACTGTGTGCGATTTTTCCGTTGACAATATTGCCCAGCAATTCGGGTCCGCCGACATTGTTGGATTCAACGTAATCTCTTCCTCCAGAACCTTCAGGCTCTGGGAAAAGATGACCTACTGGTTGAAACTGTCACCTCGCGTAAGAGGATGCGCTATGCTTCTTTCTTCTGATTTTCTTCGGCGTATTGGAGGTTACCCAACGGGCGAATTTGTTGATACCGTCCTTCTACAAAAGAGTAAGCGCACAGTGATAGCCCCCTTTACCGTTCATCACATTCAGCGTTTTGACTTGAAACATTCAGTCATGCGGCAGGTTTCGGATGGAAAGTTCCGGGCAGAACTTCGATATCCATTCTGGAAGACCCTTGTTCACTCCGTATTCAGAGTTCGTCCGTTCGTCCTCCTGTCATACGTTTTTCATAGATTTCCGAAAGAGCGAGAAATGTAACTTCAATCACTTCTGTCGATCAATCCGACTGGCGTACAGATTCAGAAGGGATCAAAGATCTCCCTCCAAGAAATAATTTCTCGGATCATCCTGGGGAATCGACGAGCCTACAGGACACCCTGATCGATAACGGGACAGGAAATACCCTGCTAGGAGCAGCGTAGAAATTTGAGTTCTCCTATCGGGGCCTAAGGCTGGCGAACAGGTGTCTGTCGCTGAGCCATCGGGTGTCATAGTTCTTCGCTTGCAAGTAATTCTCGAATTCCTTTCTGGCTCCTTTATCGTGCACTTCGATGATCCATCTCAAGATCCTTCCAGTTTCAATGCTTGCTTCGGCACCATGGATCACTCTCCACTCGGCTCCTTCGACATCTACCTTCACGAGGTCTACACTCTGCTTTACTAATGAGTCGAGCTTGATGGTTCGAACGGGCAGGCTCGTGACCGTGCGAACTTCTGTTCCGCCTAGGTCATGAGCGAATACTGGTTCGCTGAATTCTAGTGAATGTCGACCCCTCACAGTCTTGACATAGAGAATTGCCGTCCCATCGTGGTCCGAGACAGACTCGTCCAGTGGGGTTACATTTCGGAGCTTACCCGCTGCAATCGTAAGGTTGAGTCTACGGAAGGATGCTGGATTGGGTTCGAAGGCCGTAATCGCATCAAAGTTTCTCGATAGAAGCACAGAATAGTAGCCGTCGTCAGATCCCACATCTAGAAATAAGTTTCCCCTGATCGCCAACGCTGTTTTGACGACCTCCTTCTCGAAGCCGAATCTGGTTCTGACATCTATCCACGTTCTGACAAGTTCTGGGGTCTTGATTTTTTCAAGGTAGTCGGTTGTTGAGGCAAGACCTGCCGTTAGAAAAATCTCATAATTCTTCAACCTGCCAAAAAAAACTCTGAACACTCGTCTAACAGCTAGGTATGGCATTACGAGGATCAGGAAAGCAATGTTGACTCGCAAAATCGTCTTTCTGTCACCTGGGTTCAGGTTGTTGAATATTAGGATACGTCCTTAGCTATGTGGGACAGTACTCGAAATTTGCTTAGGATTCGTGGAGTTCAACCCGAGACGCCTCACAGCGCTCGGGACAAGGATGATAGCCGCCTGGTGGATTGGAGATCGCTAGAGTTTGGTTCCGCAGTTCTTGCAGAAAATGGCCTCACGTGGATTGTTAGTCCTACAGGCTCGGCATCGATTCCCGTTGGATGCCGCTCTAGGAATGGTAAAGGTCTTGCTCTCTCCAGAGTAGAGGTTGAACTTGTCACCTCGACTACATCGGAACCTTGAGACGCGGTATTGTTGAAATCTCCACTCGCGTTCCGGTGCACTAGATACTTCAAGTCCGCATTTCGGACAGCTTATGCTCATAGATTCCCTGAGCATTTTTTCAGACATAATCGGATATTTAAGATGAGACTTGAGCTAGGCGTAGTGATAGCCTTCACCTAACAACTCAATCCAAAGGGATTCTTCTCTTTATCGAATTCTCCAGCTTCATGACAACCGCGAGCATCTGCCGGGCAGAGATTTCCCATCAATCGTGACTTTGGAGGATACCGACGATGAATTGGCTAGCACTTATCACTCACTTGGCTATTGAATGAATGACGGATTCGATCTCTTTCGTGAGCTCAGGGTCGTGAACGGTTATGGCGCCGGGGGTGGGATTTGAACCCACGAGGGCCTAAGGCCCATCGGATCTTTGCAACCAGCGATATGGCTTAGCAATCCGACGCCCTACCAGGCTAGGCGACCCCGGCTGACCAGGCTGAGACAAATTGCTAGTCTAAATAACTGTTCAACAACACGAGATCACTTTCAAAACAGCACACGACTTTCGGTGAGGTTCCCAAATAAGCAAGAGTTGAAACCAAGCTCAAGACCCCAAACCGCTAGCTCTAGTAAGACCTCTTATGTCTGGTGCAATGACACCGCCTGCCGGGCGGAGGGAGTGACTAGTCATCTCACCATATGGTAGGGTTGCCGCTTCGCGGCGGTTGAGCACCGTACTTGTCGCGCTTTCTCTAGCATCGCTAGTATCGATTTCGCCCGGCATTTTTCACTCTGCCAATGCCGCAGGACTCGTCTACATCAATCATCCAACAACGGTAGCAGACTCTTCGAGTACGGTCGTTACGGTACAAGTACAGGCTGACGGTGTGGATCCTTTCAATGGGTGGGACATTCAGGTCAAATCCAATCAGTCTGTGATAAGTCCCACCTCTTTGTCAGTAAGAGGGAATGCCCTCGAAGCTAACTACAGCGAAAGCGTCTTTGAGATAGTGAGCTGCATAAACGGCGTGAATTATACCACAAGCCACTGCGACCCGTCCGACGGACCTGGCATTGTGCATTCTGCAGCAGTTGCTCACCAAGTCAATCCTCCAACCATTGGTTCCGTCTACGGATTGCTCTTTACAATTAATTACACAGTGATTCGCATGGGGTTGTACAGTCCCTTACAGATTCTGAGAGCCATCATTCTCAACGGCCGAGATCCCGTCTCGGTAACAACCCGTGATGGAACCTACGGCATTCCCTTTGGTCAAGGCTTCAGTCTGACAGCCTTCCCAGATTCTCCGAGAATAGTGATAGGGTCAAAAGCAAATGTTACACTAACTGTTTCGAGCTACGGCGGATACGCCGGAACCGCAGAACTTGTCTTAGAAGGACTGCCTAGCGGCCTCGGGTTGTCCCTCAATGCGACTAGTATTACATTGTCACCGAACCGCCCCAGCAACGTGACGCTGACTATCGCGACCGACCCAGGCTTCCGACCTAGCCAGTATGTGATCACGGTGAGGACGACAAGCAACGGTTTTTCTCACACCGCAATCGTGTCGATTTTGACAACTGACAAGCCGGACTTCGTAATTGATGTGTCGCCCTCGGTCCTCGAAATCCACGCCGCTAGTTCAGGCAGTTCCATTATCAGTGTTAGCACTCAATCCGATTTCTCCAGTCCAATTCGGTTAAGCGTGACTGTACCCCTTGTTCCTGGCCTGAATGTATCTTTAGACGCAAAAGATCTGATGATTTCACCGGGCAGCCCCGCAACGACACACCTTGACTTTCAAACTCCAGATTCACCTATCCCATTCATCTATCGGGTAAATATTACAGCGACAAACCAGTTCTCAAGTCATACAGTAACTGTCATCGTTATACCTCCCCAACCCGATTTCAGCTTTCTATTGAGCAGCACTAGTCACATGGTTCAAGCGGGCGAGTCCCGAACATTTACCCTCGCAATGAGGAGCGTCGACTACTTCAAAGGCCAGCTATTTCTTTTTGCTTCATCCCGGCTCGGGGTTGAGGAAGTATTCAGCCCTCCTACGATTGCCCTCGATTTCGGCAATTCGTCGACATCGACAATGACACTTACAACTGATGCGAATTCAGAACCTGGAAATCGGAATGTAACCCTAACTGCCATTGGCACCACATCCATCGGTGCTAGCGTGACGCATATTATCGTTCTAACGCTGACTATTACTCGAGGCCCATCTTCGAATACAATTCTTGGGTTCATGTCTTTGACCTACTTGGGCGCGGGCGCCGCTGGAGCACTCTCTCTAGCTACTATTCTGTTCGCCGTTAGAAAGGTTCGGAGTCTCAAGCATGCCTGATTCTAGAGCCAACTGACATCCAGATACTAGGTCCTGACAGTTTCTGTTTTTCTCAAGGTGAAACTCAAACTAACTAGGAATACAAGAGTCTCTCTCATACAACTGCTCGGAAAAGTCGTTGCAGACAGGCCCTTTAGTAAAGTTCTCTTCTTCTAGCTGTCAGGTTTATTGTCATTTCTGCAACGTCTTCGCCATACTCGGAAATGCGCTTCAGACTTTCGAGCGCCAATCTTACCGCGACCACTGTCTTTTGGTTGAGACGGAAGGGAGAACTATCTAGTTGCGACAAGTCCTCCATTCAGGAGGCAGGAGAGCATGCAAAGACTATGGTACACATGAGTATCAAAGCATTCAACGAGAGAGACGTGGAGCTCGCGAATCGGGGCCGGAAAATGGAATGACACAGTTGATAATATCTATCTCAGCTTCGTCAAGAGGGCGGCTCACGGTACGGGCACGGATCTAAAATGCACGGTATCAGGGACCCTCATCCTGAGATACTTGGAGAGGATAGCCGATCACGCCACCTATGTAGGCGAGTCAGTTCTGTACATAACGTCGGGCGAGCGGAGCCCGCGAAAATAGCCCCCGCTATTCACGATTGGAGCGTACTCCGGTCGATCGATGCTGTGGAAAAGAGTGCTGTGACATATTGAGCTACTTACCCCATCAGTAGTATCTGTCGGATGAGCAATTATTCACGGAGAATTCCTCTCCTTGTTGTGGACGAATGATTCGAACAGACCCCATAGAACGCTCTGAGTTCAAACATGTCCGAATTCCTCAGAACGGTTACTGCAATGGGCGAATCTCAAGTTTTTCTGCTTTACGTACTCTTGAAAGGTCCGGATATCTCACTATTCTCCTTCGAACCATAACCAATTGGAAAAAGAAAAATCGTTACATTGACACGGGTGAGAGTGGGGAAACCTATGACGCGGAGATGGAAGCGGCTGCCGCCGGAATCCAATAGCAAGTAATCAGTTAAGCCCTCTGGACTATTGCTTTCGAAATACCAAGCAGTACTGGTGCGAGCGGTTTCCGACCCAGGCGTTGTATATTCCAAGTGGAAGTAACCGCTTGTCATCGTGCAACCAGACCCTTTCGTCCTTCGGGACCCATGTCTTGGCCAAGGTTGTCAATGTTTCAAACGCGAGTGGATAAAGCCGACCCTCTGAGAAAACATTGTTCGTCACAACCACCAAATATCCCCCAACCTTCATGACCGAGTAAACCTCATCAAAGATTCGCTTTTGGGCATCCAGAAACTCTCGATAATTATTGATATTTCCAATATCTTGCGGATCGTCACTATAGACTGTGTCCAATCCCCTTTGCGCACGGTCGCGTTGCCGAAGGCTTGCGCGCTTCAACTGATTCCAGTATGGGGGCGATGAGATGCAGAAATCGAACTCATGAACCTCACTTCTCCTCAATATCTCGCGCAAGTCACGAGAATCCCCCTGCAGCACAAGTTGCCGGGTCTCATTAGACGACGGAGCCTCCTTGAGCCTCGACCTCGCCATTGAGACATACCGAGGGTTGATCTCAACCCCAACTGCGTTACGCCCGGCGGCTCTAGCCGCGAGAAGGGTACTCCCTGTTCCTAAGAAAGGATCTAGCACCCACATGTTCCGTTTAGTAAAGAATTCCACAAACTCTCGGACAAGAGTCTCGGGAAAACCGGCAGGATGGACGAGCTTGGTTCTATCCCGGCGCGGTGGGCTGTGCTTGAACCATGACTTTGTGAACTTGATCCAATCCGTGCCAGAGAGATCGTTCAATCGATTCGTTGGTTTGCGACTCTTCCGAAGTTCGTCTTTTGCTAGCAAGAGCTTTATCCCCGATCTCTTGCCAGAAACTAGGTTTATTAACGGGTTTCCGGACGCCGTACTTTTCACCTGTGGTAGGTCGGACTCTAAGCCGTCACCCGCTCCCGAGGTAGCTACTAATAATTGGTAAAGAAGCAAGACAAGGAGAAGGAACTCTCTTACGACGTATTCAAGCACGAACTCGTCCCCAAACACATCCTCCTCAAACCTGAAGAGGCGCGAGAAATCCTAGGCCGCTATCACATCAAGCCCTTTCAGCTTCCATACGTAAAATCTAGCGATCCGGCGGCGAGGACCATCGGTGCCAAGCCGGGAGACATAATCAAGGTCATCCGGAAGAGCGCAACCGCGGGTGAATCCGACTTTTACAGATATGTCGTGGAAGATTTTTGAATGTGATTTTTGGAGAAAATTGAAATGGCCGTAACAACTCAACAACTTTGGAATCTCTCTAAGGAGTTCATCAAGGACAGCGGGCTCGTTCGTCAACACATCGACTCATACAACGACTTCGTCGAGAGAGGACTTCAAGCAATCGTGGACGAAGTCGGAGAACTGCCCATCGAAATCGGAGATTATCCATTAAGGATCAAACTAGGTAAGATCGAGATTGGATCGCCTCGGGTGATCGAGGTAGATGGGACAGAGAGATCAATCTACCCTGCCGAGGCCAGAATTCGGAATCTAACTTATGCAGCGCCGCTCCACATGGAAATGATTCCTGTGATCGGTGAGCGGGAAGGTCAGCCAGAAATGGTCTACATCGGTGACCTACCAGTTATGCTCAAATCCAGAATCTGTCTGCTCTCCAAACTCTCACCTGACGATCTTGTTGGCGTCGGAGAAGATCCGCTGGACCCTGGTGGCTATTTCATTGTAAACGGATCAGAGCGAGTTATAGTCGCATTGGAAGACCTCGCGGCGAACCGGATTCTCGTAGATGTCGAGCACACTGGCGTCAATCCAACTTACAAAGCCAAAATATTCTCTACCACTGTTGGTTTTCGGGCACGAATCGAGGTTGCCCTAAAGAGCGACGGAGGAACCTACGTAACAATGCCCGGAATTCCGAGCGACATTCCCCTCATGATCCTCATGCGGGCGCTCGGGTTCGAGGAAGACGCCAAGATCGCAGAGCTCGTAAGCACCGACCCCGACATACAAGATGAACTCGAAGCCTCGTACGAGAAATCGCTAGAAGCCAACAACAGTCACGATGCCCTCTTGTACCTTGGCAACCGTCTGGCTCCAGGACAGGTGGACGAATACCGACTAAAGAAAGCCGAGTCTGTCTTGGACCGAAACTTCCTACCACACCTTGGCAGACTACCCTCCGAACGAAGGGAAAAAGGGCTTTTCCTGACAGAAATTGTTGCTCGAATAATAGAAGTCAAACTCGGACGACGGACTTCCGACGACAAGGATCATTATGCGAACAAACGACTGAAACTAGCCGGTTCCCTCCTAGCTGAACTGTTCCGAATATCCTTCCGAAACCTTACCCGGGATCTCAAGTATCAGCTTGAGAGAATAACCATCAGGCGGCACATAGAATTCTCTATCGCCAACGCGATCAGGCCTGGAATAATCACGGAGAGAGTCCAGCACGCAATTGCCACCGGAAACTGGGTCAGGGGAAGAATTGGAGTGACACAGCTACTAGACCGGACAAACTTCGTTAGCACTCTAAGCCATCTAAGAAGGCTGCAGTCCCCCCTCAGCCGAAGCCAACCTAACCTCGAAGCTAGAGACCTTCACCCAACACATTATGGAAGGCTCTGCCCCGACGAGACACCTGAAGGATCGAACTGCGGACTCGTCAAGAACCTCGCCCTTTCCAGCAGCATATCCGTCGGAATAGGGCCCAGAGAAATGGTCGACAAGCTACGTAGAATGAGCGTAACCACGATCGAAGAATCCGATAAGAAACTCAGATCAAGTGGGGGCAAAGTCATAGTCGACGGGATACTAGCAGGATACTCCAAAGATCCGGCAGCACTCGCCGGAGAACTCCGAGAACTCAGACGCGAGGGAAAGCTGAGCGCCGAAGTCAATTTCTCATTCCATCCCCCGGAAGCGAGGGGGGGAAGAGCAGACTTGCACGTCAATTGCGACGCTGGAAGAGTCCGGCGTCCTCTCATCGTGGTTGACGGAGGCAGACCACGATTGACTGAAGACCATCTTATCCAGCTCGAACAGGGACGAATCGCCTGGCAAGACTTGGTCAGATCAGGAGTCGTAGAGATGTTGGATGCAGACGAGGAAGAAAACGCTCTGATCGCCATGTACGAACACGACCTCAGGAAAGATCATACTCACCTCGAGATTGCGCCTTACGTGATGCTTGGAATAGCTGCAAGCCTCATTCCGTTCCCAGAACACAACCAATCTCCACGTAACGCTTACGAATCAGCTATGGCGAAACAAGCCTTGGGCGTTTTCTCGACCAACTTCTTCACGAGGGTAGACTCTAGATCCCATCTCCTGCACTATCCACAGACACCCATCGTCCAGACGAAACCAATGGAGGTATTCAACTATCTCGAACGTCCCTCTGGACAAAACGTGGTCGTAGCGATCCTATCTTTCCAAGGCTATAACATGGAAGACGCGATCATCATCAACAAATCCTCAGTCGACAGAGGCCTCTTCCGTTCAACCTTCTACCGAATCTACGAAGCTGAAAGCAGACAGTACCTCGGAGGACTGCGGGACAAGTTTGAGATCCCGGAAGCAGGGATCAGAGGATACCGCGGGGACCGCTACTACCGACTCATAGAAGAAGATGGAATGATCTCTCCTGAAGCTGAAGCCACAGGCAATACAGTTCTTGTTGGACGAACAAGCCCGCCAAGATTCATGGAAGAATACCGCGAGTTCGAAGCAAAGGGCCCTACGAAGCGAGACTCTTCAGTCACGATGAGACCCTCAGAACAGGGAACCATCGATCAAGTCTTCGTAACCGAATCCATTGAAGGAAGCAAGCTTGTCAAGGTAAAGGTAAGAGACCTGCGAGTTCCCGAACTAGGCGACAAGTTTGCCTCTCGTCACGGACAGAAAGGAGTGATCGGGCTCCTTGTACCACAAGAAGACATGCCCTTCACAGTCGACGGAGTCGTTCCAGACGTTATAATCAATCCCCACGCCATACCATCAAGAATGACAATAGGCCAGTTCGTAGAAACACTCGGCGGAAAACTCGCATCCCAAATGGGAGAAATCATGGATGGGACAGCCTTCGAAAACATTGGACCCCAAGCCATCGGCGACATGCTGACCAAGCTCGGCTTCGAGAAGAGTGGACGAGAACCCCTCTACAACGGAATTACCGGCGAACGGCTCGCCGCAGACCTGTTCATAGGCGTCGTCTACTACCAGAAACTCCATCACATGGTAGCCGACAAGATGCACGCCCGAGCCAGAGGCCAAGTCCAAATGCTCACACGTCAACCCACCGAGGGCAGAGCCAGAGGAGGAGGACTACGATTTGGAGAAATGGAGAGAGACTGCCTCATCGGACACGGAGCATCAGCTCTACTTCGAGACAGGCTACTAGAAGAATCTGACAAATACATCGCCTACGTTTGCGAGACATGTGGCACTCTCGCATATCACGATATCAAGCAAAACAAGTACATCTGCCGTATCGACGCTGAGAAAGCCGTCATTTCCCCTGTTGCAATATCCTACGCGTTCAAACTCCTAGTCCAAGAGCTCATGGCTCTCGGAATCGCACCCCGACTGAACTTGGAGGAGAGGGCATAGCAATGTCTCTCGCGACAATAGAAGAGGCTCACAAGGTAATCCAGAGCATCCGATTCACACTATTATCACCCTCAGAGCTTCGAAAACTGTCAGCTGTGGAGGTTCAGGCTGCGGACACATACGATGAGGATGGAGTCCCGATTGTATCAGGGCTGATGGACGGCAGACTAGGGACTCTTGAGCCCCGCCAAAAGTGCAAGACCTGCGGCAACACCGCCTCCGCTTGCCCCGGACACTTTGGCCACATTGAGCTGGCAGAACCTGTTATCCATGTCAGCTTCGCAAAACTCATCCATCGACTCCTCTCAATTACCTGCCGAAACTGTGGCAGAATACTGCTGAGTGAAGAGAAGATCGAAAAATTCAAAGTACGCCACGCCGATCTCAAACAACGGCTCAACACTGTACCCGACGCCTTCCTGGACGAGATAATCAAAGACGCCAAGAAGGCCCAACAGTGTCCTCACTGTGGGCAAAAACAATACCCAATCGAACATGGCAAGCCCACCACCTTCCACGAGATTGTGGCCGAGGGAGGAGCGGTGCGATTGACTCCCAGTACGGTCCGGGAGAGGCTTGAGAGAATTCCCGACGATGACCTGATTCTTCTCGGAATGGATCCCAAAGCCGCACGGCCAGAGTGGGCTGTCCTCCAAGTCATGCCCGTCCCTCCCGTCTCGGTCAGACCCTCGATAACTCTAGAGTCCGGCATCAGGTCGGAGGACGATCTGACTCACAAGCTCGTCGACATCATAAGGATCAACCAGAAACTGCGAGAGGCACTTGAATCCGGAGTTCCCATCAACATCATTCAAGAACTCCACGAACTGCTCCAATACCACGTAACCACATACTTTGACAACGAAGTCTCAGGCCTGCCCCCTGCGAGACACAGGTCTGGAAGGGCCTTGAAGACCCTCGTTCAGCGATTGAAAGGAAAAGAGGGAAGATTCAGAGGCAACCTATCCGGCAAACGAGTTGACTTTTCAGCCCGAACAGTCGTATCTCCTGACCCCAACCTTGACATCAATGAAGTAGGAGTACCCCTCGATGTTGCAAGCCGCCTAACGATTCCGGAGAAGGCTACTGACTACAATCTCGAAGAGATGAAGCGACTTATCAGCAACGGCCCCGACACTTATCCAGGGTCACTCTACATTGTCCGTCCCGATGGCCGACGAGTCCGGCTCGAATTCGTTACAGATAGAAAAGTTGTCGCGGAGGCGCTCCAGCCCGGCTTCGTGGTCGAGAGACATCTCAGAGACGGCGACATCGTACTCTTCAACCGGCAACCGAGCCTCCACAGAATGTCCATCATGGCACACCGCGTCCGAGTCTTACCCTACAAGACCTTCAGGCTCAACCCAACCGTCTGTCCGCCCTACAACGCGGACTTTGACGGTGACGAGATGAACCTTCACGTTCCACAGGGGGAAGAAGCCCGGACGGAGGCCCGCCTCCTCATGCAGGTCCAGGACCAGATCCTCTCCCCAAGATACGGAGGACCGATCATCGGAGCGATACGAGACTCACTGACCGCAGCCTTCCTTCTAACACAGAAATCAACACTCCTGGATCGCCCAACTGTCTCAAAGCTACTGGCGGCCGCCGGCTTCGAGGGACCTATGCCAGAACCGGCAGTGACAAAACCTGAAGAGAAATGGACCGGCAAACAGATCTTCAGCATCGTCATCCCCAAAGGCTTCAATTTCGTGTCGAAATCCAACCTCTCAAGCTACTACAAGTGCGCGGACTGCGACAAGGGAGTTCTTCACGACTGCCCATACGATGCCTTCATCGTGATCAAAGATGGTGTCCTCGAGCAAGGCGTGATCGACAAGGCCTCTATCGGTGCCGAAAAGTCAGAGAGCCTCTTCCACCGTATAGTCAAGGACTATGGAGCGGAAGATGCAAGGACGTTCCTCAACGCGGTTACAAAACTTCTCGATCGATACATGGTTCTTCGAGGGTTCACATACGCGTTCGACGAACTCGAGATTCCCGCAGCCACCAAGGAAAAGATCGCTAAAGCTATCGCCAAGGCGGAAGAGAAGGTCAACGAGTACATCGACAGCTACCGCAAAGAGACGCTAGAACGGTTGCCGGGACAGTCGTTGGAAGAGTCATTGGAGCTATACATCATGAACGAGCTCTCTAGAGCGCGAGATGTAGCGGGCGAGTTCGCCGACCAGTACTTCCAGATGGACAACAGCGGCGTGATCATGAGCAGGGCAGGAGCCCGAGGCTCAACAC
>WNGH01006784.1_pt1 | contig 17171 bp, 17 predicted proteins | sample 5400631 | NCBI WGS metagenome assembly WNGH01 (sample SAMN13153373, study PRJNA577476) | soil metagenome | isolation source: 115 cm soil or saprolite under Garry oak tree replicate 1 | place: USA:California | collected 2016-06-15
TGCTATAGGTGGTTTTATCGTTTTCGGAGTAGTAGATAAAACCTGGCAGATTGTTGGCGTGAAAAATACCTCAGATGCAATCGATACTGTTTTACAAGCAGCTCGTCTTTGCAAACCAATGGTTCGTCTCGATCCTACTCATCCTCAAATAGTGGAATTGGAAGGTAAGGAACTCGTTATTGCTCATATTCCACCCAATAATGGAACGCTGTATCAAGCAGGCGGAGTATGTTGGATTCGACGGGGTACTTTTACGGTGCCTTTAACAGTCCCTGAAATAGAAGAATTTCTGGAAGTTCTGAGGAAACAAGGTTCTCTCAGAGCTATTGAGCAGAAGCATGGTGGTCGGTACTACAGATTGTAGGGCTATATTAGGTAGAATGACTACTTGTCATTTCCTCTTTTTATTCTTCTTGCGCGACTGTTTCGCCATCTTGTTTTTGGCTTTCTTCCGATCATTCCCACTTCTGCGCGAAGTATGCCGAGCAGAAGGATTGGCGGAGGCCGAAGCCGAGCCGCCTGCACCAATGTTCGATAGCACACCTTGGACAACTGCCTGATTACGCTGTGCCTCAAGAGCCTCTTCCTTGGACATCAAGCCCAACTCGACCTGTACATCGTACCAATCGCCCATAATGAATGTATCCACGCGATCAGCCGCGAAGGCACGCTCTATAAGGGGAGCTGCTTCCAAGGCTTTCAAGTTAACCAGACTATAGATAAGAAAAGCGTTAAGCTCCTCATCATTTTCTGCAAACCGCTCCAATTGTCGAGTGAAGATAGCAACGCACTCGTCTCTGCTCTCAGGATGCATCTCGGCTATCTCTTTCAGGCAACTCCTGGCAATAATACGCGACCAATCTGAATGGGACTTGTCATCTAGATATCGCTCAAGTGCTGGAAGAGCGGCTGGGCCAATCATTGCATAAACTCGCGGTAACTCTTCCACCACCCAATCATCGTCCTCTGCTTCATCGAGCAAAGGAAGTAACGGTTCAATCGCCTCTTCAGCATGCAATACTGCAAGCGTGCGCCATGCATGAATAGGAGCCCACACTTCAAGCATATCCGACTCGACCCAGCGTAATTCCTCATCGGTCGCCATACGAATCAGATCAGGAATATGTTCCGGCCCAATCCCCAGTTCGAGATACTGCGGCCAATCTTTCAGATTCTCGCCAATCTCGCGGCCATCCCCATATGTCAGCAATTTACCTATCGGCGGTGTATAGCTCTCTATACCCATATCGCTCTTCTCCAAATATTCTCTATCTTTTGTCACTAATCTCTTACCAAGCGATAGTTGCCATCTTACCCTGCCTTGAAAGAGAGTTTTCTCACTGAGAGTTCTGCAGCTTTGCAAGGAGAGTATATCAAGGGAGAGCTGAGAGTGGGATATCCATATATTCCGCCTCAGTTTGAGACGCAGGAAGAGGTAAATGTTCCTCTTGCATCATCTGGAGATGCTCTCGTAACGCCTCTCTCATGAGCTGCTCGACCTCTTCTCTCGTATCTCCAACAGCCACACAGCCTGGCACATCCGGAGAATACGCGCCATACGAGTTCTCGCCTTTTTCGATAATGACTAAGATTCTTGCCATCTCAATCCTCTTTCTCTATTTGGGCTTGCTTAAAGACACTGAGCAATGTTCCAATAGGCATATCCTTTCCAGGATGCCCAGAGACTGTCACTATTCCCTTTTTTCTCGGATGTTTATAATGCCTATGATCTCCACGCACTCGTGCGAGATACCAGCCATCAGCTTCTATGCGCTTGATAACATCACGTACCTTCACACAAATGGCCTCATTTCTTCCTTCTTCTGAAAGAAGTATACTGCATCGCCATCAAACACGCTAGTACAGAGTCGCAGAAGGGTGCGCGTACGATTTTTGCCAAGAGCCTGGCATCTTACCCTACCTCAAAAGAGTTTCCCCATAGAGATTTGTAGAGATTTGTGCATATAATATAGCAAGGGAAGCTAGTAGGGTCAATGGGAACATGCACAAAATGTAGGGGCGACCCTGGTACTCGCCCTCTGGAACTTATGGTTAAGGAGCATTGAGCTTGAAAGTATCATTTTGGTTCGTCGTCATCGCCTCTCTCTTTGTCACCTGTTTGATTACGGCCAATATTATTGCCGTGAAACTCATTTCCCTGTTTGGATTTCCGGTTCCCGCTGGTATTATCATCTTTCCACTCAGCTATCTCTTTGGCGATATCCTCACCGAAGTGTATGGTTATGCAGCGACCAGATACGTCATCTGGCTTGGCTTCCTCTGTAACCTGCTTGCGGTTATCGCTATTGTGCTTGGTGGACTTGCCCCTGCCACTCCATTCTGGCATGATCAAGCCGCGTATGATACCATTCTCGGTTTTACGCCGCGCCTGCTGCTTGCTTCTTTCATCGCCTATCTTGTCGGTGAATTTACGAACTCTTTTGTACTCGCGAAATTAAAGATCACCACCAAGGGACGCTGGCTGTGGACACGTACCATTGGCTCAACACTGATAGGCGAGGGTTTCGATACGCTCATCTTTATCAGTATCGCTTTTTGGGGCATTATTCCACTCTCCTTGATGCTCACAGCCATTCTCACACAATGGGTGTTCAAAGTGCTGTATGAAGTGGTAGCAACTCCCTTTACCTACCTCGTGGTGGGCTTCCTCAAGCGGAGAGAGGGTATTGATACCTACGACTACCGTACCAACTTCAACCCTCTCCTTTTCCGCAAGGAAGCTCCTTCTGGCTAAGTCGCCAAGCATCTTATGTCGACAGGTAGCGTTTATATTCTGGATGTGGTCCCTGGTATGCGGGTAGACTATGCTCGGCAAAGATGATCGTCTTGATATTGCCACGCACCGTGAAATCAGCTACGACACGCATCCAACGCGGCGAGAGCAAGGCAACCAGATCGTTCAGAATCGTATTGGCTGCTGACTCATGGCTGATCTGCCGATTGCGATACTTGTTGATATACAGCTTCAAACTCTTCAGCTCCACGATGTGCTGATCTGGTACATAGTCGATGGTAATGGTGGCAAAATCTGGGAAACCCGATCTGGGACAGAGGCAAGTGAACTCTGGCATCTCCAAATGCACAACGTAATCCCTCTCAGGGTGAGCATTAGGCCAGCTCTCCAGCGAACTCGCCTCTATTTCATCTATTCCGTATCTACCGGGTATGCGATGCTCTTGATTCATACTATCGTCGTTGCCTCCTCTTCAGATGGTTCTGCTCCAATCAGCCAGTAGCGCGAACCATCGCGTGCGCGGTTCATGAAGCGGTATTCATGAAAGCGGTCCCCCAATCTCCTCTAAACGGCCCTGATAAATAATTTCTTCGACTTTTGGCAGCCGTACTTTTATATCCCAGACCACGGGCGCACCCCGTTTGGGCAGCCGTTCAACTAAGACGGTAGCACCAAGCAGTCGTAAGAAATCGCGCTTTTGGCTATAAGTCAGTTCTTCCCGGTCGCTCTTGACCTTCTTGCACCACTCTAGAATCTTGTCGTATTCCTCACGTTCCCGATCCCTGTTCACACTGAAAGTGGTCAGCTCCGCTCTGTCTCTTTCTAAGCGTTCGACCATCTCATACGCGCTGTTGAGTAGACTTCTAATACCAGCGCGTGTATTGCCTCTCAGACTGCTATCTTGCAGGTCTTCTTCATAGTTACGGACTTTGGCTTGCCATTCAACAAGTGTGGCTTCGATAGCTCGTAGATCATTATCCACTGAATGGTTTTGTATAGCCAGTTCGATTGATTGCTCCAGTAAGGGTATATGGTCGGCTATCTCCGCTACTGTATCCCAAACGGCTGCATCAAGTCGCTCCGAGGGGACATTGTAATGGTTGCACTCAGAGCGTGGATTAGGGCACATGTATTGCAGATGTTCCTTACCCATCCGTTTTACTGTCGCGTGTGCGGTCATGACGTATCCACAATAAGCGCAACGCACAAATCCAGCCCGGAGCAAAAAACGCTCCGGCGTACGCGAATTGCGCGTGGCAAGCGCCGAATTGGTATTGGCTCTATCCATGACTTTGGCATACAGCTCATCGCTTAAGATGCGCGGATACGTTCCGGCAGGCAACTCTATAGGTTCTAAGTGTTGTTTCGCCCGTTTGCTCTTCACTGTGAATATCTTGACCTTATCCCCTGTCATACGCGGGTCGGTCAGTATGCGCCTAAGAGTCCGTGGATGCCACTGCTTGCCTTTGGGAGAGGGAACCCCTTCATCCGTCAGACGGTCTACAATTTGGTAAAGGGATATTCCATCAGCGTATTCTTGAGCGGCCTTATGGAGTACCGTAACCTGTTCTTCATCGAGCACTAAGTGATCTTTCTCGCCTTTCCCATTGAGTACCCACTTCCAGCCATATAAGGGCTTGGCACCACTGACAATCTTACCGTCTTTTGCCTTATTGAGTCTACCAGTTAGAGTGCGGTCTAAGATTTTTTCCCGTTCCATCTCAGCGACAAAGGCCAGCACCATTCTTGCAAACTTGCCCATCGGGGTATCATCAATGACTTCTTTGACACTATATAATACCACGTTGGAATGCTCCATTTCTTCCATGAGGATAGCGACATGGGTCTGGGAGCGGGAGAGCCGATCAAGCGTGCGGATGACTACTCCCTGTATCTTCCCCTCTCTATAGCGCTCGCGCATGAGTGACAGTTTCTTGCGTTCGCGGTACTGGTAACCTGAAGCCACTTCACGGTGTACCATGCCGACAACGAGACCGTGCTCACGGCAATACTCACGTCCAATGGTTTCCTGTTCGTCGAGGCTGGTATTGTCTTCTTGTTCGTCAGTGGAAACACGGCAATAGAGGTCAACGATAATTGGTTTAGCCATGGTAAAGTCCTTCCTGCTGTTTGTAGTATGAAACGACGAAATCTAAGGGATGTAACGCTGTTGCGGGATGTGCGCAAGTATCATCCTAGCTATAGTCACTTCCTTATCTCACCCACCGCCGCTTGGGATGGGCGATGAACATAACGTCTACCAAGAGATTTTTCCCGCATAAGCGGATAGCGGTGATCTGCATGCCTGGCAAGGAGGGATTGGCGACAAACTGGCACGTCCAGCTCAGGTACACCGAGGTACCCCACGACACCGACTCGTTGCACGGTGCGGCCAATATCGCGTGTATCCGGGCTTCCTGTGACGCCAGAACTGTATGGGCGGTAGCGAGGGCAGCCTGTTTGTCCTTGGGAGTCACCACGCGCACTGCATAGGCGTCCTTACCGCCAGTAAAGGGTTGGAGATTGCGAACGTAGATACTGGAACTTTCAACGCCGTCTATCGCGTACGCCGGAATGTTTCCCGCCTTTCCGCTGCTGGCGGCGTGCGCTGAAACGGTGGCGTATCCATACCCGTCCGCACTGCCTGCGGGAATATAGACAGGTGTATCGGTGACTACTTCCACGCCGTTTTTCCCTGTCACGGTTATCCCTTTGGGTAACTCCCCTGAAAGGATCGACCCGTTGGTGATGGTCAGCATGCCATGCGCGGTGGTAGCCGGGTAGGTTTGTATGCCGGTAGGAGTGATTACCTGCGTGGCTGTAAATACTTGCAGCGGCAGGAAGTGTGCTGGGATGGTGAGCGTTTCATGTTCGTAGGTAGGGTGAAGGGCCGAGTAGGTAGTCACTCCCACAATAAAGGCAAGGCAGCACACGGCTGCATATAAGGGGAGAAAGGTGAACGGCTTCTTTGCTTGCTCGCGCACGACATATAAATGAACCGTCTCGATGGGTTCGTCCATCACATTAACATTCATGGGCTGCTCCTATCTATTCGCTTGCAGCTCCAGCCACAGCGCGATCTGCTCGCTGGTGACAAGCCAACGCTCTATTCGGGAGAGCGTCGCGATCACGTCAGTCATAAAGGCTTGATGCAAGCGTCAACTCATATATTCACCAGATAAAAATCGCTTGCTTTGGGGATGTGGCCGTTCACCGAAGTAATTGGCCAGCATAGAGAGGGCGAGATCGGCTGCGCCGTCACTCCCACGTCCCCAATCAAATTCGTTCGTATGGTACTGAATATGGCGCAAAGGCCGACCATCCACGGTTACATGGGGCTTGCCTTGCTCGTCACGCCAGCCTGAATACACCTTCATCTTCGGCATGATCGTCTCCTACTTCGGCACAAACTTCGTCCCATCGCTCACATAGATAATGATCTGGTCTTGGATATGCACCAACATCTCTTCGGTGCCGTTGACGTTTTTGAACTCACCAGTCACTGGAACAAGCGACGCATTATCTGAAAACAACGTCGGCCCGATGTAGACTCTGGCTTTGGCGGGGTTGCCGCCTGGCAGCTCGATAATCTCGACATGGCCGCCCAAGTTTAGGAAGATAAAGTGGGACGGGTTTAGCACGCTATCTTCATGCCCAACGACTGCATCGACTTGGTAGGTTCGGGGCATGCCGTAGGTGGTATCGAGCTGATGGTTGATCCACCAGTTCGCCAGCATTTGGAAACCCACATAGAGCGCAAGCATGATAATCATGCCGACGCCGATATATAGCGACCAGTGGGTCTTTCTCTTTGGTGGTGGCTCTTCATGAATGACGATGCGTTTGTTGCCCTGCTGAATAACTTGATTACCCCGAGTATCAACATAGCGTCTGGCGCTCGTTGGGCGGCGGGTGTCAAAGTACGAATCATCAATCTCATCTACTTCGGTTAACGCATCGGAGGATGTTGCAGACTGGAAATTATTGTTGCCACTCTGCCGTGAATGTACCATATGGTAGGCGGTGCCAGCGCTCGCCCGGCGCTTTAACGGCTGTGCTTGTCCCATAAGGCTTTTAACCTCACTTTCTCTGGTTACTTGAGAATACGCGGTTTACACAATTATATAATAGTTTACTCTAAATAGCAAGGAATGTATTGGTTATACTGGTTATGTGAAGATACGCGGAAAGATTGACGGGGCTTCTATGCGGGGCTTATAATGCCGGAAAAAGGTGAGATAAGAGGTGCTTCGTTGCCGAAAAACAGAGACAAGGAGTGGCTGACCGTCGAAGATATTTATGAGGAGCTGGGCAGGACGGTGCCGCCCGATACCATCCGCTCGTGGATACGCACCAAGCGGCTACCTGCGTATAAGCCGGGGAAAGCATATTTGGTCAAACGCGAAGACCTGGATAAGTTTTTAGAGAGTTCGCGGACGAAGCCGGAGGAGGAGCCGTAGGGATGGGACTCTTGTTTTTCCTACACGAGATATAGTAGCTTTTTTATTTCTGTCCATAGATTTGCAGGTGGGCTTATGTGCTTTGACACGATTAATGGCTCTTGGCCGCGTTTGATACTGGTGGCGAAGTCGATTTTCACGCTTGCACTTCAACGAATTCAAGTTCAGAATGAGCATCATTTTGGACTTCGCCACCAGTATCAAGAGTGACCATGAGCCAAGATATCCGTCAGATTACAGTTTCTTTTTGCAAGCTCATCCCGCTTCCTTAGATTTGGGATGACCCATGTCCTGGCTAACCATTTGCAGGGTTACCAAAGTCACGAGGTAAGGAGGGGATTAAGTTCAAGTTATACGTCGTTCTGTTGACAGGATAGTAACTTGATATCCCATGCGGTGGAGAACATCACCTCCCCCGGTAACAGCAAGATTGGCTGTTAGTGTGACGAATTCTTCGTCTTGATCCGAATCTACGGAGTCGACGGCCCATGTGACGTGTCCACTGCCCGAAATAGCGTTCAAAGAGGCAGTAGTAGCTGTTCCGGTAACCGCTCCTCGGTTGAACCGAAGGGGATTTTCACCGTCATCCACGATATGGAAAGAAAGCGGTTCATGTCCCACGCCGTCGTGCCCCCAGGTGTAATCAATCATCGCTACCCCAGTACAAATGTACATGAAATTCGCAGGTGGACTGTTGATAGAGATTTCGAGTACTTCGGGGTTGTCGACTCCTATCAAATTTGTAGGCATTTGTAACCTCCTTCTGCGGGTTCGTTCAGTTCAACGAGATCAGAGCACCTTGGCTCTGTCGTAGTAAAGAGACGCAACTACTTACAACTGACCTGTGGTACTGTCACAGTGAAAAGGTCTCCTCCTTTCCTCTAGTTATTGTCACAGGCATACTGTGGCAGTAGGAGACATGGTGACACTCAAAAGGAAATGCGAGGGGTCACTCTCCATAGAGTGCGCGTCGTAAGGCGGCACTGTCCTTGAAGGTCGTATGCAGAAGGAGGACCTCGTTGACCTCTTTTTCTGTGTAGGTTTGTCCTTGCTCAAAGAAGCTTGCCAAGTATTCCAGAATGAGCAGTTTGTCTCGCTGTTTGGAGGGCGGCCAGAGCGTCAGCCGACCGCTCCTATCCAGGAAGCGTCGCAGTTCCTGTGGCTGCGTTGCATCTTGAGGTTCTATCTGGCGTTCGGTCGGGATGCTCTCTCCTGATACCAGTTGCTCAAGAGCGCGAGCAGTTCGCTCAAAGTAGAACGAACTGAGGCGATAGGTCTTGTTGGCTCCCGCCCCTCGTCGCTCGTACAGGTACTTCATGGAGATGAGCTGCTTGAGGTGCCGCGAGACACTCGATTGACTGAGGTTGAGCGCAGCAATGATCTCCTGGGCCGATAGTTCATCCTGTTGCACGAGCAGTTCGAGAATACGCAGGCGTGTCTCATCGGCCAGGGCGTCGAAGCGTGCTCGTAACTCAGCACGCCCCATCGGAGCAGTACGCATCACAGCGACATCATAATTGGGTGGCTCACTGAAGAATAGCAGCAGGTTTGCTTCATTATCCCAGAGCGTCACTCGTCGTCCTGTGTGCCATGAAGGAACAAGAGTAATCTCCGAGGCATCGCCCAATCGTCCAGCGATATGAGCAGGAAGCTCACGTCCGCTAAAGGTGCGAAACGTTTCATCAATGCTTGCTTCCTGATCAAGGCTGCGCGTGAACATCTCAACCTGCCAGCGTAGGGTAGCCTGAACTCGTCTCCATTCTGGAGCAAACATGGCCCACAAGGCTTCCAGGTGTGAGACGAGCAGATGATGCAAAGCAGGTGGATCGTTGAGTAAGGCATATGCCTCGGTCGAAAGTACAGAGTCAAAAGGTGTGTCAAGCTGCACATACTCGACACAGGTCAGGTAAGCTTGTACATCGCTAAGCAAGCGTGCTCTATCTGGTGCCGCTGATGAACTTTCGGATGGCACGCGATAGGAGAAACGTGAACGCAGGCGTTCGAGAACCCGATCGCGTATCGTACAGGGGTCTTGCTGTGCTAAAGTGTGCAGGTAGGCAGCAAAATCAGTGCTATCTTGCTCGATAGCCAGGGCATCACGTAAACCCTCGAACACCAGGCGGTTTGCATGATGACGTTCAGGGGAGAGCGCAGCCGCAGTTTGTATCACCCAGGTATTGAGGCCGATCATATGTTCAGCTGAGGTCAGCAACGAAAAGGTGTTCAAAACATTATAGACCGGCTCAAGGGCTACACGGACAGAGACAGCCGCATGAGATGAAAGCGGAAAAGACATCAAGTATCCCACATTCCGCAGTTTCAACCCGAAGGATTGTGGATTTTTTCGTAGAGCGGGCCTAAGAGATGCAAAATGAGCCGATGGACAGGTTGCAGACGTAAAACCAGGGAGAGTGAGCAGCTAGCCGTCTGGACATGAAGTAACTCAATGCCTTCAAAGCATTGAAAGACCCATCGCATGGTGGGGCGTGCCGTGGGTTTGTGGATTTGATCGGGAATGGTTTGCTGGGTTTCGGCCAGACGGGAGCGCAACCGAAACTCAGCCAGACGGTACACCAGCAGACAGAGTACCATGATGAAGCTCAGGGCCATGATGCGCTGCGGTTTCTTGACAAAGACGGAGGACGCCAGAAACAGCGGGTCTTTGAGAAAGCGAAAGCCGCGCTCCACGCCGCCCTGATCTTTGTAGGTGGCAATCAGTTGCTGGTCAGAGAGGGCCGCTAGCTCCAGGACATTGGTGCCCACAATCCAGCAGGCTTTGCGCAAGACTTCCTGCACCACCTGCAAGTAGTTGACGCTCAGGGTGACCACCAGCTGCCACTGGTAGCCGCTCGGGCTGGCATCTTTGCGCGGACGCCCCTTGCCCCCGTACTGGGGATGGGCGATGATCTCGCTGTGAACCTCAAGCCAGAGGGGCTTGCCTTTCAGTTCGCGCTCCAAAGCGGCACGTGCATCCGTTTCACAGCCAAAGCGACGGTTGGAGAGATGCCAACACGCTTGCTCCCACTTTTTCTGCGCTTTACTCACCTGGCGCTGCATCGTCTGCCGGACACGCTCCACCGATGCCTGGCTGTAGATGACCACCCAGCGTTCGCGACCCTGGGGCAAGGTCATCTCGCGGCTGAACCAAAACACCTTGCCATCCTCCGACTGCTGCCAGTACTCGTTGCCTTCCGCAAGTAGCACCCTGGCCTCCGTGAGGGTTTCGGAGACGCGGCTGATCCACTTCACGTTGGCCTGATTCAACTGCCGCATATTCCCCTCACTGTACACCCCATTATCAGCCACATACACGCTCGCCTCCCCATCCGTTTCCCGCAGTTGCGTCTGGATGGCGGTGATCGCGGCCAACAAACTCGCTTTGGCACTGCTGTTGCCATCCAGCGGCTGCATGAACAAGGGGATATCTCCGTCATGGGTCGTTGCCAAAGCCAACATCCACTGCTTGAGATCCTCCCGATGGTCGCGCGAGTAGCCATAGGTGATGGCGATGACGGCAGCTTCAGCGTCAGCAGGTTCGTCCGCCTCTCTCCTGTACTCGCCACTGACCGAGAACGAGGTCGTATCGACGTGAATCTGCTCCGCCTTGACCCCAAAGATCCGACGGGCTCGGCTGGCTATTCCGGCAAACAGCTTCGTCAGATCGTGGTCATATAACCAGTCCAGCGTGCGCCCTAACCAAATACAATTGCCGATTGCTGAATCCCAATCCATTGAGGAGCATGGCCACTGTGGCGGTTCCCACGCTCACCTGTTGGCGATTCCCTGGCTCGTGGGCATCCAGCCATGTGGCCAATCCGATCTCTTGGCACACCCCTGCCACAATTCCCAGGTGATCCAGTCGTTCGTTGAGGTATGGTTCCTCTATTCCCATCGCGAGTCCTCCTTTGCTGTGGACTCTACCCTACCAATTTCCTCAAATTCTGTCAATCAAACTGCGGAATGTGGGAAGTATACCTCCTTTAATTTGTAATTATGAGACATTTGGAGATAATGCGTGTCATCCTGAGCGCGCGCGAAGGATCTCGCTCGCCGGACGCAGAGATCCGCGCGCTTCGCTCAGGATGACACGCAGGACACTCTCAAGTCGCTGCCGGGAAGTCTTATCTCCAAATGTCTATGTAATTATGCAAATATTTGCATAATTACATAGACAAGGATACCATAGAAGGTATGAGATGTCAAGATGAGAAGAACTTAATTTTCCATTCCGTAGCCCGCACGTAAGCGTTGTACTAAATACTGCTTGGTATCCTCTGGTAGAAAGGCGGCGTGAATGGCATTGAGATTGCACCGGAAAAAGTGCTCTTTCTGCCAGCCGAATACCTGATGGAGCCGCTCATATTCTTGTGTCAATGTCACGTTGGTCATCGTGCGTGTATCGGTGTTCACACTCACGGCCATCCCAGACTCGTAGAAGCTGTTGATCGGGTGGTCAGCGTAAGTCTTATAGAGATCGAGCTGCACATTGGAGGTTGGGCAAACTTCTAGATGGATTTGTTCTTTTCTTAAATGCTCAAGCAGTGCCGGGTCTTCAATACTGCGCACGCCATGACCGAGGCGCGAGGGGTGCAGATATTTCAGTGTGTCCCACACGCTCTCCGCTCCAAGCATCTCTCCGGCATGAACAGTGCGGGGTATACCGTGTTGGGCAGCATATTGAAAAGCAGGAATGTGAGCGAAAAGAGGATACGCTGCTTCGTAACCTCCCAGGTCAACACCCACTACGTGTGTTCCCTGAAAGTGCTCCACCAATTTCACCGTGGCTAAACTCTGCTGCGTGGAGTAGTGACGCAGCACACTGAGAATGATGCGTGCTTCAATGCCCATCTCCTCGCTGGCCTGGGTTACTGCCTTATCCACAATCTCTACAACCTTCTCCGCCGACAATCCTCTATTGGTGTGTAGATAAGGGAAAAGCAGTATCTCCGCATAGATCACATTGTCCCGCTGGAGTTGCTCAAAGACATCGAAGGTGGCAAGGCGTAACTGCTCTTCGGTTTGTATCAGGGCAGAACCCTTTGGTGCGCACGCAAAGAACTCTGCCATGTCTGGGCACTTGGGGGGAAGGATAAATTCACGCTGATAATCTGACAGCGTCACGGCTGGATCGAGGCGAGAAACAACTGCGAAGCTTAATGAGCTATCAAAGTGAAGATGGAGATCCACCTTCGGTAAGGTACTAAAATCCATAGAAACTACCTTTCAAAAAGCAAGTTTTGAGTAAAGTGAGGTGAGTAGTATGTTTAAGGGAAAGGAGAAGTACTCTTTGCACTCTCGATAGTAGAGATGAGGCGAACATACTCATTCTTTTCTCGACTATTGTAGCATATACATGGTAAATGATGCGTTCTTTCTCCAAAGTATCTATGGTCAACCCTTCTGCAACTTACGGCGCATTGAAAACCTGTCAACTGTATCACGCAAATGTGGTTGAAGAGGTGCTGCACAACGCGGTCACCGTGGGAATGTGAAAATGCCCTGCTTATTTGTTATATATTAAATAGATGGCTGTACCCGTGGTGATTATTGTGACAATTAATTACGTAGTATTTTATGTAGGGCTAGTACATGGACCGCTTATCATACAACCGTTTACTGTTCCCATCGGTATCAGCGGTTTCTTTGCAACTGGAGGCGATATCAAAGGTAGTTTTCTGCAGTTCTTTGCTCTCGCTATCTCCGCGCTTCTCTACTATCCATTTTGCAAAGCCTGGGAACACATTCTGATCGCACGAGAAGAGGAGGCTGGTCCACTTGAAGCTGTTCAAGTGCAAACGCCTGCACAGGTAGGATGAGATAAATCCTGCTGTATGATGTGTGATGAGCAAAGGAGGTGATGGCTCACATCGCAGTTATAGTGCTTTTTCATAAGAGTTGTCCAGCTAGTTACAAAGTTTTCAAGAAGCGTATGCTTCGGAGTTGTAATATACTTGCTCATAGATGAGCGAGGCGAAAGGAAAAATTCGTGGTGAAACTATTTGACCGAAAACGCAGGTCGCTTTCCATCATGATTGGCCTGGTTTTATTGACAATGCTGTTTGCGGCCTGTGGTAGTGCCAACACTGGCAGCAGTAGTAGTACTACTACCACTACTACTGGCGGCAAAGGATGTATGAAAATTGGTGTGCTCTTGCCGGAAACTGCTACCTCAGCCCGTTGGGATGGCCAAGACAGGCCACTACTGCAGAAGGATATACCTCAGGTGCTCTCTGGTGCAACTGTAGACTACACCAATGCCCAGGGTAGTGCTGATCTCCAGCAGACGCAAGCTCAGGCGGATCTCACGAAGGGCGATTGTATTCTGGTAGTTGCCCCTTCCGATAGTATAAAAGCTGCTGCGATCGTTTCAGCGGCTAAAGTGAAGGGCGTGCCTGTGATTTCCTATGACCGCCTGACTTACAGCAACGATCTCAACTACTATGTCTCCTTCGACAACACGAAGGTTGGGCAGCTACAGGGTCAGTATGTTGCCGATCACTATAAGAGCTTTGTCAGTAGTAATGGCACTAACAACACAGTGATGATCGACGGTTCCCAAACGGACAACAATGCCCTGCTGTTCGCTAAGGGGGCCCATAGTGCGCTTGATCAGTTGTTCAGTAGTGGGGCTCTCAAGAAAGTCTATGAGAAATACACACCCGACTGGAACAATGCGACTGCGCAGACCGAAATGCAAGCAGCATTGACGGCGAATCAGAATAAAGTCGCGGTTGCCTATGTCGCCAACGACGGTATGGCAAACAACGCGATCGCTGCACTCAAAGCAGTAAAACTCAATGGGAAAGTGCTTGTTACAGGCCAGGATGCGACGGTTGCCGGTATCCACAACATCCTTGCAGGTGATCAGTCCATGACTGTCTACAAGGCTATCGCTAAAGAAGCCATGGCCACTGCCCAACTTGTTGCTGCAATCAGCAATGGGACAGGTACCAGTTCGCTGGTCAATGGGCAAACAACTATCCCTCAAACTGGTGGCGCCAACATTCCTTCGGTTCTTGAGACGCCAGTTGCAGTAGACAAGACGAATATTAAATCGACGGTCGTTGCCGACGGTTTCGTGACAGTACAGGCTGTCTGTGCCGGTCTTCCTTCAGGCACTGATGGAGTTTGTCCATAAATTTGTCGTTTTGCGTACCTTGTAACCCACCATTCGCTTATTCAACATATGAATAGCCTTGAAAAGAGGGATGCCACAGCAGAGCTTTGGTTCAGCTCTTCAGTATAAACTGGCTCCTCACTTGGCTTCGCAATTACTACAGCGAAGATGGGTTGTAACTTGTAATATTACCTGGTACCTGCAAGATGCATTGAAGGATCCGTTCGTGATCGGAGAAAAATTGAGGCTCTCTTGCAGGTACCAGATCCCCTCCCAATTTGCCTGTTGGAGATGGTATACTATAATAGAATGTAAAGGCTATCTCTCATTGATGTACATTGACACCTTAGGCATGGTTCAAATCCACTTGACAGTTTCATAAAACTCAATTGCTATCTGAACATGATGGGAATTGTTTTTGGACTGTCCAGGCTGTCAGGTTTGATTGAACATAAATTGAACCTTGCCATAAACTTGATTGGAGGTCCAGATGGCCGAAAATGTCACTCCTGCGATCGGTGAAAGCTCATCTTCTTCTCCTCGTGGAGAACCCCGCCTGCGTATGCGCGGCATTGGCAAATCCTTTGGTGCAGTTCGCGCCCTTTCTGATGTAGATTTTGAAGTCTATGCTGGCGAAGTCATAGGCCTGGTAGGCGACAACGGTGCTGGTAAATCAACGCTGATTAAAGTCATTGCCGGTGTTGGGCCTTCCGACGAAGGTGAAATTTTTGTTAATGGTCAAAAGGTGACTATCAGCAGTCCACAGGCTGCAAGTCGCTTAGGAATCGAGACAGTCTACCAGGATCTTGCGCTCTGCGATAACCTGGATGTTGTCGCCAACTTATTTTTAGGTCGCGAAGAGCGCTCCTTCCTACGATCTTTGGACGAGATCAATATGGAGGCGCAAACGCTAAGTACACTAAAAACCCTTGATGTAAAACTCCCCTCAGCCCGTTCGCTTGTTTCTACACTCTCTGGTGGTCAGCGACAATCTATTGCTGTTGCCAAATCCATCTTACGCAAGGCCCAGGTGGTTCTGCTCGATGAGCCAACGGCTGCGTTGGGGGTAGCGCAGACACGGCAGGTGCTTAACTTGATACGTCGGCTCCGCGAGCAAGGATTGGGTGTGGTCGTTATTTCACATAACCTGGCCGATGTGTTTGAGGTCGTGGACCGGGTGGTCGTGATGCGTCTTGGTAGGAAGGCTGCCTCATTTGACATCACAGCAACCACACCTGAACAGGTTATAGCAGCGATCACTGGAGCAGAATTTGGTAAATTGATGGAGACAAATGGCGCGACCCAGAATAATCAATCATAAGGAGGAAGATGACCAATGGGCGACATTATTGAGAAAAATGATTCTCCTGAGCCAAAGGAAGCTTCCCAGATGGCGGCGCTTGGTGGGCAAGCAGCTGGAGCTGCCTCAGTAGAGGTGCCATCTTATATGCCACGCCGCACAGTCGGACAGTTGCTACGCAGCGATCTTGGCTTTATTCCTGTACTGTTGACGCTGATCATCGTTGTAATCTACTTTACAGTTGTTAGTAATGGAATTTTTCTGAAGCCGGAGAATCTCTCAAACTTGGTGGGACAGATTGCCACCATTGGCGTACTCGGACTCGGTAGCATTATGGTGCTGCTACTCGGTGAGATTGATCTCTCTGTAGCTTCAGTCAGTGTGCTTTGTTCCGTGATCATGGCGGTATTTTCAGAGCGTCTGGGAGTCCCTGGTGGGATAGCTATACTAGTTGCTCTACTGGTCGGTGCCATAATCGGCTTGATTAACGGCTTGTTGGTTGCTGTGCTACGTGTTCCCGCATTTATTGTGACACTAGCTGGCTCTATTGGCTATGCAGGACTCCTACTCAATTTGCTGGCTGGAAATAGCACGCTGACCATCAGTAACGGCCTTATCCTTGCTATCGCGGGTACTCCTCGCAGTTTCCTGCCTGACTATCTTGGTGTCGGCCTGCCGATTCTCGCTATCCTACTTTATGCCGTCGGCCTCATTTTTAACTATACGAGACGCAAGAGCTCTGGCCTCAGGAGCGTATCGTTGTCGCGGATTGTTCTTCAGATTGTAATAGTTGCTGTACTCGTTTTGGGAGCCGTGGTCGTTTTCGAAAGCTATCAGGGAGTACCTTATTCGACCGCAATCCTCTTTGGCTTGATCACACTATTCTGGCTGATCTTGACGAAAACGGCATTTGGTCGTCATGTCTATGCGGTCGGTGGTAACAGCGAGGCCGCTCGCCGTGCAGGTATTAATGTCGTTGGTATACGCATTGCGGCTTTTACGTTGTGCTCGACGCTTGCTGCCGTAGGTGGTGTTATAGCGGCTTCACATGGTACTGCTGTGGCGAGCCAGATCGATCCAACACTGCTGCTCAATGCAATCGCAGCTGCTGTAATTGGTGGTGTCAGCCTCTTTGGTGGTCGTGGCTCGGTCTGGGCTATTGTACTCGGAGTGCTTATCATCGGTAGCCTGGTAAACGGCCTTGCTCTACTAAGCCAGGGGACAGACGTGTCAGAAATGGTTGAAGGTGCCGTCCTGGTGATTGCTGTGACCGTTGACGCTCTTGTGCGCCGTGCGCAGGCACGCACTGGCCGCTAAATCCTTAGCTGTAATTCCTTGGAGCCGCATACAGGGAAAGACGAAGAGGGCCTTTAGCTGAGCTAAAGGCCCTCTTCGTCTTTCCCTGTATGCGGCTGTTGTCTCTATAGGCCGAAAAGTCTTGCATAGCATAATTTACTTGACATGTTTATGCTACATCTCTACAATCATGGGGACAAGTGGCAAGTATGAGTAAAAGCGAAAGGACATGTTCGCGATGAA
>WNGH01003990.1_pt1 | contig 17169 bp, 14 predicted proteins | sample 5400631 | NCBI WGS metagenome assembly WNGH01 (sample SAMN13153373, study PRJNA577476) | soil metagenome | isolation source: 115 cm soil or saprolite under Garry oak tree replicate 1 | place: USA:California | collected 2016-06-15
ACTGGCAGGCCTCATCCAGTACCACCCTCTCTACGCAACGCCTTTGAACACATGGAGGGACGAGCATTTCCTGCTCCAAATTCGTAATTGACTGGCTAAAATAGCCGTGCTTGTTCTGGACCACTTTCAGGTTGATCTGGTTGATCTGGTTGCCAGGGTAAAGGTGGAAGTGAAGTCAGTGCTCGGACCTTCTCATACAGGGTAGAGCAGATAGATGGAGAATGAACTTCAAAAGGGCAGTGGCAGAAGACATAGAGCGTTAATCCTTCCTCGATCCATTGCGCTAGCTGCCATGCCCATGTGTCAAGAAATGTGTTGTTGACTTCCATACGGGGATGTCCGATATAGCGTAGGAAGATAAAATCGGTGGTAACGGCGATTTGTAAAGGGAGATCAGGCTTGCGCTCACGAGCCTGAAGTATCTGCTTTTCTTCGGCAGAACCAATTCTAATTGGCCTCGTATCCATCATGACACGACCAACATTATACCGACGAAGTAGGTTGTTTAGTTTCACAGCATGCTGCTCTGTGTAAAAGGAAGGATGACGTACCTCCACTGCTAATCGTACATCTGTCGGCCAACTGCTCAGATAATCCTCTAACTGTGATAAGTGAGCAAAGCCAAAAGATGGAGGAAGTTGAAGGAACAGCGTCCCTAAGCGTGATCCGAGTCCTTGCATGCGCTCTACTAGCTCTTCGGTCGCTTCTCTGCTTTTTTCAAGGCTTGGGGCATGACTGATGGAACGGGAGACTTTGGGACAAAAACGAAACGTTTCCGGTGTCTCTTGCTTCCAACGGACAACCGTCTCAGCAGAAGGTAGAGCATAGAAGACCGTGTTTCCTTCGACTGCGGTCAAACGACTGCTATAGAGGTGCAGGAATTCGCTTGGCGGCGTATGCGGCGGGAAAAAATTTCCGACCCATTCTTTATATCCCCACATTGGGCAGCCAATATAGAACACGGCGAAGCTCCTTTTTGTTGTATTGTAGCCAGTTATCAGATAACTCACAAGATACTATTCTATTTTACCATTTACAAACTAGAAAAAATGATCTAATTTCTTCTTACATCTCGTTCTTTCTCGTAAGGGAAGTCTTACCTGAACAGGAGTATACGATGAAGCAATCTGAGGAAGAAATAGTCACAGCACTACAAAACCTTTTTGCCAAGATTGAGACCTTATGTCAGATAAACATTCGGGATATCCTCGAACCTGAAGTGTATTTCCACTATGAACAGACGCTCCAAGAAGCCTATGATGCACTCACCACAGTAGAAGACGCGCTCGCAAGCTTAGGAATGAAGCTTGAGTATGAACACTTTCGCTTAGGCGGAGCACTCGATGAGCTTAAGCCACTCTTGATGAATGCCCGCTCAACCTCTGACAAAATCATGGAAGCATTCGAACAGCGTCTCCCGTAACCATTCTATGAACATATACTATTGTTGCTGCCGCACTACTGGTACAACGCTATCAATAATTCCTTCCCTTACCATCCAGGAAGCCAAAGAAAAGCGCCGGAACGTCTTAGAAGCAGCTATGCAAACACGCAAAGAGAAGTATCGAAACTTCATGCAATAAAAGCGGTTGCAAGCAACGAGTGATCTTGCTACAATCGCTCAAGTATGACTCATGAAGAGTTATGAGAACACATTGGGAAAGGTATTGATGCAAAGCTAGACCAGAAGCTAGACGAGAAGTTAGAGCCAATGAAAAAGAATATAGCTACTAAAGTAGATATCCATGAAATCGCAGTAGATATGGCAGAGTTTTTTCATAACACATGCCCCATCCGAAAGAGAACTCATCCCACTTCCAGAAAGAACTGTTGCGTTTCCTAACCTCTTACGCCGGGCATTTTTGCAGCCTGTTGAAGCAGAATGCCTCTGCGAGACAGAGAAGAGCATGAAAATGGGCTAGAATAGCAGCAGTGGGAGCGGCGAGTCGAGGTCGAACTTTTTTGGTGCTGCGAGCCCGTTGTTGAAGCTGACCCTTGGTGCGACCAGAAGAGATGAGTGTTGCCACTTCGCCCTAGAAGTGAGCACGTGCAGGAAACTTGTGACCACTTCCGCACCTCTCGCCGTCTTCCCTCAGGAGTTAGTCTAGCTCAGAACAAGAGAGGAAGCAAGAAGCGATGCAAGTGCTGTATGAACGCTGTTGTGGGCTGGATGTCCACAAAAAGACGGTGGTGGCCTGCGTGTTGATCACCTCGCCCGATGGCCAGGTGCAGAAACAGGGACGGACTTTTGCCACTACGACCGCCAGTCTGCTGGCTTTGGCAGATTGGTTAGCCTCCTTAGACATCAGTCATGTGGCTCTGGAAAGTACCGGGATCTATTGGCGTCCGGTGTTTAACCTCTTGGAAGAGGGACGCACGATCATCCTGGTCCATGCCCAGCATATGCGAGCGGTGCCCGGACACAAGACGGATATCAAGGATAGCGAATGGTTGGCTGATCTGTTGCGTCATGGTCTGCTCAAAGCCAGTTTCATTCCTTCCAAACCGACACGCGATTTGCGCGATCTGGTGCGCTATCGCAAGACCTTGGTGCAGGAGCGAGCCCAAGAGGTCAACCGACTGCACAAGGTGCTGGAAACGGCCAACGTGAAGGTATCCTCGGTGGTGAGTGATGTATTGGGCAAGAGTGGGCGGCGCATGCTGGCGGCTATCATCGAGGGAGTGAGCGATGCCGAAGCGTTGGCTGATTTGGCCCGTGGGACCTTGCGCCACAAACTGCCCCAACTGCAAGAGGCACTGCACGGACAGATCGAATCTCAGCACCGTGTGTTGCTGGGGCAGATCTTCGCCCATATCAGCTTTCTGGAACACAGCCTTGAGCACCTGCAACAGGAGATTGAGCAGCGACTGTGCCCATTTGAGGAGGCGATGCAATTGCTGCTGAGTATCCCAGGTATTCAGGCGATTACTGCCGCGGCTATTCTGGCGGAAATTGGGGTGGAGATGAGTCGGTTTCCCTCCGCCAAGCATCTGGCGTCCTGGGCGGGCGTGTGTCCAGGCAACAAACAAAGTGGGGGCAAGCGGCTCTCGGGCAAGACTACCAAGGGCAATGTCCGTCTGCGAGCAGTGGTGGTCGAGGCGGTCTGGAACATCAGCCGCATGAAGGATAACTATCTCTCGGCTCAGTATCATCGGTTGGCCCGGCGTCTGGGCAAACTGCAAGCCGCCATAGCAGTCGCCCACAGCCTGCTCATCGTCATCTATCATGTCTTACGCGACAAGAAGCCCTACCATGATTTAGGAACCGACTACTTTGACAGCTTGGACAAGGAGCGTTTGACTCGCCAGGCCTTGCGTCGACTCGAAGCTCTGGGCTACGCTGTGACCTTGACCCCCAAAGAGGAGGTGGTGATCTAATCTGGCATCAACTCAACCCAGTAGTCTTTCCGTATTCCTTAGCTCTTGGCGCTTCCTTGAGTCTGGGGGCTTTTTGCATTTTTTAGAGGAAGATCTACGAATCATTTTCTCAGGAAAAGCATTATGTTATACTGAACTTCATCAAACGCTAAGATCAAAACATCCGAAAGGAGTTTATCAAATGCTCACAGTACCCAATCAAAAAGAGCCACCTCACTCTGATTCCGGCTCGACACGAAGCTGGAACAGGCGATTGATCATACTGCTTACCATTCTGGCCGCTCTTGCATTGGCAGTTACGATTCTGTGGGGCATCAGTCACATCACCACATCGGTGCTTGTAGTTGTAATCGCGACCCTCATAGCCTATGCCATTGCCCCGGCCGTGGAGATATTACATAAAGTAATGCCACGTGCCCTGGCGATTCTACTTGCCTACTTGTTAGTCATCATTGTTTTAGGAGTAATTTCCTATTATGTTGTGAGTACGGCAATTTTTCAGATCGGAGTACTCGTACAAGGTGTCAATGGCTGGTTAAAGCCTGGCAACAGCGGGCCAATTTCGCTACTGGCATTGTTATTAAAATTGGGCTTGACACAGGCCCAAATCAATGTACTCGAACAGCAGATTGTAGGTACATTATCAAACCTCGCGAGTTCGCTTGCAGGCGGGATTTTACCATTGCTTGGTGGGGTCGCTGGTGGTATGGTCAACATCCTCTTAACAGTGGTAATCAGCATTTATTTGTTGATATATGGAGCGCGTGCCTTCAGTTGGATACGTAATGCGACTCCCAGGTCGCGCCGTGGGCAATTAGGTTCTACAATCGAGATACTCCAACGCGTTGTGGGTGGTTACATCCGTGGTCAGATATTGCTGTGTACGATCATCGGATTTCTTGTTGGGGTGGGCTTATTTATTATCGGCTTTCCTTTCGCCGTTTTGATGGGAGTTCTCACGTTCGTCACAGAGTTTATCCCGGTACTCGGCACGATTTTCGCCGGATCTGTCGCCGTCCTGCTCGCATTGACACAAGGAGGATGGGTATTGGCCATCAAAGTGCTCATTTTTTTCGTGCTCATACACATCTTCGAAGGCTACATTCTTTCCCCGCGTCTCATAGGCAATGCCGTCAAACTTAATCCCGCGATCATGCTGATCGCCTTGACTGTTGGGTCAGAGCTTTTCGGAGTCTTTGGCGCCATCTTCGCTGCGCCCACAGCAGGTTTGCTTCAGGCTTTATTTACTGCTATCTGGATTCAATACCGACAGACACACAAAGATGAGTTTTTGGATGATGAAAGGGAAAAGCTGGAGTCCGCTACTGAGAAATCAGAAGGACTTCCGGTGAAGACACCTCATCCTACTCTGACAATGGTTGAAGATAATACAAAAGACTCTTAATATATCAAGCAGATTGCTAAACATCTATTAATCAGTCCACGTACTGTCAATGCACATCTCATCTCGATTTACCGCAAAATTGGGATGTCCTTGCGTAGCGCTGTGACTCGCTACGCAATTGAGCATCGACTTGTATAGGCTATATCAATTAAAAGCCCTGAGTCTCCTTCATGTGACAGATACCCAGGGCTTTTGCAAACTAATGAATACAAGAATACTTACTGTCCAATACGTTGCAGAAATTGCTGCACGGGTAGCCGTTCCTCTGGCCGTAATGGTCGGAAGCCTCCCTGATCATTGATAAAAACAATGCGTGATGACTGAAAGTGAATAATCATGTCTGGTAGATGATCACCATTCACATCAGCAAAACTGAGTGTGACAGGTATCAAATCATCACCTGTCCCATACAATTGAGGGCCGAGATAGATGCGGGCTTTAGAGCCATCTCCACCAGGAAACTCAATGATCTCGATGCGACCATTTAGATTAATTGCTATAAAATGGCTAGAAGTACCAGTTGTTTCGTTATGTCCAACAGAGACATCTATCTGGAATGTGCGAGGACGGCCATAATGCAAATCATCCCATGTAGTGCTCCACCAACTCATTGCTGACGTCAGTAATGTCCATAAAGCCAGCATCGCGATCATGCCAACACCCAGGTAAAGCAAAGGGTGCGCTCCATGCCAGAACCTCCGCTTGCTTCGTATCCGCGCGGAGTTTGGAGCTTTAGGTAGTTTTTGAGACGTTGTATCCACTTGCCGTGGCACTGCCGTTTTTCGACCAGTCCTGGTTTCATCGGTTTCTTCACGCTGCCATTCGCTAATATCTTCTGTAACGTCCGTATTTTTAGGACGAAGTCGCGATGCTCGCTGTGCAACAGGAGTTGTACTGGTTGAAGGGATGACGGACTCCTTCCCAGTTTTGGCAGTTTTATCTCCAATTGGTCGATGGCGCAGAACACTGCGTGGAGTTATTTCATCGGTTGATTCTAAAACTGGCATTTGCAGGTTGCTCCTTTCCTCTTACACAAAAAGACATTGAAGAAATACCGACCGATGTCGGAGAAACCTGTAATCAGAAGCATGTGAGTCAGAAGCAAAATAATATAACCTGATGGTCAGAAACCAGGCTAGAAGTGGTTAACAACACTAAACTGGGGAATTAAGTGCGCTCAATTTCCGTTTGATTGATATTACTATTATACCCTAAAGGCAAAGATTTTGCCAGAGGGCTACAGGAAACTTTTTTGATTGAGTACGGCTTGTAGATCTTCAGGCAGTGGTGCCTCAAGATTTAAGATAGACCCTGTAGTAGGATGGGTAAACTTGAGTTGATACGCGTGGAGAAACTGGCGCTTGAGTGATAAACTACGGTTGATACTGCCTGACCCATAGATAGGATCACCTACGATAGGATGACCTATAGCCTTCAGGTGTACTCGGATCTGGTGAGTACGTCCAGTTTCCAACTCCAATAACAGTAATGTGTGCCGATCAAAACGTTCCTGAACGCGAAAGTGTGTCCGAGCAGCTCTACTTTTCACCACGGTGATTGCCATTTGTTGGCGATGACGTGGATTCCGTCCGATAGGAGCATCGATACTGCCCTGGTCTAATGCTACAACACCCTCCACGAGAGCTAAGTAGCGTTTGACTATCTCATGCCGCTTCATCTGATCCACTAAAGCTGAATGGGTAGCCGCATTTTTAGCAATGATAATCAGACCTGAAGTATCCTTGTCGAGACGATGGATTATTCCTGGCCGCAGCTCTGAATCCTCACTCTGGATGTCGGGAAAACGAGCAATTAAGGCATTAGCCAGCGTATCATCATGATGACCAAGTGCAGGATGAACCACCATTCCTGCGGATTTGTTCACAACTAGCAAGTCTTTGTCCTCGTAAATGATGTCAAGGAGTATTGATCGTGGCATGATCTTGGTAGTTTTATCATATGAATTGAGGGACATTACCTGCACTTCATCGCCGATCCTAAGAGTATATCCAGATTTGCTTGTACGCCCATTGACAAGAACTTCTCCACCCACTATCAATTGCTGGATTGTGGTACGTGAAATGCCCGTTAGTACACATGTGAGATAACGATCAAGACGTATACCTGCTTGGTCAGCTTGAATACTCAATGTACGTTTTTCCTGAGATGATTCGGAGCTAGTTTTGTGCATCGTGTTCTTTCGAAGACTGCGATACTTCACTGCTTGTTGCAGCAGGAGGAATCAGGGTGGTTTCCTGTATAGTTTGAGTTTTCTTAGAAGCCTCTTCTGGTTTAAGTACGCTTCCAAACAATAGAGTAACAAAGAGTAATACCACTCCTACAGAAATGGCAGCATCAGCGAGATTAAAAATAGCGAAATGGAAATTAAATTGAGGAATGTTAAAAGAGATGAAGTCGACGACGTACCCGCCATGGCGCACTCTATCGATCAAATTGCTCAACGCTCCACCGATTATCAAACCAAAAATCAGCTTATACCACACACTACCTGTATTAATGTTGCGTAGGTAGAGATACGCTATCACTCCGATGGCCACTGCGATTAGGAGCACCAGTACAGTGCTATTTGCGAATAAGCTAAACGCAGCTCCGTTATTTCTAATGTAATACAAAGTAAGATAGTTGCCAATTAGAGAAATTCGAGGTCCAATGAAAGATGGGGAAAGGCTTGTAACTACCCATGCCTTTGTCCATTGATCAAGAATCAGAACTAAAATAGCGGTAAGAAATGCAAGAGCATCGTAGACACGCGCACGCCTGTGTTTCACTTATGTATATCTCCCTCTTCTCGGCAGTAAGCATATGTATTGTACTCTATCTTGCGCCTGTTGAGAAGGTTACATACTTTTATGTTGATTCTAGTAGCTTTGTTCCTCATACAGTTCTTCCCTGCTCAGGTTTCTTTGCTCTAATGCTTGCTCACATTTGATGTCACGAGCCGCCCAGGGAATAGCTTCAAGCCTTTTCTCAGGAATGGGGTTTCCACAAGCTACACATTTACCATATGTTCCATCGTCAATGCGCTTTAAAGCCCGTAATACTTCGGTCAAAAGAGCCTGCTCATTAACAAGAAGCGACTGCTCTTGCTGTATCTCTAAAAAGTCTACTGCTACATCCTCAAAGTCGTTGGGTCCCTCGTTTGCTTCAATAGGATCAGTTGGAACAGGGTGTGACTCTGTCAATCTAGCGATGTTTGTTCGTAGTTCATCACGTTTAGATTCAAGTCGAATTTTCATTCGATTAAGATCAATGGTCATATCTATTCTCCTTTTGACTACCAACAATTCCCTGTGGATATCACGTATTTTAACTTATTTTGGGGACATTGTCATAGTTTTGAAGTTAATCTAAGTAGAGATTAGAGAAGTTGTGTGAAACTTGTGATATCTCATGGAAATATCATAAGTTTCATCTGTCAAAGAGCCATTGATAGCTGATCTGATCGGAGCCGCGTAAGATGACCAGCTATCATTCAGCTTATAGAAGGCAAACAGCGTGGATGAGCATTCCTGGTTATCTCCCTTCGAGATTAAATACGCTACTGAGTTACATTACGCTAGCTATGGGAGTACCCTGAGATAACGTCGACGATCGGCGGACTGCTAGATGGTAATTCTTTTGTAAGGACATCGAGTAGATGTTGTGATGAGCATAGGTATTCGGGAGTGTATGGATTTGCTGTGAGAGCCAGAATACGTATCGGGTTTGCCACGTGTATGTCCAGACCTCGCTCAGAAAGCCGTTGCAACACAACTGAATGGCAGAAGATTCTGGTTGCATCTTCAACGATGAGCTCTCCATGATCAGGTGAGAACTTTTTGGGAAGTTCATTAAGCAATGCCCGCGAGAGTTCCTCAGTAAGGGCGCCATGTAGAACAAATGTGGGTTTTTGTGCAGTCTGAATGTGTTTTGCAATCCAGCGAGCTTCATACAGTGGCTTGTCCACATCCTTAAAGTGCTTAATGGTCTTATCACCATCATTGACAGTGAACATATACAGCCGAGCCTGCGAGGTTTGCTTCCTATAGGCATCTATTAACTGCGTTTTCTGAGTAGTAAGGCGCAGTAGTACATCAGCAGTACGCCGGGCCACAAGTTCTGGCGTGGCTGCTGCACTGGCTCCCGTACAAACGATGCATGCATCTGTTATTTTTGGGGCTGCTGCACCCAGACGATTAATTGCGCCATCAACAATACTTAGACGTGCCCCCAATGTCCGTAGTTGATCCATTGCATTGCGTAGATCGTGTAGTAAAGTCGGTCCGGCAATAATAACACGCCCTTGACGCCGGATACGGGCGAGTATTACAGGCCCCAGCGCGGTTCTCCCTGGAAGTTGCTGCAAACATTCGACTTGAGTGCCCTCACTTTCAGCTTGGCGTAATAGTTCAACGGTAGTTGCTACAAGTAAACCGGCCTGAGGTGCATAGCGTGGCTTTGGGAGCCCAGTCAATGCATCCGTGGCTTCACCATCAAATCCCAAAGAGGTTAGTGCCAATTCATCCGAACGATAGTATTTCTCCCCAACGAGTGTCTCCAATAAGTGATTCGTTGTAGTGGTTTTGCCTACGTTCTTTGAGAGACCTATAAGTGAGAGACTATGAATTTTTGCCCCGCTTACAAGCTGAGCAAGCGATGTAGACATACTCTCCTTTACTTGATTAACTAAAACGCCTGGTAAAGATTGTCCTCAATACCGGGTAATCTCGCAACAATTGTAATGAAATGGCTCCGTTGTCTGACATATAGCCATTACCAATATGCATTTCGACCTGACTCGCTATACCCTCCGCGCCAAGCGCTGCTGCAGTGAAACTTGTTGCCATACTAAAGAAGAGAATACATCCACTGGGCTTTGTCAAAAGTATCGTGGCAAACTCAGTATTTGGAACATTGACAACGTTGATTGCTAGGTCAGCCAGGTATTCTCGCCCAGCACAGGCATCTTGCACTTTTTTAATGAGTTCTAAAGCCTGTGTAGCATTGCCTTGTACAAGCACATCTGCAACATTTAGCGAAGCTACATCATGCAGAGCTTGTTCGCTATACTCGACGGCGACAATCTCTCCCTGTGAACCAAGGCGCTGTCGAATTGCACACAACGCTAGAAGTCCGGCTGTTCCTCCTGCTCCAAGCACTGTAATGCGTTGGTCAGGTTGAACTAACATAGCTGCACGTGAGGGCGCACCTGCTACATCCAGTGCTGCCACAACAATGTTGTGTGGAAGGTCGCCTGGTATTTTTACTAATGGATTACTACGAAAGAATATTGCTTTGCCTGTAACCTCTACTTCTGAACGATCCATGTGAATTGCGTCAATATTTTCAAGATATAAAGGAAGCCAGCTCAGAGATGTGAGACTGATGATGGTATCTCCTATTTTCAGACTGTGCGTTTTCCCATAGATGTCGTCAAGTTCACGGATAGTACCAATTAGAACACCTCCTGAACCCGTGGCTGGATTATGCATCTTGCCGCGTTTGTCAACGATATCCATAATGTGTCTCTTCATGCGCTTAGGATCACGATCACAAATATTCGCAATTTGGACAAAGCTAGCTGAATCGATATGCAATGCCTGTACCTCGACAAGAGTCTCAGAGAATTGCGCGACTGGCGTATTGTCAAGCTTCCATGCTGCCTGAGGAAGTAAGCCAGCGGGTTCAATCACACGGTGAATACCGAGGTTGCGCGAAATATCCCAGTCACTAGAGGAAGGCATAGAACGATCTCCTTGCTTGTAATAATGCTTACTCAGATAGTATGACATAACAGGAGAAAGATAAAGCTTATAGACTTTCAGCGACATAGAACATTCTTCTTATCAGGGTTGACTAGTAAGATACTTTATTCAGTTCTCATATGAGTAGATGTCAAAGTACTTCTCAAATGTGCTATGCTGGATGATGCGAAGCGTTCTTCGTATACTACTAAAAAGGATGCTGGTGATGAAAGAACCACAGTTTAATAAAGCTCAGAATGAAACCTCTATGAAAGAGTCAGAAATCCCATCCATATTTAGTGATGATGATCTTTACCTTTTTGGACAAGGGAAAGAGTATCGTATCTATGAGAAGATGGGCGCGCATGTACGGAATATCAACGGTGTGGTGGGTACAAGTTTCACGACCTGGGCTCCCAATGCTTTGGCAGTTTCAGTAATCGGGGACTTCAATGATTGGAGACGAGATGCGAATCCAATGCATGTGCGGCATCACGAGTTAGGGGTTTGGGAGTGCTTTGTGCCAGGAGTTCAAATTGGTGCCCAATATAAATTCGCTATTTACTCGCGTATAAATAATTACACTGTTGATAAAACGGATCCTTATGGCTTTGCCAGCGAGTTGCGTCCTAAAACTGCGAGCATAGTGACCGATATTCATCAGCACACCTGGCAGGATAGCATATGGATGTCCGAGCGAGGACAGCGTCAACAATTGAATTCACCAATCTCAATCTACGAGGTTCACTTAGGATCCTGGAGGCATGTACCTGAAAGACATAATGAGGGTGCGGTTGAAGAAGATCGTTTTATGACCTACCGTGAATTGGCCGTTGCTTTAGCAGCATATGTGAAAGACTTGGGATTTACTCACATCGAGTTGATGCCTGTCGCTGAGTATCCTTTTGATGGGTCCTGGGGATACCAGACAACGGGTTATTATGCCCCAACCAGCCGTTTTGGGACGCCTGAAGACTTTCAGTACTTTGTTGATTATATGCACCAGCAAGGTATTGGTATATTCCTGGATTGGGTACCATCTCACTTCCCGAGGGATAATCACGCTTTGAGATTCTTTGATGGTACCCATCTCTATGAATACAAAGACCCTCGTAAGGGAGAACATAAAGAATGGGGAACGCTCGTTTTTGATTACGGCCGCAGTGAGGTTCGCAATTTCCTGATTGCAAATGCCTTATTCTGGTTAAAGGAATATCATATCGATGGACTGCGTGTAGATGCTGTTGCGTCCATGCTCTACCTTGACTATTTGCGTAAGTCAGGGGAATGGGTAGCTAACCGTTACGGAGGCAGAGAGCACCTTGAGGCTGTGGAGTTTCTGAGACAACTCAACGAGGCAGTGTATTCAGAGCAACCTGGGACTTTGACTATTGCCGAAGAATCAACTTCCTGGCCTCTTGTTACGAGACCAACTTATGTTGGTGGACTGGGTTTCAGTTTAAAATGGAACATGGGTTGGATGCATGACATGTTGGACTATATGCACATGGATCCAATTCATAGACGATATCATCATAACAATATCACTTTTTCTCTAATGTATGCCTATTCTGAGAACTTTGTACTGCCACTTTCTCATGATGAGGTCGTACATGTTAAGGGATCATTGATCAATAAAATGCCAGGTGATCTCTGGCAACATTTTGCGAACCTGAGAGTATTCTTTGGATATATGTGGGGCCATCCAGGTAAAAAGCTTCTTTTTATGGGAGGAGAATTTGGTCAGTGGAAAGAATGGAATTTTAAAGAGAGTTTAGATTGGCATCTGTTAGAGCCACCAAGTGACCCATTACATGTTCAATTACAAAGCTTTTTACGTGATCTGAATCAGTTATATACGAAGGAACCGGCGCTCAGTGAACAAGATAACGAGCCAGAGGGGTTCTCCTGGATTGATCCTCATGATTCTGATCAAAGCGTAGTATCCTTTATGAGACGTACTAAAAACGAAGAAGACACACTAGTGTTCATTTGTAACTTTACTCCTCTGCCACGTCACGGCTATAGAGTTGGTGTCCCGTATGCGGGAGAATATTATGAATTGATTAATAGTGATGCAGTTTATTATGGCGGTAGCGGGCTGGAAAATAAACAGCCTATGCCAAGCGGACCAATGTTCTGGCAATCATGCCCGCACTCAATACTCTTAACTTTACCGCCCCTTGCTACTATAATATTGAAGCGGAAGCCTCGGGAATTGGAAGAAGAAGGGAATATACACAATGAATCGAGATAATAACGCTGACAAAAAAAAGCCTGCAATAGGATTAAATGGCAACAACCGGAAAAATGGTAGAACATCTCGCTACCGCTCACAAAAAGAGCGGCGTACAATAACGGAAGATGAACGTTTACTGCACCGTCCGACACAGCAGCTTGTCAGTCCCACAGGACCTATTCCGCAAGAGTTAGTGAAAGAAGAAGAACACTCACTCGAGCGTGCCCTTCATTTTGATTTTACCCTTACTGATCCCTGGCGTGTGTTCCGCATAATGAGTGAGTTTGTTGAGGGCTTTGATGAGCTTTCACATATCCCACCATCGGTGGCTATCTTTGGCTCTGCACGTATCAAACCAGAAGACCCTACTTATCAAGCTGCCGTTGAGACCGCGCGTCTCCTGGCGAAAGCAGGTTTTGGCATCATCACTGGAGGTGGCCCTGGCATTATGGAAGCAGGTAACAAGGGAGCTCAGGAGGGTGATAATTGTTCTATTGGCTGTAACATTGAATTACCCTTTGAGCAGGGACCAAATCCCTATCTCGATATTTCGCTTGATTTCCGCTACTTCTTCGTGCGCAAAACAATGTTTATCAAATACGCCGAGGCATTTATCATCTTTCCCGGTGGCTTTGGAACTATGGATGAGCTGTTCGAAGCTTTAACGCTCATTCAAACAAAGAAGGTCAGTCATTTTCCCGTCATTCTCTATGATTCAAAATACTGGAAAGGGTTGATTGACTGGATTCGTGATACCATGTTAACAACCGAGAAGATACATCCAGAGGATGCCGGGTTATTGCTCCTTTCAGATGATCCTCAAGAGATTTGCAAAATTGTAATCGATGCATATGAGGAAGGCTACCGCCAGGAGAGGGAGAATCCGGCTCGTCATAGAGAGCAGTCGATTCGTTAGTGTAACTTTTTGTGAAGAGGTAAGGGCTTTTTAGTCGCGTGCTTTAATTTGTAGTGAAGACCTCTGTGGAACAGTGGAACGAAAATGTACGCTAAGCTTCAGGCAAGTCGTCATGACGACCAAGGTGACTAATGCTTCGTCAATCTTGGAGTATTTATAGTCTGTTCCAGGCGTGAAGTCGAGCGACCTCGCATACATATAACGCGCGATTTCGAGTTTATCCACTGAACTTGAGGAAGTCGTACTAAGACCAATCTGACGCATTGAGTACGTTGGATCAAAGCCTGAGCCTGTGTTCGTGTCATCGTAACCACCCTTGTGATCGAGCAATTGCTGAATAGTAATCGTTTCGCTACGCGTATCAGCGGGGTGTGAAAAGCCAAGAAGCGGATAGACGGCTGTCGTCCGAATATCTTGCTACAGCTCGCAAGCAAGAACGTATCCGATGTTTGGGTGGGATGATATCCCAATTCTGCCCATGTGTACGCTCGTGCAAGTTTGATGACGCCATTCTTTGCAATCGTCAACTGCGCGGCTCTGACAGCATTTGCTTGCATAAAGTTCTGCATGATGTCATCGAAGCCTGTAAGTGCCGAAACAGCTGTTCCCCTTGTTGTCCACTGCCGAGTAAGAGGGAGGTCGCATTGCGCAAAGATGGCCGCATATCGAGTTTGATCGCCGACTCCACCACCTTGGACACAAATCGGGTAGAACCCATGAGCAGTTTGCTTGTTAAACTCACCCTGGTAGTCGTTTGATGTCATACCATACCGGGCACTCCAGGGACCAATCACATTATCTGTGAACTCTGAACAGTAGATATAGTCAGAGGAGAGTGTTACATAGGCGGGACGATAGCCAGCCAAGCCATATCCTGGTAATTGGGTCTCGGCATTAAACGTAGCCTGGTAGTCGGCATCTGTGTCCAATGGCGAAATGTGCCACTTCACAAAATTCGGGTTTGCATGCCAGATTGCTGCGTAACGACGGTCGGTGGAAGTACCATAAATTGTTACCGAGCGTAGAATCATGTTCTGCGCATGAGCAGTAGCATTTTGGTTTTGGAAGGTATCCACCTCTGTATCAGGGCCAGAAGTTATATTGTGTCGTGCAAACCAAGGACCAGCTATTCCTTGCTCGAATACGGCGGCGAATACAGCGTTTGTCACTTGACCAGTCGCAGTAACAAGCACTGGAACATATCCTTTTTTTGTCCACGTATCAAAGAAGGGCTGGTAGCCCGTGCTATCAACTCCGTGAACAGCAACCCACGCGGGTCCTGAGCGTTGTACCCATACGGCAGCATAGCGAGGATCACTGGGGTCTCCGTATACACTTAACGAGATCATACGATAACCATTGTTAGACAAGCGGTTGAGGTTTAGTTGATGCTGGTTACCTGAAACGCTTTGATATGCTTCAAACATCGTGTCTCCTCGTACTCTATTCTTGATGCAATACGCTGCTGTAGTATATATTGAAGACTACAACTTTTTGTAAACTCTCTTGTAACTATTCAGGTAGGCTAGAAAGCAGGCGAAACAGGATGACCGACCAAAGCCTGTTCCAGTGCTCAGGGTTTCGAATAGTGTGTGTAGTGTGTGTAGTGTGTGATAGCCTATGACTATAAGAATTATATGATCATATGTGCACTTATGCCATCAGAAACCCTCTTCCCAACTCATCTTGCTTATCAATGATGAAATCATGCTGACCAGTAATGAAAGCTTTGCCACTCACTTCAGGCACGATTGCGTCGTAAGGACCGACTTTTGCTCTTCCTACTACTTTTCCATGGAATGTGCTTGCAGAACCCAGGATACTTTCAACAATAATCTCCTGCCCGTCGATTATTTCACCCCGTGTATGATGCAGCGCCAGACGAGCCGAGACACCTGTACCTGTTGGTGAGCGATCTACTTCTGCGTTAGCGAAAACACAAATATTGCGGCTATGGTGAGATGGATTCTCAGGAGCATCAATCAAAATAGTGCCATATACAAAGCTCAAATCAGGTTCTATAGGGTGCTCGATTGAGATAGTAGCATTGACGGCTGATTTTATTGCTTCAGCAGCTGCCACCAATTGTTCAGTGTTTTCAGGCATAACTTTCAAACCAACCTTTTCGGAGGATATGAAAGCGTAAAATGCACCACCATAAGCAACATCGACAAGTAATTTTCCATATTTTGGCAATATAAGCTCAACATCTCGGGCATATAAAAAAGAGGGGACATTGAGAAATGATACTCGCTCGACATGGCCGCTTCCGTCGAGAAACGCAGTAGCACGTACTAAACCTGCTGGAGTATCAAGGTTTATCGGGGTGAGTTGTCCCTTTGCTGGAAAGGTACCCGTCTCAAGTAGGACAGTCACCAGGGCAATAATCCCATGGCCACACATGGTGCTGTAACCTTCGTTATGCATGAACAATACGCCTATATCAGCTTCTGAACTGACAGGTTCAGTAATCACACACCCGTACATATTGTAATGTCCTCTAGGTTCCCACATTAATGCACGACGAATGTAGTCAAGATGCTCCAACATGTAGCGTCGACGTTCCAGAATGGTCGTACCCTGTGTTTCAGGCAAGCCACCTGTGATAATCCGAAGTGGTTCGCCTGCGGCATGAGCATCCAGGGTGGTGATAACGGTAGAGTCTTTAACCGGGACGTACTTATTCCATGATAGTTCCATGTTCTTGCTCCAGTTTAGCAAATTAAAACATACACGAAAGAAAAGCCAAAGTCTCGTCAATCACCCGTATTGCTTGTTCTGCTACTTCAAGATGATCCGAATGCATCGTCGGTCGAAGTAACGCAACCGTTTCCCGGTACAGATTCAATGCAGCAATACCTCTTGTCCTGACAGGTTTATCATCTGCTGCAACAATATCAACTCCTGATGCCAATCGGTGGTAACGTGTCCATGCAGAAGCCAACCCTATAGCCTCCTGTACCTGGCGGTAATAGGTACTATCATTCTTTACAAGGACACCATGTTGTACTGCCACCACTTCTGTCAAACAGGAAAGCAACTTCGAGGTTGCATACGAAAGCGCTAATTCATCACGCTTGAAGATTTCACTCAATATCTTATGCACATGTTCAGCATATATCATCATTCCAAAGCTAGCATAACTATCGGCAGCTTTCCGCAATGGTTCCCAGTCAAACGTCTCGATCTCTCGCATCAACCTGCCGACGGATCCATTCTTGTCCAGGAGTACACGACGAAAGCCGGATACAATAAAGATAGCTCTTTCTGGTCTCGCAAGCTCGCTGCGAATATCAGCAACAGTCTTTGTCCCGATGCTTAATAGGCGACCGTCACGATAGATGAACCGCTTCGGAGTTGGCTTCAGCGAGTTTGGCACAAAACAAGCGATATCTACGTCGCTAAACGGGGTTGCTTCGTTGCGTGCATAACTTCCCCCAAGGATGATACCTACGATTTCATCACTGTCCAGTTCCGTAACAAGGTC
>WNGH01002585.1_pt1 | contig 17164 bp, 19 predicted proteins | sample 5400631 | NCBI WGS metagenome assembly WNGH01 (sample SAMN13153373, study PRJNA577476) | soil metagenome | isolation source: 115 cm soil or saprolite under Garry oak tree replicate 1 | place: USA:California | collected 2016-06-15
GGTTAAATCCCTGCTTTGGGAGAGGATCACAACTGCGAATAATCGGTCACGACTGTCTTATCTCCTAAAACGACGCCCGGCCGCAGTATCGCGTAGCGTCCGATATAGCACCCCTTGCCAACAATGCTTTGCGAAACGCGAGCGCCGGCATCGATGGTGTTGCCGGACCAGATGACAGAATCCACGATCTGCGCGCCCTCATCGATCTTGCAGTTCTTCCCGATAACGGAATTCTCAATACGTACGCCATCTCGAATCGTCACGCCGGAATCGATGATGGACTTCTCGTCCACGGCGGCGGTCCCGGGCAACAAGTTCCGGTCAAAGCCGCTAGCGGAAACGCGCGGTGACACAAATTTTTGCGACAGAATGTCTTGATGAACTTCGAGATACTTTTGAGGTGTTCCAATGTCGATCCAATACTGATCCAGAATGAACGACAAGACCGCCTCTTTCCGCTCCAGCAATGTGGGGAATAGTCCGCGTTCAAAAGAATAAGGCTCGGCCTTGGGAATATACCTGAGCACTGATGGTTCAAGGACATAAATGCCTGCGTTGATCGTGTTGCAGGTGACTTCATCCGGGCCGGGCTTCTCTATGAATCGCTGAATCCAGCCATCGGGTGTGGTTTCAACCAGACCGTAGGCGGACGGATTCTCCACCGGGGTCAGGACGATTGTTGCGACGGCGCGCTTCGCTTTATGGAGAGCAATGACGGCAGCCAAATCGACGGACGTCAGCACATCGCCATTGAAGACGACGGATGTGGAATCGATGTGTTCTTCCGCATTTTTGAATGCGCCGCCTGTTCCCAGAGGCGTGCCTTCGACGGCATACCGAATCCACACACCGTAATCGGAACCGTCTTTCAAGAGATCTTCAATTTTCCTTGGCTGATAGGAGAGGCTCAGAATGATTTCCTGGATACCTGCGCTTCGCATCAAGTCGATTTGATAGAGCAGAAATGGTGAGTTGGCCACCGGAACCACAGGTTTGGGTGTGTTAATCGTGAGAGGCCGAAGCCGCGTGCCTTTGCCACCGGCGAGAATGAGTCCCTTCATACGAGAATGAGTCCCTTCATAGCTGTTTTCTATACTAGAATATCCGCATGAATCTGCCCAACGGGCTGACGTTGATGCGGATCTTTCTGGTGCCGCTCCTCGTCGCGGTGTTGCTGACAAAATACAACGTCCTCATTGCCGCCGCGATTTTTCTTGCGGCTTCGCTGACCGATCTGCTGGACGGCTATTTCGCCCGCAAAAGAGGGCAGATTACCACACTTGGCACTTTACTCGATCCGGTAGCCGACAAGCTGCTGATTTCCTCTGCATTCATTTCATTGGTTCAACTGCAAGTCGTTCCGGCCTGGATGGTCGTCATCATTGTCGGCCGGGAATTTGCCGTTACGGGTTTGCGCAGCATCGCATCAGCTCAGGGCTTCACGATTGATGCTTCCGAACTGGGCAAGATGAAGATGGTGACTCAGGTGACGGCCATCACACTTTTGATTGTCGGCATGCCGATGCCGAGTGGCACGCCTCATCCGATTTTTCATACGTTGGGCACGATCTCGCTCTACTTTGTCGTGCTGTTTGCAGTGGTATCCGCTTTCGACTACTTCCGGACTTTCTGGACCAAGATCGATTATCGTTTCAAGGCGCGGCAACGTCGCCGGCTGATTTTATTGCAAAAAAGGCAGCGTCGTCAGCTTCCAACTCGCGATGTACCAACTCACTGAGCAGGACCAGCGACTTCTGTTGAGGATTGCCCGAGACTCAGTTCAATCCTGTCTTTTAAAGGAAGCCCCGTATTTGCCGGAAGTGCCCGGCGGTCTGTTAACAGAACCTCGCGGAGTTTTCGTATCGATTCATAAACGTGGCGAGCTTCGGGGCTGCATCGGAAATGTTCACCCGGCGGGAGCGCTGTATCGAACCGCTGCAGAGTGCGCTGTGGCGGCGGCCGTGGGTGATCCGAGATTTGTTCCCATTACGCTCGAGGAATTGGCTGAGGTGGAATTCGAGATCTCTGTTCTTTCGCTGATCGAACCGGTCAAAAACATAGCCGACATCGAAGTGGGAAAGCACGGGCTTTTGATTAGCAAGAAAAATGCTCGTGGACTACTCTTGCCTCAAGTAGCGATCACTTACGGGTGGGATCGCGAGCGGTTCCTTTCCGAGACCTGCAGGAAAGCCGGACTTCGTGCCGATGATTGGAAGGACGGCGCGACCATCCATTACTTCAGTGCTTTTGTTTTCGGCGAAAGGCAGTTCCATTTGTTCGCCACTCCATGATCTTGACGATCCCTTATCCGAACATTGATCCCGTATTTCTCCGTCTAGGCCCGGTCCAGCTGCGATGGTATGGGCTGATGTACATGCTGTCGTTCATCATCGGGTTCTTCGTTTTGCGCCGTTACGCGAAGTACCGCAAGCTGAACATGTCGACGGATGACCTATACGATTTGTTGTTCTATTTAATTCTTGGAGTGATGATCGGGGGTCGCCTTGGCTATGTCTTATTCTATGATCTGGGCAGCTATATTCGCGAGCCACTGTCTGTATTCGCCATTTGGCAGGGGGGCATGTCGTTCCATGGCGGATTTATCGGGATGCTTCTGGCCGCGCTATGGATTACGCGAAGGAAAGGTTGGAATTTCTGGGATATCGCCGATCTAGGCAGCGCGGTTGCGCCAATCGGTTTGGGGCTGGGGCGCATCGGCAATTTCATCAATGGTGAATTGTTCGGCCGTCCTACGAATGTAGCCTGGGCCATGATTTTTCCGGAAGGTGGGAGTACGCCCCGCCATCCATCCCAGATTTACGAGGCGCTGCTCGAGGGACTCGTGCTTTTTCTGATCCTGCGATGGTTTTACAGAAAGAACTTCCATCGCGGGACGATCTTTTGGGCGTTCGTTACGTTTTACGGCCTGTTTCGTTTTCTCTCGGAGTTTGTGCGTGAACCCGACGCCCAAATCGGCTTCGATGTGGGACCCTTTACGCGAGGACAATTACTGACCGCTCCGATGCTGCTGATCGGAACTACGCTAATGATTATCTACGCTCGACGGAGTCCCCGAGCACCAACTCGTCCGCCGAGTAAGTCACGAGCGCAGTAGACGCGCGTTCGCCGGCGTTAACGACGATCACTTCCCCGATGGCCCTACGCTGTCCCTTGAGCCTGTTTATCTCTCTCGGCAACGCATAGCCCGCATAGACCCGCCGGTCGAAGTCTGTTTCTACATCCCGGTAAACGATAAAAATGTCTCCGGGCTTTACCGACCGGTTCTGGCCGATACTGAGATACACGATCGTACCGTCACCCGCAATACCACGATTTGTCCGGCTGATCGACTCGCCATTGACTCCGGGCTCGATATTGGGTCCTGCGAAAATGGACCCGTTGCTCAACAGCACAGTCTTGGTCGTGACGATCTCGCCTTTGATCCCGCTATTCGTCGTCATCATAGGACTGAAGGAGCGAGGGCGTTCCAGCGGTGGAAGCATGATCGGCTGGAACGGCAGCATGATATCGCCGACTTCTATTGCATCACCACAACTGTGGATCACACGCGCAAGCGAGAAATCCGCCTGGGTGACCGCAACCCTCACATATGCAATTTCCAGGTAGTGCATACCGAGGTCGCGCTCGTCTTTAGTTCTGCCGCGGGGATTTCTCAGAGTCTTCGTACGACGGACGACTTGATAAACAGTTCCATTAGCGATTCCATCTTCCGACCCCTGGCTCAGATACACATAGTCCGCTTCCGCAGCCAGGACACCGCTACTCGTGTCGAACCTTGAAATGACCCTCGCATTTCTTGGAATCGGCGCGACTCTCACAAAACCCGAACAGTAGAGGTCATCGATCTTGACCTCGGGCGTCGGTTTTCGCTCATCCAAAATGAATGTCCGTTCAGGCTCCGGCGGGAGCTGCAGAGGTGCAGGCGGCGGTGGAGGCGGTGGAGGCGGCGCGGGCGCCGGTTCCACTTCAGGCGCGGGCGGCGGAGGTGGCGGCTCCGGCGCCGGTTCAGGCGGCTTTGCTTCGGACAACACTGTCACTGGCCGGATCAGAATCTTGTCGTCCGGATAAATCCAATGAGGATTGATGATGTGTTCGTTTTGTTCCCAGAGCTGAGGCCACAGCCGAGGATTCTTCAGGACGTCGCCGGAAACAGCCCAAAGCGTATCCCCTTTCGCGACGACATGAACCTCGAAGTTTTCCGGATTGGCAGGATCTTGATTCGCGCTGACGTGACCATCCGGCCGGACCGTCAGATTTTTAGGCGGCGGTCCCTGCGCCGGCGGGGTCTTCGTGGGAGCCTGTCCAAATGCAACCGAAGTGATGACCAGTGTTGCGGTTAAGAGCATCCTCATAATTCCGCCATTAGTAGCAGATGAGCATAACATGGTCAACAAAATGTGGTCTGAAATCTGCGCGGATTTGCCAGGGATGCAACTGTAGCGGCGGTCTATTACCGCCGACGATCTCTAATTTGCTGCACTGTCGGCGCTCGTAGAGCGCCGCTACAGTTACGACGCCCTCTCCCAAAGGGACAGGGAATCTGGTATCCTCAATCATTTCTCAGGTCGATAGATGAAGAGCGTAACGGTTTACGACAATATTTGCCAGGTGATTGGAAATACGCCGGTTGTGCGCCTTCATCGGATCCCGAAAAACGGCTGGCCCGAAATGCTGGTTAAATTGGAATCGTTTAACCCGGGCGGAAGCGTGAAGGACCGCATTGGCCTAAGCATGATTGAGGCGGCGGAACGGCAGGGACGTCTGAAGCCTGGCGGAATGATTGTCGAACCGACAAGCGGGAACACCGGAATCGGGCTGGCCATGGTCGCGGCGGCCAAAGGATACAAGGTGATTCTGACGATGCCCGAAGAGTACAGCGTCGAGCGCATCACACTCCTGCGCGCCTACGGCGCGCAGGTGGTCTTGACGCCGCGCGAACAGGCCATGCAAGGCGCGATCGATAAAGCGGAGGAGTTGGTTCGCCAGAATCCTGATTACTTTATGCCCCAGCAATTCAAGAACCCGGCAAACCCCGAAATCCACCGGAAGACGACCGCCCGAGAAATTCTTGAAGCCTGCGGCGAGAGGCTCGATGCCCTGATCGTCGGCCTGGGAACCGGCGGAACCGCAACCGGGACCGGCGAAATCGTGAAGCAGAAAATCAAGTCGCTGAGACTTTTCGCCGTTGAGCCTGCGGAATCGCCGGTGTTCTCTGGCGGCAAGGCGGGGCCGCACAAGATTCAAGGCATCGGCGCCGGATTCATTCCCGAAGTCTTCAATCGAAAAGTAGTCGATCGATTTATCCCGGTTTCGTACGACGATGCGCGCAAAGCCGCGCGCCGGTTGGCGGAACAAGAGGGGATTCTTTGCGGAATCTCTTCGGGAGCGATTCTTCACGCATGCTGTATGGTCGCACCTGAACTGGGCCGCGGCAAACGCGTGCTCGCCATCCTTCCCGACACGGGCGAGCGCTATCTTAGTACGGAGTTGTGGTCTTGAAATGGTGGGTCCAGGCGCGTTGTGCGTTTCTCTCACTCTACGGAGTTTGGCTGAAGTCTTTTCCTCGGACTTGACCGGAGCGGACTGCGTCGAAGTCCGCCTGGATTACCTGGACAATCCACGAGAATCCGTCACCACGCGTTGGGACCGCCTTCCGGTGCCCGTCATCGCCACATGCCGCGGTCGGGAACAGGGCGGAAAATTTCAGGGGTCAATCGAGGAAGAAGTTCGAATCCTTCAATATGCGGTAGAAAACGGCGCGAAATTCATCGACATCGATCATCGGTTTGCTCGATCTGTCGCAGGCGCCCAGGTCATCGGGTCGTTTCATGATTTCGCCGGCACTCCGTGCGATATCGACGCTGTGCTCGAGCGCGCCTGCGCCGGCCCGGCACAGATCGCGAAGGTCGCGACGTTGGTGAATTCCTGGTCCGACAACCGGCGGCTCCTTTCATTGCTCTCCCGCTCGTGGCCCAAACCGGTTATCGTTACCGGCATGGGAGAGATCGGCCAGATCACGCGCATCGTTGGACCTGCGCGCGGCAGCTTTTTGACCTACGCTGCTTCGACGACCGCCTCGGCGCCGGGACAACTCTCGGCCGAGGAGATGCTCAACGTCTACCGGTTCCGGCGCGTCAGCCGATCGACGAAGCTGATTGGCATTGTGGGATCGCCTGTCGGGCATTCTCTCTCTCCAAACATTCACAATCGGGCGTTCCATTCGCTGAACTTGGATTTCGTGTATCTGAAATTTCCTACGGCCGATCTGAAAGACTTTTTTGAAAATGCGCTTGCACTCGGCATCGTTGGATTTTCCGTCACCATTCCGCACAAGACAGCGGTCATACCATTTCTGGGTGAGATTACTGCCGAAGCGCGCGATGCCGGGGCCGTGAATACGGTCTGCTGGCGAGATGGTAAATGGATCGGCGACAACACCGACGTTCACGGTGTGCGGGCTGCTCTGGCATACGCGAAGTTCGATCCCTCGGGCAAGATAGCCGTGATTCTTGGGGCCGGCGGTGCGGCTAAGGCCGCAGTGGCGGCACTGAAAAACGCTCGCCAGGTCACGGTTCTTTCGAGGCGTGAAATTGCAGAAGCGTCGCGATATCGCTGCGATCTGCTGGTCAACGCAACGCCGGTCGGAATGCATCCTGCAGCCGAGACCTCGCCGCTCGAGGGGCCAATTCCCGCGGATGCGGTCTTCGATATGGTCTACAATCCGCCAACAACGCGCCTGCTTAAATCCGCTCTGGACCAGGGTAAGACGATCATCCAAGGTACGACGATGTTCTTGGCACAGGCGGCCCGGCAATTCGAGATCTGGACCGGTCATTGCGCCCCCCCGGAAATCTTCGAACAGGAATCAGGCTTATGATGAGCCGCAGCTATTCATTTCGCGTGCCGGCCAGCACATCCAATTTGGGCGCGGGTTTTGATGCTTTAGGGTTGGCGTTGGATCGGTATTTGAGAGTGAACGTCGAAATTGAGACCCTCACCCGCCGCTTCGCGGCGGCCTCTCCCAAGGGGAGAGGTCCCTGTGAGCGTGTCAAGCACGAGATCGTCGTGCGCGGTGTTGACGCAGCATCGATTCCGACGACCTCCGACAATCTGATCCTGCGCGTGGCCCAGAGTGTGGCAGCGCAGCGGAAACGTCCGCTGCCGCCTTTTCGGATCACAATCGATAACGAAATCCCTTTGGCGCGCGGGATGGGTTCGAGCGCGGCCGCGATCATTGCAGGGATTACTTGCTATGAGCTTGGCACAAAGGAGCGGCTCTCGGAGCGGGAAATCTTTCATTATGCCCACGAATTCGAACCGCATCCCGACAATCTGTCGGCAGCGCTTCGAGGAGGATTAATCACGGCGACCGAATCGGCGAATGGCGATGTGTTGATCGCAAAAATGCAAGTCGCAGACGGTGTCAAACCGATTGTGGTGATTCCCGCATTCGAACTTTCGACGGAAAAGGCCCGCGCGGTTCTGCCTCAGACCTATTCCAGACGCGACGCCGTGTTCAACATTCAGAGGTCCGCATTGACGATTGCAGCGTTGACGACGGGAAACCTGCTCTTGCTGCGAGAAGCCATGCGCGACCGGATTCATCAGCCATATCGTGCGGCTCTCATTCCCGGCTTTGAAGAAATTCTCGCGCTCAACATACCGGGCCTGCTTGGAGTGGCATTGAGCGGAGCCGGTCCGACCGTGTTCGCATTTGCAAAACCCGCCAATGCAAAAAGCGCAGGCCGCGCGATAGCGAGTGTCTTTGAGAAACACGGAGTGCGAGCAACTCCGTTGGCTGTGAATATCGATAGTGAGGGAAGGAGTATCGCAGAGGGAGAACTTGATCTATGAAAAAACTCAAAGTTGGAATACTCGGTGCGACGGGAACCGTCGGCCAACGAATGATTCAGCTGCTGGAGCGGCATCCATGGTTCGAAGTGTCTGCTGTCGCGGCATCGGACAATTCCGCCGGAAAGAACTATGCCCAAGCCACGAGGTGGATGCTGGAGACTCCAATTCCGGAATCCGTAGCGAAGATGACCGTCCAGCCTTGCCAGCCGGGGCTGGACTGCGAGTTGATGCTGTCGGGACTGCCATCTGCAATAGCGGAAGAGACGGAACTTCAACTGGCGAAAGCCGGCATGCCGGTGCTCAGCAACGCTTCAAGCCACCGAATGAAAGCAGACGTGCCGCTGCTCGTCCCCGAAATCAACCCGGACCATCTCGACGCCCTCGAACTGCAGAAGAAACGAATTGGAAGCCGCGGCTTCATTGTGACTAATCCGAACTGTTCGGCGATCGGTCTTGTGTTTCCGCTGGCTGCGCTCGATCGCCGTTTCAAGGTCGAAGCCGTTCACGTCGTCACCATGCAAGCGTTATCCGGAGCCGGATACCCGGGAGTTGCATCGCTGGACATTATCGATAACGTGCTTCCGTCAATCGACATGGGCGGCGAAGACCGCAAGATTGAGACCGAATCGCTGAAAGTTCTCGGCAAATGGCGCGAGAACCGATTTGTGGATGCGCCAATGCGCATTAGCGCTATGACCCATCGTGTTAACGTCCGCGATGGTCACCTGGAAGCAGTTTCCGTGAAACTCGGAACGGCAGCCTCCCTCCAAGAGGTTGAATCTGCTCTTCGCGACTTTGGATCGCCCATCGACGAACTTCAATTGCCGTCGGCTCCGCGGCCTGTGATTCATCTGGAATCTCACGTTCAGCGGCCGCAGCCTCGCCTCGATCGTGATCGAGGCCAGGGCATGGCTGTTGTGGTTGGCCCGGTCAGTCCTTGCGCTGTTCTCGATTACAAATTCCGTGTGCTCAGCCACAATACCATTCGCGGAGCCGCGGGCGCAGCCGTATTGAATGCCGAACTCATGTATCGGAAGGGACTGTTAGCATGAGCGGAGCTTCGTATGCCCAGATTCCTCCCGGAACACAAATCGTCATCGGACGCGCGGCGCGGCGCCGCCGCGTGCTGGAGCGGACGATTTGTTCTGTGTTTGAGGGCTGGTCGTACGAGGAGATCATCCCACCGATTTTTGATTACTACGATGTTTTCGTCAAAGGCATGGGAACCGGTCCGGAGGAACAGATCTATCGGTTTATCGATCGCGAGGGAAACATCTTGGCGCTGCGGCCCGAATTCACTTCATTGGTGGCAAAAACGGTTGCAACGCGCCTGGCGTCTTCTCCGAAACCGATCCGGCTTTATTATTCGGGTGAAGTGTTGCGGTTTGAAAAGCCGAAAGGGGGCCGGCAGCGGGAGTTTGCTCAGATCGGTATAGAGCATTATGGCGCCTCCGGTAAAACCGCGGATGTTGAGATTCTGCTGATCGCCGTTGAAACATTTCAGCGGCTGGGCATTCAAGCATTTCAAATCAATCTCGGAAGCGTTGATTTCTTTGGCGGGATTGTCGACCGAATGGAATTGCCGGCCGATCGGATCGCCGAGTTGAAGGATGTCCTCAACGTGAAGGATCGGTCCGGCCTCGAAGCATTGTTGGAAAAGTTGCCATTGGGCGATCGGCGAAAGAAGATCCTTCGGGCGGTCCCGCACTTGACGGGAGGTAAGGCCGTCATTGCGGAGGCGCGGGAGCTGGTGAGGAATCCACGATCAGTCGAGGCGCTGGATCACCTTGAAGAGATTTACTCGATCTTCCAGCGCCTCGACCTTGCCCAGCACCTTACGATCGATCTCGGGGAAATCCGCGGTTTCGATTATTACTCCGGAATTCTCTTTCGGGCTTACGTGCGAGACCTCGGATTTGAAGTAGCAAGCGGCGGTCGTTACGATGGACTCCCCGGGGCATTCGGCGAAGATCTTCCGGCCGTTGGATTCTCCTTCAGTGTGGATCGTCTCGAACAAATCGTAACGCCGGAGATAGCCGAGGTAGAAGCAGCGTCAATTGACGTGGATGACGGCTTTGACAAGGCCCTCCAGCTTCGACGGTCGGGCAAGGCGGTAAGGCTATGCTTGTGATCGCGCTCTGTAAGGGGCGATTCCTTGAACCTTCACTCGACCTGCTCATGCAGGCGGGCATCCGTTTTCCGGAAGATCTGGCATCGTCGAGAAAACTCATCTTCAATTCCGACGATCAGCGCTTTCGCGCTGTGCTGGTCAAACCTGCGGACGTACCAACGTATGTGGAATACGGTGCAGCCGACGCAGGTATTGCCGGGCGAGACGTGGTTCTGGAATCGCGTGCCGATGTGTTGCAGCCGCTGGATTTGAAGTTTGGCTATTGCAAGATTGCTGTGGCGGGTATCAATGGGCAAGCTGAAGAAAAGCCGAGGGTTTCAGAAGTGGAGCAAAACTGTGACCCTCACCCGGCGCGCCTTCAAATGATGGCCCACCCTCTCCCCGCAGGGGAGAGGGACTCGAAGCCAACGATCCGTGTCGCGACTAAGTATCCCCACATCACGATGGATTATTACAATGCTCGCGGCATCCCTGTAGAGATCATCCCGCTTTCCGGATCTATCGAGCTGGCACCGCTCATCGGGCTTGCCGACCGGATCGTGGACCTCGTCGAGACCGGCCGCACCTTGAAGGACAACGGGCTGGAAATTGTTGAGGTCATCACAGACAGTTCCGCGAGGCTCCTGATCAATCGCGCGGGATACCAGACCAAACGCGACGAGGTTCTTCGTCTGATTCAGGCGCTGGAGAAAGTGATTCGATGAGGATCGTGGACCTGAGTGCGGAACTGAATCTCAACGAGGTCGACAGTCTTCTCGCGTCGGATGACTTCCAGCAGAACATCGAGAACACGGTGCATGAAATTATCCAAGATGTACGCCGCCGCGGCGACGAAGCGTTGTGCGATTACACAAAACGCTTCGATGAGTTCGATCTGACGCCGGAGTCGATGCGCGTTTACGAAGAAGACATTCATCGTTACGCCTCCGATGCCGATGACGAACTGGTCGAAATTCTGCAGCAGGCCGCGAAAAATATTCGCGAGTTCCACAACCAACAGGTCGAAGACTCCTGGGAGTATTACGCGGGCGATGGTATCCGATTGGGGGTCCGCCAGACGCCGATTCAGCGAGCCGGCATTTACATTCCCGGTGGCAAGGCAGCTTATCCCTCTTCCGTGTTGATGAATGTCATCCCTGCTCAGGTTGCAGGTGTCGAGCGTATTGTTGCCGTCACACCGCCACGGGCCTTGGAAGAGAATCCGTTGGTCGCGGCTGCTCTGAAGCTGCTCAACCTGAACGAAGCTTACCGGATCGGCGGAGCGCAAGCGATCGCTGCGCTTGCCTATGGAACCCAGACCGTCCCACAAGTCCACAAGATTGTCGGGCCGGGCAACCCATATGTTCAATCGGCGAAGCGCCACGTCTATGGAGTAGTCGATATCGACATGGTCGCGGGACCAAGCGAAGTGGCGATCGTTGCTGATGAAACCTGCGATCCAGCCTGGATTGCAGCGGATCTGCTCGCTCAGGCAGAACACGATGAAATGGCAGGCGTGTGGCTGATTTGCTGGTCCAGAGAGCTGGCCGCTTCGGTATTCGATGAAGTGCAGGTACAACTCGATTTATTGGATCGCAATGATATTGCTCGTGTCGCGGTGATCGACAGGGGAATCATCTTCATCGTCCAAAGCGAGGACGATGCGATTGCCATAGTCAATCACATCGCGCCGGAACATGTCGAAGTGTTGATGGCGGAGCCCGACCACGTCTCGGACAACATTAAGAATGCGGGCGCGGTATTTATCGGACGTTACGCGCCAACCGTCGTGGGGGATTACTTCGCGGGTCCGAGTCACGTGTTGCCGACCAATCGTACGGCACGATTTTTTTCACCCTTAGGAGTGCCGGATTTTGTGAAGCGCACCAGTGTCATTCGTTATTCGGGCCGGGCGATCGAACGTTTTGGGGAAATGATTGAGAAATTCGCAATCGCGGAAGGACTTACTGGACATGCCAAATCCATCACGATCCGACGTCATAAAGCCTGAGGTCCGCGGCCTGTCCGCGTATACACTTCAGCATTTCGACGCCGGAGTCAAACTCGACCAGAACGAGAATCCGTACGAACTTCCAACGGATCTCAAGCGTGAGGTCGCGGAACGCGTGCTCCGGCGCCCGTGGGCCCGTTATCCGGAGTTCGTGCCGGCAGCCATCATCCAAACGCTCGCCAAATTTACAGGTTGGCCCGGCGAAGGAATCCTGGTCGGCAATGGTTCGAATGAATTGATTCAGGCTTCGTTGACCGTCACACTCGGTCCGGGCCGCAAATTGGCTGTGCCGCAGCCGACGTTCACTTTGTACAAATTGATGGCCAGGGCACTTCAAGCCGAAGTCGACGAGATTCTTCTCGACGCCGAGCGGTTGACATTCGATGTGGACAAGCTCCTGGAAGCGTCTCGCACTTCGGAGGTCGTTGTTGTCTCGACGCCGAATAACCCGACAGGAAATCTTTTCGACCGCGACGCTCTCGTTGCGCTGCTGAAGAACGCAAAAGGTTTGGTGCTGGTCGATGAGGCCTATCACGAGTTCAGCGGTCAGACGGCATTTTCACTGCTGCCTGAGCACCGGAATCTTGTCGTACTGCGCACCTTTTCGAAGGCAATGGCGATGGCCGGACTTCGCTTCGGTTACATGATGGCGCACCCGGAAATCGCCCGCGAAGTTTACAAATGGAAACTGCCGTATAACGTCAATATCTTCACCCTGACGGCAGCGGAGCTCGTGACTGAAAGACGTTCGCTCCTGAATCAAGCCATCGCCAACCTCATTCGAGAACGCGATCGCGTATTTGACGAACTCCAGAAACGTGCCTCAGTACGCGCATTTCCATCGAAGGCTAATTTCATCTTGATGAAGACCGCCCGGCCGGCGCACCGATTGTTTGATGCGCTCTACAGCCAGGGCGTACTGGTTCGCGATGTGAGTTCTTATCCCCTGCTTGACCGATGCTTGAGAGTCTCGATAGGAACTCCGGAAGAAAACGATCGATTCCTCGTGGCGCTCGACCAGGCTTTGGAGAACAAAAATGGATCCACGTAAGGCAACCAAGTCGCGGAAGACGAACGAGACGGAAATCCGAGTAAGCCTCAATCTTGATGGCACGGGCGAATATCAGATCGGGACCGGTATTCCTTTTTTCGATCACATGCTCGCCCAATTGGCGCGGCACGGGCATTTTGATCTGGAAATCAGTGCCAAAGGCGATCTCGAAATCGACGGTCATCACACTGTGGAAGATGTCGGTTGGGTTCTGGGACAAGCGTTTCGCGAAGCCGGTGGCGACCGCCGCGGCATTGTGCGCTTCGCCAATGCATACGTCCCGCTGGATGAGGCGCTGACGCGCGTCGTGATCGATCTGTCCGGACGGCCCTACCTGGTATACAAAGTCGAGTTCAGGGCCACGCGCATCGGCGACCTTCAGACGGAACTGATTGAAGAATTTTTGAAAGCATTGGTCCAGGAGGGGCGATTCAACCTTCACGTTGAAAACTTATACGGCCGAAATCAACACCATATCGCCGAGACTATTTTTAAAGCGACCGCGCGCGCGCTGCACGTGGCGACACGAGTAGAGCATACTCAGGTTCCATCAACGAAAGGAGTATTGTGAACTTTTCATATGATTACTGTTGTCGATTACAAGGTAAACAACCTTCGCAGTCTTGAAAACACACTGCGACGGCTTGGGCACGACGTGCGGGTCACTTCCGATCCGAACGACATCCGCACGGCGGAGCAGCTCATCCTTCCAGGTGTCGGCGCTTTCGGTGACGGCATGGCGAATTTGCGAAAGCTTGGATTGGCCGATCCCTTCATCGAAAAAGTGAAATCAGGCACACCAACCCTTGGGATCTGTCTCGGCATGCATCTGTTGTGTACCGAAAGCGAAGAGTTTGGTTTGCATCGCGGTCTTGATTTGTTCGAAGGACGCGTCGTCAAACTCCCGGCCAGCCTGCGCGTACCCCACATGGGTTGGAATCAACTTCATCCGAAGCGCGCGAATGGATTGATGGAAGGGATCACGGAATCCGCTTTTGTCTATTTCGTCCACTCCTACTATGTCCAGCCGGAGGCGGACGACATCGTTCTTGCAACGACGGATTACGAAATCGAATTTCCGGCGATTGTCCACGCGAGAAACATCTGGGCGACGCAATTCCATCCCGAGAAGAGCCAGCACGTCGGCGAACGCATCCTCGATAATTTTGCTCAGGTGCGTCGTGGGCAATTCCTATGAAAATTTATCCGGCGATCGACATTCTTGACGGAAAAGCTGTGCGGCTGCGGCGGGGTCGGAGGGCCGAAGCGACCGTGTACGGCGATCCCCTGGAGATGGCCACGAAGTGGGTCAGCAAAGGCGCAGAGTGGTTGCATGTGGTCGATCTGGACGGCGCATTCCTCGGCCGGTTGAAAAATCTCGATCTGCTGCGTGAAATGGCGGCGGCGGTGCCGCTTGCGAAGATTCAAGTTGGTGGTGGAATACGAAGCATAGCGGTTGTTGAAAGCCTGCTCGATGCCGGGATTCAACGCGTCGTGCTGGGAACGGCTGCCGTCGAAGATCCGGCCTTTGTCAAACAAGCTCTGAAGGAACAGCCCCACAACATTGCCGTCGGCATCGATGCGCTCGATGGAAACGTTCAGGTTGCCGGTTGGACTGAAAATTCGCACATCCGGGCAATTACGCTGGCGAAGCGACTTCAGGAACTCGGTGCTCGTGTGGTCATTTACACGGATATTTCTCGTGATGGTGTACTCGCAGGACCCAACATCGAAGCGACAAAGGAGATGCTTGAAAGCACGGACCTGTCGGTGATTGCCTCCGGCGGCGTGTCCTCGATTGCGGACCTGCGTCATCTCGCGGAACTGGACCATTCGCGGCTGGACGGCGTGATTATCGGAAAGGCGCTTTACGAGGGATTGATCGGGATCGAGGAGGCATTAGCGCATGCTCGCTAAACGAATCATTCCGTGCCTTGACGTCAAAAACGGCCGTGTCGTCAAAGGCATCCATTTCGTGAATCTGCGCGATGCAGGCGATCCTGTCGAATGCGGATTGCGTTATTCAGCAGAGGGCGCTGATGAACTCGTCTTTCTCGACATCACCGCTTCGTCCGATCGCCGGAATATCGTGGCAGAGATGGTCCGCCGTGTTGCCGACGCCATCAATATCCCTTTCACGGTGGGAGGCGGCCTGCGCAATGTCGACGACATCCAGGAAATATTGCGCTGCGGCGCGGATAAAGTATCTCTGAACACCGCCGCCGTCGATTCCCCGGAACTCGTGCAAAAAGCAGCGGAACGATTTGGGAGCCAATGCATTGTTATCGCCATTGACGCTCGCCGTGAAAACGGCGGTGTAAAGGTCTATACGCAAGGCGGCCGTGTGCGAACGGATCGCGACGCGGTCGAGTGGGCAAAAGCAGTGGCGGATCTTGGAGCGGGAGAGATTCTATTGACGAGCATGGACGCCGATGGAACCAAGAATGGTTACGATCTGGATCTGACGCGAAGCGTCGCTGAAGCTGTTCGGATTCCCGTGATCGCTTCCGGCGGGGCGGGTTCGCTTGAACATCTTTACCGAGGTCTAACCGAGGCCGGTGCGAGCGCCGTCCTGGCTGCATCGATTTTCCACTTTCGCGAGGTGACGATTGCGCAGGCGAAGTCCTACCTTCGAGAACGCGGAGTCGTGATTCGATGAACGGCATCCTGGATAACGCCAAATTTGGCGCCGATGGTTTGATTCCCGCCATCGTCCAGGACGCACGCACCCGTGAAGTGCTGACGGTCGCATTCATGAATAAAGAAGCGCTTCAACTCACCCTCGAGCAGCGTGAAACATATTTCTGGAGCCGAAGCCGGCAGCAACTCTGGCACAAAGGCGAAACGTCCGGCAACTCGCAGAAGGTCGTGAAGGTGAGTCTCGATTGCGATCAGGATGCTGTCCTGGTTGAGGTCGAACCGCGCGGTCCGGCCTGCCACACGGGAGCCTATTCCTGTTTTGGCGCGGAGCCGGAAATGGAGGGCGTCCTCGAGGAGTTGTACGCCGTTATCGAACAACGAAAGGAACAACGTCCGGAAGGAAGTTATACGGCCTATCTGTTCAACAGCGGGCTTGACAAGATTTTGAAGAAGGTCGGTGAAGAGGCGACGGAAACAATCGTCGCCGCGAAAAATGCCGACGGCACGCTCGTGCCGGAGACCGCTGATTTGATTTATCACGTGCTGGTGCTGCTGGTCGAACGTGGCATCGGTCTGGAGGACCTGATGCGAGAACTGAGAACACGCAGGACGGGAGCGAAAGGTAAATAGGAAACTGACGTCTCCCTTTGGGAGAGGGACGTGAGAGTTATGCAACCAAGCCTGGAAGAAGTCAAAAAGCTTCAAGCGCAGGGGAATGTCATTCCTGTGTACAAGTCGGTCATCGCCGATTTTTTGACGCCGGTGTCGGCTTTCCTGAAGCTGGAGAAAGACCGCTCGTACGCTTTTCTGCTGGAGAGTGTCGAAGGCGGCGAAAGAATCGCCCGGTACTCTTTCCTGGGCGGAGATCCGTTTCTGATCAAGCGCTATCGGAACGGGCAGCCCCCCGATTTCATAGAGAATCTTCGTTCCACGATGGCCCGATTCCACTCCGTGAGCCTTCCTAATCTTCCCCCATTTACCGGTGGCGCTGTCGGTTACTTCGGCTACGACATGGTACGGACGATCGAAGACATTCCGAATACCGGCACCGACGACTTGGGCTTTGATGATGCCGTTCTGATGTTCTACAAAACCGTGCTGGCGTTCGACCACCTGCGCCACCAGATTCACATCATTTCGAATGTAATCGCCGACGATTCTCAGGAATCCCTGAAAGTCCAATATCAAAAAGCAGTGGAAGAGAGCGCGCACATCGAAGCGCTGCTGCGTTCGCCATTAGAGATACCGCACGTGACGCCAAACGAGCGGGAGGTTGTGGTGCGGTCGAATTTTGAAAAGAAGGACTATCTTGCCGCAGTAGCAAAGGCGAAAGAATATATCGCAGCCGGCGACATCTTCCAGGTCGTGTTGTCGCAACGGTTCGAGGTCGACCTTCTAACCGCGCCCGTTGAGGTCTACCGCGCTTTGCGCATCGTGAACCCCTCACCCTACATGTACTTCCTGAAGATGCCGGACA
>WNGH01008687.1_pt1 | contig 17159 bp, 19 predicted proteins | sample 5400631 | NCBI WGS metagenome assembly WNGH01 (sample SAMN13153373, study PRJNA577476) | soil metagenome | isolation source: 115 cm soil or saprolite under Garry oak tree replicate 1 | place: USA:California | collected 2016-06-15
TCGGGCCCGTAGGCGGAGGACGAAAGGCCGTCGGCGCCAAGGCCCACCCACGCGAGCAGCGCGATGAGCGAGACTTTGTGGAAGACGTTCGGATGGAGCTCGCGCTTCCCGCCGAGCAGGACGCGCTTCATACGCGCGGTCCACGGCTCCCTGCGATCAGGGAGTCCCGCGGTTGGGGGCAACATCGGTCTCTCCTCGAAGCCTACGGGGTTAGCTGACGGGCTCGGGCGGAAGAGACTGGCTGCCCTGCGCCTTGCGGCGCTGCGCCCCTACTACGTGGGTCCCCCGTTCCCGCCACGGTGGCGGGACTCGGCTTACGGACAACTAGGTAACAGAACATCCGCCCGGCATGCAAGTCCCCGAGCGCATGTGCGAGTGCGCAACGTTACAAGATGAGATTGTGCTACGTTTACAGAATCCATGAGCACGCCACGACGCGCCAAACACCCATTTCCCATCGCCCCGCCGATCGAGCCGATGCTGGCCAAGTTGGCTGAGGCGCTGCCCCAAGAGGGGACCTTTCTCTTCGAGCCCAAATGGGACGGGTTCCGCGCGATCGTGTTTCGCGGCGCCTCGGACGTCTATATCCAGAGCCGCGACCTGAAGCCGCTCGACCGTTATTTCCCGGAATTGCACCACACGCTGCTCGAGCAGCTGCCTAAAGGCAGTGTGATCGATGGCGAGATCGTGATCGCGACGCCGCGCGGTCTCGACTTCGACGCGCTGCAGATGCGGCTGCACCCGGCCGCCTCGCGCGTGGCAAAGCTCGCGCAAGAGACGCCGGCCAGCTTCGTCGCCTTCGACCTCCTCGCCTCCGGGGGGCGCGACCGTATGGCCGCGTCGCAAAACGAGCGACGGGCGCTCTTGGAGCAGCTGTTCGCGAAGTTAGCTGCGCCGCTCCATCTCACGCCGATGACGCAAGACCGGGGCCTCGCGGCCACGTGGCTCGAGGGCAAGGACGCCGTCGGCTCGCTGTTGCTCGGCCTGTACGATGACCGCGGGCTTCTACAGCACGTCGGCGTGACCTCGTCGTTCACGATGGCGGTACGAAAACAGCTCGTGAAAGAGCTGACACCGCTGCGCAAGCACGCGGTGGACAAGCACCCCTGGCGGGCATGGGCGCAGGCCGACGCGCGCGGCACCCGCATGCCCGGCGGACAGAGTCGCTGGAGCGCGGGCAAGGACCTCTCCTGGGAGCCGCTGCGCATCGAGCGGGTGTGCGAGGTGAAGTACGACCACTTGCAGGGCGACCGCTTCCGCCACGCCGCCACCTTCCTGCGCTGGCGGCCGGACAAGCGGCCCGCCGCCTGCCGCTACGACCAGCTCGAGGTCGCGCGTCCCTACCAGCTCGCCAAGGTCTTCTCGTCCGGGTCGAGACGTTCCTGACGGGGCCGGAGCTTCGGCGGCACGTGCTGCAGGTTCACCCGGATCCGCGTCCAGGTAGACGAGCGGCCGCGCATCGAATCGACCAGCACATCGGCGGGCTCGAGGTATTTGGCGGCTTTGGGGTGACGTGCCTTCCAGCGTTTGAGCCCCGCGAGCGCGTCCTGCTTGCGCTTAGCCCGCGCGATCTCGATCAACGGGTGCTTGGCTGCGCGGGCCCTGGACGGTTGCACGCGCGGGGGCTCGCCACGCTGCTTCTTGAAGTGCGGCGGCCACGGCGCGTCGCCCAACCCTGCGCGCTCGTGCCGCGCCGCTAGCTCGAGCAAGCCGTCCAGCGATCCGGGGGTCTCGTCGATTCCCGCGTGGCGATCGCCCAGCTTCGCAAAGCGGCGGGGCATGGTGGCGAGTGTAAATTCGGCCGGCTCGGCGCTCGCCACTTCGTCCCAGCTGAGCGGCGCCGAGACCCGCGCATCGGGGGTCGGCCGCACCGAGTAGGCGGAGGCCACGGTACGGTCCTTAGCGTTCTGGTTGTAATCCACGAACACACCGTGGCGCTCTTCCTTCCACCACTTGCTCGTCGCCAGCGTGGGCGCGCGGCGCTCCACATCGCGTGCCAGCGCCAGCGCCGCGCGGCGGACTTCGTCAAAGGTCCAGCGCCGTTGGATGCGCACGAGGACGTGCATGCCGCGCGAGCCGGACGTCTTCGGCCAGCCGGTGAGCCCGAAGTCGCGCAGGGTGGCTTGGACCACGCGCGCCACGACGCGCACCTGTGGCCACTTCACGCCGGGCACGGGATCGAGGTCCACGCGCAGCTCGTCGGGATGGTCCAGGTCGTCGGCGCGCACCGGATGGGGATGCAGTTCGAGGCACGCGAGGTTGGCGAGCCACACGAGCGCGGCGGCGTCGCGCGGCACGACTTCCTCCGCCGTGCGGCCCGAAGGGAAGCGCAGCGTGACGACCTCGATCCACGGCGGGTGTGATTCCGGCGCGCGCTTCTGATAGAAGAACTCACCGCTGATGCCGTTGGGGTAGCGCACCAGCACGTTGGGCCGGCCGCCGGCCCCCCGCAGCGCTCCCTCGGCCACGGCGAGGTAGTAGCGCACGAGATCGAGCTTCGTGTACTTCGGCTTGGGGAACAGCACCTTGGTGGGGTTCGAGACGGCGATCTCGTGCCCCGCCACGACGATCGGCTCGGGTTCGACACTCGTGCGTTTCGCTACCTTGCGGCGCAGTCCCGGCATAGCTTGAAAGAATATATGTCGCCAGGTCACCAGATCTTCCTGCTGTCGCCCGCCAATTGCTCGGGCAAACGGGCTGGCTTTCTGCTGCGGCAGGAGGCCCGCTCGGCCTTGGCGCAGCGTCTGCGATCGCGCGACGGTGCGACCATCGGCGAGGTCTTCACCTTCATGAGCGGGCTGTATTTTCGGGGCAAGCTGGCCTATGCGGCGGCGTTCGCCAAGCCGCCGCACGGCTGCGTCGGCGTTCACGTCATCGTGCCGGGCCGGGGCCTGTGTCCTGCCCGGGCAAGCATCGATCTCGCTGGGTTACGAGCGATCGCCCGGATTCCGGTCGATCCGGCCGATCGGCGCTACACCCGTCCGTTGCAGCGCGATGCCGCTCGCCTGGCCGAACGCCTGCACCCGACGGACGCTGTCGTCCTGCTCGGGAGCATCGCAACGGCGAAGTACCTCGAGCCGCTGAAAGAGGTGCTGGGACCTCGACTGCGCTTTCCGCGGGAGTTCGTCGGGCGAGGCGACATGAGCCGAGGCGCCCTCATGCTGCGGTGCGCCGCCGCAGGCCGCGAGCTCACATACATCTGACCGGCCCCGCCGTCTCGAAGCATCTCAAGGCTGGGTGACCCGCTATCGCCGTTTCTGGGAGGAGAGCCTGGAGCGTGTCGATTCCGGGGCCCCTCGTTCGACGCTTCCATGGAGCCGGGATGGACCCGGCGCCGAACCCGAAACCAGAAGGAGCCGGGACGATGCGATTCATGATGCTGGTGATCCCGAAGGGGTACGAGAAGGCGGGGGCGGACTTCGCGCCTCCGGCCGACCTCGTTGCCAAAATGACGAAGTACAACGAGTCCCTCACCAAAGCCGGCGTCCTGCTCGGGCTCGACGGGCTGCGCCCGCCCGCGACGGGTGCCCGCGTACGCTTCTCGGGCGGCACGCCCAAGGTGACCGACGGGCCGTTCGCCGAGGCGAAGGAGGTGCTCGGCGGCTACTGGATAATCCAGGTGAAGTCCCGGGCTGAGGCGATCGAATGGGCGAAGCGCGCGCCCATGCAGGACGGCGACATCATCGAAGTGCGCCAGGTGCAGGAGATCTCGGACTTCCCGCCCGACGTCCAGAAGGCCGCGGGGAGGTAAGCCTGAGCTACGGCACGGGCCGCGGACCGAAGCGCTTGAGCGCGCGCTGGTGCGCTTTGCGCTGCTCCGCGTCGCGGTTCCGCGGCGGCGCGCTCGTCCGCAATGAGTGGATCAGACGATGGGCGGCCGTCGTCACCTCGTCCACCGCTCGACTGAACACCGCTGCGTTCGCCTGGGAGGGCCGCGTCGTCCCGCTCAGCTTGCGGACGAACTGCAGCGCCGACGCCTGAATCTCGTCGTCCGTCGCGGGAGGCGCGAAATTGGCCAGCGTCTTGATGTTACGACACATGCCGCACTCCGTCGATGGGGGAGACCTTGGTTCGTCGTGATAATAGAGCCGGGACGGGTCGGTCGGGAAGTGCGGCTGGGACGGCGGCTTGGGACCCTCCTGGTATTCGGACCCCCGGGAGGATATGGTCACCCTCCTGATGACCCAGCGTGCCTGGACGTCGAGCTGTCGATTCTGGGTTCCCCGGAACGACTATGTAGGTCATACCAACGGAGTCCTTGATCATGAACGTGTTGCAGCGGCGTGCGAAGCAGCTTCGACCACTCGGGCGGTCCCGCCGATCCGACGATGACCCGACCGCGGCGCTGCGCGAGACGGTCGCAGCCATCTGGACGAGCGTCGAACAGGCGGCATCCGCGAGCGCGCTCGACCTGTCGCGCCGCGGTGTGCGCGCGCTGCTCGCCCGACGGGATCTGGTGCGGCGCGGCACGTGTATGTTGTCCGCGGTGATTCGTCGGGGCGAGGCATCAGGCGCGTTTCGGCCGCTGTGTGCGTCGTGGGCCATTGAGCGCTTGCCGTACGCCATCGTCGCGGGCGCGTGTGTGCATTGGGTGTTCGGTCTCTCGCGGGGGCCGTCACTGCGGGCGAGCACGGCGGTGGAGGCGGTGCTGGAAGTCCTGCGAACCTCAGAAAGGAGAAGGGCATGAGCGGGGTACGGGTACTGGTAGGCACGCGCAAGGGCGCGTTCGTGTTGACGTCGGACGGAAAGCGCGCCCGGTGGGACGTCAGCGGTCCACACTTCGCTGGCTGGGAGATCTATCACCTCAAGGGATCGCCCGCCGATCCCAACCGGCTGTATGCGTCGCAGACGAGCGGGTGGTTCGGACAGATCATCCAACGCTCGTGCGACGGCGGCAAGACGTGGGAGGCGCCCGGCGGCGGAATGACCATGGAGCCCGGGCAGATGCCGAAGGGCGAGAGCAACAAGTTCGTCTACGACGCGTCCCCGGAAACGGGCAAGCCTCTCACCACGCATCAGTGGTACGACGGCACGCAGCACCCCTGGGAGTTCAAGCGAGTCTGGCATCTCGAGCCGTCGCTCTCCGATCCGGACACGGTCTACGCCGGCGTGGAAGACGCCGGGTTGTTTCAGACGAGCGATGGCGGCAAGACGTGGCAAGAGCTCGCCGGGCTGCGCGGCCACGGCACGGGGCCCAAGTGGCAGCCCGGGGCGGGCGGGATGTGCCTCCACACCATCCTGCTCGATCCCAGCAACCCCAGGCGGATCTACGTCGCCATCTCGGCCGCGGGCGCCTTCCGCTCGGACGACGCCGGCAAGACGTGGAAGCCGATCAACCGCGGCCTGCACTCGCAATACATCCCCGACCAGACCGCCGAGGTCGGCCACTGCGTCCACCGTATCGCGATGCACCCGTCGCGTCCGAACACGCTGTTCATGCAGAAGCACTGGGACGTCATGCGCTCGGACGACGCCGGCGACTCGTGGCGGGAGGTGAGCGGCAACCTGCCGACGGACTTCGGGTTCGTGATCGATGTGCACGCGCACGAGCCGGACACCGTCTACGTCGTCCCGATCAAGAGCGACTCCGAGCATTACCCGCCCGGCGGGAAGCTACGGGTGTACCGCAGCCGCAGCGGCGGCAACGAGTGGGAAGCGCTCACGCAGGGACTGCCGCAACGCGACTGCTACGTGAACGTGCTGCGCGACGCGATGGCCGTCGACTCGCTCGATTCGTGCGGCGTGTACTTCGGGACGACGGGCGGCCAGGTGTACGCGTCGCCCGATGGCGGCGACGCATGGGCGCCGATCGTCCGGGATCTTCCGGCTGTCCTGTCCGTCGAGGCCCAGACGCTGCCATGATCCGCGTGGTGCTCCCGCCCCACCTGCGGACGCTGGCCCGCGTCAAGGGCGAGGTGAAGATCGACGTCCCGGGCCCGGTCACGCGGGCCTCCGTTCTCGCTGCCCTCGAGGCGTGCTATCCCATGCTGCGCGGGACGATCCGCGACCACGTGACCGAGCAGCGCCGGCCGTTCCTGCGATTCTTCGCCTGCGCGCAGGACCTGACCCACCAGCCCGCGGACGCCCCGCTGCCCGACGCGGTGGCGTCCGGGGTGGAGCCCTTTCTCGTCATTGGGGCCATCGCCGGCGGGTAGCCTGGCAGGAGCGGAGCCACACTCGTGAGATACATGCTGCTGATCTATCTGGACGAGCAGGCCCTGGACGAGACCGAGCGGGAGCAATGCTACCGCGAGTCCGCACAGCTGGCGCAGCAGCTCCACGCAGCCGGCCAATGTGTGGGTGCCGCTCCGCTGCATCCTACCGCGACGGCGACCAGCGTCCGGGTGCGCCAGGGCAAACGACTGGTGATCGACGGCCCGTTTGCGGAGACCAAGGAGCAGCTGGGCGGCTACTTCCTGATCGAGGCGAGGGATCTCGACGACGCGATCGCCATCGCCGCGCGGATTCCCATGGCGCTTCGCGGCACCGTCGAGGTCCGGCCCGTCATCGAGCTGACCGATCTGCCTGCAGATTAGCCTGTGACGCCATGATGCTCACCGCCGACGGCTGCCAGCGCGCGCTGCGCGCGCGCGACGCGCGCTTCGACGGGATCTTTTTCGTCGGCATCACCACCACCGGGGTCTACTGCCGGCCGGTCTGCCCGTCGCGGCTGGCGTCTCCGACGCACCGGCGCTTCTTCGACTCCGCCGAATCGGCCGAGCGTGCGGGCTTTCGACCCTGCCTCCGCTGCCGTCCCGAACTCGCGCCCGGGCGCGCGCTGATCGACGCTGTGCCGCGTCTCGCGGACGTCGCTGCGCACCGCATCGCCGCCGGCGCGCTCAACGGGCGCAGCGTGGCGGAGCTGGCACGCGAGCTCGGCGTGAGCGGGCGCCATCTCCGGCGCGCGCTGGAGCGCGAGATCGGCGTCCCGCCCATCGCGCTGGCACAGACACATCGCCTCCTGCTCGCCCGCCGCCTCCTCGCCGACACCGCGCTGCCGCTGACGCGCATCGCGTTCGCCAGCGGCTTTCAAAGCCTGCGCCGCTTCAACGCCCTGTTTCGGGAGCGCTACCGGCTGAGCCCGAGCGCGCTGCGACCACGGCGGCGCGCGGGCCTTCCCGAAGGTGACGTCGTGCGTCTGACGCTGGCCTATCGCGCCCCGCTCGCCTGGGACGTGCTCACCGCGCTGCTCGGGGGCGACGCGCTGCCGGGCGTTGAGGTGGTGCAGCACGGACGCTACGGGCGGACCGTCCGCCTCGACGGGCGGAGCGGCGTCGTTCTCGTGACGGACGCGGCTGCCGGGGCGCGCCACACCCACCTCAACGTCGCTCTCTCGCCGGCGTTGCTTCCGGTGATCATGCCGCTCCTGGCGCGACTGCGGCTCGTATTCGATCTCGACGCCCAACCCACCGTGATCGATGCGCATCTCGCCGACGGCGGACTCGGCGCGCTCGTCCGACGACGGCCCGGCGTACGCCTGCCGGGCGCGTTCGATGGCTTCGAGGCCGCTCTGCGGGCGCTGGTCCGCGGCCCCAGCCGCTGGGCGGTCGTGCGGGCCCTCGGCGAAGCGCTCGACACGGGGGTCCCCGGGCTTACTCGCCTCGCACCGCATCGTCGAGACCACACTGCGGCTCGAGCCTGGCGGCGATATCGCCGCCGCACGGCGAGCCCTGCTGGAGATCGACGGCATCGGCGATCGCGTCGCGACGACGATCGTCATGCGCGCCCTGTATTGGCCCGACGCATTCCCGGCCTCGGATCCGGCGCTGCGCCGCGCCGCCGGGGCGGCGAGCGCGAATGAGCTCCGCGCCCGAGCGGAGCGGTGGCGTCCCTGGCGGGCGTACGCCGCCCTGCACCTGTGGTTGGCAGGAGTACCGCTTCGCGGTGTCGATTTCGCGACCCCCCGTTCGTCGTCCCTGGAGAACGGGGGTTCCGGAGGGCGTGGCCGAGCCTGAAGGAGCGACTCACACGACCACACGGAGACACGACGATGCGATTCATGATCCTGGTCAAGGCCACCAAGGACTCGGAAGCGGGCGTCATGCCGCACCAGAAGATCCTCAGCGAGATGGCGAAGTACCACGAGGAGCTGCAGCAGGCCGGTGTCTTGCTCGATGCCTCGGGGCTGCAGGCGAGCTCCAAGGGCTGGCGCATCAAGCACGCGGGGGCCAAGCGCACGGTTGTGGACGGCCCGTTCACCGAGGCGAAAGAGCTCATCGCCGGCTACACGATGATCCAGGTGAAGTCCAAAGAAGAGGCGATGGAATGGTCCCGGCGCTTCCCCAATCCCGCCCTGGACGGCAAGGAAGGCGAGATCGAGGTGCGCCAGCTGTTCGAGCTGGACGACTTCGGTCCCAGCGAGGTGGTGGAGCGTTTCCGCAAGCTGGGCATCGCATGAGGCAGGTATGCTCGCGGGACGGCACCACGATCGCGTACGATCAGCTGGGGACGGGACCGCCGGTGGTCCTGGTCGACGGCGCGTTCTGCAGTCGATCGTTCGGGCCGATGCCGAAACTGGCGTCTCGACGCCTTGATCCGCAAGGCCGGAGGGTCGGCGTTCGTGTACGCCATCTCCTCCGGCGCGGCCCTCGCCCTCGCGGCAGCGGCGGCGCTCGCCCCCGTCCTGAAGGAATTCTTCGCCCCATGAAAAAGTTTGCCTCGGTGGCTGCCTACCTCAGGGCGGTCCCACCGGCCCCGCGGGCCGCTCTCCAGAGGCTGCGCACCACGATCAAGGCCGCCGCGCCCGAGGCGACCGAGGTCATCAGCTACGGGATCCCGATGTTCAAGCTCCACGGCATGCTGGTGGGCTACGCCGCGTTCAAGGAGCACTGCAGCCTCTTCATGAGCACGTACATCACGCGGGCGCTCAAGCAAGAGCTCGCATCGTACGACACCTCCAAGGGCACCATCCGCTTCACGGCCGATAGGCCCCTCCCTGCGGCGCTGGTGCGGAAGCTCGTCAAGGCGCGTATCGCGCAGCACGAGCGCAAGCGGTGACCACGTCCGATACCCACCGCGCGATCGACGCGGTGTGGCGGATCGAGTCGGCCAAGCTCATCGCCGGGCTCACGCGGATCACGGGCGACGTCGGACTGGCCGAGGATCTCGCGCAGGACGCCCTGGTCGCCGCGCTCGAGCGGTGGCCGGAGTCGGGTGTCCCGGACAACCCGGGCGCCTGGCTGATGGCCACCGCGAAGCATCGGGCGATCGACCTGTTTCGCCGCGGCAAACTCCTCGAGCGCAAGCACGTGGAGGTCGGTCACGAGCTGCGCGCCCGGGAAGAGAGCCCCGAGCGCGATCTCGACGCGGCGCTCGACGATCACGTCGGCGACGACCTGCTGGGCCTGATCTTCACGACCTGTCATCCGGTGCTCTCCACCGACGCGCGCGTGGCGCTCACGCTCCGCCTGCTAGGCGGCCTGACGACCGATGAGATCGCGCGGGCGTTCCTCGTTCCCGAGGCGACCATCGCCCAGCGCATCGTTCGGGCCAAGCGGACCCTGCGCGAAGCGCGCGTTCCCTTCGAGGTGCCCCGCGGCGCTGAGCTCGACGCCCGGCTGTCGTCGGTGCGCGACGTGCTGTACCTCATTTTCAACGAGGGCTACTCGGCGACCGCCGGGGACGAATGGGTGCGGCCCGCTCTGTGCGAAGACGCGCTGCGGCTCGGCCGCATCCTGGCCGAGCTCGCGCCCAAGGACCCGGAGGTCCACGGCCTCGTCGCGCTGATGGAGATCCAGGCGTCGCGGCTCAAGGCGCGGGTCGGTCCGGCGGGTGAGCCGATTCTGCTGCTCGACCAGGATCGGGCGCGCTGGGACCAACTCCTCGTGCGTCGCGGCCTCGCGGCGCTCGAGCGCGCCGAGCAGCTTGCCGGCGCTCTCGGTCCCTACGCGCTGCAAGGGGCTATCGCCGCCTGTCACGCGCGCGCCCGCACCCCGGAAGCGACCGACTGGACGCGCATCACGGCGCTGTACGATGCCCTCACTCAGCTCACGCAATCCCCTGTCGTGGAGCTCAATCGCGCGGTGGCGTACGCCATGGCCTTCGGTCCGGCCGCCGGTCTCGAGATCGTCGATGCGCTTACCTCCGAGCCCGCCCTCGCGAGCTACCATCTCTTGCCGAGCGTGCGCGGCGATTTCCTCTTCAAGCTCGGCCGCTTCGACGAGGCGCGGGCGGAGTTCGAGCATGCAGCCTCGCTCACGCGCAACGCGCGCGAGCGCACGCTGCTCCGCCAGCGCGCCGCCGCGTGCGACCGCACACCGTGATCGTGCATCTCGTAGACGGCACCTACGAGCTGTTCCGCCACTTCTACGGCCTGCGTCGCTTCCACCAGGGCGAGGATCCGCCCTTCGGCGCCGTGATCGGCGTGCTGGGCACGGTGTTGCAGATGATCGAGACCGGAGCGACGCACGTCGGTGTGGCCACCGATCACGTCATCGAGTCGTTCCGCAACCACCTCTGGTCCGGCTACAAGACCGGTGATGGCGTCGAGCGTGCGCTGCTCGCGCAGTTCCACCCGCTCGAAGACGCGCTCACGGCCATGGGAGTGGCGGTATGGCCCATGACCGACCTGGAAGCCGACGACGCCCTCGCGTCCGCGGCGCACATCGCTTGCGGCGTTGCGGACGTGGAGAAAGTCTGCATCTGGACACCCGACAAGGACCTGGCGCAGTGCGTACGGGGTGACCGAGTCGTCCAGGTTGACCGCAGGGGGCAGAAGATCCGGAACGCGGAAGGCGTTCGCAAAAAGTTCGGGGTGGAGCCCACCCTCATCCCCGACTTTCTCGCCCTCGTGGGCGACGCCGCCGACGGCTATCCCGGCCTTCCGGGGATCGGTCCGGTCACGGCGGCGCGGCTCCTGAACCGACACGGCATCATCGAGGACTTTCCCCCTGCCGTGCTGGGGGACGGCCGCGACCTGGCGCTGCTGTTTAAGGATCTGGCGACACTCAGGACCGACGCGCCGCTGTTCCGCGATGTGGACGAGCTCCGGTGGCGCGGCCCCACCAACGCCTTCACCGCGTGGGCGGAGCGCCTGGGAGGGGCTCGTTTGCTGGAGCGCTCCCACAAGGCGCCAGTCGCGTGAGCAAACGCCAAATAGAGGAGTCTTGATATGACCGCACCGAACGTCGTCGCGAAGTGGTCGAGCTGGGCCCCGCAGCTGCAGAGCGTGCTCCGCATCGTGGCCGCGCTGCTTTTCCTGCACGTCGGCACAGCCAAGTTGTTCGCCGTTCCGGTGGCCATTCTCCCCAACGGCGCCACCGCGCCGATCTGGTCGCTGCTGGGCCTTGCCGGCACCCTGGAAACGTTTGGAGGCCTGTGCCTGCTTCTGGGTCTGTTCACCCGCCCCGTCGCCTTCCTCCTGTCCGGCGAGATGGCGGTCGCGTATTTCATGGGCCATGCGCCCCACGGTTTCTGGCCGGTTCTCAATCAGGGCATGCCGGCCATCCTCTTCTGCTTTCTCTGGCTCTACTACTCGGCCGCCGGCGCGGGACCGTGGAGTCTGGATGCGAAGCGGGGGCAATAGGGGGGCTCACAGCCGGACGTAGTACACCAGCTTTCCCACCACTGCGCCCCGCGCCGGCCGGCCCCACGGCACCCCGTCAGCCAGGGCCGTGGGCCACGCGCTGTTCCACACGAGGTACGCGTCGCTCCCCGGGCCGGGCATCCAGTGCAGCCGCGCGTTGACCGTGAGCCGCTCCGATTCGTCGTCCCACTGAACGAAGACCGTACTGCCCAGCCGCGGAGTGGCCGCCACGTCGAGACGCAAGCGCGCGGTGCGTGCCGTGAATCGGGCGGTCGCGAGACGCGCTGCCAACTGGGAGTACTCGACCTCCGTGATCACGTGGGGCGCCGTACGGACGGTGAGGGTCGCATCGAGCTCGGTAGACATGCCCGTGTAGAAGTCGCCCGCGCTCGCCGTGAGGCTCGCGCTCACCGGCCGGCCGGGAGAGCTCGTGAACTGGACTTCGGCGCGGTCGAAGGAGTAGTCGCCGGGATCGATCGTGTGGCCCCGGAAGATCTCGAAGGGGGTAGACGGCGCGTCTTCGAGCCGCTTGAGATTCACCAGAAACTCGTCGCCGCTCTCGAAGACGGCCCCCAGCGGCGTCACTTCGTACAGCGAATGGGACGGCGAGCCGTCGAGGTGCGTGACCCCCTCCCACGTCAGGAGGCTGAACTCGAGCTGGCGGATCCCGAGCACGTGGGGACGCGGGAAGACGTCGACATGACCCGTGTGCCGCCACACGCCGGTCTCAAGGACGAACCCCAGTGCGGGATCGAAGCCGGGCTCCACCCGCATCAGGCTCAAGAAGTTGTCCATCACGTCGTTGGGGTAATCGAGGTAGATCCGCCAGGCGCTCGCGACCGGCGCCATGGCGCCGTCCTTGGAGCCGGCCGCCCAGGCCGCGAGCACGAGATTCTGGCCGTGCACGTAGAACGGGAAGCTGAGGTCCGCACCCCCGGCGAGCCGGGTCCCCCCCTTCACGCCGGACTGACTCGTGAACACGCCCCCGACGTAACCGCGCGAGAACACATCGTGCTTCACGCGCGCGACGAGATCTACGGCGTTCTCCGGATCTCCCGTGCGCACGGCGAGCAGGCCAATCTGATCGGGACCGAGGCGCCCGGTGAGCCGCGCGCCGGCCGTGAGCGCGATGGGATTGCCGAGCGTGTCGAGACCGATCCGCCGGCTGTAGAACACCGTGGCGTGGTCGACCAGGCCGTACTTGAAAATGCCGCTCGACTCGAGGAAGAAGTGGCGCTTCTCGGGGAAGAAGAGCGGAAAGCGGGTCAGATTGATCACCTGGTCGTCCGCTTCGACTTGCGCGAAGTCGGTGTTGGCCGTGAGGTCGAGCGTGAGGGTCGGGGCGGGCGCTAGCTTGGCATCGAAGCCGGCCTTGAGAGCGGCCGAGCCGAGGCTGAGCACGCTGTCGTTCCCCTCGGGAGGATACTGCAGGGCCCGCGCCTGTCCCGTGACGGCGCCGTACGGCCGCAGCTCGGCGATCGCGCGGGGCGGCAGTCCGCCGAACCCGGCTACGGCGCCCTCGTGCGGCAGAAACAGGATCCCTTCCGTGCGGCGCCATGCCCGCCACAGCACCTCTTCGTTGGCCCGCCGCATCAGTCGGCGGAAGTTGATCCCCCATGTGTCGTGGCTCGGGTGGTAGCGGAGCGTCTGCCAGGGAATGAACAGCTCGGCGGTCCAGCCGACCGGCGTAATGCACGCGCGGGCGTCCCAGACGCCGTTCCAGTCCGGGTTCGTCGTCTCGAAGTCGATCACCTGCGCATCCGTCATGGCACCGTTCGGATTCACAGTAAACAGGAACCCGGTGCGATGATCACGGAGGGGATCGAGCAGCAGCGTAAACGCGTCGTCCGATTCCAAGGCGCTGTCGCGCCGCAGGGCCGTGTGGCGGATCGCCGCAGGAACGGCGTCGTACGCCCACAGGCCCACCCACAGGCCGTCCGGCGTTGCGAGCAGGCGCACCACCGTCCGTTCAGTCGCGGGGCGTCCCTCGGCGGGCTCCTTCTGCGTGAAGTCGCTGATAGAATCGGCCGTTCGCCAGGCGGGCTCGTCGGGGATCCCGTCAAGCCGCAGGCGGGCCGTCGTGTGCGTCACGAGCGCGTCACGAGCATCCGGCATCTGGGCGTGCAGGGCGCCAAGACGGAGCAGACATGCCACGGCGCCCACGCTCGCGTTGGTGCGCGCCCACCTCACAGTGCACTCTGTGCCAGCAGCCCGACGATTCCCGAGCCGGCAATGAGCAACGGTTCAGGGATGTGCTTGAACCGCAGGACGAGCAGCAGTGTCGCGGCGCAGACGAGAACAGTCGGCAGGTCGACGAGCGCCCGCCGCCCCAGAACGAGCACCGCCCCGGCAATCGCGCCGGTGGCCGCCGCCGTCACGCCGTTCACGAACGCCTTGATGGCGGGACTCGCGGCCACGCGACGGTAGTGCGGGGCGGCGAGCACGACCACGAGGTACACGGGCGCGAACACGCCGAGTGCCGCAACCGCAGCGCCCATCGGGCCCCCGACCAGGTACCCGATGAACGCCACGGTGATGACGACCGGACCGGGCGTGATCAGAGAGACGGCAACGGCATCGAGGAACTGCCGCTCCGTCAGCCAGCGATATTGCTCCACCACGCCGCCATGCAGAAACGGCACGATGGCGAGCCCGCTCCCGAAGACGAACAGCCCGGCGGCGGCGAAATACCAAAAGATCTTCCAGAGCACGCCGACGGACGCCAGCCCACCGAGCCCGGACACGAGCCACGCCGGCCAGGGCGCGACGAGCAGCGCCTGGGACGGCGCCGCGCGCGTGGGGGGGCGGGGGCGTGCGAGCACGGGGACGAATCCGGACGCCACGAAGAGCCACACGATTTCCGACGCTCTCCACGCCGTGACCACGAGGCTCACGGCGAAGAGCCCCCAGAGGAGGCGGTCGCGCCCCAGTGTCAGGCCCATGAGCTTGGTGGCGCTCCGCGCGATGATGGCGATGACCGCCGCCCCGATGCCGTAGAACAGCGCCTGCATCCAGGCAAGCCCGCCGAACCGGACGTACAGGGCCGCCAGGGCGAGCACCATGAGAAACGACGGCGCGACGAACGCGACTCCCACGAGGGTCGCGCCCGGCACGCCGCCGCGCACCCACCCGAGGTACATCGCGAGCTGAGCCGCGAGCGGCCCCGGGGCGAGCTGCGCCAGCGCGAGCCCCTGCTTGTAGTCTTCGCGCGAGATCCAGCCGCGCTCGTCCACGAGGTCGCGCTGCATGTGCCCCGCCAGCGCGATCGGGCCGCCGAACCCGAAGGTGCCGAGCTTCAAGAAGTAGCGGACGAACTCCCGCAGGGTGCAGCCGGCCGGCGCGGCCGGCGGCGCGGGGGGGGGCTGCGACATCGGACTCAGCGTTTGCCGCACGGCCGCGATCGGCGCGTTGCGGTGAACGACTGGTAGAGGGTGTCGAAGGCGTCGGCCCCACGCCGCACCCGCGTGGTGTCGGCGGCCGACTGCCGCGCGATGCCGGCAAGCAGCTGTTCGACGCCCGCCGTTTCCGCGCGCCCAAACTTCGCGTCCTTGCAGTCGATATCGTGCACGATCTCGCCGATGGCGCGCAGCGCGGGATCGCGCAGCCGGAAGCGCCGCACGAGCGTCTCGAAGGTGCAGCGGTCCGCTTCGTGCGTGTACTCGGCCTCGAACATGTCGAAGCGCAGCTCGCCCTTGCGGGGCACGTAGCCCTCCGGGGCGACGAACTTGAAGCGAGCTTCGGGGTCGATGAACCGCTTGATCAGCCAGGCGCTCGCGATGCGATCCACGAAGACACCGCGCCGCGTGACCCACGTCCGTCCCCGGAGCTGCCCTACCTGCCGCGCCGCCGCCCGCGCGGCGGGCCGCTCACGCCCCCGCAACCGTGTCGCCAGGCGCCCCACGGCCCGCTCCGCCGTCGCGCGGCCCGGCGCGCCGCAGTAGTCGATCGCCGCCACGTCCGCGAGGCGCCGGTCGAGGCGCGCCACCTCGGCGGGTGCCGGGGCCCGCACGAGCGACTTCGCATCGCGGAGGACGCCCGCGTAGTCGGCCTGGCGAGCCTGGTGGAACAGCGCTGCGACGTCGCGGTCACGCAGGCCGTCCACGAAGTCCCCGCGGCACAGCGACCCCTCTCCACCACCGTCCACGATTTCCTGGAGCAGCCAGCGGAAGTCCTCGACCGCCTGATCGCCGTAGGGGAGCACCCAGACAGAGTTCTTGACCGGCACCGCACCGATGCGTTGCAGCCTGCGCCACACCTTCACCCGGAAGTAGTCGGGCTTCGGCGGGATGCGGTGAAACAGGAGCAGCCAACGTCCGCTCGCGGTATCGGGCACCGAGGGACCACCCAGTTGACTATAACAAGTGTATCATCGAACATACGACCGGGAGAGGGATGGCGCAACGCGGTCAGCAGGCAACAAGGAGGAGTCCATGAACCGAAGGATGGGGTCGCTCGTGCTCGCAGGCGCGACGCTCGTCGTCCTGGGCTGCGGCGGTCGGGAAGCCCGGGAGGACGACACGGCCGCGCACACCACCGCCGCGAGTGCGCCGCCGCTGCAGGTGAACTGGACGGCGGTCGAGCAGGCTCTGGGCCGCACGGGAGCGCTGCAGCCCGGTGACGTGTACAAGTTCGGCTTGCCCCGGAGCGACCTCACGGTCGTGGTCGACCGCGTCCCTCTCAAGCCCGCTCTGGCGCTCGGCTCGTGGGTGGCGTTCCAGGCGACGAGCTCGGGCGCCATCGTCATGGGCGACCTCGTGCTGCGCGACGACGAGATCGAGCCCGTGATGGCCAAGCTCGCCCAGGGCGGTATCGAGGTGACGGCGCTCCACCATCACGTGTTGCACGAGACCCGACGCGTTTACTACATGCACATCCACGGCGCGGGGGATGCCGTCAAGCTGGCCCAAGCGGTCCGCGCGGCCGTCGGTTTGACGCAGACTCCGCCGCCCGCCGGCCCTGCTGCCCCCGCTGCAAGTTCGTTCGGCATCGACACCGCGCGCATCGCGCAAGCGCTCGGCCACTCCGGCAAGGTGAACGGCGGCGTCTATCAAGTGAGCGTGGCGCGACCCGACACGATCCGGGATGAGGGGCTGGTGATTCCCCCCGCGATGGGCGTCGCGACCGCGCTGAACTTTCAGCCGACGGGCGGCGGCAAGGCGGCGATCACCGGCGACTTCGTGCTGCGGGCGGCCGAGGTGAATCCGGTGCTGCGCGCGCTGCGCGAGCACGGGATCGAAGTCACGGCCGTCCACAACCACATGCTGGACGAAGCGCCGCGGCTGTTCTTCATGCACTTCTGGGCTGTGGGCGATGGGGTCAGTCTCGCCGAGGGGCTGCGAGCTGCCTTGGACCTGGTGGGCGGAGCGAGACACACGCCTTGACCCCCACCGCGTGGCTGCTCACGCCATCATTTGCGCGTCGCGTGGGGGACCATGGCCTTGTAGAGGGGTAGCGCTCTGACCTCATAGGTGCCCTCAGCGACTCCCGCGAGAGGCCTCGCCTGCATGCGGACGACGATCAAGTCGAGCGCCGGAAAGACGTGAAGGTCCGTGTCCAAGTGACCGTGACCTGCAAATCCCGGTGGGTCATCGTGCAGCCACCACAGCAGCCCGTACTCCGGGTGCAGCCGCTGCGA
>WNGH01002677.1_pt1 | contig 17155 bp, 10 predicted proteins | sample 5400631 | NCBI WGS metagenome assembly WNGH01 (sample SAMN13153373, study PRJNA577476) | soil metagenome | isolation source: 115 cm soil or saprolite under Garry oak tree replicate 1 | place: USA:California | collected 2016-06-15
GAACATAGAACTCTTGCTTCGCATTGGTAACGTCTCCTTGTGATGGAAAGATTTGCTGGAGCTTTTCTTCCGCGTTAATTCGAAAGACTGCTTACGCAAGCAAGCCTTGCGCTTCAAAGTTTATCGACCAAAGAATCCCGGGATGACTATGACCATCTAAACGGATCACCGCCGAGCACTGAAGAATGTCAAACCTTGATCTGCGCTTCGTGTGAAGCTCAAGCAGTTATTAAAAGGTCTGACCATAAAATATAAAGACCAACCTCGATTGCGCGGCATTTTACGGAACGCCCCAGAACTTTGTCAAGAATTCGAATTGCCTCACAAAAAATCTACTTGAAATGGATTCGTTGCCTCAAATTAGAAATCTACTCGAAATGAGCGAGATTAGCTCCGCTGCGAAGCTAAGCGGCGGGGTGAAAGATGAGGTTAACGATGAAGGAAAGAAAGCGAGAAAACCGCAATCTTGAATGAGTTTGTGGAGCTGACCGAGTTCGCGCGCAGTTATGCGGCGATGGTGTTGCGCAATCATGGCCGGGTGGTAACGGTGAATGCAAAGCTGCGGGTGCGCGGCGACGTGGGTAAGAAACTGCGGCGGCCCGGGCGGCGACCGGACTACGATGAGCAGGTAGTGAAGGTGCTGCTTAAGGTGTGGCGGATCATGGATTACATCTGCGGCAAGCGTTTGGCGCCGGTGCTGGCGGAGATCGTAGAGCGGCTAGAGCGGCGTGGCGAACTCAAGGGCGACCCTGAAGTGAGTAAGAAGTTGAGCCGGATGAGCGCGGCGACCATCGATCGCTTACTGCAGCCGGAGCGAAAGAAGTATCAACTCAAAGGGCGGGCGCACACCAGGCCGGGCACGCTGCTCAAGCATCAGATCCCGCTGCGCACTTTCAGCGAATGGGATGAGCAGCAACCAGGCTTCCTGGAGATCGACTTGGTGGGCCACGATGGTGGGGTCATCGACAGCACCCACGCCTTCACGCTTAACGCCACAGACGTGGCCACGGGCTGGACGGTGTGCGTGCCTTTGAAGAACAAAGCGCAGGTGTGGAGCTTCGCCGGATTGCAGCAAATTCGAGGAAAACTGCCCTTTTCGCTGCTGGGCATTGACAGTGACAATGGCTCAGAATTCATTAATGAGTCGTTCTTTACGTATTGCCAGGACCAGCGCATCACCTTCACGCGCTCGCGGCCTTACCGCAAGAACGACAGTTGCTTTGTCGAGCAGAAGAACTACTCGGTGGTGCGGCGTGCGGTAGGCTATCAGCGCTGCGACACGGACGAGCAGTTGCGTCTGCTCGCGGAGTTGTACCAGCCGCTGGAACTCTACACCAACTTCTTTCAACCGAGCATGAAGTTGAAATCGAAAGAGCGTCACGGCGCGCGGGTGACCAAGAAGTACGACCAAGCGCGCCCGCCTTACCAACGTGTGTTGGAGTCGAGTTTCATCGATGAGCAAACCAAGGAACAACTGCGACAACGTTACGAGTTGCTCAACCCGGCGCAACTGAAACGACAGATCGAGCGCTGGCAAAGAAAGTTGCTCGCGACGGCAGCGCGCCCGCGGCGCAGCCAAAGACGATTGGTAACTAAACACCGCGCGGCGCGACGGCCGGCTGTGGAAATGCCGCGCCTGCGGAAACCGACTGAAGTCGCTTCCCTCAGTCGCTTGGAAAAGTCAGCCCAAAAAGCGGCCTGACTTTCCCACATTTCCACAGCCACTACGACTAGCGATAGACCAGATGAAGAAAACCAAAACTAAAAACTTTTACTTGCCAATCAAGGCCGCTTCGCGGCACACTACGCCGCTCCGCGGCTACTTCCTTTCGAGTAGATTTATTTGTGAGGCAACGAATCACTCTTCGAGTAGATTTTATTATGAGGCAACGGGGAGTCTGCGTGATCGCATCTTCTTCACTCCTTTGGGACTGCGCTTAAGATGGGGATTCTAACTTACGGCTCCCTGGCCTTCATGTTGACAAGATCCTCGCGCGTGAGCCAATTCTTCGCTCCGACCTTTGGATATCCGTCGGCTTCACGGGGCTCGATACTCTTGTCGCTCGCTTGGTATCTATCAAAGGCTTTCTTTGGACCTACGAAAGTGTATCGGTAACGATTAGGGACTGGGTGAACATGGTTTCGGCCTGGACCCGAAAACTCGTCTTGTACCAAACGCTGTTCGAGTGGACCACCCTGATGCAAGCGGTATTTCCCTTCGTTCGAGTAATAGAAGAACTCGTCGCGCCGACTTTCGATTAAATCGGGGGATGATGTCTTCAGACGACCAGATTCATTGAACTTCAGGATGTAGAAACCGTCTTCGATTGGAAGCGGTGGGGCACTCGGAACATTAAAATCCACTCTGATCCAACCCACATATCCTTCGGGAATTAGAAACCGAAACGGTAGAGCCTTCGTAGGAACTTGAGCAGTTATACCAACAAACACGACCCCAAGCCCGAGGATGAGCCCATATGAAACAAGCGCAATTGCAAACTTAGTCAATCTCACATCTCCTCCACGACGAGTTCTGAATTTCCTTACTCCAACTATCTGAGGAAACATTCGGCGAGCGACCCATAAAACAACAGGGTACCGTATCGGTCGGTTATTTGATCACAGAGCATTAGTTCGACATCGTCCATTGGAACTTGAGATAGGTCCCCGCATTGAAACGTCTTTACATAGTATGTTGCCTCTCTCTCCAGTTGACGAGCGAGATCATTTCAGTTGCGAGCTTTGCGGTCAATACAAAATGAGTATCGAAAACTGTTATTTTGTATCGGATTCTGCTGTTGATAATGACGGGCGCGAGAGAAGTCAAGAATGCGACTGTTTCGATCGCGCCGTCGCCCGATACTTGCCGGGCGTCACTCCATGCTCTTTCTTAAAGCCATGCATGAAATGACCGTAATTACAGAAGCCGGCGCGATATCTAACTTCCTTCACGCTGAGAAACGCGGTCGCTAGAAGTATCTCAGCTTCGCGCATTCGTCGCGAATTAAGATACTGCGTTGGAGCTTTGCCGGTCTCGGTCTTGAACAAATGTTGCAGGCGACTCGGCGAAAGGTTTACGAGCGTGGCGAGTTTTTCGCAGTTCAACGTGCAATCAGAGAAATCGCTCTCTATCGTGGCGATGACCGCTTCAATGCGGGAGTCCATAGGAGTCTCCTTTCAGGTTTAGTAAAGCTTATCACCTGCCTGTTCAGAAGGAAACGAGATTTACTTGTTCGGTAGTGATGCAGTTTGAATGTGGCACGCGCATCTTGCGCGTGATTCACGGGCGAGACGCCCGTGCCACTCCATCAAACTGCACCACTACCTACTTGTTCCTCAAGGTAATATTGAGCAAGCGAGCGATGGTCGCGCGCACTTGATCGATGTCTTGCGGCTTGCGCAGGAAGGCGTCGACGCCGGCGCGCCCGGCTTCTGCTTCACACTCTTCCCCTGAGAGCATGATTATCGGCGTGCGGCGATGATGTGGAATGTTGCGCACTCTTGATACCAGCTCTAATCCGTTGAATCCAGGCAAGTCTTTGTCAAAGATTAAGACATCGTAGTGCGTTTTGCTGGAGAGTCTTTCGAGCGCATGCGTGCCGTTAATACAGACCTCGACTTTCCAATCCTGGAGCGCAAAGATTTCTCCGAGCAATCTCGCCACCGTCAGGTCGTCCTCGGCGTGAAGTATCTTGATCGTGGAGGTGCGCTTGTTGATTCCCTTCTCTGCCGGCCTCTTCGGTTTTCTTGACTCGGAGAAGATGTGGCGTTTGCGTTTTCGTATCCTCGATCGCGTCTTCAGCAAGTCCTTATGCCGGATGTTTACTATCGAAATCAAGCTTTGGTGATTTTTGAAGCCGAGCAGGTGTGAAGCTTTGGTCACCGAGCCTTCAGCCTCCCGAAGAGCGCGCGCGATTAAAGCCCTTTCCGCCTTCCTAATCTCTCGCTTAAAGGAAGCCCAGGAGAGATCATTTGCTTCGAAACCTTGAGCCTCAGAAGTTCTCAGCCCCTCAATCACTTTTTGAGCGCACGCGATCAAGCGCTTGCTGGTTGACGGGTCCTGAGATCGCTTCAAGAGTTCGGCGGCGGATTGATAGATCGAAACCAACTGTGGCGCCGGCGTTTGACCCGACAGTTCTTCAATAATGCTCAGCTTGGCGCGCCCCGCGCCTTCCAGATCGCCCGTTGTTTCTACCACTTCAATCGCGCGCTGGAGCAACCTTTTCGCAGATGGATAATCACCCAATCGCGCGAACGCGACTCCATGCGTGGTCAATGCTTCGGCCAGGACTGCCTGCTGGTCTCCCTTTTGAAGTACGTGTACGGCATATCGCACGATCCGTTCAGCTTCGGCCAGTCGATTTTCGGCGACGAGAGTTCGAGCCCGCGTTTCATCGACTTGAGCGACCGCCCCCACGTCGCTCAGGCTGAGAAACAGGTGACGAGCACGGTCAAGATGCTTGTGTGCTTCCTCATACTTCCCGATCTTGAAGAACAGATAACCAAGGTTGTTTTCTACCCGGGCCAGATAGCGGGTGTTCCCGGCCTGCTCAAAATGGAAACTCGCAGCCGTGTATTCCATCAGTGCGCGATCCAAATAGTCTTCTCGATTTTCGGGGACGGCTAAATGCTTAAAGACCAACCCGAATTCATTATGAAACGCTCCCTTGAGAGCGTGATCCTCGCTTGTCTCCAGCAAAGGCGCGGCCTCGTTGTAAAGCCGTAATGCTTCATGTAATTGCCGAGTGCGTTCTTCAATAATGCCCGCCCGAATAAGAAGCGATGCCTTAAGATCCGAATTCTCGTTTCCCAAAAGATTTATGGCATCGGCGAGAGTAATTCGTGCCTCGTCATATGAACCCTCGCGCCAATAACAGAGCGCTAGATCGCCGCGTGCTTCGGCGACCCGCTCTGATAATCCAAGACGTTGAAAAAGATCGATGCTGCGCGTGATCAAATTCTTTGCCGTCTCCTGGCTACCTTCAGTCTGATCGGTACCTCCGAGCCATCCCGCCAAAGCGCCAACGCGCAGTAGCACTTCGGCCCGTGTAGCTTCGTCAAGATCATTTAGATTTAGGGGCCGGTCTCGCTTGGGCCAAAACTCGCTTAGCGCTTCACACGCTACTTCGTACTCGCCAGCCTTTTCCAGTTGCATTGCCAGATCGCAGCAGCGTCCTGCCCGCTCGACCGCCGTTAGCCCGCGAGTCTCTTCACGTAGGGCGGCTAATTGAGCTGTTAAGTTCATATGAGTGTTACCTTTCTATTTGGGTGATACAATCTTTTACTCTGCGACGATCCGGGCAGTGCGTTGAACTTTGATCAGAGCCATTGTTGGTTCTGAAGGTCGCTAATGCTTGATCATTTAGAGAAACTCGCAACCACAATTCACTAACCAAAGGAGAAAACCATGAAGACCCTAAAGAAAATGGGTTCAGCCCTCGCTTTGACGTGCATTCTAGCGTTTGCCGCTTTCGCTGATTGCCCGCTACCGGTGCCCGGCGACATGAACACGCCGCCATGTACCACTGCTCAGATAACACCGGACGATCCGGTAGCCTCAGCAGAACCGAGTGCATCATCCACTTCCATTGCTCCAAACGTGATCGAAATTTCCGTGACCACGCTTGATGTGCTCCTAAGCGCGCTGTCGATCTTCTAGCAGCCGCTTGATTTCAAACAATTGCTTCAAGTTGCCTGTGATCGCCACCAGTAGCTATCGCGGCAACACAGTTTTAGTGTGTTTACTTCTCCTCGTTTCTGAGAGTCCCCGGATTGCGGAAACTGACGAGGAGGCTCTCCAGCACGCAGCATAAACCTGACCCTTTCGGATTACAACAACAATTTTTGCAAGCGCCCGTTACTTCACTCATCCTGAGGGGTTTTCAGGCGTCCGCAATTCGCTTTAGCAAAACATCCTGAAGCCTTGGGTCCAGACCGGTCAACGCGTTCGACCCTTAACGAATATCAACTACGGTTCGGGCTGTAATGAAGTGTCAGAAAGCCCGACTGTTAGGGAGGGCGTGGTTCTGATGGGCGTAAGTTTTCGACAGGTCACGAAGCCCTTGCTAACGTTCGGGCTTCTGACACGCAGACAAGTGACCGGCAGGATGCCGGTGGGCCACCGCCAGGAGGGTTGTGCTCCCGTCAGCGGCGGAGGAGCACGTTACATTCGGCCAGCTTGCTTTCGAGAGCGTTCATTTGATCTTCTGCGCTGATGGGCGAGACTTTTGATTTCTCTACGGTGTCGCCCAATACATCGAGAGCTTTCTGGTACGAATTCCGCGCTTCGATCACACGCGCGCGATTCGAAGTCATAATCTTCTTCGTCTCCGGGTCGTAACCCGCTTCGACATTGCCTAACAACTCGTCAGGCCGTGTGAAAACTCGAGCAGAGAGATTTGCGAGAAAAATCTTGGCCCACATTTGACCTGTAAAGCGTTTTTCGATCACGTCGAATGATTTATGATGCCTCGATTTTGCTCAGTTTGGAGTTTTCACACAGTCTGTCGTAAAGCGAGGCCAGCCGCAACTTCGGGTTGGGATCTTCCGGTGAATTCTGCGCGGCTTGTTCAGTCATGGTGATTGCTTCGAAGCATACCTTTTTCGCTTCATCCGTTAATCCACCGAGCGACAGGCCTTCGACGGCCCACGAGAGCAACTCGACACCATAGAATGAACTCTCGGTGCTGCCCTTATCCGAACGGACGTAGTCGAGCGTTAGCTCGACACCACGACGAATCAGCGGCGCGCCTTCTTCCTTCTTGCCAACTTTGCAGAGCGCCTTGCCTACCACGACGCTGTACTTCATTTCACCAAAACGCGATGGGTCCATGCTGGGGTCCGCGGCTGTCGCGTCCAGAATAGTTTTCAGTGACACGCGAAACTTTTCCAGCGCTCCCTCCTGATCGCCAAGCCGGTCCAGTACCAGACCCAGGTACCAATGCGATGAAGTGGTGTTACGCAGCGCCTGAAGAATCTCAGGATGCTCCGCGTGGATTGCCGATGCAGTTGCGGCCGCCTCAAGATAACTTTGAACGGCCGCCGGCAATTCATTAAGTTGCTCGTATATGGAACCTACCTTTTCCTGCATGAGCGAAAGATCGACGCGTTGCTGTGGCGTCGGGTTTTGGGCCTGGAACAAATTTGTCGCCCGGGTCGCCAAATCGACGGCCGCTTGAAATTGCATCTTCGCTTCGTCCGGTCGTTTGAGGCTCCTCAGCATCTCCCCATATACTTCGGCGGTCTCCGCAGTGTCCATCATTTGATTGGGATCCTGTGGATTCGCATTTAGCACGTCCTGCTCGATGCGTAATTTCTCCAGGCAGGTAGCCGCTGCTTCTTCGGTTCGTTGCATCAAATTCAACGATTCGATCTTGTTTCCAAGAACTTCACCGAGCGCGTGCCTGGCGGTTAAGCTCGTTGGCTGAAGTGCCAATCTTCTGCGAGCCAAATCGATCGCTTTTTGGTAAGTGACGACGGCGCCGGGATTATCCTGCAAGGTCCAGGCCTGCATGTAACCAAGGTTCCGGTAGGCGGTAGCCAGCTCGCCCAGAAACTCGGGATCGTCTCCGGCATCTTTTGCCAGATTGTTGAGATAATCGAGCGACTTTTGGGCCAGAAGCCGTTGAGTAGGCGCCGAGTGTGCCACGTCTTTCAGTGAAGTCTGCACTTCAGTGATGAGCGAGTCGGCAAGCTTGCGCTGTTCCTCAAATCTTGTTTCGGCTTTCGCGCGCTCGCGCCGAGCCACGTGCGCTTGCCATGACGTGACGATGGTTGCGGAAAAGAGCGTGACAATCACTATCGCTGCCATGCTCGCGCTCGCGCGGTGGCGCTGAATAAACTTGCTCGCGCGATAACTAAAGGTGTCGGGACGAGCGCTTACCGGCAGCCCTGCGAGGTGACGGCGAATATCTTCTGAGAATTCCTGAATCGACGCGTAACGGCGTTCGCGCTCTTTGTGCAGCGCTTTCAGAACGATGTTGTCAAGATCGCCGCGGAGCGATTTCAAGTCAGAACCACCTGCGGTAGCGGGTGGTTTAATCCTGCGCGAATGAAACCCGCCCGCTACCGCAGGCGGTTCTGACCCCGCTTCGCTCGGTCTAAGGGGCTGTTCGGTCGCCACCACACGGGCCATCTCTTCCGGCCAGTTGCTTTCAAAACGAAACGGCCGATGCCCTGTCAGAAGCTCGTACAAAACAACTCCTAAACTATAAACATCGCTAGCCGTCGTGATCGGCAGACCACGCAATTGTTCGGGACTGGCGTATGCGGGTGTCATCAAACCGAGCACGCTCGCGGTATGCTCGGTTGACTCGCTGGTCCAATGAGGATTGAGCAGTTTCGCGACTCCGAAGTCGAGTAGTTTTGGCGTGCCATCCGCAGTGACCAGGATATTGCTCGGCTTAAGGTCGCGGTGAACGATTAAGTTCTGATGCGCATGCTGGACCGCGGCGCAGACCCGCTGGAAAAGCTTCAGGCGCTCGGTTGTGTCCAGCTTGTTGGCGTCGCAGTATTTTGTAATTGGCTGGCCTTCGACGTATTCCATCACGAAGTAAGGCAAGCCATCTTCCGTAGTTCCGCCGTCGAGAAAGCGGGCGATATTCGGCTGATCGAGATTCGCGAGGATTTGTCGTTCCATCAGAAAGCGCCGCAGGATCGATTCTGTATCCATGCCACGCTTGACGATTTTTAATGCGACTTTCTTGTCCAGGCCTAGATCAGCCCGCACTGCGAGGTAGACCGCGCCCATCCCACCCCGGCCAAGCTCACGGATGATCTCGTATTGGCCCACGCGCCGACCCGTGAAAGAGGCCGGCGCCGTCGCCTCAGCGCACGGTTCGTCGGGCGCCGTTACAACGCCGGCCTCGACCAAAGCCGACTCGACAATGAAGTCACCGGCTTGCTCGTGGGCCAACAATAGCGACTCGACTTCCTGACGCACGGGTTCGTCCCCGTTGCAGACCTCGCGTAGGAACGCGGGCCGCTCTTCGGGTGACAGTTCCAGAGCGGCGTGGAAGAGTCGCTTGATGTCTTGCCACTCATCAGGTTTCACGGACGTGCTCTCTGGTAATAATACGCGCATAAACTCACTCGGATGGCTCAACTAATTCACCCGCGCCGTGGTCAGCGCTTTGTATAACCATGCCCGCGCCATGGCCCATTCGCGCTTCACCGTGGCGGGCGAGATATCCATCGCCGTGGCCGTCTCTTCAATCGTTAAACCGCCAAAATATCGCAGTTCAATGATCCGGCTTTGCTGCGGATCTATTTTTTCCAGTTCATGTAAGGCCTCATCGAGGGCCAGCAGGCTTTGGTGCTTTTGGGTTGAGACGGTAGCGACGTCTTCGAGCGAGATTTTTTCCCCTTTGCCGCGCTTGCCGGCGGTCCGGCGCCGAGCGTTGTCAATCAGAATGCGCCGCATGGCCTGCGCGGCGATGGCGAAGAAGTGAGCGCGGTTTTGCCAATTAACAGATCGCTGATCGATCAATTTCAGATAGGCCTCGTGCACCAGGGCCGTGGTTTGGAGAGTTTGGTCGGTATGCTCGCGATGCAGATATTGGTGCGCGACTCGGCGCAGTTCGTCATAAATGATCGGCAGCAGGTCAGTGAGCGCTTGCTGGTTGCCGCCGCCCCATTCGCGAAGCAGAACTGTAACGTCGTGGTCGGAATCAGACATCGCGTCAGACATTCTAACGTACAGCTTTTCCGGGCGAAATGTCTTTCGCGAGAATCCGTCGCCAAGGATTGCCGGTAAGCGCCTTTCTTATTCCATCTCCCTCTGGGAGAGGACCAGGGTGAGGGCGCGAAGCGTAGAGGAAAAGGGGGTGGTTCACTGTGTTCGCTAATCCCTCACCCCAACCCATTGGGAGAGGGCGTTTGGAAGCACGCAAAAATCCCAACTGACGCAATGTACTATGAGCACTCTTCTGAAGTCGTAGTCTTATTTCTGAGTCGTCCTTGAGCCAATCCGCACGTTGTTTGCGCGTAGATAATCAGAACGCGCATATCCCCCGGAACAAACAGCCGGACGATGGCCTCGTCCGCAGCCCCGTAAGGCCTTTTGAATTTCTTGCGGTGGTGTAACTACAAGCTGCCGGTTTTCCGGGGCACGGAGGAAGAACATGGATTGCCGAAGAAAGAAAAGATTGGCGCCGATGAGAGCGACGCTCGCACTCCTTTGTTTTATCGGAATACTTTTCGTGCTCGTCGTTCGCGACCATTCACAACGAGCAGTCGCGGCACGCCTTACCCCAGAAAAAAACAGTATGCCCGATCGGCAGAAGACCGATGAGAACCGGGCAGGGATTGGAAAGTTGCCGCTTCAGTTTGAACGCAATGAGGGCCAAACGGATTCCCGGGTCAAATATATTTCGCGCGGAGCCGGATACGATCTCTTCTTAACGTCAAGCGATACTATGATGTCATTGCACGGGCAAGACGAGAATCCGGCCTCGTCCCTGCGCTTGAAATTTGTCGGCGCCAATTCGCGGCCCGAGATCGTTGGCGAAGGCGAGTTATCCGGTAAGGTCAATTACTTCATTGGAAATGATCCGGCAAAATGGCGTACCGGCATTTGCACTTATTCCCACGTTCGTTATCAAAGAGTCTATCCGGGCATCGACGTTGTTTATTACGGCAATCAAAGAAAACTCGAATACGACCTTGTAATCGCGCCCGCGGCTAATCCGAAGAACATCAAGCTCTCAATTACAGGAGCAGACGATCTGCATGTCGATGCAGCAAGCGGCGATCTCGTGTTGCGCATTGGTGACCGCGAACTCCGTCAACTGAAGCCAATCGCTTAACAAGAAATGAACGGTCACCGGCGCGAGGTTGCAGCGAATTACGTATTGACCGCGAAGCGAGAAGTGAGCATCGATATACCGTCCTATGACAAAACGAAGACGCTTACCATCGATCCGGTGTTGTTCTATTCCAGCTTTCTCGGCGGCAGCGGTCTGGACGAGGGTAATGATATCGGCGTCGATGGCGCAGGGAACGCCTACATAACCGGACGCACCCAATCGCCCAACTTTCCCGTTAGCAATGCGGCCCAGTCGACGCGTGTGGGAACTGAAGATGTCTTCGTGACCAAGTTCAGCGCGGATGGCTCAGCGCTCGTCTATTCGACTTATCTCGGCGGCACCGAAGGTTCCAATGACGAGGCGGGCCATGGCATCGCGGTGGACTCAAGCGGCAATGCCTATGTCACCGGCGAAACGGGCGCAACCAATTTCCCCACGACTCCGGGCGCTTTCAAGACCACCAAGGGAAGCGGTGTTGATGCATTTGTTACCAAGTTGAGTCCCAGTGGGGCGCTGGTCTATTCAACATACCTGAACGGCTCGGCAGCCGGTTTCAACACGATCGGGAGGGCCATTGCGGTTGACGCCGGAGGCAACGCCTATGTTACCGGCTTCACCGGCAACTCCACTTTTCCTTTGGTGAATCCGTTTCAATCAACTATTGGCGGCACTGGAAGCGCTTTCATAACTAAATTTAATCCGGCAGGCTCGGCGCTCGTTTACTCCACCCTTCTCGGCACGGGTGGCGAGGTAGGGCGCAGTATCAAAGTGGATTCCGCGGGTAGCGCATACGTTGTCGGCTCTACGCGCTCGACTACTTTCCCAGTGCTAAATGCATTTCAGCCTGCTTATGCGGGTGGCACTAATACTTTTGACGTTTTTGTAACCCGGCTAAATCCCGCCGGTTCGGCGCTGGTCTATTCCACATATTTTGGCGGCACGGGGGACGATATCGCGGGCAGCAGCGCTGCTCAAGCTGCCAGCGCCGCGGGTCAAGGCCTTGCCATTGACGATTTTGGAAATGCTTACGTTACGGGTTCAACAACCTCGACCAATTTTCCGCTTAAGAATGCATTTCAATCCGCCTTCGGAGGATCGACCGACGCCTTTGTCTTCAAGTTGAATACCAACGCCTCTGGTGCATCGTCACTCGTCTACTCCACTTATCTTGGTGGCAGTGGCGACGACCTCGCATTGGGCATCGCAGTAAACGTGCTGGGCCAGGCTTATGTCACGGGCGGTACGGGTTCGAGCAACTTCCCGCTCGCGAGTCCAATTCAGCCAACGCTTCCCTCATTAAATTCGATGTTCGTGACCAAGTTCGGTGCGACGGGTTCGGCGCTCGTCTATTCAACCTATTTTGGCGGAAATCTCTTTAACAGAGGATACAGCCTTACGCTGGATAACGCGGGCAACGCTTTCATAACGGGCAGTACCAGTTCGGCGGGTTTCACGACGACGGCAAACGCCTTTCAAAAAACCAACAGTGGCGGTAATGGCGATGCTTTCGCCACCGTCATTGCGGATCCGACAATCATCGGTCGGGTAGTTGATGAAAACAATAATGGGATTCCCGGCGCCACCGTGAATCTCAGTGGCGTGCCGTTTGGCACCACGACAACCGATGCTAATGGCTATTACACTTTTGGATTCCTGACCGTCGGCAACAACTATACGGTGTCGGTTAGCGTGCCGAATTACATTTACAATTCTCAGAGCGTCAACAACCTCCAAAAGAATGCGAGGTTGGACTTTTCACCTGTGGTCGTGACCATCGGCGGCCAGGTGACTCTGGGCAGTGGCGGCCTGGATGCGGTGACGATGACCTTGACGGTCGGCAAGTCTTTGAGCACCCAGACAAACGCCAGCGGCAACTACAGCTTTCCTAACCTCCCCGCCGGACGCAACTATACGATTACGCCATCGAAACCTGCTTTTGGCTTTGTGCCGACGAGCGCCAGCTTCACCAATGTCCTGACGAACCAAACAGCCAACTTTATTGCCTCCGCCACGATTCAGTTCAACGTGGGCAGTTACGTGGCCAACGAAGCAGACGGGAAAGCAACGATTACGATCACACGCACCAGCGGCGCGTCGGGCCCGGCATCCGTTCGCTATTCAATCTCTGATGGCACCGCGAAGCAAAAATCAGATTACATCCTGGCTTTCGGAACCTTGCGGATGGCTGCCGGCGAGACCAGCAAGTCATTTCAAGTGCTGATTGTCGACGATGTCTACGTCGAAGGAGACGAGTTCTTCTTCGTCACCTTGAGCGATCCCGTGGGCGCGACCCTCGGCACGCCCAACCCGGCGATGGTGACCATAACCGACAACGACACAGTGCCGCCAACCTCGAATCCCATCGATCAATCGCGCTTCTTTGTGCAGGAGCATTACTACGATTTTCTCAGTCGCTATCCGGATGCGGGTGGCTGGGATTTCTGGACCAACAATATCGACAACTGCACGCCGAAGCCGTCTTGCATCGATGCGCAGCGCATCAATACTTCGGCAGCTTACTTTCTGTCCATCGAATTTCAGCAGACGGGTTATCTGGTGGAGAGAATCCACAAGTCCGCCTTCGGCGATGCGAGCGGGGCCTCAACCCTTGGCGGGGCGCACCAACTCGCAGTGCCGACTGTGCGATTCCCGGATTTCATCTCCGACACGGAGGAGATTGGGGACGGTTTGGTGGTGGGCCAGACCGGTTGGGAGACCGTGCTGGAAAATAACAAGCAGGCCTTTACCTCCGACTTCGTGCAGCGAACCCGTTTCACAACTGCGTTCCCGACGTCGATGACGCCCGCGCAGTTTGTCGACAAGCTGAATCAGAACGCGGGCAATGTCTTGTCAACCAGCGACCGCGCCACGGCGATTGCCCTGTTTGGAGGCGCCACAGATACGACCAATACAACAGCGCGCGCGCAGGCCCTGCGACAGGTAGCCGAGAATCAAAATCTGGTAACCGCGGAGTTCAACCGCGCCTTCGTGCTGATGCAGTTCTTCGGTTACCTGCGGCGCAATCCGAACGATTTGCCCGATGCGGATTACACCGGCTACGACTTCTGGTTGACGAAGCTCAATCAATTCAATGGCAATTACAACGCTGCCGAAATGGTCAAAGCGTTCATCGTCTCGACCGAATATCGCCAGCGCCTCGGGCCGTGAAGATCACCAGATCAATGTATCAATGTGAGGACATCACTCGGCTTTGATTCGCGACGATCGCTGACCAAAAACCTCATCTGACGGCGCGGTGTGCCGCAAACGCACACGCTTTCTCAAGATTCAGACCTGAGTCGCAAAGATTGCGGAAGTAACGGGTATGCTCACGAAGAAACTTTGAACGTCCAACTCTTAATCCTCTAATCCTCAGAATTTGTGCTATATAGAGAGCGGTAATTTTTTATTTCCACAACCTGGGCGAATTTACTCTCCAAGTGTGGAAAAACCTTCTGAGGCTCTCGTTGCTAATCCGAAAAAGGCTCTCATCTCTCGTGGTATAGTTATCGCTGTTTCCTGGCCTTTCGGTGAGCTTCTGCGACAATGCAATCCGCTTTTATTCAGAGACACCCAATCTCACTACTCCTGGCATTCGTCGGGTTGACATCGATTCTGCTCGTCTCTCTTGTAAGGTTCGCACCTGTTTCGGATGCGACGCGCCGGACTGAATCGGCAACTCAAAGTGCGGCGATCTTCAAATCACAAAAGCGGCGGCGGGCGGAATTCGTTCCTGGCGAAATCCTGGTGCGCTTTAAGCACAACAAAGCAATACAGGGCTCTGCTGATCTCTCGGTACCAAACAAGAGCCGCACGGCACAGCGTATTGCTTCGCCGCCGGAAACAATCCTGGTTAAGGTCGATCGATTCGCCGGCTCCGATCTGGTAGATGGCTTGCGCATCGCGCATACGTCCGATACCTGGAAAGCGATCGCCGCGCTTAGATCGAGAGATGACGTTCTTTACGCCGAACCGAATTACCTTTTGCGCGCCGACAACACACCCAACGATCCGAGCTTCAGCTCCCTCTACGGCATGACGAAGATCGCTGCGCCGCAAGCCTGGGACCTCACGACCGGCAGCAACGGCATCGTTGTCGGCGTGGTGGACGAAGGCATTCAACTTGACCATACCGATCTACAAGCGAACATCTGGACCAATCCAAGTCCAGGTTCGATTTCGGGAATTAGCGGGGATCTGCATGGCTACGACTTCATTAACAACTCGGGAACGATCCCAGCTGAAAGTCATGCGTCACATGTGGCGGGGACGATTGGCGCGGTCGGCAACAACGGAATCGGCGTCGCTGGTGTCAACTGGCAGTCAAGTCTGATGTCGTTACGGTTCATCAGTCAGGTAACCGGATCAGGATCGAATGCTGACGCAATCAGGGCTATGAGCTACGCAAAGCAAATGCATGATCTCTGGATCAGTTCGAATCATGCCCAGGGCGCGAACATTCGTGTTCTGAACAATAGCTACGGTGGGGGTGGGTTCGAGCAGTCATTTCTCGACGCAATTAACGCCGCCAGTCAATCAGATATTCTGTTCGTCGCCGCCGCGGGAAATGACGCCGCGAACAATGATGCCATCGCGCATTATCCTGCTAATTATCCTGCGCCAAATGTGATCGCAGTAGCAGCTACTGACTCGAGCGATTCATTAGCAAGTTTCTCAGACTATGGCTCGCGTTCAGTATTGCTGGGCGCTCCTGGGGTCGGCATCTTGAGCACCGTGCCAAGCAATGCCTATGCGACATTTAGCGGAACCTCGATGGCGACTCCCCATGTGGCTGGAGCAGCAGCCCTCTTGCTTGCGGCAAATCCAAACTTGACCGTGAATCAGTTGCGATCGCTGTTGGCATACAATGGCGACGTCGTTCCTGCGCTTCAAGGGAAGACTGTAACCGGACGACGACTCAACGTTTTCAAATCTCTTCAGGCGCTCAATGAAAACGACACTACGCCCCCAGGCGCCGTTGGTAATTTTCAAATTGCTACGCAGAATGGCCGCACAGTGACTCTCTCATGGAATGCGTCGGGCGACGACGGCGCGTCAGGACAAGCTTCACTTTACGACTTAAGCTTCGTCGATGGATCGACAAACACTGTCATTCCGTTGACGAGCATTGTTCCAGTGACCAGTGGCATGCAGCAAACGGCAACCGTGACCATTCCCTATCGCCATACCTCCGGAATGATCAAGCTGCGCGAGTTCGATAACGTGGGAAACGAAGGAACGCCGGCCACTATTCCGGTTAGCGTCGATCCATTGATCGGCGATCCCTACATCTCCAGCACAAGTTCTCCGGCGGCTTTGTCGACGGGCGGGATGGGATTGGCGATGAATTGCGACGATTGTTTTAAGACGAGAAGCTTGCCCTTCGCTTTTTCATTTTTTGGAACAAGTTACAGTTCAGTAACAGTTTCCAGCAATGGAAATATTTATTTTGTTCCCCCGACGCCGCCGACTCGCCCCAACGGAGATGCTGACGATGTGCCCAGCTCGACCGCTGATCTTTCACGGTTCAGGATGATCGCCGGGATGTGGGACGATCTGGACTTGCGCACGTCGAGAAGAGCCGATGCTGATGTTTTTGTCGTTCAGCCCGACCCCACTCACGTAATCTTTCGTTGGCAAGGTGTTCAATTCGGCGATGGCGTTAATGGCGATCCGATAAATTTCGAGGTCGAGTTGAACTCCAACGGCATGATCAAAACCCGCTACGGAGGCGGCAACACAAATCTAAAACCCGTCGTGGGAATCTCAGGCGGTGAACCGGATGCTTACGTAATCAATACGCTGACGTCGGAACAGAATCCGATCAGTCTAACAAATGCGCCGACCGCAGTCTTTACTCCCAAAAGCTGCGCTACAAATTTCAGTGTCACATCGGTGGGAAATAATATAAGTGCGCAACCGTTAGTAATTGCCGACTTCAACAATGACGGCAAGCCTGATATTGCCGTAGGCACATTCCTTACGTCGGGTAGAATTTCGGTCTTTCTTGGAGATGGTAATGGTGGCTTCTCGACAGGAACGAGCCTTACGGGCGTTCGTCATCCGACTTCCATTGCGGCAGCCGATCTCAACGGCGATGGTAATACTGATTTGGTTGTGGCTAATCAAGAGAATACTGAGGGCGAACTATCTGTATTTTTAGGCAATGGGGCGGGAGGGTTCGGACCGCGGAAGCAGATCTTTATCGTCCAAGGGTCTCAAGACAAAATAAGCTCCGTCTCGATAGCCGACGTTAACGGGGATAACAAGCCTGATGCGATTTTGACCAGCGCTACCTTCAACGGCGTATTTGTCTTGCTGGGCGATGGCTCGGGGCAGCTTACCTTTTT
>WNGH01002588.1_pt1 | contig 17148 bp, 16 predicted proteins | sample 5400631 | NCBI WGS metagenome assembly WNGH01 (sample SAMN13153373, study PRJNA577476) | soil metagenome | isolation source: 115 cm soil or saprolite under Garry oak tree replicate 1 | place: USA:California | collected 2016-06-15
AGGGGGGTTCGGCGCGGCTGGCGGCGGGCACGCGACGACCTTGCCATCGTCCGCATGAGACGACGCTAAGCGACAGTAAGAGGACCCTCAGCCGCGGGGGAGGCGCACCACCAGCCTGGCGCCGGCGTCCCCGTCCCCGCCCGCGACCCAGATCGCGCCGCCGTGCGCCCGCACCACCTGGCGGGCGATCGCCAGGCCGAGCCCCGCCCCGCCGCGGTCGCGGCCGCGTGCCTCGTCCAGCCTAGTGAAGCGCTCGAAGACGCGCTCGCGGTCGGCCGCCGGGATCCCCGGCCCGTCGTCGGCCACCACCAGCTCGGCCTCGCCGTCGAGGGTGCGAAGCTCCAGGCACACCTCGCCGGCGGCGTGGCGCTCGGCGGTGGCGACCAGGTTGCGCACCACCCGCGAGAGCTGGTCGCGGTCGCCGCTGACCCGCGCGCCGGAGACCTGGCTGGCGTCCACGGCCACGCGGCCACGGTCGTGCAGCCGCCTGGCCTCGGTGAGCACCAGCTCGTCCAGGTCGACCTGCTCCCGCCGCGGCGGCACGGCATCCTCGTCCATCTGCGCCAGCAACAGCATGTCCTCGACCACGCGCTGCATCCTGCCGGTCTCCCGCGCGATCTCGCGCGCGGTGCCCTCCCAGTCCGTCGCGCCGGGGTGGGCGAGCGCGACCTCGAGCTGGGTCTGGATGGTCGCCAGCGGGCTGCGCAGCTCGTGGGAGGCGTCGGCGACGAAGTGGCGCTGCCGGACCGCCGCGGCGTCCAGCCGGCTCAGCAGCTCGTTCATGGTCCCGGCCAGCTTGGAGTTGTCGCCGCGGGCCAGCTTGCCCTCCAGCCGCCGGCCGAGGCGGTGGCGGCGGACGATCTCGGCGGTCTCCGCGCGGATCGCCTCCACCGGCCGCAGCGACCTGGCGTTCAGCAGCCAGGTCATCGTCCCCACCAGCAGGACGAGCGCGGGGAGGCCGAACCGCACGCTGGCGCGCATGCGCTCGGCCGGCGCCTCGGTCCCGGTCAGCGGGCCGACCACGTTCACCGTCCAGGATCCCCGTGGCGTGCCCGCGTGCGCGCTCACCAGCAGGTACGGCCCGGCGTTGGGGCCCGGTGCGCCGGTAGAGGCGGCCACGCGCGCCCTGGTGACGGGCCCGGCCGGGAGCTGCGCCAGGCGCGCGACCTCCACGCTCGGGTCGCTGTGGCTCGGCTCGCCGTGCGGCAGCGGCCGGACCCCCCGCAGCGCCGGGCTGGCGGCCACCACCGCCCCCCACTCGTCCACCACCTGGGTCAGCGACGCGCCGGAGGCCAGCGGCAGTTCCTGCGGCAGGCCGCCCTCGCGCACCATCGAGGCCAGCCGCAGCGCGTCGGCGCGCTCCGCGGCGAGGAAGCCGTTGTCGAGCCAGCGCTTTTGCGCGTCCAGCAGCCCCACAGCGATCGGTGCCAGCAGGATCGCCATCACCGCCACCGCGATCAGCGCCGCCTGCGTCCGCGCCGACCACAGCGGCGGCGGGACCCGCCTAGCCACCGGTCGCGGCGAGGCGGTAGCCGACCCCGCGGACGGTCTCGATCGCGCGGCGGCCGAACGGCAGGTCGACCTTGCGGCGCAGGTATCCCACGTAGACCTCCACGATGTTGGAATCGCTGTCGAACCCGAAGTCCCAGACCTCGTCGAGGATCTCGCGCCTGGTCAGCACCTCACCGCGGCGGCGGATGAGCAGCTCCAGCAGGGCGAACTCGCGGGCGGTCAGGTCGATCTCGGCGCTCCCTCGCCAGGCGTGGTGGCCGGCCGGGTCGAGCCGGAGGTCGCCGGCCGCGAGCACGGCCGGGCGCTCGCGGCCGCCGCGGCGCAGCAGCGCCCGCAGCCGCGCGACCAGCACCACGAACGAGAACGGCTTGGACAGGAAGTCGTCGGCCCCGGTGTCGAGCGCCTCGGCCTCGTCCAGCTCCCCGTCCTTGGCGGTGAGCATCAGCACCGGGGTCCAGGTGCCCGCCTCGCGCATGGCCGCGCAGACCCGGTAGCCGTTCATGCCCGGCAGCATGATGTCGAGCACCACGGCGTCGTAGGGCCGCTGGTTCGCCATCCGCAGTCCCTCGCGACCGTCGGCGGCCAGCTCGACCACGAAGCCCTCCGCCTCCAGGCCCCTGCGCACCGCTCGCGCGAACGCCCGTTCGTCCTCGACCAGCAGGATCCGCATGCTCCGCGCCCGCCCTCACCCGGCCAGCCCGCCGATGCCGAGCACCCAGCCGGCGACGAACCCCGGCGCGTTCACGGCTGCACGCTTGGAGAAGAGCATGAGAAACACGGCGGTGGCCGGCACGGGGCTGACGGCCACGCCGACGGCCACGGGGAGGATCTCCCCGTTCGTGTTGCCCATGTCGCCGATGGTCGGCCCTGCCGGGGTGATGGCGAATCACCCGTTCAGGGTGAGGACCGCTCACCCGGCGCGCCGCGATGCTCGGGCCGTCAGGCTGTCCGCCTCGACGACGGGGGGAGGATCGCGTGCGCGACGTCTCGGACCTGCAGGCCGGCTCGACCGGCGAAGCCGCGGGCGGGCAGGAGCGGCTTCAGACGGCGCGGGAGCTCGGCCGCAGCTGGTGGGTGTTCCTGCTGCTGGGCATCGTCTGGGTGCTGTTCGGCATGTTCGTGCTGTCGTACCGCGTCGGCAGCCTGCTGGCGCTGGCGGTCATGGCCGGCGTCGTGTTCATCCTGAGCGGCGTGGCCGAGCTGGCCGCGGCCAGCCGCGCGCCGAGCTGGCGATGGCTGTACGTGGTGAGCGGCCTGCTCTCGGTGATCGCCGGGGTGATCGCGTTCATCTGGCCGGGCATCACCCTGTTCGTCCTGTCGGTCGTGTTGAGCTGGTTCCTGGTGGTCATGGGCGTCGTCCACGTGGTCGGCGCGCTGGCGGGCCCCAGGCGCGACTGGTGGTGGATGACCCTGCTGCTGGGCGTCGCCGAGTTCCTGCTCGGCGCCTGGGCGGCCGGCTACCCGGGACGCTCGCTGCTGGTGTTCGTCAACCTGGTCGGCTTCTACGCGCTCATCCACGGGTTCACCGAGATCTTCGGGGCCTTCACCCTGCGGGAGGTGGCCAAGCACCCGGAGCGCGCTTGACCTTGGGGCCCGTGGGGGAGCGATCTCCCCCCAGTGGATCAGAGCAGGCGGAGCTCGCGGGCTTTGCGGATGGCGTCGCGGCGGCCGGTCGTGTCGAGCTTGCGGTAGATGCTCTTGATGTGCGTCTTCACCGTGTTCACCGACACGTACAGCTCGGCGGCGATCTCGACGTTGGACAGCGAGCTGGTCAGGTAGCGCAGCACGATCCGCTCCCGCTCGCTGAGCGGCTCGATCAGCGTCTCCTCCTCGAGCGCCCGGTCAGCCTGCTCCGGCTCGGGCGCCGGCCGGCGCGCCTCCAGCAGCTCGGCGACCAGGCTCCGGTGGGCCGTCGGGCCGTCGAGCTGGGCGCCCAGCAGCTCCCGCAACTGGCCGCGGCCGCTGACGAACGGCAGCCGGAAGCCCTCGCGCTCGGCCAGGTGCAGCGCGCGCTCCAGCGAACGGAAGCCGCGTTCGGGGTCGCCGAGCGCCCGGCCGGCCAGCGCGTCCAGCAGCCACGCCTCGACCAGCAGGGTGAGCGAGGGCGTGGTCGCCGAGCCGTTGAGCCAGGGCGCCAGCGTGGCCGTGGCGGCCTTGCCGTCTCCCTGCTCCAGCTCCAGGCGCGCCCGCGCCACGGCCGCCGCCGGAGCCGTCCGCTCCAGCCCCTCGGCCAGCTCCAGCGCCGCCCGCGCACCCACCATGTCGCCGGCCGCGATGCGCAGCTCCGCCTCCCTGATCGCCAGCGGGCGCTCCAGGTAGGGCACCGGCCGCCAGGCGGCGAGGTCCCGCCTTGCCGCGGCGACCGCCTCCAGCCCGCCGGGGACGTCCCCGCGGGCCTGGAGCGCCCATGCCCGCACCACGGCCACCCCGCCCGCCACCGCCGGCGCGCTGTCGACCCGGGCGGCGGCGATCGCCTGCTCCAGGTGGAGCTCGGCGGCCGGCAGGTCGTTCCACTGCCCCCACGCAACGCAGAGCGCCAGGTGGGCGGCGATCGTCTGGGGGTCCTTGGCGCAGCCCTGCCGCTCGGCCAGCTCCAGCGCCTCCAGGGCGGTTCGCTCCGCGGCCCGCAGCCGCCCGCGGGCCGCCTCCAGCAGGGCGAGCTGGCTGGTGCAGTCCACCAGCGGGCGCTCCAGGCCCGCCCGGCCGGCCACCGCCAGGCTCTCCCGCAGGGTGGCCTCGGCCGCCTCCAGGTCGCCGGTGCCGAGCTCGGCCACGGCCAGGGCGGTGAGCGCGAACACGCGCGCCGCGTCGTGCCCGCTCGCGCCCGCGCCACCACCCGCGCCCCTCTCGCCGAGCAGGGCGAGCATCTCCAGCGCGGCGACCGCGACCACGTCGAGGTCGCCGGCGCGCCAGGCCTCGCCCAGCCGCAGCGCCGCCACCAGCAGCGGCAGCCTGCGCCGGCGGATCTCGGCAACCTGCTGGTCGGCAGGCAGCGCGGCGCCCGCCTGGTCGGCCGCGGCCCCAAGCGCCAGCTCCGGGTCGAGCCCGGCCAGTTCGGGCGGCAGCAGACCGAGCAGCTCCCGGAGGATGATCGGGTCGCCGAGCACGAGTTCATGCCAGTGCTCCAGCACCACCGTGGTGGCGAGCTGCCAGTCCCCGGCGGTCAGCGCATGCCGCGCCGCCTCGGCCGGCGAGCCGTTGGCCGCGAACCAGCCGGCGGCGCGGCGGTGCAGCTCGGGGATGCGCTCGGGCGCCTCGTGGCGCAGCTCGACCCGCAGCAGCTCGGCGAAGAGCTGGTGGTAGCGGTACCAGCCGTGCCGGCGCTCCACCGGGACCACGAAGGCGCCCGCCCGCTCCAGCTCGGCCAGCATCGGCTCGCCGTCGTCGCGGCCGGTGAGCGCGTCCGCCAGCTCGCCGTTGAGCCGGTCCAGGATCGAGGTGCACAGCAGCATCGCCCGGACCGGCGGCGGCTGGCGCGCCAGCACCTCGCCGGTCAGGTAGTCGGCGACGCTGCGCTCGTCGCCGGCGAATTCGGCGATGAAGCGGCCGGGGTCGGGGTGATCGCGGAGCGTCAGCGCCGCCAGCCGCAGGCCGGCCGCCCACCCCTCGGTGTGGGCACGCAGCAGGGCCACGTCGCCCGACCGCAGGTTCAGGCCCTGGCCGCCCAGCAGCTCTGCGGCCTCCTCCAGGGTGAAGGCCAGCTCGGCGACGCGGATCTCGGTCAGCTTGCCGCTGGTGCGGAGCTGGTGCAGCTCCAGCCGCGGGTCGGCCCGCGCGGCGATCACCAGGCGCAGTGTCGGCGGGCAGTGGCGGATCAGGAACTGCACGCCGCGAAGGACCGACTCCTCGCCGATCTCGTGGAAGTCGTCGAGCACCAGCACCACCGGCGGGTCGACCCGCCCCAGCGCGTTGAGCAGCGGCGCCAGCTCGATCTGGCCATCGGCGGGGGAGACGGCCACGGCGGCGCCGGCCGGCAGGGCGCCGGAGCGCTCCAGGGCGGCGCTCACGTACGCCCAGAACCGGCCGGCGTCGTTGTCGTCGGCCTCCAGCGAGAGCCACGCCACCGGGCCGTCGAGCTGCGTGCTGGAGGCCCACGAACGCAGCAGCACCGTCTTGCCGAATCCCGCCGGCGCGCCGAGCAGCGTCAGGCCGCCGTCCATGCCCGCGCTGAGCATCTCCAGCAGCCGCGGGCGCAGCAGCAGGCCGGCGGGCAGGTCCGGCATGACCACTTTGGAGCCCAGCAGCGGCGTCTCCGCCCCCGGGTGGGGTGGATGCTGGGCCGTGTTCCTCGAGGACGCGTCAGTCGACCGCGACAACTCTCCCTGGCCCCCTTGCCCAGCTTGCGCTCAATCAAGTTCTCGGCGGCTGGCCCGTGCCACCCAAGGAATCTACGAGCGCCATTTGGGACATTGCTCGGGAGAATTTCGATACCGACAGCACGTTAACACAGGCAGCGGCGCCATCGGCACCCCGCTGCATTCCAAAGAAATCGTTTGGCGAAATACGTGAGGGTTTTACGTGCTGGTGGCCTTTTGCCGCGGGGGTGAGCGGGTTCACCCGGTGTAGGTGAGCAAGCTCGGGCCTAGCTGGTGCCCTGGGCGGGGTCGCCCGCCAGGCGGCGGACCTCGACGAGCTCCAGCCCGAGCACCGCGATCCGGTCGAGCAGGCCATGCAGGGCCGCCTGGTCGAGCACCTGCCCGTGCAGGATCGTCTCCACCGGCTCGGTGGACACCTCGAACTCCTCGAACGCGGTCTGCATCGCCTCGCTCAGGCGCCCCCTGATGCGGATCTCGTAGCCCGCTGCCGCCACCGCCCTACCCCTCGACCTCGACTCGCCGCTTCGTCGGCCGATCGTCGAAGGCTCCGCCGTGGCCGGGTGAGCTGTCATCATCCGCTCCAGGTGAGTACTGGCTGCTGGCCGCTCACCCCGCGCGGCGATGGTCCATGATGGTCCGCGTCCGAAACCAGCGAAGGGCACCGTCGAGGGGGCGCGTATGCGAACGCTCGGGTCCACCGGGCTGCCGGTCACGCCGGTGGGGGTCGGGCTGGCCGCGGTGGGCCGGCCCGCCTACATCACGCTCGGCCGCGGCGAGGACCTCGGGCCCGACCGCGGCGTCGACGACCTGCGGCGGCGCTCCCACGAGCTGCTGGACGCCGCCTTCGACGCCGGCGTCCGCTACCTGGACGCGGCCCGCTCCTATGGACGGGCCGAGGAGTTCCTGGCCCGGTGGCTCCAGCGGCGTGGCGTGGAGCCGGGCGCGCTGACGATCGGGTCCAAGTGGGGCTACACCTACACCGGCGACTGGCGGCTCGACGCGGAGGTCCAGGAGGTCAAGGACCATTCCCTGGCCACCCTGCGGCGCCAGCTCGGCGAGAGCCGGCGGCTCCTCGGCGACCACCTGCGCCTCTATCAGATCCACTCGGCCACCCTGGAGAGCGGCGTGCTGGAGGACCGCGCGGTCCTCGGCGAGCTGGCCGGCCTGCGGGACCAGGGCCTGGCGGTCGGGCTGACCACCAGCGGCCCGCGCCAGAGCGAGACCGTGCTGCGCGCGCTGGAGGTGGAGGTCGACGGCGTCAACCCGTTCCAGACCGTGCAGGCGACCTGGAACCTGCTGGAGCCCTCCGCCGGCCCAGCCCTGGAGCGGGCGCACGAGCGCGGTTGGGGGGTGATCATCAAGGAGGCGGTGGCCAACGGCCGACTCACCCCGCATGGGCTGGGGGCCGAGCAGCGCGTCCTTCAGCGCGTCGCCGCCCGACACGACACCGGTGTCGACGCGGTGGCGATCGCGGCGGTGCTGGCCAACCCGTGGGTGGACGTGGTGCTCTCCGGAGCGGTCAACCCCGGGCAGCTCGCCGGCAACCTGGCGGGTGAGCGCCTGCGGCTGGGCGCCGACGACCTGGCCGAGCTCGCCGCACTGGCCGAGCCGCCAGAGCGGTACTGGGCCGAGCGCGGCGAGCTGCCCTGGGTGTAGCTACTTCAGGGCCTGGCTGAGCGTGCGGCCGGCCAGCGCGGCGTCCTCCGGGGTGGAGCCCACCGGCATGTTGAAGATCAGGCCGTCGAGGCCGGCGTCGAGGAAACCCTGCGCCTGCTCGGCCACCGTCTCGGGGTCGCCCCAGGTAAGGGTCGTCCGGCGCCGCTCCTCGGGGATGCCCAGCGCGGCCACGCGCTGCTTGGCCTCGTCCATGGTGGGGGCGACCAGCAGGGTCCCCAGGCGGGTCTTGACGATCTCGGCGGGGTCGCGGCCGGCCTCGCGGCAGTGGCCCTCCAGGACCTCCAGCTTGTGGCGGATGGTGGGCGGGTCGCCGAAGCCGTTCCACATGTCGGCGTAGCGGGCGACCAGGCGCAGGGTGCGCCGCTCGCCGCCGCCGCCGATCATGATCGGCGGGCCGCCCGGGCGCACCGGCTGGGGGATGTTCAGCGCGCCGCGGACGCGGTGGTGGGTGCCCTCCACCGTGGAGCGCTGCTGCGTGAACATGGCCTTGCAGATCCGCAGCGCGTCCTCGAGCTGGTCCATGCGGTCGCGGGTGGACGGCCACTGGTAGCCGTAGGCCTCGGCCTCGCCCTGGTTCCACGCCGCGCCGATCCCCAGGGTCGCCCGCCCGGACGAGACCACGTCCAGGGTGGTGACGACCTTGGCCAGGAACGCCGGGTTGCGGTAGACGACCCCGGTCACCATGGCGCCGAGCGAGATCCGCGACGTGCGGGCGCCCACGCCCGCCAGCAGCGTGTACGCCTCCAGCATCGGATCGGTCTCCGGGCCGACGCTGGCGATCTGGTGGTAGTGGTCCATCACCCAGAAGGAGTCGAAGCCCGACTCCTCGGCGGCCTGCGCGGTCTCGGCGATGCGTTCGAACATCCGCCCGGTCGCCACGCCATCGAACGTGAAGCTGGGAAGCTGCAACCCAAGGTGGGTCACGAAGCGGTCACCTCCTTGAGGGGTCAACCACACGACCGTACTCGCGAACCGCCCCACCCGGCGGTTCACCTCGCCCTACCGTAACCGGGTCGAAAGGGGACCAAACAACGATATCTTCGACGCCCACCTGCGCGTCGGCGCGGGCCGGGGCCGCCGATTCCCCAGGCGGGGACGGCTAAAATTAGCTGGGCTTGCGCTTGTGCTCGCGTCCCCTCGGGTGTCGCGGCAGGCTTCGCCGCTCAGGCGCTCCGGCGCGGAGCCGCCCCGCGGGGGTCGCCGGCGGCTCCGGCGGAGCGGGCATGGGCTGGCCGGGGCCGGTGGCCCGGATGGATGAGCCGTGCGGTCAGGCGCCCGCGGATCCGGCCCAGCTCGACCGGAGGCAGCCACCACGAGGTGATCTTGCCGAGGACGGCGCCGTAGACCCAGTGCCCGGCATAGGCGCCGGCGGTGGTCACCGGCGTCAGCGCGAAGGAGTGCGCCTGCGCCACGGGGAAGAAGAACAGCAACGCGACCAGGCCGGTGCAGATCAGCGTGCCGTAGGCGACGCCGGTGCGCACGCCGCGCCACGGCAGCATGGTGTAGGCGATGCCCATGCCGCCGCCGTTGCCGGCGAAGCGCCAGAGGTAGCCCCAGGCGAAGTTCGCGTGCGGGTCGGCGAAGACCAGGCGGCCGATGGCCGGGATCGGGTCGCCCCAGATGCCGACCTTGACCAGGGACAGCCGGAGGACGTCGCAGACGATCGTGGCGACGATCCCGGCGAGCCAGCCGACCAGTGCGCGCCTGCCCCAGTCGGGGTAGCGCATGCCCAGGTTGAAGATGACGCCGGCGGCCGGGATGACGATCAGGCTGGCGGTGATCGGCAGCGGGATCGCCAGGGCGTAGGCCGCCGCCAGCGAGGTGACCGCCGCGTAGCCGACGATCAAAAAGACCAGCCGGGGGTACAGCGACGCGACGGCCTTGAGCCGCTTGATCAGGTCGTGGAGAAAGGCCAGCAGCCTCGCGTCCTCCATAGCGGCCACGCGGGCGGCCGGCGTCACGTTGCGCTCCCAGGTCTCGCCGCCCTGCCGCCCCTGCCCCTGGACGGCGGGCGTGTCGGGCCGGATCCGGGCGACCGGCTGCGGGTCGCGCTGCTGCCGCCACTTGCCCTGCTCGGGCCCCCGGGCCGCCATGCCCGCGCCGGCGTCGTAGCCCGCGGCTGGCGGTGGAGCCGACCGGGGCTCGCGGCCGCGCGCGCCCTCGGCGCCGCGCCCGACGGCCGCGCCGTACCCAGGACCGCCGCGGCCCGGAGCGGCGTCGTAACCGGGCGGCGCGTACGGACCCGGAGTGGGGTCGTAGCCCGGCGCCGCGGATGGGCTCGGAGTGAGGTCGTGGCCCGGCACCGCGGATGGGCTCGGGCCGGCGTGGGCGCCGCCCTCCGGATAGGCGGCGCCCCGCCATCCCTGGCCCGCCTCGCGGCGCGGCTCCTGGTAGCGCGGGTCGGGCCCGCCGAAGCTGGGGTCGCGGCGCGGCTGGGCGTAGCCCGGGTCGGGTCCGGCGCCGGGGCCTGGGTCGTACCCGGGATCTGGCCGGCCGCGGGCGGGTGCGGGATCGGCCGGGAAGTCCTCCAGATCGAGGTCGCCGCGGCGGAAGCCGGGATCGGTGGGCCAGTCGTCGCCGCGGTACTTGCCGCCGACCTGGTAGAGGGGCGGGCGGCCGTTCCGCGATGGGCCGGGATCGGCCGGCGGCGACGCGCTCAGCCGTTCGTACAGCGCCAGCCGTTCGTACAGCGGGGTCGAGCCGTCGCCGGCGGCACCGCTGAAGGGCGGGGGGGCGATCTGGTCGCCGTCGAAGCTCCGCTCGGCCCCGCCGTGGCCGTTGGCTCCCGGGCCGCCGGCGCCGGCTGGGCCGGTGTTCAGGGCGCCGTCGCTGGAATGGACGTAGGTCCGGCCAAGCGGCCAGACCCCCAGCGACGGGGGCAGTTGCTGATCGTCGTGGTACCACCCGTCGCCGTAGGACCCGTCGTCGTTCCGTGCCTGGTTCATGGGCGGTCTCAGCTTTCTCAACGAGCATGCGGGTGAGCCGGGATGCCCAAGGGGAATCCCTTCGCGTGACCAGCGATTCCCGCCGGTTGCCGCTCCTCGCCGAGCTGGACCGGAACCGGCGGCGTTGCCCGGTGGCGATCCCTGGCGACCGCCGCCCTGATCCTCGCGCTCGTCGCGGTCCTGGCCTCGCTGACGGCCGGGCGGGCGGTCCGGCGGCATTGCCTCAGTGGGTATGGTGGTGTCGGGGGAAATGGAGCGCCGGCCGGCGCCGGTGTGACCTGAAAGGATCACCATGCCCGAGGCCGTCATCGTCGCCGCCGCCCGATCGCCGATCGGTCGCGCCTACAAGGGGTCGCTCAAGGACCTGCGGCCCGACGACCTGGCCGCGCGGATCATCCGCACCGCCCTGGACCAGGTGCCGCAGCTCGACCCGGGCCGGCTCGACGACCTGATCCTCGGCTGCGGGGTCCCAGGGGGCGAGCAGGGGTTCAACATGGGCCGGGTGGTCGCCGTGCTGCTCGGCCACGACGACCTGCCCGGCACGACCGTGACGCGCTACTGCGCCTCGAGCCTGCAGACCACCCGGATGGCGTTCCACGCGATCAGGGCGGGGGAGGGCGAGGCGTTCGTCTCGGCCGGGGTGGAGTGCGTCTCCCGCTACGTCAAGGGCAACGCCGACACCCCGCCGCCGCAGCCGGGCGCCGACCCGCGCGACAAGCTCGGCAATCCGTGGGTGAACCCGTCGTTCGCGGAGGCGCAGCAGCGCACCGGCCGCCGAGCGCAGGGCGGAGAGGACTCCTGGCACGACCCGCGCGAGGACGGCACCCTGCCGGACGTCTACATCGCCATGGGCCAGACGGCGGAGAACGTCGCGGAGCTGCGCGGCATCACCCGCGAGGACCAGGACGAGTTCGGCGCGATGTCGCAGAACCGGGCCGAGAAGGCGATCGCCGAGGGCTTCTTCGAGCGCGAGATCACCCCCGTGACGCTGCCAGACGGTCGCGTGGTCGCCGCCGACGACGGGCCGCGGCCTGGCACCACCGTCGAGGTCCTCGCCGGGCTGAAGCCGGTGTTCCGTCCGGACGGCACCGTGACCGCCGGCAACTGCTGCCCGCTCAACGACGGCGCCGCCGCCGTGGTGGTGATGTCGGACGAGCTGGCAAGGCAGCTCGGCATCACGCCGCTCGCGCGGATCGTGGCCACCGGCGTGACCGCGCTGTCGCCGGAGATCATGGGGCTCGGGCCGGTGGACGCCTCGCGGCGCGCGCTGGCGCGGGCCGGCATGACCATCGACGACATGGACCTCGTGGAGATCAACGAGGCCTTCGCCGCCCAGGTGATCCCCAGCTACCGCGACCTCGGGATCGACGTCGAGCGGCTCAACCTGCACGGTGGCGCGATCGCGGTCGGCCACCCCTTCGGGATGACCGGCGCCAGGATCACCTGCACCCTCCTGAACGGCCTGCGCTCCCGCGACGCCACCCTTGGGCTTGAAACCATGTGCGTCGGCGGCGGCCAAGGCATGGCGATGATCCTCGAGCGCCTGGCGTAGGGGGCCCGGCCCCGACGCCCCCACCACCGCGCCCATCCGGCCGCCACGGCGGCGCAGCTAGGCGGCCGGCCCGCCCGATTGCTGGTCGGGCAGCAGCGCCGCGGCCAACGTGTGGGCAAGCCAGTCGCGGTAGCGCTCGGGCGGCCAGCCGCGCTGGACCACCAGCAGGTCGTGGACGGCCATCGAGTTGAGCGTCCACAGCACGTCACGGGCGTCGTCGGCCGACAGCCCGGGCCGCAGGACGCCACGGTCGGCCAGGCGCCGGGCGAAGCGGCCCATCCCGGCCAGCCGCTCGTTCTCCAGCTGCGCCCAGACCTCGGCGAGCTCGGGGTCGGCGGCGGCCGCCCCGGCGAGCACCCGCAGCAGCGGTCCGGCGCGTGCATGGATACCGGGCTGGGTGGCGGCGTAGAGCTGGAACTGGCGGCGGGGGTCGGTCTCGGCGATCACCGCCTGGATGGCCGGGCGCTGCTCCGGGGGGACCGCCGCGCGGGCGGCGCCGCCGGCCACCGCCGCCCGCACGACCGCCTTGAACAGGGAGGCCTTGCTGCCGAAGCCGCGGTAGATGGTCTCGACGACCACGCCGGCGGCCTGGGCGATCGCGGTCAGCGTCGCCCCGCTGTAGCCACGTTCCAGGAACACCCGCTGAGCGGCCGCGACGATGTCCTGGCGGGTCTGCGCGGCCTGGGCCTGGCGGCGCGTGGTGTCGTACCGCCGGCGGGGTTGGGGCTTGACTTCCTCAGCCATTCAATAGCATCCTCATGACATCAAATCAGCCTCGTTCTATCTGATTGTAGCGCGCGGGAGAACCCGAAGCGCGCGGGGGAAGCGCCGTGCCCCCAGGGCACGGGGAGGAAGGAGCAGGCCATGTCCGATCACACCGACGGCATCAAGGCCACCGCACGGCGGACCTTGGAGGAGATCTTCCCCAACGGCGACGTCGCCGCGCTCGCCGAGGTGGTGCACCCCGACGTGGTCAACCACGAGGCCCCTCCGGGCGCGCCGCAGGGGCTGGACGGCATGACCCAGACGATGCTGTGGCTCAAGGGGGCGTTCTCCGACCGGCACTACGAGATCCACCAGGTCATCGCCGACGGCGACACCGTCGCCGTCCACTGCACCTTCAGCGGGCGGCACACCGGGGAGTTCATGGGCCTGGCCCCGACCAACCGGCCGTTCGCCGTCCACCAGATCCACATCGTCCGCTTCCAGGACGGCAAGGGCGTCGAGCACTGGGCGGTCCGGGACGACCTCGCGATGCTGCGCCAGCTCGGCGTGATCCCGAGCGGAGCGGCCTGAGGGCGCTGTGCCCGCCGGTGGTTACCGCTGGGACGACACCGGGCGCAGGTCGACGCGGCGCAGGAGCTGCGCGTTGAGGGCGACCACGATGGTCGACAGGCTCATCAGCACGGCACCGACGGCGGGCGCCAGCGAGATCCCGGCCCACGCCAGCACCCCGGCGGCCAGCGGCACGGCCACGGCGTTGTAGCCGGTCGCCCAGGCGAGGTTCTGGAGCATCTTCCGGGGCAGGCGATCACCAGCACCGTGACAGTGCGCTCGATCGCCTGGTCGGGGTTGCCGAGCGCCAGCCAGACCAGCAGGGTGATCACGCCGGCGCCGAGCGCGAACCAGAACAGCATGGCGGCGGCGCGGTCGGCCAGCGCCTGGGCGCGGGAGCGCGAGGCCTGCGCCTGCTCGACCAGCCGGCGGATGCCCGCCAGGCGGTCCGCTCGCCGACCGCCTCGACGCGCACGCGGATGGCGGAGTCGGTGGCGACGGTGCCGGCGACGACGCGGTCGCCCTGGTGCCGTGCGACCGTGCGCGACTCACCGGTGATCATCGACTCGTCCAGCTCGGCGGCGCCGTCGATGATCACGCCGTCGGCGGGCACGCGGCCGCCGGACCGGACCAGGACGACGTCGTCCGGCCGCAGCTCGCTGGCGGGCACGCTGCGCACGCCGCCGTCCTCGACCCGCTCGGCCTCGTCGGGGAGTAGCGCGGCCAGCGCGTCCAAGGCGCCGGAGGCCTGCCCGAGGGCGCGCATCTCCAGCCAGTGGCCGAGCAGCATGACGTCGATCAGCAGCGCCAGCTCCCACCAGAAGTCGAGGTCGAAGGCGCCGAGCGCGGTGGCGGCGCTGGCGGTGAACGCGACCGTGATGGCCAGGGCGATCAGCAGCATCATGCCGGGCTGGCGGGTGCGGGCCTCCTCGATGCCACCGCGCAGGAACGGCCAGCCGCCGTAGACGAAGACCGCCGTGCCGAGCGCGGGCGCGACCCAGCCGGAGCCGGGGAACGTGGGGGCGGCGAAGCCGAGCCACTGCTGGATCATGTCGCTGTAGACCACCACGGGCACGCTCAGGACGACGCTGAGCCAGAAGCGGTCGCGGAACTGGGCCGCGTGGTCGTGGCCGCCGGCATGGGCGCCGTGGCCGCCGTGTCCCATATGCGCGTCGTGCGCCTGCTCCGGGAGTTGCTCCGTGCCGACTGGGTGGTGTGCCCGCATGTCCCGCACTTGTCTCTCCTGGCGCCGGTCCGGTTCCGCCACCGTATACCCCCATGGGGTATTTGCCAAGGGCCTCGGAATCGGGTTACCGCCTCTCCAGTCCCGAGGCGCCCGAGCCACGGGTCCAGGGGAACTGGAGGCCCCCTGTCGACCGTGGACGCGCTCGACTGGTTCGTCCCGCCGGCACACCTCGGCTTGCCCTGTGTGTTACTGTCCGTAGCGGTATGAGCGAGCCGCTGCCTCCGACAACGTCGTCCCACCCGCTCCTCGATGGGGACCGCCGCCCCCAGGGTGTCGTGATCCTGAACTGGCGCGACACCACCAATCCGGAGGGCGGCGGCTCCGAGCTGTTCGTGGAGCGGGTGGCCGCCGGCCTGGCCGCCGGCGGCAGGCCGGTCACGCTGGTCTGCGCGGCCCACCCCGGCGCCCCCGCCGAGGAGGTCGCCGGCGGCGTGCGGGTGCTGCGGCGCGGCTCGCAGCGCACCGTCTACCTGCGGGCCTTCCTGCTGCACGCCGCCGGGCGGCTGGGCCAGCACCAGGCCGTGATCGACGTCCACAACGGCATGCCCTTCCTGTCGGCGCTGTGGTGCCGGCGCCCGGTGGTGGTGCTGGTGCACCACGTCCACCGCGAGCAGTGGGGGGTGGTGTTGCCGCGGCCGCTGGCGCGGCTCGGCTGGTGGCTGGAGTCGACCGTGGCGCCGCGGGCCTACCGGCGGGCGCGCTACGTGGCCGTCTCCGAGAGCACCCGCCGTGAGCTGGCCTCCCTCGGCGTGCGCGAGGACGCCATCACCGTGGTCCACAACGGCGCCGGGCCCCTGCCGGCGGCGCCCCCGGCCCCCAGGGCCGCCGTGCCGACCGTGTGCGTGCTCGGCCGCCTGGTGCCGCACAAGCGCGTCGAGTTCGCGCTGGAGGCGGTCGCCCGCATCCGCAAGCGCCTGCCGTCGCTGCGCCTGGAGGTGGTCGGCCGCGGCTGGTGGGAGCCGCGCCTGCGAGACACGGCGCAGCGGCTGGAGCTCGGCGACGCGGTGCGGTTCCACGGGTTCGTCGGCGAGGTGACCAAGCGCGAGCTGCTGGCCTCCGCCTGGGTGCTGGCGATGCCCTCGATCAAGGAGGGCTGGGGCCTGGCGGTGATGGAGGCCGCCGCCCACGGCACGCCGGCGGTCGGGCTGCGCTCCGCCGGCGGCCTGGCGGAGTCCATCGTGGACGGAGAGACCGGACTGCTGGCCGAGGGGCCCGAGGAGTTCACCGCCCAACTCGAGCGGATGCTGACCGACGGGGCGCTGCGCCAGTCGCTGGGCGAGGCCGCCAGGCGCCGCTGCGCCTCGTTCACCTGGGAGCGGGCCGCCGACGAGTTCGCCGCCGTCCTGGACGCCGCCGTGGCAGAGGCCGCGACCCGGAACGGTCAGCGCGCGCCGTAGACGACCAGCGGCCGGTCGGAGGTGGTCTCGCTGCTGGAGGCGGTCACCAGCGTGAGCGAGGCTGCGAACGCCAGCAGCAGCGCGCCCACGACGAGGGCGATGAAGACCCGGGCGGTCGGACTCATCGATGGCTCCCTTCTCCGGCTCGTGCGAACAATAGCAGCCGGCGGCGCCAGAGGGCTACTCCCGGTAGCACTCCCACGACCGCCCAGGCGGCGGTGGCGAGCGCGAGCAGGTCGCCGGCCACCACCGGGGCGGCCGGCGGCGCGGCGAACCGCACCGGCGCCGCCGGGCCGGGGACCTGGTACAGCGCCAGGTCGGCGCCATCCAGCAGCCGCTCTGCTCCGGCCAGCCGCGGGGTCAACTCGGCCCACTCGGCGACCTTGAGGACCAGCACGTAGCGGATGCCCTGCGCCGCCAGCGCCGGCGCCAGCGGCGCGGCGCCGCGCACCAGCGGGCCGAGGCGGCCGCCGTAGGGGTCCTCGCCAGCCACCGTGACGCGCCGCAGCTCCAGGTCGTCGTTGCCGACCGCACGGCGGGTGAAGTACCGCTGCGCTGGGTCCAGCACCACCCGGTCACCATTCCACGGGAACCCGAAGTACAGGTGCCAGGGGAGCACCAGCATGGCGCCGGGCTCGGGGTCGGCTGCCATCGCCTGCCGCGCCTGCCGCCAGTCGGGCGGGTAGGCGGCGGTGCCGAGGCGCCCGGCCGCGCCCCAGGCCAGCCCCGGCACCAGCAGCACCGGCGCGGCGACCAGCGCGGCGGCGGCCGCTACCCGCCAGCGCGACGGCTCCAGCATCCCCAGCACGCGCTCCACGCCGGCGCCGAAGCCGATCGCCTCCACCAGCGCCAGCGGGGCGACGAACTTCTGCGCGTCGCGGATCATCCCGCCGCCAGGCACGTGCGCGATCGCGAAGTCGACCGCGCCCCGCAGCGCCGGCACGGCGTAGGCGCCCGCCAGCGCCAGCCCGACCGCCGCGGCCACCAGCAGCCCGACCGCGGCGCCGCGGTCCCAGCGGCGCAGGATCACCAGCCAGCCGGTCACCGCCACGGCCAGCACCACCGCGAACCCCGGCCACCACGCCCAGGCGCCGTGCCCCGGCGGGGTGACCAGCCCGTTCCAGATGCCGCCGAGCCCAAGCAGGCTCCCCAGCGTGCCGAACGGCCCGTCCGGTCTGGAGGCGAAGGCGGCCGCGCCGGCCGGCCGCACCGGCACCCCCCCGGGGCG
>WNGH01002933.1_pt1 | contig 17147 bp, 19 predicted proteins | sample 5400631 | NCBI WGS metagenome assembly WNGH01 (sample SAMN13153373, study PRJNA577476) | soil metagenome | isolation source: 115 cm soil or saprolite under Garry oak tree replicate 1 | place: USA:California | collected 2016-06-15
GGCGGAACGAATCAGGACTTCTATTCCCGGCTTGAATCTAAATTATTTATCCGTGTTGACAGCGGGCGCCAAAGGATTTTTTAAGGACGAAGGCTTGGAAAATGAAACTATTGTTATCGGCGGTCCGGCGGGGATCGCGGCGCTGGTGAGCGGCGATGTTGATTTCAGCGGCGCGGGAGGCAGCGGTTTGCGGGCGGCCGCTAAAGGCGCGGCGCTGAAGGCGATCATGTATCAGACTGAGAAACCGACCTGGTATCTGGTCGTTCACCCCAGCATTACTCAGGTTTCGGACCTCAAAGGAAAAAAAATCGGCGTTTCACTTATTGGCGATAGCGAGGATCGATTCACGACACTGTTTGTCGAACGCGGAGGGCTGTCCGCCAAAGATGTGACAAAAATATCCCTGGGCACGAGCCCGGGCGACAGAATCTTAGCGATAAAGAGCGGCGGGGTATCTGCCGTCGTGTTGGACCCCGCGGCAACCGTTATGGCGGAACGAGAAGGATTGCGGAGCTTGGCCTACTTGGGCGATATGTTTCCGTTGCCGTTTCAAGGATACGTGACCACCCATCAAAAGATTGCGGAAAATCCCGCACAGGTCAAAAGCTGGATCAGGGCCATGGTCCGCTCGCTCATATTCTTGCGGGAGCGGCCTGAAGAGGCGGCCGAAATAGCCGTGAAACACTTGCGCTTTAGAAATATCACCAGACCCATGTTGATCGATGCGATTAAGAGCTATGTTCGTGCCTTTCCTCAAGGCATTCCCGGGATGCCCTCGCCGGAAGGGATTAAAAACATTCTCGAATACGAAGTCAGACTGCCGATGAAAATGGACGAGTCGATCCCCGCTGAGAAGTTCCTGGACCTTCGATGGGTTCAAGAGATCAAAAAAGAATTTGAGCAAAAAAACGCGAGCAAGTAGCGGCATTCGTCCGACAGCGTTTACTGCCCTGTAAAATCCACATGTGCGCTCGAAAGCGTTGAATGTCAAAATAAACAATTGATTCCGCTTCGCTGTTTTCCTTCACGTTGAAATTCGTTCCCGATTGAAACGAGTAAAATTTTCACACCTATTTACTTTTTGACTCATCTATTGTCGTAGATTCTCTACACTCACCCTGCGCATCAATCTTTTTTATTGGCACGATCATTGCTATTTTCATATTAGCAGACGGTTTCACAATTCCACGAATTCTCGGAAGCCGCATTGTTTTCGCAAGCAGAAAGGAGAAGGAAATGGAAAAGATTAAAAGGAAAAACGGTTTATTGGGAACTGTGTTAGCCGCAGTCATGGGAATATTGGTCACTAGTGCCGTGGTTACAACCGCGAGCGGGTGCGTTGTCTGCCGTGACTGTGGTCCCAATCGGCACTTCCGTCATTAACGATAGAGGTATGATGTCGCCGTAGAGCGATAAGTGACAGCGGAATTAGATTAACAAGGCCCGACTTGTAAAAGGTCGGGCCTTGTTGTTTGTGCGATGGAGGTGATAGGTAAAGTGCAAACTGATTTGCACTGCGAAGCAAAAGGAAATCCAAGTTGACGATGCCGCCAGATCTCAATTCGCTGCGTGTCGACCAAATCGGAAGCTTGCTTCGCCCCGCTAAGCTGAAGGAAATTTTTGCCAAATTTGGGCGAGGCGAAGCGAGCGATGAAGAGTTGCGCCGAGCGCAGGATGAAGCTATCCGGGACGTTGTTGCCAAGCAGGAAGCGCACAATCTCCCCGTCGTTACGGACGGCGAGTTTCGGCGGACGAGTTTCATGGAGAGTTTCTCGGTCGTCGCGGGCGTCGAGGAATGGCAAATGGGCGTCAAAACATATCACCAAGTCCTCGCGCGCAAGGACACGAATGAATCCTTATCGCACAAGGGACAGGATCCAATTCTCCTCAACCGGAAGCGAGTAACCGAACGTCTTCGACTGGTTCGTAACGGTTTGCTGGACGACTACCGATTTACGCAAAGCCTCGCCCATCGGCCCGTTAAGGTGACGCTGATCGGGCCGGATCGAATTACCCAATGCTATGACAGCGAGAGTTCACGTTCGGTCTATCCTACGGTTGATGAATTTCTTACCGATGTAGTCTCCGTCGAACGCAAGATGATCGCCCAATTAGCCGACGGAGGTTGCCAGTATGTAGGGATCGATGGCCCTGGATATACTGCCTATGTCGATGGCGCTTCCATCGATGCCATGCGTTCCAGAGGCGAAGATTCCAGGGCCAACATGGAGCGTTCCATCAAAGCGGACAACGAGGTTATCGCCAATTTCCCCGGCGTGACCTTTGGCATTCACATCTGTCGTGGCAACCGGCAAAGCATGTGGCACCGTGAGGGTACCTACGACGCGATTGCCGAAAAGCTGTTTAACGGACTCAACCACCAGCGGCTTCTACTGGAATACGATACTGAACGGGCCGGGAGTTTCGAACCTTTGCGTTTTGTGCCAAAGGGCAAGATTGCAGTCCTCGGTCTTATCACGACCAAAGTTGGCCGCGTCGAGACCGTTGACGAGCTACGGCGAAGGATCGACGAGGCCTCGCGCTACCTGCCCATTGAGCAACTGGCGCTCAGCCCCCAGTGTGGATTCGCTTCGAGCATCAGCGGAAACCTCCTCAGCGAAGACGAACAATTTCGCAAGTTCGACGTGATGCTGGAGACCGCGGCGAAGGTTTGGGAAGCATAGCGGCTATCTTGCGCCGCGATCTCGCATTAGCCTAGCCTGGAATATGCACTCGTGACAGCGATCGAGGCGCGAGCCCGCCAGAGCGAAGGCAATGAGCCTGCGCCTTGGAGCGGCCTGCAAACTGAGTTACTGGAGCAAATGCCTGGGAAAAAATGCGAGCGCCGAGCCAAGCACCAAAGACGGATTGAGGCTGTTCGTCTCTATGCCTTCACTCCTCCAGGCTCATCCCTCGATTGACACAGTGTCGTAGTTTTTCCCTCTGACCATGAATAATGCGGGCTAGCAGCCGGACCGACTCGATACTCGTTGGGACTAACGACGGAACCCATCGCGGTCGCCGGCCTCGCGCATCGACCAGGCTGATTTTTGGTAAGCGCAAAATCGTCGATCGGCGTCTACCCGTCGTCGCGTACCCTCAAGATCCACAATGACGTCGAAACAGTGTTCCCGTCCGCGAAATCGATAGCCTTCCACCGGTTGGACCTCAATCTCATTGATGCCCGGGCGCAGATTGTAATGTCGCTCTTGACCGACAAGATCGTTGCCTTCACGGACCGAAATTTCAGTCTCGCATTCACGATTCCCATCCAGCCGAATTCGCACTTTCCAGAGTCTAATCCGTTGTCCCTCGACCATCGGGTCGGGCGATAGATCGAGATCCTGAATTCTTAGCCGATCACCTCCACGGCATGCATTGCGGCCCCGTTCGGCACTCATCCCGTCCAAAGGCAGTCCGATCAGCATCATACCTAGGAATCCCATTAGCAATGTCGTTCTGAAGATATGCATAATCAACCTCCTCTGAGAAATTGTCTGGTGATTAGACGGAATAGGACAATATCACATGTGACCCCTGGCGTCTTTGAAATTTTATCCCTTACAGACGGAGGCTTGTCTTAAAAAACAGACACTCACCGGCCAGTGTCTCATTTTTTCAACACTGAAGCTCATGAAATCCAGCTATTCTAGTGCATTTGAGGTAAAATCTAGCTATTCTAGTGGATTTGAGGTAGGCATGATCGTTGCTCGCCAAGCAATCGTTACTTCCTGGGCAACGTCCGGCGACGCCGAGAAACTCATCAGCCGGGAGGTACTCTCGTCGGATATCGATATCGCCGACCTAGGTGTCAGATGAAAATCGCATTGGCCCACAAGCGATTGGAGCTTCGCGGCGGAGCCGAACGCGTACTATACCTGACCGCAGAAGGGCTGCGAGACCGCGGGCACGAAGTACACCTCTTTTGTCAGAGGTTTCGCATTCCTCCTCCTTTAGGTGTTTTCGGGCATTGCGTTCCGGGATTCACCTGGCCGCGGACGGCGCGTCTTTTAACATTCGCTTTTTTGGCTCCACGAATGATCGCCAAATACGATTGCGACGTCGTTATGAGCTTTGATCGCCTGGTCAGGCAGGATATTTTTCGCAGCGGCGGGGGACCTCATAAGATTTTCTTGAAAAAGATGATGAAGAACGGAGGCATCTGGAAGGCGCTTTGGTATTACATCAGCACCTACCATCGTCTCGCCCTGCTCATTGAAAAGCGGCAACTACGCTCACAGGCCAGCCGGAAAATAATCGCCGTCTGCGAGCAGGCGAAGCGAGAGATCATCGACGCCTACGGGACTTCCGAGGAGAAAGTCCTGGTTGTTCACAATGGTGTGGATCACGAACGCTTTCATCCGCGTCTTCGCTCTGATCGAGGCGAGCACATGCGTCGTGAATTGGGTATACCTGCCAACCATCGGGTCGTTCTCTTTCTCGGAACCGGGTTTCGGCGTAAAGGACTGGGGCGCTTGCTTCGTTTATGGGACCGCGGCGAACTGGCGGGGATACATCTTGTGGTTGTCGGAAATGACGCCAAGCTCTTGCACTATCGAAAACAATGGAGCAACAAACAAGACGTAATTTTTGTCGGACCGCAAACCAATGTCGAAGACTATTATGCGGCGGCCGATTTGCTGGTTCTCCCGTCAATTCAAGAGGCGTTCGGCAACGTCGTTCTAGAAGCGTTAGCCTCGGGGCTGCCGGTGATTACCGTTCCTGGAGTCGGGGCAATGGATCGGGTTGACGGGGAACTCAAAGAGGGGATTCTGATCAACCCCGACGATCCCCAAGAACTCAAAACAAAAATCCTCCGCCTGCTGGATCCCATTCGGTGGCCCTCACTCTCTCTAAAAGCCCGGCAAATGGCAGAAAAGTACACCTGGACCGCTTACCTCGATCAAATCGAAGAGTCGCTTTACGACTGTTGCAATGGGTCCGCGCGGTTGTCAGTTCGACCTAAAAGCCACTTTAGCCACATGGCCGCGGCTAAAGAGAGAAAGGCGCTGTAGGAGCACGATATGAGCCCGCTCATCAGTATACTGATCGCGACAAAAGGTCGGCGAGATGAGCTGGCGCGGCTGCTGGACGGTTTGCGTCAACTCGACAGTCGAGAGAGCATCGGACACGAAGTCATCGTGGCCAACAATGCTGCCGACGAGTCGATCGCGAATGCGGTAGAAGAGTTGGTAAAGCGGCACGCGGAATCCGAGCCGGAGCGTTGGGTTCACGCGCGGGAGCCCATACCAGGAAAATCTCGCGCTTTGAACAGAGCTATTCATCTGGCTAGAGGAGAAATTCTCGGATTTCTAGACGACGATGTCGAGGTGACCCCTTCCTGGCTTCGAGCCATCGACGAGTTTTTTCGCCGTTATTCCTTTGACGTCATGCAAGGATCCATTCTCATACCGCAGGCCATGATAGATAATCCAGAGTTTGTGAAGCTGCTCAATCGATATCGAACGATTTGCTTCTACCAAAAACCGGGAATGGAAGTGAGAGAAATCGACAGCGTCAATGCCGCAAACATTGCCGTCAGACGGGAGTTGTTCTCACGCACCGGTCTTTTCGACGAGCGTATCGGACCCGGGCAGTCGGGCACGTCGATGGACGTAGAATTTGGCGAACGGGTGTTAAAAGTGGGCGGACATATTGGATACGAGCCTCGTTCCGTGGTCTATCATAACGTCGATTGGAGCCGGCTCACGGAACATTACTTTCGTCTGCGACATGAGATGCAAGGCAGGAGTCGCCTCATTTATAAGCAAAGCACGTTGCTCACTATTCTTCCAAATTTTTTGCGCGCGATGTGGGCCTTCGGTTGGTATTCGCTGTTGAACAATGAACGCAAGAAGTATCGGGCGAAAGGTCGGTACTTTCATTATCGCGCCATGATCCAGGCAAAAATGAATGCCGCAAGGAGCAAAATCATGGCTTGACCAAAGGCTCTCGGTCAACACCTGCTTTCTCCTGTAGGGTCGTCGTGCCGTCGATTTTGTTCGAGTCTACGCCTTTTGTTGGAAACGAATCATGAATCGATTCCGCGTCATGTATATGCTCAAGAATTTTCCGCAAATGTCCGAGACCTACATCAAAACCGAAATCGAAGCTGTTCGTGAGCGATGCGAGATTGCGGTGGTGGCAACAAAGAAGGCTAACTTGCCGGCAAAAAACCATGTCCCGTTTCGGCAGATTGAGGATCTTTCCGTGATCCGCGAACTTATCAAAGAGTTCCGTCCGCACGTTCTCCATAGCCACTGGTTGCATTCAGCCAAGTTGCTCGGCAAGCTTGCAAGCAAGATAAACGTGCCGTTTACGGTCCGCGCGCATTCCTTTGATTCCATCTGGGTAAACAGGTCAACTTTCGATCGACTCCCGTTTTTCCATGCCTATCGTTTGCCGTCGCACATCCGCCGGGCCGTGTCGTATATCAATGGTGATCTGTGCTTGGGCATTCTCGCTTTTCCGTTCGCTCGCCCGCGCTTGGAAGCAGCCGGCATTCACAGTAAAAAAATTATTGATTGCTATCCGGTGGTGAACTTCCGGCATTTCTATAACACCTCACCTAATGGCGATGCCGTTATGAACGTGGGCGCTTGCATTCCGAAGAAGAACATGGGGAATTTTATCGAATTAGCGAGCACAGCTCCGGAGATGCGGTTCAATCTCTACGCGCTGGGTTACAATGTGGAGCAGTTGCGAGAATACGCCAGCGCCAGCGGAAGTCCCGTCAAGTTTGTGCCTCCTGTTGAGCTGGAGGAAATGCCCGCTGAATACAAAAAGCACCGATGGCTGGTCTACACGGCGGCCAAGAATGGAACCGTTGGTTGGCCGGTGTCGATCGCTGAAGCGCAGGCTGCGGGTGTGGGTGTCTGCGTGGCAAACATTCGCGCCGATCTCCGTGAATACGTCGGCAACGCCGGCTTCTTGTATAACTCTGTGAGCGAGGCATTGGAGATCATCTCAAAGCCGTTTCCTGCGGAATTACGGGAAATGGGTTTTGAGCAAGCCAAGAAGTCCGATGTCTTTGAACATCGGGCGCTTCTCTTTGATCTTTGGAAAAAAGCAAGTTCCTTTCCACGGCTTGACGACCAACGACCGTAATCACGCCGTAACCAAAAATACTGCTCGGAAAAGTGACACTCTGAATCTGCTTTACAACTACTCGGGAGTTCGTCCGGAATAGTCCGTAAGTCGCAAAGCATGATCTCTAATAGGGGAACCAGACTGCCAATATCCGACTTTTAGTTGACACGTAGCAGACGATGCTTCACAATACCCCGGCCTGCATAGGCTAGACGCAGAACAAAGTCGGAAAGGAGCTGACGATGTTAGAGCGAAAAAGGAGTCTACTCTTGGGTTCGAGTTTTCTGTCATTTGCCGTTTTGGCCGCGTGCGGGAGCCCGGCAAACCCGCCGCCGCCCAAGTGGACAGTTGAAAATCCCAGCGCTTCGACCGGAGGGTCGCAAGCCTCGGCGCAAAAACCATCTAGCGCTTCGAAGCCGGACAGCGCTTCCCAATCTAGTCTTGACGCGTTGCGTAGCGGGCAGGCGGCTGCATCGGGCCCTCTAAAGGATGCCTACTTCGCGTTCGATAGCTACGACCTTTCCGAGGAGGCGCGGACCACACTCAAAGCCAATGCGGAGTGGTTGAAAGCCAATCCCGCAGCTCAAGTGCAGATCGAAGGTCACTGCGATGAGCGTGGGACCAATGAATATAACATGGCGCTCGGCGTCAAACGTGCTCAGGCGGCGCTGGATTATTTGAAGACGCTGGGAATCGCCGGCGAGCGCTTGTCTACCATAAGCTACGGTGAAGAGGTTCCGGTTTGCACTGAGCACACCGAAGATTGCTGGGCGAAGAACCGCCATGATCGTTTTGTGATTATGTCCGCGAAACCGACGTCGTGATTGTAACGCATAAGATCAAAAACTTTCTTTGGGTCGGCTTTTGCTTGACGGAGTTTAGAGAACCAACGTAACTGTCTCGAGCGAGGCAATCCTTGATATTTCCGTCGTAACAATTATCTGGGCCCGGTCCTCATGACCGGGCCTTTTTGTTCCCGGCAATTATTTGAACCCCGATTGCATCGCCGTTAGGCCGGGCGGCGGTTTCCAGGCGCGGACGGGCTACCGTCCGGAATAGCTTCGCGACCTGGAAAGATTCTCTGAAGACAGGTTGAACGGCGAGACTTCGTTTTAGCGGCCGTGCTATATTTTATCTGTGGGTGATTGGTACTCATGGCGAGATCAGAAGTTTTCACGGCGAGAATTGTTGCGGCTTTTTTTAAGCGCGAGTGTGCTGGCGTTTGGCCGCGTTAGCATGGCTGCTACAGGTTTACTACGACGTCCCATCCCCCGAACCGGAGAATGGTTGCCGGTTGTCGGTCTCGGCACCTGGCAGACTTTCGATGTTGGTTCAGCGGAATCCGAGCGCGCGCCGCGGCGTGAGGTCATCCGCGAATTCGTGCGGCTCGGCGGTAGCGTCGTGGATTCCTCGCCGATGTACGGGCGATCCGAGAACGTCGTCGGCGATCTCACGACTGAGCTCGATGCGCGTCAGAGACTTTTCCTTGCGACCAAAGTGTGGACCAGTGGGCGCGAGGCGGGTATCCGCCAGATGGAGCAGTCGTTCAAGCGCCTGCGCACGGAGCGCATGGATCTGATGCAGATTCATAATCTGGTGGATTGGCGCACTCAGCTCGTTACGTTGAGACAGTGGAAAGAGCAGGGCAAGATTCGCTATATTGGCGTGACACATTATACCGAAAGCGCATACGACGAGCTCGCCCGCGTGCTTCAAGCCGAAGCGCTTGATTTCGTGCAGCTCAACTACTCCATTGCCGAACGCGCTGCCGAGCGACGATTATTGCCGCTGGCGGCCGAGCGGCACATAGCAGTGCTGGTGAACCGGCCATTCGCGCAAGCGGATCTGTTCAGCAAGGTGCGCGGCAAACCGCTGCCCCGCTGGGCCGGGGAAATCGGTTGCGCGAGTTGGGCGCAGTTCTTTCTCAAGTTTGTGATCTCGCACCCGGCGGTCACCTGCGCCATCCCAGGAACCAGCAGGGTTCAACATTTGGTGGACAACTTGCAGGCGGGCGTCGGTCCGCTTCCCGACGAGGCGATGCGCGAACGCATGGCGCGCGCGGTTGCCGAGCTTTGAAGTCTCCGCGGCGAGGAGCGATGCGGGCTTTGCATGCTGATTTCGACCTCAATCATCATTGAAAAGATCGACCGTCTCGGGAGCGAAAAGTTCGCTCACTTCGAAACGTCGCTCGGTGAGGCCCTGCTCGTAGGAGTAGAGCGTAGCTGCTTCCAACGTGGGAAGATTCTTCTTCACGCCGTACGAATAAAAGTCATCGCCCATAGTCTGGCGCGCATACTCAAGACCTAAATTTAGCCATGGCAGCGGGTATAGACTTTCTTTGAGTCTCTCGAGAGAGTGTTGCTTTGCCGCCTCAAATGCCTTGCAAAGAGCGGTCGCGAGCTGCGGGTACCGATCGTAGACCGCGCGGCGAATCACCACGACGTGCATGATGGGAAAGATCTTGGTTTGGCGGTAGTACTCCGCTTCCGCATCCCGAGCATTCGAGAAAAGACGCCGGATGACGGGCGATCCTCGTCTAAAGCCTCGCGGCGCCGATGTAACGGCTACGGCATCGAGGTTGCCCGCCTCAAGCAGATCATCGAGGGTCTGATCTTTTTCGATGTTATCGACGCGAATGTCCGCTGGCGTCTTGATCGACAGGTGCTCGGACCGGCGCCGGAACCAGTGAATGTCTGCCGGTAAGACATTGTGCTGGTGCTGGAGCATGCCACGAATGAAGAGCAAGGCCGTCATCGAGTAATCCGCTATGCCCACCCGCTTGCCGATCAGGTCGCGCGGCTCTCGTATGCCGGCATTGGCATTGATCCAAATATAAGAATGACGAAACATGCGAGAGGGGAAAACCGGGATCGCGACGAATCTTGTATCGCCTCGCCCACAGGCGATCATGTAGTTGGATAACGACATCTCGGAGGCGTCAAACTCTTCGTCGTGGAGCATGCGCAGAAAAATTTGCGACGGCGGCGATATGGAGACCAATTTAAGTTCGAAACCCGCCGCCGTTACCGCGCCGTCCCGCAGCGCTCGCGTTTGATCGTAGTCTTGGCAGGCAAGAGTTATCTCAGGTCCGGGCATCTTCCTCTCCTTGGGAATTTATCTCGCGATGAACGATTCAAGCGATCATTCTGTTAGCAGAAAAATCGCTAACAAGATAGCTCCGGCAATTTTTGAGACTGATTTTGCTTTCAGCGGTCCCACTCATTCTTTCGCCCACGGCCTAGCGGAAATTTCGCCATTTGTTTTGGCGCGACTCAGATTGACACCGAAATATCGCCGGCGATATAAATTGCCCATTTCTTTCTTCTAAGATGAGAGCGCTTTCACTCAAGGAGAACGGCTGATGTCTACAATGCTGTTGCGGCTATGGATGCTGATCGTCGTCTGTGCGTTGTTCGTAAAACCGATCTTCGCTCAAGAGCGCATGCGCATCGCCTGGGCGGGAAGCACTCCTTCCAACACGCCGATCTGGGTCGCCGACCAAAAAGGCTTCTTCAAGAAAAACGGGCTCAATGCGCAAGTCATCGCCATTAGCGCGAGCACCATCGTCATTCAAGCTTTGCTCACCGGCGAGGTGGATTTCATCATTGCTCCTTCGGCAACACTGGTAACATCCCGGCTGGCGGGCGCCGACACGATCATGGTCTCAACCAATTTGCCTTTGTTCATCGACCATATCGTCTCGCTTGACGACATTAGAACCGTCGAACAGCTCAAAGGCAAAACCGGCGGAGTGAACCGCTTGGGCACGACATCGGATATGACCTTGCGTCTCGCTTTGCGCCGCCTCGGCGTCGATCCCGAAAAGGAAACTAAGATCATCGCCACAGGAGAAAATCCGCAGCGGCTGGCAGCCCTATCACGCAATATTACTCAATTCACACTCCTTGGAGAACCGCTGGTAAGAGAGGCGGAGAAGATGGGTTTTAGAGACCTGATCGATATCGGGACGCTCAAGATTCCCTATCACGTGAACGCTGTTGTCACACGTGAAAAGACGGTGAAGGAGCGACGAGCACTGGTCGCCAAAGTCGTGCCGGCATTCACCGAAGCGCTTCATTACATCAAGACCCATAAGGAAGAGACCAAAGCACTCATCGGAAAGAATCTCAAGACCAATGACCCGGAGGGCTTGGAGCGGGCTTACCAAGCTTACAATGCCGCCTTTCCCGAGATTCCCTATCCAAACGCCGAAGGGGTAAAAACCCTGCTCGATGACATAGCGCCACGGACTCCCAAGGCCGCGACCGCCGATCCGAAGAGTTTCGTTGATCCAAGCCTCGTCCAAGAACTGGAATCGTCCGGTTTTATCAAGCAGCTATATAAACAGTAGGGGCGACCGGTCGCCCCACAACCGCAGAACGCGCATGACTGGGTGGCGCAGGATTAATCTCTTTAGCTCAATTTCGCGCAGCTTGCTGCGTAAAAGCTATTCTCAGTCAATCGCCTCTAGGGTCAAGCAGATTACAAACGTTCTTTAAACAGACCGGCGTTATTTGTTTGCATTGGGAGGTTTGCAGTGACAAAAGGGGCTTTATGCGGCGCTGGTCCTACGTCCTTTGGTTCTTATCATTCGTCCTTCCCCTTCTTTCCCAAACGGCTTTTGCCGAAGTCCAGCGCTTCCGTTTAGATGCGAACGAAAGCCAAATCACCGCGAAGGTCAACGATCCGTTCGGCAACGTCGTAAACGGCGCGTTGCGGGTTCGCCAGGGAGAAGCGCGGGGCGATCTTGATCGGTTGGCGGAGACCGGTGCGGTCAACCTCGTGATAGATGCCGAGAGTTACAACAGCAACATCGGACTTAGGAATCAGGACGTTCAGGAATATTACCTGGAAGTTAAGCAGTACCCTGTGATTCGATTCGACAGCACCGCAGTTCAAAAAAGCGAGCGACCCCAGTCTCCCAAGGAGCCGTTCCAGATCACACTCAAAGGACGCCTTGAACTCCATGGAGTTCAAAAAGAAGTGATCGTCCCACTTCGATTGCTTTATCAGACGGACAAGATCATTGCGCAGGGCAGCTTTCGATTCTCGTTGGAGGAGTTCAATATCTCGGTCCCGCGCCTGTTTTTTCTGAAGTCGGGAAATCAGGTGGACGTGGATTTCCGCATCGTCGGCGAACGCCAACCCTAAAAAGGCGGCACGAGTGAGCGAATGATGAGATTGTTTTTGACCGGAAGTCCGGGCGTTGGAAAGACCACGCTGATTCGCGTCGTTATCGCGCGGTTGGAAGAAGTCACATGCGCCGGCTTTTATACCGAAGAAAAAAGACAAAGAGGACAAAGAGTCGGCTTCAGGATCGTTACCTTGAGCGGCCGAGAGGGGACCCTTGCCTCGGTGGGAAGAAAAGAGCCCACGCTCGGCAGATACTCGATCCACGTCGAAGAATTTGAAAGGATGGCCTTACCCGATCTCGATCCCGGCACAACCCCAGCGGAACTCTATGTGATCGACGAGATCGGCAAGATGGAGCTTTTATCTCGTGAATTCAGAAGCCGCATCATCGATCTCCTCGCCCAGCCCACGAATTTTCTCGCCACAATCGCGAAAAAGGGCAAGGGGTTTATAGAGCAGATCAAAGATAGAAACGACATCGAACTGGTCGAGGTCACGCGAAAAAACCGCGACCAGTTACCGGACGAGATAGAGCACAAGATCAAAACAGAGCTGGGAAAACTCTAAAGCAAATCACAGGCACATCGCTACGGACTCCCGTAAGTTTTACGAAAAGAATTTCTTCACTCCCAGCCGTAAAGCTTTTTGGCATTTTCGCCGAGAAATTTTCCCTTCGACTCTTCCGAGATATCCTTCCGACCGTGGATCGTAGAAACAACATAGGGAAACATGCCGTCCCAATGAGGATAATCAGAGGCAAAAAGAATCTTATCGTCGCCGATCCGATCGATCACATAGGGCAAGGTGCTCTCCTCGGGCTCAGCCGCGTAGAACCAATTGCCTCGGGTCATATATTCACTCGGTTTCGCCTTGAGCAACGGAGCTTCAGACTGCCGCTTCTCCCACTCTTCATCCATCCTGTCCATCCAGTAGGGAACCCATCCACACCCGCACTCGAGAAAAGCGATCCGCAGCTTGGGAAATTTTTCCGGCACTCCGCCATAGGCCAGCGCAGCGCAGTCGATTAGCGTCTCGAAGGGCCGGCCTATGGTGTGAGCAAACAAGAAAGTGTCGAAGCGGATCTCGCCCGCAGGTCCCTGCCTCGAATTGTGGACCAAAAGAGGCGCATTCAGTCGCTGCAGCTCTTCATAAATCGGCCAGAAGATCGGTGTGCCGAGATGCTCCTTCATGCCGAACGAAGCAACAGCGATGCCGGCCAGGCCAAGCTTGGTAATGGCACGATTGACCTCGGCGACTGCGGCCGGGACATCCTGAAACGGGACGAGACCGATCCCCTTAAGTCGCGGGCTCTCTTTACAAACGCTGGCGATCCAATCATTGTAGCCGCGGCAATAAGCGGCGGCGTAGTCCTTCTCTGGACTTTGTGTGATGGCAAAGCCGGTGGTAGGAAAGAGAACGGACACTTCGATTCCTTCCGTGTCCATATCCCGGAGTCGCGTTGGCACATCGGTAATGTTCATGCCCAGTTTGCCGTACATACTGGCATCCCATTTGTCCTTGGCTAGAAGGGAGCCTTGTCTTCGGCAATAGGGTTCTTCCATAAAGGCTCGAATGTCCGTATCGCGGTCCAGGACGTGGCCATCAGCATCAATGATCTTTGCGTTTTGCATAACTCCTCCCTGAACTGTATGGCTCGATCACTTTTTCACCATTTACTGTCTCAAGAGAAGCAGGCCCGCGCAGGATTGACCGCAGAATTCAATCGGAAACTTCGCCGGCCACTCTGGTCACCCGCTTATCACAGCGTCCTTTGAAAGGTCAATGCTTCCGCGCGTTCATTCTATTCGTCTCCGGTAGCCAGGCAAGGTCTAGCCAGAGTGGCTGAAATTGAGGGGATTGCTCTTTGATCCAGGAGGTCGAGGGAATTGTCGAGACGCGGAAGTGTTCGTAAGGGTTCGAGCGGGAGTTAAACTAAATAAAGAGGGAATATCGCAACGACGCCGGAGCGATGGAGAATTTTTCCTTAGGTCAATGATTATTCTTTTTTGTGGCATTCCGGGCTCAGGTAAAACGACCATAGCAAAGATTGTGGCCGAACGGCTCGCTACTTTAGGCCAGGTGCAGTTGTTGAGTTCGGGCAAGCTCAAACCGCCGGTGTACCGGAAATTGTTTAGAGCGCTTGCGCCGGATGAAAAAAGAGCGGAATTCGTGATTTTAGACGCCACGTTTTACAAAAAGGAATCGCGCCGGCAAGTGAGGGCCCTGGCACGGGGCGAGAAGGTCGTAACCGTTTATCTCGATTGCTCATTGGAAGTCGCTCTTCAGCGCAATCGAGCACGGCAACCGAATATCTCAGAAAGAGCCGTCCACATCATCTTTCATCAAATGGAGCCGCCGGAGAATCCGAGCCTGAGAATCGACACGGCAACAACGAGCGCTGCGGCCGCCGCCGGGAAGATAGGCGAGTTCATTCAAGATCAAAGTTGATGCGTCTGGTTGGGCCGTTGCTGCTCGGGAAAAGCATCTAGCCTACGCGCATCGCAGGTTACTTTTCCGGCTCCTGCTGAGGTTGACTCTCGGTGATGTCTTCTTCATCTATATCGCCATAAGGCCAAGGAAGGCCGAGATCGAGGAATTGGCGTTTTAGGCGTTCTAGCATCTGAATCCTAGAATCAAAACTCCCACCCTTAAACACGCCCTCGTGGCAGTGATATTCTTTGCGTTCCTTATCGTAATGACACCCGTAGGCATCGAGCTCTCCCTCACGCGCGTGCGCGAGAACCGGAGCGACGAGGATTAAAAGCAAGCTGATCGCCGTATGAAGAAAAGCCTGACTCATCATCTATCTCGCTCGACAGCAAAAATGAAACGGGCTGGCCGCTTTATCTTGCATGCGAAATTTCGTCTTTATGCCGAGAGTTTTTCGATCTCACCGACGACGCGCTCCAATTCCTCGATCAAAGGGGCGAGAGCCGTGCCTGCTGCCGCCTGCTTGAAAGCGTCGACAAGCGATTTGTAATACCAGAGCGTGCCCTCTTTTCCGCCGTTGAATCTATCCCAAAGATTCTCGCCCAGCGCCCGGTAATCACCGAGAATCGCGCGCGCGTTGTGTAGTTTATCCGCAGCCGAAACTAAAAGGATAGAAGGCGAGGCATGAGAGAGGCGGGCGATGTATTGCTCCTTCCGCTCTTTCCACGGCGGCTTGGGAATGACTTCGGCGTCCGTGCAGCCATCGACTATCGAGACCACCGCATCGCCGAATCGACGCCGGATCTCTTCCCGCGTGTCTGCTCCGCCCTGGTCTTCTACAGCGTCGTGTAGCAAAGCCGCAATTGTCTCGACTTCGTTCCCGCCGTGCTCCAGCACGATGCCAGCAACACCAAGAAGATGAGAAACGTAAGGAATCGTTGTTCCCTTGCGAATTTGCTTTGCGTGAAGTCGGGCTGAATAAACCAAGGCGTCCTCGAAGCGCTGTGACAGAATCAATGCTTATCTCCTAACCAAATTCCGGGCGGCAAATTCACTCAGGCAAACGTTTTTAGTTTTCAGATCTTGGCTCTCTTGTCTAACTCGAAAGCCGAGACTCAAAACTCCAGCGGCACGAGCAGCTTCTACCACGGCTTTGCTGACAATAGCAACGAAATATAAGCCTACCTCGCGGGGTGTCGGAAGAGATTACGACATTACTTTTGGTAAGATTTATAAAGTCTCCGGGGCATCAAGGTGACGATTTCTCATTTTTGGAATTACGGAAATCTAAGAGAGATATTCAGATCGGTAGAGCGCACTGTTGCACCGTAATCTCACTGCCCAACTTTGCAAAGCGCTACAGATGCTGGGAAGGATTCGCGGCTTCAAGCCCAGCCGAGGATGGGCATAAGCGGGATGAACCGATCCGGAAATTTCGATGGTCCGCGTACCGCGCGTTTGGACCGATACAGGTTGGTTTTTAGGCGCTGCGGTCCGGAATCATGCAGCTTCTACCGCTGCTCGCGACCGATTTCTGGTCAAGGCGCGCAACTCTGAAATTGGGCGTCTCAACACATGTTCGCAGACGGCATCCGGATCCGAGCGGATTTCGCCACGAGATCCGGACCGGAAAGATCTTGCACGGCTTGAACCACTACAGACATCCATAATACGTTTTCGGGCTCAGTCATAAGAACGGCACCTTTTCCTTAATACGTGATAGTGTAGCAAAATTTATCCCTGAATCGTTCAGTTGCGAAGTCATGGTCCGGGCCAGACTTATGGAATTTCTCGCGGTGATGCGGACGCTAGAGCGGGAATCCATCGAAGCCTCTCCCCGGATCAGCTGCCACATGATGGAATGATCGCAATGACCGCAAAAGCCGTTGACCGTCTGCATCCGACGACCGTGCTCCAGGAGCATAACAACGAAGCTATAAGAGCATTTGGGGCATCTACGTTTGGCGAGATATTTTATCATTGGCAGCAATGATAACGTGTAACGCAATCCATGTGCCAGAAAAATTTCGTCATCATGGATCATACTCATGGCGACTAGCCACAGCTTAACCGCCAGTTAGCTTTTACAGTGACAGAAACCGCTGCGCTTTTGGTTGGCAAAATTTATCAAACTTGTAGAAGAACGGGACAAAATTGTTCGTCCGTGGCTGCATGGTTTCCACGCCCACGACAATCGATGAATGAAATAAGGCTCGAATTGCCGGCTTCGTGACTCAACGGCTAGGAAAAAACCGTTAGCTAAGCCCGCGGTTAGTTGGCCAGCGCCTTGAACTTTTGGACCCTTCGACCGCCGACCGTCTCGCCGATGAACAAGTCACCCTTGGAGTTCATTGCTATCGTATGCAGGAACGTGAACTCGCCAGCCATGTGACCGAGCCGGCCAAAACCCGACAGCGTCTGGCCGCTCTCACGATCAAGAGTCCAAATGACCTCATTCAGGCCGTCGGCGACGTACATGTATTTCTGGGCCTTGT